>Ga0207851_100165_pt1 | contig 50451 bp, 47 predicted proteins | sample A23E3SouthBayCA_FD_187747 | JGI IMG/M metagenome (GOLD analysis project Ga0207851, IMG submission 187747) | Aerobic enrichment media microbial communities from Eden Landing Ponds, California, USA - A23 E3 (SPAdes) | ecosystem: Environmental > Aquatic > Marine > Unclassified | place: Emeryville... | reverse complement strand
GACTGCGGTCGGGAGTAGGGCGACTGCGGTCGGGAGTAGGGCGACTGCGGTCGGGAGTAGGGCGACTGCGGTCGGGAGTAGGGCGACTGCGGTCGGGAGGGGGCCGTGACTCACGACGGGAACACCGACGCACTCTCAGACCCGACGCTCGTCGCGTGCGGGCTGGACGCGCTGGACGACGTGTTCTACGTCTACGACGCGGACCGGCGGCTCGTCTACTGGAACGACCGCCTCAACGAGGTGTTCGCCGCGACCGACGAGGATCTCGCGGGCAGCACCCCGGCGTCGTTTTTCCTCCCCGAGGACCGCGAGCGCGTCGAGGCGGCCGTCAGCGAGGTGCTCGAGACGGGCGAGACGACCGTCGAGGCGCGCGCCGACACGCCCGAGGGAGTCGTCCGCTTCCAGCTGACCGGTCGCCGGCTCCGAGACGGCGACGAGGTCGTCGGCTTCAGCGGGATCGGTCGCGACGTGACCGAGCGCCGCGAACAGGAGGTCCAGCTCGCGCTCCAGAACGAGCGCCTGGAGGAGTTCGCCAACCTCGTCAGCCACGACCTGCGCAACCCGCTCCAGGTCGCGACCGGCCTGCTCGAACTCGAACTGCTCGAGCGCGAGGGCGACGACGGCGAGCGCGAGGACGGCGGGAGAGACGGCAGCGACGACCGCGACGACGACCGACTCGAGCGGGTCGCGGACGCGCTCGACCGGATGGGGCGCATCGTCGAGGACGTCCTCGCGATAGCCCGCGGCGGTATCGATATCGAAGACCCTCGCCCGGTCTCGCTCGCCGCCCTCGCCCGCGAGACCTGGGAGACGGTCGATACCGGCGACGCGACGCTCGCAGTCGACACTCAGACCGTCGTCGAGGGCGACCCCGTCCGCCTCGACCGCCTGTTCGCGAACCTCTTCCGGAACGCGATCGAGCACGGCTCCGGGGGCCGCGAGGACGCCGACACCGGCGACGACACCGCGGATCTCCCGACCGTCGGCGCGCCGCTCGCCGTCCGCGTCGTCGACACGAACGCCGGCTTCGCCGTCGAGGACGACGGCGTCGGCGTTCCGGCCGCGGACCGCGACCACGTCTTCGACTCCGGCTTCTCGAGCAAGCGCGACGGGACGGGTTTCGGCCTCGATATCGTCGACCGCATCGCCGGGGCCCACGGCTGGACCGTCGTCGTCGAACGCGGTGCGACCGGCGGCGCTCGCTTCGCCTTCGACATCGGCCTCGACCGCGCCGCGAGCGAATGAGCGCGCCGCCAGGCCCGCGTCACTCGGTCGCGGTCGCAGTTTGCTCGGGTCGGACCGTTACCTCCCGGTTCAGCGAGTCGCCGCGCCAGCGCACGTAGACGCGCATCGGTCGCTCCTCGCTCATGTCGTCCCACTCGACGGTGTGTTCGTACGTCCAGGTGCGCGTCTCGCCCGCCGGGACCGGGAGCCGGAGCGCCCCGTCGGGCGTGTGGGCCACTCGCGGTCCCGAGCGGTTGACCGCGGCCACGAACACGCCGTCGGTGTCGCCGGTGTTTTCCACGGTGAGCGTCGCCTCGATCGGTTCACCGACGGTGGCCGTCTCGGGCGTCTCGAACGACCGCACCGCGAAGTCGGTCGGCGGCCGCGTCAGTTTCGCCCGCTCGCTCTCGGGCAGGGCGGCCTCCCCGCCGGACCAGGAGAGCGCGGCGTCGCCGGCGTCGAGCGGGTTCGGCAGCGAGACGAGGGCCCACCCCTGCGCGCCGTCGGACGGGTCGTACGGCCCGTCGTAGTCGAACAGCGCCCACGCGCCGTAGCCGACCTCCGTCTCGGCGGGGTAGGTCTCGCCGTCGACCGCGAGCGCGAGGTCGTCGACCGCGGGTGCCGCCCCGCCCCGGGCGTCCAGGAGCGCGACGACGAACTGCTCGTCGCGGTCGCCGTAGACGCCGAACGAGTCCGGTGAGTCCGGCGCGACCAGCTCCGGGACCGCGAACAGTTCCTGTGCGAACTCGCCGGTGACAGTTCCGCCCTCGTTCGACGGCTCGTCCGTCCCCGGTTCGGTCGTGCCCGACCGGTCGGGCGAGTCGGTCGTCGGCGTCTCCTCGTCGGTCTCGGTCGGCGAAGCGGTCGCGGGTGGGGTTCGCGATCCGTCGTCCGGTCCGTCGCCGTCGGCACTGCCGTCGCTCTCGGCGATACAACCGCTCAGTCCGGTGACGCCGGCGGTCAGCGCCCCGATGAACGCTCGTCTGTTCATATCGGTCGAACGCCGCGTCCGGATAAGTGTTTTCAGAAGGTTGTAACGTCCGTTTGAACGTTCGCGGTCGGTCACACTACCGATCGCGAAATCCGGGAACGGCCCGCCGCGAAAGCCGGAAACGACCGACCGCGAAACCGTCACTCGCGTCGCGCGTGCAGCACGGGGCGCGCGCTCGCGTCGTGTGTGGTCGCGATTCTCTCGGCTGATAACCGCTGGATCGGACATAAGTACCGCTCCGTGAATTCGCAGATATGGCAACTGACAGCGACACCGTCGGGGGAGACGGTGGCGGTCGCGGCGGCGCGTTCGCGGTCGCACCGGTCCCGATACTGGTTCACGACGGGCAAAGCGGCGCGGTCACGGACGCGAACGACGCGGCCGTCGACATCTTCGACCGCTCGCGCGAGCGACTGCGCGGTGCGACGCCGACCGACCTGTGGACGACGGCGAGCGAGCGCTCGACTGCGGCCGTCTTCGAAGCGGTCGCGGACGGTTCGACGGACGCGGCGACGGTCGAGGCGGAGCTGCCGGCCGACGATAGCGACGGACGCTGGGTCGAGATCGTCTTCGAGTCCGCGCCGGAGGCCGGCGACGTGTTCGCGTTCCTGCGGGACCTGACCGAGCGCCGCGAACTCGAACTCGAGTTGCGCCGCGAGCGCGGCGTGACCGAACGGGTCCTCGATACGGTGCCGACGGGCATCGTCGTTCACGACGCCGACGGCGTGATCACGATGGCGAACTCGCGTGCGGAGGACGTCCTCGGGCTGGAGACGAGCGAACTCGCCGGGCGCCGCTACGACGACCGTACGTTCGACCTGCGGACCACGGACGGCGACCAGCTGGCGCCCGCGGCGTACCCGTTCGCGCGGATCGAGCGGACCGGTGAGGCGATCGCGGGCGAGCACGTCACGGTCGAGACGCGGACCGGCGAGCGCGTCCTCGCGGTCAGCGGCGCGCCGCTGTGGGACGACGACGCGTTCGACGGCGCGGTCATGGCCGTCGAGGACGTGACCTGTGAGTTCGAGCACCGCGCGCGGATCCGCGAGCAGCGCGACCGCCTGGAGTCGGTCGTCGAACACCTCCCGGTCGTCCTGTTCTCGGTCGACCCCGACGGGACGTTCACGTTCTCCGAGGGGCGGGGGCTCGAACAGCTCGGGCTCGAACCCGGCGACCTCGTGGGGGAGTCGGTCTTCGACGTCTACGGCCACAATCCGAGCATCGTCGACACGGTCGAGCGAGCCCTCGACGGCGAGTCGATCAGGGCGACACAGGAGGCCGCCGGTCGGGTGTTCGACACGCAGTACCGGCCGGTCCGGGACGACGACGGGGAGATTCAAGAGGTCATCGGCGTCTCGCTCGACGTGACCGACCGCGTAGAGAACGAACGGCGCCTCGAGACGCTGCTCGAGGCGATCCCCGCAGGGGTGTTCATGACTCGAATGGACGGCGAGATAGAGTTCATGAACGACCACATGATGTCGGCGCTCTACCTCGGGGAAGACCCCGCCGGCTGTGACATCGCTGACGTGTTCCCCGACGGGCAGATCGCCGCGATCGAGGACCACCACGCCGCGGCGGTCGAACGGGGGGGCCCCGTCGAACGAGAGTACACCCTCGAAGCGCCGACGGGCGATCGGACGGTCAGGACGGTTGTCGCGCCGGTGTCGACGACGAGCGGCGAGGTGTACGCCGTCGTCGGCGTCTCCCGGGACGTCACGGAGCAGGTCGAACGCGAGCGCAAGCTCCGGGAGAACGACGCCATCCTCTCGCAACTGACGGAGACGACCGACGACGCCTTCTGGCTGTTCGACGGCGACTTCGAGGAAGTCGAGTTCGTCAACGACGCTTACGAAGAGATATTCGGGCGGTCGACCGACGCCCTGCGCGACGACCCGTCGGACTTCCTCGCGGGGGTTCACCCCGACGACCGCGAGCGCGTCACGGCCGCGATGGGACGCGTCAGCGAGGGCGAATCGGCACAGCTGGAGTTCCGCGTCAACCCGGATGAGAATTTCAACCGCTGGGTCTCGGTCAGAGCCGAGCCCGTCTTCGAGGACGGTGAGGCCGTCCGCGTGGCGGGAATCACCCGCGACGTGACCGGTCGCAAGGAGCGCGAGCAGGCGCTCGAACGGAGCGAACGCCAGTTCGAGGCCGTCTTCAACGACCCGCAGTTGCTCGTCGGCCTGCTCGACACCGAGGGGGACATCCAGCGGGTCAACGAGACCGCGCTCGACTACGCCCCCGACGACCGCGCGGTCATCGAGGGAACGGCGTTCGCCGAGACGGGATGGTGGAGCCACGACCCCGACCTCCAGGCCGACGTGCGCGAGTGGGTCGACCGGGCGGTCGACGGCGAGTACGTCGAGTTCGAGGCCGAGCACCCGCGACCCGGCGGCGGCGAGATCGCCGTCGAGGGGACGATCCGCCCGGTGACCGACGACGACGGGACGGTCACCTCGCTCATCGCCTCCTCGCGGGACGTGACCGAGCGCGTCGAGCGCGAACGCCAGCTCGAGCGGTCCAACGAGCGCCTCGAGCGCTTCGCCTACGTCGCCTCGCACGACCTCCAGGAACCGCTGCGGACCGTCTCGAACTACGTCGAACTGATCGCCGACGAGTACGGCGACGACCTCGACGAGGAGGGCCGGCGGTTCGTCGACGTCGTCGTCACCGGCAGCCAGCGGATGCAGTCGATGATAAACGGGTTGCTCGACTACTCGCGGGTGACCACTCGCGGCGAGGAGCTCGAGCCAGTCGACAGCGAGGCGGCCGTCGACGGCGCCGTCGACGACCTCGGCGTCATGCTCGACGAGCGCGAGGGCGGGGTCGAGTGGGACGACCTGCCGACCGTCGCCGCGGACGGCAATCAACTCCGTCGCCTGTTCCAGAACCTCGTCACCAACGCCTTCGAGCACGGCGGCGACGACCCGGTCCACGTCGAGATCAGCGCGACCGACGCCGGCGACGCCGGCGACGCCTATCGCTTCGCCGTCGCCGACGACGGACAGGGTATCGCCGAGAACAGACAGGAGAAGATATTCCGCATCTTCAAAAGCGGCACGCAGTACCAGACGTCCAGCCAGGCCAAGGGGATCGGCCTCGCGGTCTGTGACAACATCGTCCAGCGCCACGGCGGGGAGATATGGGTCGAGTCCGACCCCGGCGAGGGCGCTACCTTCTATTTCACCATCGAGAAACCGGAGGACTACGAATGACCGACGACCACGACAGCGACCGAACCGACAGCGACCGAACCGACAGCGACCGAGACGCGACCGACGGCCCCGACGACTGGCCCGACGAGGCCGTCGGGGATCCGCGGCGAGCAGACGGCGGGAGCGAGCCCGACAGCGCGGACATTCTGCTCGCGGAGGACAACCCCAACGACGCCGAGATGACCCGGCGGGCCTTCGAGAAAGGGAAGTTCCTCAACGAACTGCACGTCGTCGGCGACGGCGTGGAGGCGCTCGCCTTCCTCCGGCAGGAAGACGAGTACGCCGACGCGCCCCGGCCGAACATCGTCCTGCTGGACCTGGAGATGCCGCGGATGGACGGGCTGGAGGTCCTGGAGGAACTCGACACCGACGACGACCTCTCGCAGATCCCGGTCGTCGTCCTCACGAGTTCCGAGGCCGAACGGGACGTGGTCGAGTCGTACAAACACAACGCGAACGCGTACCTGACCAAGCCTGTCGGCTACAGGGAGTTCCAGGAGATCGTCCGCCAGATCGAGGAGTTCTGGTTCGAGGTCGTGCAACTCCCGCCGGAGGAGTGACCCGTGGTAGTGGCTGAACCACCGCTGACCGTCCTCGTCGTCGAGGACAACCCCAACGACGCGATGCTCATCCGGCGCCACCTCGAGGGGACCGACTCCGCTTTCCTCCCTTCCGAGGTCGCACTCCATCACGAGGAGACGCTCGACGCGGGGCTCGACCGCCTCGCGTCGGCACCGATCGACCTCCTCTTGCTCGACCTCGGTCTCCCGGACTCGGAAGGCGCAGAGACCTTCGAGCGGATCCGCGACCGGACGGCGGACGTGCCGGTGGTCGTGCTCACGAACCTCCGCGACGAGGAGACCGCGGTGGGCCTCCTGCAGCGGGGCGCGCAGGACTACCTCAACAAAGGCGACCTCAGCGAGCGGGAACTCGTCAAATCCGTCCGGTACGCGCTCGAACGCCAGCGGCAGAAGCAGGAACTCCAGCGAACGACCGAACAGCTCGAAGTGCTCACCCGGATCCTCCGCCACGACATCCGCAACGACGTGCAGGTCGTCCAGGGCTGGAGCGAGAAGCTCGCGACCGAAGTCGACCCGGAACACCAGTCGGACCTGCGAAAGATCATCGAGACCAGCGGCCACATCCGCGAGTTGACCGAGAACACCGGGAAGTTCCTCGACGTGTTCACCGGCGCTGACGACCCCGAAACCGAGCGGGTCCGCGTCGACCGCGTCCTCGGCGAGGAGCTCGAGAAGGCGGACACGACCCACACAGCGGCGACGTTCGAGGCGGCGGAGCAGTTCTCGCCGGCCTCGGCCCAGGCCAACGAACTGCTCTCGTCGGTGTTTCGAAACCTCCTGAACAACGCCGCTCAACACGGCGGCGACGACCCCACCGTCGAGACCGACCTCACCGTCCGCGAGGAGGTCGTCTGCGTCACGATCCGCGACGACGGCCCCGGCGTCCCCGACGACCAGAAAGACGAGGTCTTCGGGAAAGGCGAGTACGGGCTCGCCAGCGACGGCACCGGGATCGGTCTCTACCTCGTCAACACGCTCGTCGAAGGGTTCGGCGGCGACGCCCGAGTCGAGGACCGCCGGAACGGCCACGACGGCGCCCGCTTCGTCGTCGAACTCCCGCAGGCCTGAGTGGGGGCCGCTACGCGGCTGTTTCTATCGCGCAGTAGTCGGTTAGCCGCCGCTGACCGGCGGAAAGAGCGCGAGTTCGTCCCCCTTCGCGACGGCGGTGTCGAGGCCGTCGGCCTCGGTGAAGGGGTCCCGTCCCTCGTGGAGCAGTCGGACGTGGTCGTAGAGGTCGCCGTCCTCGTCGAGCACCTCGCTCTCGAGGTCGGGACGGGCGGCCAGCAGGGCGTCGAGCGCGTCGCCGACGGTCGCGTCGGTGCCGGGGTCGACGGGCACCTCCGTCTCGCCGGCCGTCTCGGCGAGCGTGGCGAAGAGCCTCCAGTGCATACCCGAGACAGAGCGCGCCGCGGAAAAGAGCGTTCCGCACTCGGCCGGACGCTCGGGCGCGCTCAGTCGCGCCCGCCCGAGCGAGCGTCGTCGGCGCCTGGATCGTCGTCCGCCACGTCGCCATCCGCGTCTCCCTCCGCCACGTCGCCATCCGCGTCTCCCTCCGCCACGTCGCCATCCGCGTCTCCCTCCGCCACGTCGCCATCCGCGTCTCCCTTTGCTCCGCCGCCAGCAGCATCCCCCTCCGTGTCGGAGCCACCCGCGTCGGTGTCGGCCTCCTCGTCGGAGCCGTCGCCGTCGTCGAAGTCGACGAGGTCCGGGTCGCCGAGCGTCGCCGCCGCGTCGTCGCTCTCGACGGGTCCGTCGCCCGCCGAAGCGTCGTCCCCGCGCTCGTCCGTCGCGGGTGTGGCACTTTCGGACGCCGGACGGTCTCCGGTCGGTGCGGTCTCTGGTTCGCTGCCGGTCGCGGACTCACTGGCGCCCGCAGTCGCGGACTCGCCGACGGTCGCGGCGGGCGACTGCGAGGCCGGCGCCCCGTCCCCGTCCCGGGCTCCGCCCCCGTCCAGAACTCCGTTTCCGCTCGCGTCCGCTCCGCGGACCGCCCGGCCGGCGTCGACGCGTTCGTCGGGCGGGAGTTCGGCGCCGCCCGCGGGCGCGACCGGACGGTCGGTCGGCGCGCTCGCCGCGGCCTCGACCTTTCGGATGGCTTCGGGCGTGGCGACGAGGTAGAGGCTGTCGCCGGCGCGGAGCCGCCGGTCGCGACCGGGGAGCGGTTCGACCGGTCCCTCGGTCGGGCGGATGGCGACGACGGAGACGTCGAGCGCGCCCGCGGGCTGGCCGTCGAGCGCGCTCCCCGCGCCGACGGTCACGGTCGCCATCGTCTCGTCGGCCGCCCGGAGCAGCGAGACGAACTCGCGGTCGGGGCGGGTCTCGACCGGGAGGGTCACGAGTTTGTACTGGTCGCCGTCGTCTAACTTGCGGGTGTCGGCGGCGTCGACCGCGAGCGTGACGACGTCGTCGGCCGTCGCGCGCACCTCCGCGGTGAGGACGCGCTCGAACGGGTCGCGGCGCCAGACCTGCACGAGGTCGCCGGCGCTGGCGGCGAAGGCGGGGTCGGCTCGCACCGCGACCGCCGATGTCTCCGGCGGGAGCGTCGGGCCGATCCCCGCGGCGCGCGATCCGAGCGCGAGAAAGTCGACGGTGCCGTCCGCGGCGAGTTCGATGTCGACGTGGCCGACGGCGTAGTCGGCCTTGAGCCGCGTGACGAGCCGGTCGCGCAACTCGGCGACGGTGAGTCGCCGGGGGAAGACGAACGTCCGCCCGGCCAGCTTGGACTTCGTCTCGTCGGGAACGGGGTCGTAGCCGACGATGTCGTCGATCTCCTCGGGGAGTTCGACGGTGATGACCCGCCCGACCGCCTGGACGACGCGGCTCACCTCGGACTCGACCTCGGTAGCGCCGGCGGCGACGAAGACGTCGACGCCGATCCGGTCGCCCACGTCCATCCCGGCGCGGGCGGCCGCCAGCGCCACGAGGAAGGTGACGATGTTCGCCAGCGCCGCCGTCGCGTCCAGCGGGTCGCCGGTGTTGCCGATGACCTGACTCAGCGCGCGGCTCGACCCGAGATAGAGCGCGACCCCGCTCAGGCCGACGAGTATCGGGAGTCCCGACGGGACGCGCTCGTTGACGTACCAGCGGTAGGCGAGCGCGACGACGGTCGCGAGCCCGCCGGCCACCAGCGACAGGCCGAACACCTGCGCGGCGGCGCCGGACAGGTCCGTGACGAGCGACTCGCTCTGGAGGGCGGCGGTGGTGAGTGCGGTGCCGAACCCGGCGGCCGTCACCGTACCGCCTCCGAGAAGGCGTCGAGTTGCTCGCGGGTCCCGACGGCGAACACCTCGTCACCCGCAGTCAGGGTCGTCTCGCCCCGCGGGACGAGCGACCACCCGCTCGCACCGCGGACGGCCATCGGCGCGACGCCGTACGTTTCACGCAGGTCCGCCGTGCCGACGGTGCGTCCGTCGAGCGGACCGTCCGCGCCGACGGTGACGCGAGCGAACCGGCGGCCCGCGCGCCGGAGCAGGGAGACGAGCTCGTACTCGCGGCGGACGCCGCGGGACTCGACGACGACGCGGGCGTGGTCGGCGCGAAGGAGCGGGTCGGCGTCGGTCCGCGTGACGGCGACCGTGATCCGCCCCTCGCCGCCGGTCGTCGTCGGCGCGCGCACCGGCTGGGGGACGCCCTCGTCGTCGTCCTCGCCGTCCTCGCTGTCGTCGCTGCCACCGCCGCCCTCCGGATCGGGCCCCTTCTCGGCGCTCGCGCCGCGGGTCTTCGCGCTGACGACGGTCCCGCGGACCTGCGCGTCGGCGGTGATGAGCGTCACCTCGTCGCCGCGGGCCAGCCCCGTCGGGACCAGCGCGTCGACCGAGACGGCGTGTTTCCCGTCCGGAATGCGCTTCGAGAGCCCCGAGAAGGGCGGCGCGGCGACGACCGACGCCCGGCCGCGCTCGTCGATGGCGACCGACACGTCGCCCAGGTCGTGTTCGGTCTTGAGCCGCTCGGCGAGACGCGCCTCGAGTTCGGAGATGCGCAGGTCAGCCGGGAAGGTCCACTCGCTGTCGCGGACGGTCGCGCGCAACTCGTCCGGGAGCGGCGGGTACCCCTCCATGTCGGCCACGTCGCCGACGACGCGGATTCGGACCTCGTCGCGGCCCGCGAGCGCGCCGCGGACGTCCGCGGCGAGCGTCCGCTCGCGCAACTGTTTGAACGAGAGTCGCTTGGGGAAGGTCGCGCCCATGGTGTCGCCGCGGCTGTGGGCGTACAGCGAGATCATCAGGACGACGATGATGCCGGTCGTAATCGTGACGGCGTTGGCCGAGTCGGTGATCGTCGGGTCCGCCAGCGCGAGCAGGCCGCCGTTGATCCCCGCCAGCGCGACGCCGAGGGCGACCACACCGAAGCCGGGGATGGTGACCCCGGTGAAGTACTTGAAGAGAAAGCCCAGCGCCCACGCGACGAGTCCGGGGATGATCCCCGTCAGGATGCCCAGATAGATGCCGAAGAGCACCTGGACCGGAAACGATGCCATGTCCGCCACGAGGGAAGCCACTCATAAACGTGTACCGCCAGCGCGCGGTGCTGTGGCCCGGACGGGACGTGAACGCGGGCCACGCGTCGCCGCGGGACGGCAGTGTTTTCACGCCGGAACCACCGTGAGAGGGTATGGATCCGGGGCGAGTGCTGCGCGACCCGCGTGCGGTCATCCTGCAGACTCGCGCGGCCATCTGGCTGCCGACGCTCGTGGCGCTGCTCTCCTTTGCTACCGGCGTCGTCAACATCAGCATGACCAACGTCGCCGGCCCGCTCTCCCCGTACATCCCCGAAGTCCTCCAGCGCGCGGCCGGCTTCACCGGCGCGCTCACCGGCTTCCTGATGCTGCTGTTCGCCGCGGGGATGCGCCGCCGCCTCCGGGTGGCCTGGGTCGGCACGCTCGTCCTGTTGCCCGTCACGGCCGTCCAGGGCGTCGTCCAGAGTAGCGAATTCGCCGCCCCCCTGATCCTGCTCTCGGCCCTCTCGATACCGACCGTCCTGGTCAACTTCCGCCGGTTCGACCGCCAACTCGAACTCTCGACGACGCAGTTGGCCGCCGCCGCGGCGCTCGTCGGGACGCTCGTCTACGGCACCGCCGGAACCTACGCGCTTCGCGAACAGTTCAACGGCGTCGCCACCGTGCTCGACGCGTTCTACTTCACCGTCGTCACCGCGAGCACCGTCGGCTACGGCGAAATTACGCCGATAAACCCCGCCGGCCAGTCCGCGCGACTGTTCACCCTCTCGGTCATCCTCCTCGGGACGACCAGCTTCGCGCTCGCGCTCGGGTCGCTGCTCGGCCCCGCCATCGAAGCCCGCCTCTCGCAGGCACTCGGTACCATGACAGACGCAGACATCGAACTCCTGGACGACCACGTCGTCGTCCTCGGATACGGCGACCTGACAGAACCGCTCCTCGAAGAACTCAGCGCCGCCGTCGAGTTCGTCGTCATCACGCCGGACAGCGACGCGGCGGCGCGACTGCGGACCCGCGACGTCCACGTCGTCGTCGGCGACCCCAGCGACGAGGACCCACAGCACAGCGCCGGGATCGAACACGCCCGCGCCGTCGTCGTCGCCACCAACGACGACGCCCAGGACGCGCTGTCCATCCTCACGGCGCGCCAGCTCAACCCCGAGGTGCGCATCGTCGCCGCCGCCACCGACCGCGAGAACACGGAGAAGCTCCGCCGCGCCGGCGCCGACGCCGTCATCAGCCCCGCCGTCATCGGCGGCCACCTCCTCGTCGAGTCCGCGCTCGGCACCGGCGATATGGAGGGGCTCGCCGAGCGCCTCCTCGACGACGACGCCGACGAGTCGAGTCTGGACTGACCGGGAAGAACCGCGCCACTCACGGACCCACCGCTGCGGTGGCGCGCGCCGTCGCGCCCCTGTGGCGCGACGTATCGTGCGAGGGACGAACACCGAGGAGCGAGCCGTGCGAGCGACGAGACGCGAGGAGGCTGGGGAGGCGTGAGGCTCACGACTACCCCACCAGCCGCCGTTTTTAAACCACCCTGACAGAATTTGGCGGACTGAAAGGGCGAGGCGTGCGAGGCGCTTGCGCCTCGATGCCGAACGGCTCTGCCGTGAGGCGCGCTCGCGTTCATCTAGTCGTCTGAACGACCCCTATCCGCGCGGGCTGTGCGGAGAGCGCGGATATGTCCCGGAGCGACCGCGAGCGCGGCGAGGGCTTTCGATGCCCAGGATCGAGTGCGGTCGCGGTTCGAGAACTCACATCAACCGGAGCCGACACCACGAGCGCTCTCTCAACTCCGGTCGACGATGGCGACGTCGGCGTCGACGTCCTGGATGCGCTCGAAGGTGGGCGGGGCGACGAGGCGAGACGCAGCGCTTCGGTTCCGACTCGCGCCCATGATGATGAGGTCGAACTCGCTCCCGCTCTCGGAGAGGTATCGCTCGATGGGGCGCGTCGAGGTGCGCGTCTCGAAGTCGCCGTCGAACGGTTCGACCAGGTCGGCGAGGGTGTCTTCGGCGCGGCGTCGCTCGCGGTCGCTGGTGACGCAGGTCACGACGCTGACGCTCCCGGTTCGGCCGACAAGTCGCGTGGCGAAATCGAGCATGCCGTGGGCGACGTCGCTGGCGCTGCGGACGGGGACGAGCACTTCCTTCCAGCGGGTGCGACCGGCCCGCGAGCGGTGGACGACCACGTCCGTCCGGCCGCGAAAGAGGTCCCGGAGGTACGGCGAGAGCGCGCCGTGGCGCTCCTCGTAGGACGCGGCGATCAGGTCGCAGTTGACCTCGCTTGCGGTCTTGCGGACGGTCGCGGCCGCCGACCCGCTGCTCACCGCGACGACCACTTCGCAGGGGACGCCCACCCGACGCTCGATCTCGGCGGCGCGCTCTTCGAGGTGTGAGGCCGACTCGGCGACCGCGCGGTCGACCGACGACTCCGCGGACGAGTCGGCCGCGTCGGTCCGGTCGATGTCGGCGTCGCCGCGGTCGCCATCGTCGGCGTCGCCGCGGTCACTGGTGTCGGAGTCGCCGCGGTGGACTGCTGCGCTGGCGTCCGCCGTCCCCGCCATACCAGTCTCCGCGCTCGCGACCGCGGCGTCCGGGCCGCCGTCCGAGCGGTGACCGCCCGCAGTCACGCGACCGTCCGGCTGGCGGCCGTCGTCGATGAGGTCGCGCTCGGCGCGGGCGACGTACTCGTCGTCGACCAGATCGAGGAGGACGACCTTCCCGGCGTCGTGGGCGGCGGCGAGGCGCGCGGCGAGCGTGGCGGTGGCGTCGGGGTCGTCGCCGCGCATCGGGACGAGGACGTGGTCGTCGCCGCGGACCGACTCGTAGAGGAACTGCGCGCGGCGGTCGTAGACGCGCTCGCGCCAGACGAAAAAGACCGTGGCGACGAGCGCGCTCGCGACGAAGACGCTGGCGACGAACGCGACCTCCTGGCCGCGCGGGACGAGCAAGCCGAGCAGCGCCGTCGAGTAGGCGGCGGGTTCCTCGATGTGCAGCGCCCACGTCGCCGCGCCGGCAGCGAACACCGCGAGCGCGGCCGAGACGGCGCCGACCTGCAGGCTCCCCGTCGGGTCGGCGAGCCCGATGGCGTGACTCACCGCGAGCGCGCCCCAGCCACACAGGGCTCCGACGGTGAGCCCCGCGACGAACTGGACGGGCGAGGCGTACGCCCCCTCGGGGTCGGCGAAGAGCGTGTACGTGCCGGCGGCAAGCGGCGGGAAGAGGAGAAAGGACAGCGACGCGACGGCGTTCGACAGCGCCGTCACCAGCGCGATGAGCAGCGGGACGAACAGGAGAATGGAGAGGTGGACGAGCGTGCTGGTGCGCTCGGCCCACCGCCGGAACGCGCGCCACTCCCGACGCTCGAACCGCTGCACTCGCGTCAGCGCGGCGCGGATCCGTTCCCGGGGCGACCTGCGCATACCACCACGTCGCGCACGCCGCCACTAAAACCGGTCGGCGGTTCGGCGTCGCGCGGTCCGTCAGCTCTCCGCGTCCTGCGCTCACTCCAGCAGGCTCTGGCCGGTCATCGCCGCCGGTTTCTCGATCCCCACGAGCGCCAGCAGCGTGGGCGCGAGGTCCTCCAGCGCGCCGCCTTCCCGAACGGTGTGCCCGCCGTCGGTCCCGTCGGGCGCGAGATAGACCAGCGGGACGGGGTTCGTGGTGTGAGCGGTGTGGGGACTCTCTGCGGTGCCCATGTCGTCGGCGTTGCCGTGGTCGGCGGTGACGAGGACGTGCCCGCCCGCCTCCTGCACGGCCGCCACGAGTCGGCCCAGTTGCTCGTCGACGGCCTCGACGGCCGCGACCGCCGCGTCGAAGTCGCCGGTGTGGCCCACCATGTCCGGGTTGGCGTAGTTGCAGACGAGCACGTCCGGGTCGCGCTCCTCGATGGTCGAAATAGCGGTGTCGGTCACCTCGGCGGCGCTCATCTCCGGTTGCAGGTCGTAGGTCGGCACGTCGGGGCTCTCGACGATCTCGCGGATCTCGCCGTCGAACTCCACCTCGCGCCCGCCGTTCAGGAAGTAGGTGACGTGAGCGTACTTCTCGGTCTCGGCGAGGCGCAACTGGGTGTGGCCCGTCTCCGAGAGCACCTCGCCGAGCGTGTCCTCCGGGAGAATGGGCGGGAAGGCGACCGACAGGTCGAACGTCTCGTCGTACTGGGTCATCGTGACCACGCGACAGTCTGGCGGGGACGTGTCCGCGCCCCACGCCTCGGAGCGGATGTCCGCGAGCATCCGCGTCAACTGCCGAGCGCGGTCCGACCGGAAGTTGAAGAAGACGACGGCGTCGTCGCCGGTGAGCGCGGGACCTCCCTCGACCAGGGTCGGCTCGACGAACTCGTCGGTGTCGCCGCGGTCGTACGACTCTGTGACCGCCTCGACCGCCGTCGCCGCCGAGTGTTCGGCCTCCCGGTTGACGATGGCGTCGTAGGCGCGGCGGGTGCGTTCCCAGTTCTGGTCGCGGTCCATCGCGTAGTACCGCCCCGACACGGTGGCGACGCGGCCGGTCCCCTGCTCGTCGGCGTGGGCCTGCAGGTCGGCGAGATAGCCCTCGCCGCCCGTCGGCGAGGTGTCCCGCCCGTCGGTGAAGGCGTGTGTCACGGCGTCGACCCCGTGGTCGGCCGCGAGTTCGATGAGCGCGTGGAGGTGCGACTGGTAGGAGTGAACGCCGCCGTCGGAGACGAGTCCCATGAAGTGGACGCGTCCACCGCGCTCGTCGGCGTGGTCGAACGCCGAGCGGATGGCCTCGTTCTCGTCGATGGCGCCGTCGCCGACGAGGTCGTCGGGGATGTCCGCCGCGTCGGCGTCGCCGCGACTCGCCCGCCAGCGGGCGATAGCGTCGGACACTCGCGCCGACTCCTGTTTGACGACGCGGCCGGCGCCGATGTTGAGGTGTCCCACTTCGGAGTTGCCCATCTGACCCTCGGGGAGGCCGACCCGGCGCCCGGAGGTGACGAGCGTGCCGAAGGCGCCCGCATCGCGGAAGCGGTCGAAGTTCGGCGTGTCCGCGGCCGCCACCGCGTCCCGCGCGTCGGGGTCGGGGTTCAGCGCCCAGCCGTCGAGGATCACGAGTGCCGCTTTCATGGCCGAGGGGTCGGCCGGCCCGCCCAAGTCGGTATCGGTCGTGGGTGTGAGTGGAGAGCGAGCCGGTGGGTTCTGTGCCACCGGTGGATACACGTTCGGGACTGCCGAAGACGCCACGAGATCGACTGCTGTCACCGCCACCGCAAACAGCGTGAAAGCCCCGACTGATAGAACGGTCACCACAGCAACCGCCAACAGCGTGAACGCCCCGACGCGTTCGACCGTCCGGGTCTCGCTGCGCGCCTCGGCCTCGTCCTCGTTCCCTTCGCGCACGAGGATTTCGGTCTGCGGTGCTTACGTCGTCCGGGACGGGTCGAACGCGTCGCCCCTTTCATTCCCGCCCGCTCAGACTGACCGACCGGCCGATGCGGGTGGGAATGAAAGGGGCCGGTCGCTCGTCGCCGCCCCGGCGAAGTAAGCACCGCAGAAGCGAGTGTAACGAGCGACGAGGCGCGCAGCGAGTCGCGGCGGTACGAGCGGCCGGGGGCTTTCACGCTGTTCGCGGTTGCTGTTGCAGTGGCAGTGCGATCAACTGCACTCGCGCGGTTTCCGGAGACGACGCCCACCACATCACCTCGTTCTCTCCGACGCGACAGGCATCGGAGTTATGTGAGTGGGCCGTCTCCGCGGAGGTATGGCGCAGTTACTGTCCGACGACCTCGCAGACCAGATCGTGACGACGGCGCGGACGGCGACGGGCGACAGCCTCCGCTCTGTGACCTACTTCACGCGGTCGGACTTCGAGCAGCTCTACCTCCGCGAGGACCTCGAGCGCGACGCGGACCTGAACACCTTCGTCGGCCACGAGTGGCGCGGCTTCCGCGACACCAGCAACGCCTACCAGACCTCCGAACTCGGCGAGTACAAGTTCACCGTCCGCGCGTTCACGAACGGCTACCTCCTGCGCGTGACCGGCGAGCGCTCCGGCGTGCTCATCACCACCGACGGCCTCCAGATGCAGTCCTACGAGGAGATCGCCGACGCCATCGAGAAGATGCTCGCCGAGGACCCCACGCGGAACTGACGGCACCGCCTCCCGACCGCTCCACCGCCCGAACCACCACCCGTTCACATGACTCTCGACCCGATCCACGTCGACGGCATCGCCCGGCTGGCCGGCCGCGTCGGCCGCGGCGTGGACGAACGCGACCAGCAGGCCGTCGCCGAGACCGTCTGGTCGGACTTTCTCGACCCGCTCTCGGACGACGGTCGCGTCGTCCTCGAACCGCTCGGCGAGCAGGAGCGCCTGAAAGCGCCCGTCGACGACGTGGCGCTGACCGACCCGCCCTTCCCGACCCAGCACGGCCTCGACTCGGGGACGATCAACCCGACGACGTTCAAGAACGGTCTCGTGCTGGACGTCTCGCAGGCGGCGATGGCGGCGGTGCCCTCCGACCTCGACCTCCACCGCGGGCGGACCATCGTGATGACCGCCCACTCGAACGACGACACGTACACGCCGGGCGAGGAGGACTGGACGATGCACGACGGGGGGTACGTGCGAAAGCGGGCGCTGCAGGTCCCGCGGGTCGACCGCTACGAGCAACACGTCGTCCACGCGATCGCGCTCTACCTCGCCGAGAGCGAGCACGCGCTCGAACAGGCCGACATCGTCGACGACCTGCTGATCCTCGACGGACCGCTCTACCCGACGGGCCTGCTCAAGTGGAGCCAGCGCAACACCGTCCTCGCGGACCTGGTTGAGGACGAGCGCCGCCCGCGTGAGGTCGTCGCGAACTACCTCGAACTCGTCGAGCGGTTCGTCGAGCGCGACGTTCCCCTGATCGGGTTCATCAAAAACTCCGCGTCGAAGGGGGTCACGCAGGCCGTCCGCGGGTCGACGAACACGCCGTGGGCCAACGACAACGCCTTCTTCGGGCGCGTCCTCCGCCGGCGCGACGACGACGGGAACCGACTGACCGACGCGCTGACGGCGACGAACTGGTTCCGCTCGCGGGTGGGAACCGACGCCGTGCTGGCCGCCGAGGGCGAGGCGCTCGGCCTCGACCGCTCGCTCGACCGCGAGGCCTACGAGGTGACCTTCTTCGTCCTCTACGACCCGCGGGACGACCTCGTCTATCGGGTCGAGGCGCCCTACGCCTTCACCGAGGATCCGGACACCCGCGAGGCGCTCCGCCTGCAGGTGCTACACGACGTGGCCGCCGAACAGGGGCCGCCGCTGGCCGTCGCGAAGGCCGACGAACTCGCGCACATCGACCGGCAGGCCAACGAGCAACTCCGACGGCGCATCGAGCGCGAGTTCGACAGCGAACGCCACCGCGAGTACAACGACAAGCGGTGGGGCATCGACGTGGACGAACTCGTTTGAGGCGGTGTCGGTTTCTCAGCGGGTCCGCTCGGCCTCGTCGTCGGCGTCGTCCGGATCCTCGATAACCTCGAATTCGACGGCGTCGCCGTCGACGCCGATGCGGACGAACTGCGTGCGGACGTGTTCTTTCGCGCCCGCGACGGCGGCCTCGCGGCTCTCGAACCCGCGCGTCGTCGGCGACTCGAAGGCGACGCGGCGTTCCTGGCCGTCGACCTGCTGGACCTGTCCACCCGACTCGACCTCGTAGAACGAGTCGCAGATCCAGACGAACGGCGCCTCGTCGTCGGGCGCGCCCCGGAACGTCGGGGGGTCGTCGCCCGGTTCGTAGAGCGTCCCCGTCAGCGCCGTCCCACCGGCCCGCCCGCGGATCAGGAGCATATCCGGACCTACGCGGTCGAACGGCAAAAGTGGTACCCGCGACCGGTGCGCGGTCGCACGCCGCGAGAGACGCGATGACGGAAGGGTTAACCGACCGCCGGGCCACCCGTCGGACATGACCAGAGACGCGGCCGAACGGCCCGGCGATCTCGACGGCATGGGCCTCGACGAGGCCGTCGAGGCCGTCGTCGCCGGTGGCCAGGAACAGGACGCCGAGACAGCCCGCGCCACCCTCAAGGTCGTCGCCGAGGACGGCGCCGTCTCCTACGACACCGTCTCGTCGACGCTCGGCGAAGTGTCGAAAGTCGTCGCGACCGCCGAGACGCGAACCGAACTCGCCGAGGGACAGCTCGCCGACGCCCGCGAGAGCGCCGCCCACGTCGACGACCTGGGGGCCGTCGACTTCTACCTCGCGGAGTTCCAGGAGCGCTTCGACAACGTCGAACAGGCGCTGGGGACGCTCCAGGCGCGCCTCGACGCCCTCACCGACCGCGCCGACTGGGGCCGGATCTACAAGGTCGCACAGGAAGCGAAGGAGGTGCGACAGACGGCGACGCAGGTCCAGGGCGCCGCCGACGAACTCCAGGTCGACCTCGAAGGGTTCGAGCGCTGGCTCGGCGACCGCGAGACGCGCTACCGCGAACTCGGCGACGACCTCGACGCGCTCGAAGGGTCCGTCGACGACCTCGGTGACGCGGTCGACCAGATCGCCGCCGCGGTCGACGGCGACGAGGACGCGGTCGCGGCCGACCTCCAGACGGCGTGGGCGGACACCAGCCTCCGCGTGCGGATGCTCGATCTGTTTCTCACCGACGTCCGGGGTGAACTGTCCGACCTGCGGACCTGGGACGAGCGCGAGGACGTGACCGACGCGGAACCCGCGGGGGAGATCGAAGACCGGATCAACGTGACCGCCGCCGAGTGCGACCGGCTGGCCGACCGCCTCGACGCGCTGGCCGAGGCCGCGTGGCGCGAGTCCGTCGGCGAGGATCTCGACGACTTCGACGACGAACTCGCCGAGTTCGAGCCGCCGGTCGACTGGGGCGAAGTCCAGCGAACGCTGGACACGTATCGGTCGCGGGTCGGCGCGAACTGACCGCGAAAACCGGGTGCGAGAACTGACCGCAAAAATAGCTCTTCAGACGTCACTGGTGCCGGAGGCGCCGGCATCGCCGTTCGCGTCGCGGATCGCCGCCCGGAGCGCCACGCGAGCGACGCGCCCGCCGTGGTCGGCGGTGCGAGCCAGCGGGTCGAGCGCGCGCGCCAGCGCCAGCCGGTCGGTCGGCGAGACGTCCGAGAGGTCCGGCGCCGTCCCGTCGCCATCGTCGCCGCCGGGTTCACCGGCGCCGTCGGTCGCGACCGTCGCCTCCGCCGCGGCGTCTCCCGCGGGTGCGTCACCGCCGCTGCCGCCGTCGAACAGCGCCGCCTCGACCGCATCGGCCTCGATGGCGACGGCATCGGCGTCGTCGAGCGCGGCGTGGGCGGCCCCGATGTCAGTTCCTTCGAGCACGGCGCCGGCGGCGTCCTCGACGACCGCCCGCGAGCGCGCGCCGAGGCGCTCGACCGTCTGGGCGACGGGGTCGGCGGGCGAGTGGTCGAGCCGCTCTGCGACCGCGGCGATCCGGACGCCGGCCGCGGACACGTCGCGGAGGTGGCGCGCGGTGTCGCAGTAGTCGAACAGTTCGGGGCGGGTGACGCCGAGGCGGTCGACGGTGGCCAGCGAGGTGAGCGCGCGGTTGCAGTGGCGGGCGACCATGCCGAACAGGCGGTCGGCCTCGTCCCGGCGGTCGCGCAGGCGCTCGGCCGCCTCGGCGTCCCCCTCGACCAGCGCCGTCGTCGCCGCGCGATGGACCGATATCGCGACGAACTGCAACTGGACGACCGACTGCCGGACGGACACGTCACCGGCGTCGAGGAGGTTCCGGACGGCGAGTTCACCGCTGCCCCCGGTGACGACATCAGTTCCGACGAGATCCGAGGCGAGCGCCCGGGCCGCCCGGCGCTGGCCGTCGTCGAATCCCTCGTCGCGGGTGAGTCGCACCGTCTCGAAGCCCGCTGTCTGGGCCGCTCGGAGGGTGCGGGTGACCCGCTCGGTACCGTCCGCAGTCGTGGCGCCTGTCTCGCCTTCGTCCCCGGACGGGTCGGACGCCTCGAGGTCGACGCGAGCCTCGTCGAGGTGGCCGCCGTCGCGCGCCGCGGCGCGGACGACGACGGAGCCGTCGGAGTGGGTGTAGAGGTGGACCTCCGCGCCCGCCTCGAGGGCGTGCTCGGTGGCCCACTCTTTGGGTATCGAAACGGTGAACGTGCCGCCGCCGACTTGCTGTAGTTTGCGTGTCTCCATGTGTCGTGGGTCGTGGTGTGGTGGTTGCCTCGCGTCGCGTCAGTACAGCAGCGCGGAGTCGTTGTCGACCATGTAGAGCGTGCGCGCGGCGACGTTGACCGCGTGGTCGCCGACGCGCTCGAGGTCCCGCACCGTCAGCAGGGCGCGGGCGACGTCCTCGAGGACGGCCTCGACGCCCCAAGCGTCGCCGTCGGCGGCCGCCTCGCCGAGCAGGTCGCGGACGACCCGCTCGCCGGCGGTCCGACAGAGCGCGTCGACCTCGTCGTCGCGCTCGGCGACGCGGTGGCAGGCGTCGACGTCTTCGCGCTCGTAGGCGTCGACCGCGGCCTCGACGAGGGCGACGGTCTCCGAACCGATCGCGCGCACGTCGACGGTGTCGAGGCGGCTCTCGGGCGTGTCGCGGGTGTAGCGGCCGAGGTTGGTCGCGAGGTCGCCGATCCGCTCCAGGTCGGTGCAGATCTTGAAGGAGGCGGCGACGAAGCGCAGATCGCTGGCGACCGGTTGCTGGAGCGCGAACAGGTCGATGCACTCGCTTTCGAGGGCGAGGTACCGCTCGTTGACCTCGGCGTCGGCCGCGACGACCGCTTCCGCGAGGTCCTCGTCGCCGGTCGCGAGGGCGTCGAGCGCGCGCTCGAGCTGGGCGACCACGTCCTCGCCCAGCGCGAGCACATCCGCCCGCAGCGCGTCGAGGTCGTCGCGGTAGCTCTCCCGCGTCATCGTCTATCCGAACTTGCCGCTGACGTAGTCCTCGACGCGCTGGCTCTCCGGGTCCTGGAATATCTCGTCGGTGTCGTCGTACTCGACGAGTTCGCCGCCGGTGAGGAACACGGCGGTCTGGTCCGAGATCCGGGCCGCCTGCTGCATGTTGTGGGTGACGACGACGACGGTGTAGTCCTCGGCGAGTTCCTGAATGAGGTCCTCGATCTTCGCGGTGGCGATGGGGTCGAGCGCGCTCGCGGGCTCGTCCATCAGGATGACCTCGGGGTCGACCGCGAGACAGCGCGCGATGCAGAGCCGTTGCTGTTGCCCGCCGGAGAGCCCGAGGGCGTTGTCGTCGAGGCGGTCGCTGACCTCGTCCCACAGCGCCGCCTGCCTGAGCGAGCGCTCGACGAGGTCCTCGGCCGCTCCCTCGTCTCTCCGGCCGGTCAGCCGGGCGAGCAGGCCGGTGTCGATGTCGCCGTGCTTGCGCGGGCCGTAGGTGATGTTCTCCCGGACGGACTTGGGGAAGGGGTTCGGGGCCTGGAACACCATGCCGACGCGCTTTCGCAGTTCCACGAGGTCGACGCGGTCCTGGTAGATCTCCTCGCCGTCGACGCACACCGAGCCGTTGATCTCGGCGGCCTTGATCCGGTCGTTCATCCGGTTGAGACAGCGGAGGAACGTCGATTTCCCGCAACCGGAGGGGCCGATGAGCGCGGTGACGCTCTCTTCCGGGATGTCCATCGAGACGCCTTTCAGGGCGTGGTCGTCGCCGTAGTAGACGTCGAGGTCCTCGACGGCGATTTTGGCCTGTCCGGCGAAGTCGAACTGGCGCCACTCCTCGCGGATCTCCTCGTCGGTCTCGCCCGCCGTCGTCGTGGACGTGGCGTCGGTCTCGCTCGTCGGTGGTTCGGTCTCTGTTTCGCTCATTCGTATTTGAGTTTGCTGCGGAAGTACTGTCGCGTCGCGATGCCGATGGCGTAAAAGGAGAGGACGACGATCAGGAGGACCAGCGCCGTCCCCCAGCCGAAGGCGTCGATGTCGTCGAGACCCGAACTCTGCCCGGTCCCGGTCAGGATGATCTGCCACAGCTGCAAGGGGAGCGCGGCGGTCGTGCGCGTGAGTTCGGGATTGGTGACGAAAGGCGGAGACAGCGTGAGCTGGAAGTTGTTGATGACCTTGACGGCGCTGCCGGCGTCGGGCAGCGTGTCGCCGGTCATCGTCAACAGGAGCGGCGCCGTCTCGCCGGCGATGCGGCCGACGCCGAGGATGACGCCGGTGACGATGCCGGGCATCGCCGCCGGGAGGACGACGCTGCGGATGGTCTGCCACTTCGACACTCCGAGGGCCGCGCTGGCGTCGCGGTACTCGTCGGGCACCGCGAGCATCGCCTCGCGAGCCGTGATGACCACGAGGGGGAGAAGCATGAATCCGAGCGTGAGCATCCCGGCCAAGAGCGACCGGCTCGGCTGCGGGGTGAATCGCGGGATGAGGAAGGCCGCGCCGAACAGCCCGAAGACGATCGAGGGTGTCGACCACAGCGCGTTGGTCGCCACCTCGACGACCTTGGTGAAGCGACCGCGCTCGGCGTACTCGGTGAGGAAGACGGCCGAGCCCACGCCGAGGGGAACGGCCATGACCGTCGCGCCGATGACCAGCCAGACGGTTCCGATGATCGCCGGCCAGATACCGTTGTACTCGTTGAACAGCGACACGCCGTTCATCACGAACGGCCACGAGACCGGCCAGACGACGGTGTAGCCGAGTTCGAACAACCGGATGTCCGCGAACGGGATCACGAGCGCGAAGGCGAGATGGGTCGCGGGACCGACGCCGAGGCCGACCTCGAAGCCGCGAGTCATCGGGGAAAAGCCCTTCATGAAGACGAAGGCGACGAGCCCGAACAGCGTCGCGATGATCGCGCCCGCGTTCAGGTAGATGAGCATGTACGCGCCGAGGTGGCGGCCGCGAGCGCCGAAGCCGCCGTAGGCCTTGGCGGCCGCCCAGCCGACGACGAGGCCGCTGAACAGGACGGCCATCGGGACGACGATCCCCGGCAGGAACGTCACCTGCTGGGAGGAGGGGAAGTTCGCGGGCGCCCACGACCAGTCGGGACCGATTGCGCCGACGACGAGGACGCCGCCGAGGAAGACCGCGAGCGCGCCGGCGGGGAGCGTCGAGCCGACGTCCTCGGGCGGGAACGCCGTGAGGGCGAACCCGCCGGTGCCGACGAGCAGGGCCGCGAGTTGCCAGCCCGGTGAGCCCAGCCCGAGCGTCTGGGAGGCGACGAGCCCGCCGATCGTGAACCAGATGAGGCCGAACAGCCCCGCGGCGACGAGGCCGGCGCTGGCCCGCGCCGTGGTCTGGTAGGCCCCGGTGTACGAGACGACCCCGAGCGCGCTGACGGTTATCCCCGCCAGCACGAGCACGGCGCCGAGCACCATCGGCGTCCCGAGACCGGCGACGGTCTCGGAGATCGAGACGAGCTGGAACAGCGCCGCGAGCGCGAGCACGAACAGCAGCGCCGAGAGGCCGACGGTCAGCCCGGCGACCGCCTCGAAGCCGGAGGTGTCCTCCTGGACGACGTCCGCGCGGGTGGCGCCGGCCATCAGTCCATCCCCTCCAGTTTCCGGTGCATGTGCGACTCGATCAGCTGGGAGCCGATGCTGATGGCGAGGACGGTGATGAACAGGACGACGCCGGCGAGGAAGAGGGCGCTCCGGGCCTCGTTGAACGAGGAGCCGTAGTTGGCGGCGATGGCGGAGGTGAGCGTCCCGTAGCCGTAGAAGACGTTGTACAGGGGTTCGGTCAGCCGCGGGGCGTTGCGCAGCATGACGGTCGCGGCCATCGTCTCGCCGATGGCGCGGCCGACGCCGAGCAGGACCGCCGCGGAGATGCCCGAGAAGGCCGCGGGGATGGTGATCGAGGTCATCGTCTGCCAGTCGGTCGTGCCCATCGCGAGCGACCCGCTTTTCATCGACTCGGGGACGCTGTTGATGGCGTCCTCGGCGACCGAGACGACCGTCGGTAGCGCCATCAGGCCGACGACGATGCCGACGAAGAGGTAGGTGCCCTGGCCGGAGAGGCTGAACTGGTCGGAGACCCACGGGCTCAACACGGCGAGGCCGAGGAAGCCGTAGACGATCGAGGGGATGCCCGCGAGGATCTCGACGCCGGGCTTGACGACCTCGCGCACGCGAGGCGGCGCGATCTCGGAAATAAAGAGGGCGGCGGCGACGCCCAGCGGCCCGGCGACCAGCGTCGAGATGATGGTCACCATGACCGTCCCGTGGATCATCGGGACCATCGAGAAGGTCCGGGGCTGGCGTGCGGGACGCCACTCGGTCGTCGTGAACGCCTCCAGCGCGGGGACGGTGATGCCGAACACCTCGCCGCTGGTAAAGCGCGCGACTTCGCGCGCCTCGAGCAGGATGAAGACGGTGATGAGTCCGAGTATCAGGATCGTGACGACGGTCATCACCAGCGTGACGACCTTCGCGGTCGCCTCCTGGTGGCGCACCCAGCCGTAGGCGGTCGCGGCGACGAACACCAGCAAGAACGCGGGGGTGTACGGTGATATCAGGAGGAATCCCACGAACGCCCCGGCGAGCGCGAGACAGGCGACCGCCACGGTGACGAGCGCGCCGTTTTCCGTCTCGTCGACGATCTCGGAGACTGCGTCGAGGGTTCGCTGGATCCGTCCGGTCGGTCCGTCTGCGTCGGGGTCGTGTGTCGTGGCCATCTCTCTTTGGGTCGGGTATATAGTCGGTCGAAAGCGGGTGGTCGGTCGGGAGCGGGGGACGAGACCGCGGGAGTCGTCCTCAGGCCTGGTCCGGCAGCTTCTCGCGCTCGGCCTCGATGTCGGCCGTCGGCAGCGGGATGTAGTTGTTGTCCTCGACGAACCTGACCTGGCCGAACGTCGTCAGGAACATGTTGAGGAAGGCCGCCTCGCGGAGGTCCGTGCCGCTCTCGGTCTCCGAGGTGATCTTCGTGTACATGTGCAGGTCCCGGTTGAGCGGGTAGTCGCTGTCGAAGATCGTGTTCTCGGCGTCCTTGTCGGGCTGGTAGACCGTGCCGTCGAAGTTGATGGCGACCGGCTGGACCTGTTCGCCCGTGAACGCGAGCGCCATGTACGCGATGGCGCCGTCGTTGTTCTGGACGAGCTGCGCGACGCCCTGGTTCTGTCCCTCGCGGGTGTCGACGCCGGGCGTCTCGGCGTTCTCGTCCTGGAGCATGTTGATACGGAACGAGGTCGCAGTCCCGGAACCGGTCGCGCGACCGATACAGAAGATCTCCTGGTCCGGACCGCCGATCTCGCTCCAGTTGGTGATCTCGCCGAAGTAGATCTGACGGACCTGCTCGCCGGTGAGCTCCTGGATGCCGGCGTCCCAGATGTCCTTGCTGACGACGACCGGCTGGCCGTCGCGACCGACGACGTGGTCGACGAAGTTCTGGTCGCGCTCCTCCTCGCTGATGTCGAGTTCGGCCGTGATCGGGCCGGAGGAGTTGCCGATGTCGACGAGGCCGTCGCGAACGGCCTCGCAGCCGGTCCCGGAGTGACTCAGACTGACGCTCGTCCGGAACGGCGGGTTCGAGCGCTCGCCCGTCGGCTCGAAGCCGTAGAGGCCCGCGAAGTAGTCCGCGAGGTGCCGGTCCGTGTCGATCTCGTCCCAGCCGGGGACGGTGTTGCCCTCTTCCTCGTTGCTGCCCCAGTACTCGCCGTCGCTCGGCGGCGCGTTCCCGCTCCAGTAGGAACTGCCGCGGTTGGAGATGGGGTAGACCGTCGATGAACCCTCCGCGGTGAGGAGGGTCGTGTCCATCCCGCTGTCGCCGTCGCCGCCGTCGCCGCCGCCGTCACCGCCGTCACTGCCGCCGTCGCCGCCACTGTCCTCTGGCGTGTCGGTGTCGCCACCGCCACTGCCCGTACAACCCGCCAGACCGGCGACCCCGACCGCCCCGGACGCCACCAGAAACTTGCGCCGCGATAGTCGCCCACTCGTCCGCTCTGAGTCGTGTGACATCACGCGAAGACAGACTGTATCGGGTAAAACCCGTTTATAATAGCGCCCCGTACGGGTATCGAGCCCTCTGACCGCTATAGACTCACAGTTCTACTCAGAGTTCTCTGAGGAGTACGTTCAGCTATATAGGGATCTGTCCGGCGAGCGACCGTGAACGGGTGATACTGAGGCGACGGCGAGAATATCGAGAGTCAGTCGTCGGCGGCGGTACGAGCCCCGTCGCGGGTCCGCGCGTCGCGGACGTGGTCGACGAAGTTGTCGAACAGCTGTTTGGCCTCGCAGGCGGCCCGGAAGTTCTCGTCCGTGATTCCGTCGAGCACCGACCGAATGCGCTCGTCGCTGATCTGGCCTTCCTTGCCCTTCGTCACCCTGGTCGCGGTCTCCGTGTCGTACTCGGGGTGGAACTGGACCGCGAAGACGCCGCCCTTGCGGAAGCCGTGAACGCCGTAGTCGTTCTCGGCGAGCAACTCGGCGCCCGGCGGGAGTTCCGTCACGCGGTCGGAGTGGGTCGTGAAGACGGTAAACTCGTCGTCGATGCCATCGAACAGGGGCGACTCGCGGGTCCGTTCGACGGTGCGATAGCCGATCTCGTAGTCGTCCATCGGTTCGACGGTGCCGCCGAGCACGTCCGCGAGCAGCTGGTGGCCGTAACAGACGCCGAGGAAGGGGATGTCGCGGTCGATCGCGTCGCCGACCCACTCCTTGGTGGGTTCGATCCACTCCTCGTCCCAGTAGACCGAGGCCCGCGACCCCGTGACGACGGCGCCGTCCACGTCGAAGGTGTCGGGGCGGTCGCCGCCGGGCAGGTGGTACTCCACGAGGTCCGCATCGAGTTCACGTCGGAAGTTCCGGCGGTTGCCCTCGGGGTCGTGGGCCCCGTTCAACAGCGCGATGCGCGGCCGACTCATTATCGAACGGCAGGCACTCGGCGAGTAAAAGGGTTTCAACTCGGGCAGTACTCGCGCCGGTCCGTGACGGCAACGAGCGACTCCGTACCGCGGACCGCTCACTCGGGCGCTTCCAGGAAGCCCAGCATCGCATCGGTGACGGCGGCGCTCTCCTCGACGAAACAGCAGTGCCCGCCCTCGACGGCGGTGAAATCGCCGCGCGGGAGACCGACGGCCAGGTCCCGCCCCGCGTCGACGGGGACGACGGTGTCGGCTTCGCCGTGGAACACACGCGCGGGCGTCGTGATCTCGTAGAGCGAGTCGGCGCGGTCGAAGGCGGTCATCGCCGCCGCCTGCGCCTCGAAGCCGGTTCGGTCGGCGTCCTCCTCGCGGCGCCAGCCGACGATGTCGTCGGCCACGTCCGGATACGCGGCGATATCCGCCGCGAACGCGTTGCGCAGCGACGCCCGGATCGCGGCGGGATCGTCCCGCGGCGCGAACAGGGAGTCGAGCGCGTCGGCGTCAACGCGGTCCCCGCTCGCAGCGGTGCCGAAGAGCGTCAACGTCGCCGTCCGGCCGTAGCGGGCGGCGTACTCCAGGGCGACCATCCCACCGAGTCCCGCGCCGACGAGGTTCGCGTCGGCGACGCCGGCGGCAGAGAGCACCGCTTCGAGGTCCGCGGCGAGCGTGCGAGCGTCGTAGGGACCATCAGGAGCGTCGGAGCGGCCGGTCCCGCGGAGGTCCCAGACGACCGTCTCGAAGCCCGCGGCGACGGCGTCGTGTTGCCAGCCCCAGAGCCACGCGCCGAACCCCGCCGGATTGACGAAGACGACGGTGTCGGCGGCGCGCTCGCCGTCCGCGACAGGTGACTCCTCGGTCGGCGGCCGGACCGTCCCGCCGGTCTCGTAGTAGAGGTCGACTCCGCGGTTGGTCGCTGTCGGCATCACTCGCCGGTCGGAGCGGGACGGACAAGGGCCTCCCGGTTCGGGTCGGCCGCCGGTCACGTCCCGGGGGAACCGCACTTCACTCCCCGTTTTCGGGGAGGCGCGCGCCGCATTCGGGGCACTCCTCGTCGACGATCGTCACCTGACGGTCACACTCCGGGCAGTAGTCGCGGTAACAGGCCGGGTCGCCCATAGCGGTCGTCGTCGCTCCAGCCTGATAGCGGTATCTCACGGAACGGGCTCCAGAAGGGATTTAGTTCACCACTATGACAGCAGGGGTATGCGCCGACGCGCCCTCCTGGCGTCGCTGGCGAGCGGGGTCGCCGGACTGGCCGGTTGTTCAACGCTCGGCGACGCGTCGAGTGGCGGGCCGGACACGGAGCCGCCGGGTTCGGACCCCTCGACGGGGTCGGGGACGATCACCGCCGCGCCGGTCCCGACCGCTCCGCCCGGCACGGCCATCGGCGGCCGGACGGGCCGGCCGACCGACCGCGGGACGGACGACGAGCCTCGCCGCCCGGACTCGATAGCGAGCGTCATCGACCTGCGGACAGGCCCGCGGACGTACGCGTTCGCGCCGACGACGGTGCCCACCGACGGCGACGCAACGGTGACGCTTCGGTTCGACCGCACGGCCACCGCCGAGCACCCGGCGCGCCTCGTCGGCCGGCTCGGTAACGACACGGACTCCGACGTGACTGTCCAGCTAAACCGGATCCCCGCTGTCGGACGGGTCCACGCCCGCGGATCCGACGACCGCGACGACACGGCCACCCTCCACCTCGCACCGACGACCGAGAACGAACTCGCCGAGGCGGTCCCCGACCTCGCCCGGGCCGACGACGGCCGCTGGGTCGCCGCGTCGGTCGGCGACTGGATGACCGACCGCGTCCGCCTCGAGCCCGGCGATCTCCACAGGCTCGCGTACGCTGTCGTCGGCGGTCCGGACTCGGCGGGCGTGCCGACGGGGACCTACGCGTTCACCGGCGACAGGGACGCCCGGATAACGGTCTGGGACACGACCAGTCCCGGCCCCGAGGCCGAATCGCGGTTCGCCGGCGTGTCGGTACCGACCCCACGGCGCGGCGACCCCGACGGCGACGGCCGCTCGGTCCAGTGGTACCACGAGGCCGACCGGACGACGCCCGTGTTCGTCCGTCCATCGACCGAGCGACTCGAACTCGACGGTCACGTCACCTTCACCGTGGTCAACCACAGCCGCGAGGGACTCCGGTGTGGCGGATGGAACGTGTACAAGCTCGTCGACGGCGAATGGTTCTATCTCGGCCCGCGGGTCCAACCTGCGGTCTGTCAGTGGCTCGCTCCCGGCGCGCGGGCGGAATGGACACTTCGAGCCCTGAACGGCGCTCTCCCCTCGCGGACGGGACGGTTCGTCGGGTACACGCGCGCCCATCTCGGCGGCGGCCGCTACGGCGTCGTCGCCGGCTACGGCCACCGCGCCGACGCGAGCGCGGCCCTGGTCGAACTCGCCGGGCCGCCCGTCGAAGTCGTGCCCACCGACGGCACGACGGCCGAGCGCGACGGCGACGAGGTGACGGTGACGACCGCCCGATACGGCGACGGTGAGTTTCCGTCCGACGCCGCGTTCGCGGTGAAACGCGCCGACGAGACGGACGGCGACGCCGAGCGGGTGATCCCCGAGCAGTTGATGGCCGAGCGGACGCTCGGTCCCCCGAACGGGCTCCGGAACGCGTTGCCGTTTTTCGACCCGGAGGTCGAGCGCGTCGTGGTCCGCACCGACGAGAACGTCCGCAACTGGGTGCTCCCCGAGGACGGGAGCGAGCGGCGGTTCCGGCTCCGCGACGAGACCTACGCGGTGACGGACGCGACCGAGGGCGACGGCGAGACGCCGGCCTGACCGCAGTCTCCGGCGCGGCGCTTTTCCCGCGGCCGCCCCACGCGCCGCTATGGGCCACTGCATCGCCTGCGGCGAGGAACTGATGGAAGTCGTCGAGAGCGACACGGACGCGAAGTTCAGCGACGCGACCGTCTGGGAGTGTCCGAACTGCGGCGGGGTTCTCGGCGTCAGCGAATGGGGGTGACTGCGCTCGGTCGTCAGGCCGACGTCGACTCGTCGTCGGTCGGGAACAGTTCCGGTGCGGCGTCGAACGCCGCACCAGACCTGTGAACGGTCGCTGTCGGATCGGCGCTCGACGCGCTCTCCGACGGCTGGCTCGAGGTGTCCGTCGTGTCGGTGTGACGCGTTCCGGCCATGGTCAGTCGTCCGCCGAGATGGGGTCGCCGCTGGCGTCGGTCGGCGCGGGGCTCTCGCCGTCGTCGAAGGGGTACCACGACTGCTTGCCGTCGGCGAGACAGGGGTCCTCGTACCCCTCGACCTCTTCGGGTTCGGCGAGTTCGACGATGGTCTCGTGGCCGGTGGCGTCGACCCACTGGCGGAAGGTCTGGCTCTCCTCGCGCAGCGCGGCGTAGGCCTCGACGAGGTTGGCGATCATTCCCGGCACCTCGTCGGCGGGCACGCGCTGGCGCACCCACTCGATGAACGTCGGGTTCTCGCCGATGCCGCCGCCGACGCCGACGTCAAGCGCCTCGACCATCTCGCCGTCTTTGCGCGCGCGCATGCCCTGCAGGCCGATGTCCGCGGTCATCGCCTGCCCGCAGTCCGCGGTACAGCCCGAGTAGTGCATCTTGATCCGGTCGACGTCGTCGGGCAGCTCCACTGCCTCGCCGAGCCAGCGGAGCATCCGGGCCATCCGCGCTTTCGTCTCCGTGAGCGCGAGCGAACAGAACTCCGTGCCGGTACAGGCCATCGCGCCCTGGACGAAGGGGTTGGGCTCGGGCCCGTAGGTGTCGAGCAGGGCCTCGTTGAGCAGGTTCGCGAGTTGCCCGTCGGGCACGTCCATGATCAGGGGGTTCTGCCGCCGGGAGAGGCGGACCTCGCCGGTGCCGTAGGCCGAGGCCAGGTCGGCCAGTTCGATGGCGTCCTCGGCGGGCATTCGGCCCACGGGCACCGAGAGACCGACGTAGTTTTTGCCGTCTTTCTGGTCGTAGACGCCGACGTGGTCGTGGGCGCCCCGGTCGCTCGATTGCCCGGCGTTGTAAGTGTAGTCGCCGCGGAAGTCCGTGCCCGCGCGTTCGAGTTCGAAGCCCAGCCGTTCGTCGAGTTCCTCGCGGATGGCGTCGGTGCCGTGCTCGTCGACGAAGAAGCGAGCGCGGTTCTTCGAGCGATTCTCGCGGTTGCCCGCCTCGTGGTAGTACTCCACGAACGCGCGCACGGTCGCTTTTGCCTGGTCGCGCGTGACGAACAGATCCAGCGGGCGGGCCTTCCGGGGCTCGCGCCCGCCGAGGCCGCCGCCGACGCGGACGTTGAACCCTTCGACCTCTTCCCCGTCGATGAACTTGTGGGCCGGTTCGAGCCCGATGTCGTTGATCGAGTCCTGGGCACACCCCTGTCGACACCCCGTCACCGAGATGTTGAACTTCCGGGGCATGTTGCAGAGGTCGTCGTCGCCGCGGATCTCCGCCTGGATCTCGTCGAGCAACTCGCGCGACTCGACGTACTCCTCGGCCTTGCCCGCGACCGGACAGCCGGAGATGTTGCGCATCGTGTCGCCGCCGGCCGAGCGCGAGGAGACGCCCGCGGCCTCGAGTTTCTCCCAGATCTCCGGGATGTCCTCGAGTTTGAGCCAGTGGAGCTGGATCGACTGTCGCGTCGTGAAGTCGACCCAGCCGTTGCCGAACTCGGGGTTCTCGGCCGGCCCCTTCGCGTAGTCGCGGGCGACCTCGCCGATGGCCCGCAACTGGCCGGGTTCGAGCACGCCCCCGCAGTTGGTCAGGCGCATCATGAAGTAGCTCTCCTGACCGCCGCGGTGGTGGAACACCCCCCAGAACTTGAACCGGGAGAACCACTCGTCGCGCTCGTCTTCGGGAATCGCCGCCCATCCCCGCTCCGCGAACTCCTCTATCTTTTCCCGCACCGCGTCGCCGTACATCTCGTCCTTCCACGCTTCTTTCTTGTGTGGCATCGTTGTCACCAGTGTGTGTTTGTCCGAATTTTCCGAAAATCGTTGCACGAACGTCTTTCTATTTGCGTTTCAGCTAGCCGTACGCGACTGATATAAGGATAATCGTTTATATTTCGAAAATATCTTTCCGAAATTCACACGGACGGTCGAAATTAAAGGCCCTTAAACGGATTGGGTCGAGGCGTCGCGGCCGGTCTCGCGCGGCGCTCTCGGTCAGGTGCCGACGCGGTCGCTCGCGGGGACGGACGTCGTCCGCGCCCGAGCACCGAACGGCGCCGCGTCATGCGAGGAACCCCGTCTGCCCCGAGAAGGCCAGGTACAGCGAGAATATGGTGATCACGATCGCGATGACCATCTCGATGTACAGCAGGGCCTGCCCGTATCTCAGCCAGTCCCCGTTCCCCTCCTTGGCCTCGCCCTCCGCGCTATCGACACCCTCGCCGTCGGTCGCCGGGTTCGCCATCAGTCGTCACCTCCCACGGCGACGCTGGGGTCGTCCGAGCCGAGCCACTTCCGCGCGGAGCCGACGCCGTGTTCGCGCGGGTCGTCCTCGTGGCGCATGGCCCACGCGAAGAAGGCCATGAACGGGAGGAAAAAGACCGCGGCGACGATGGCGTAGCCCATGTGGATGTTCCCGGCGAAGCCGAACACGAGCGGGTAGACGATCCCGCCGCCGGTCGAGATGCCGCCGATGAAGCCCGACGCCGTGCCGGGCCGGTCGGGGAACATCACGGGCACGATGGCGAAGACGCCGCCCGTCCCGAAGCTCACGGTGATGCCGAAGACGGCGAGGACGACCACCGACGCCGGGAGGATCCCGGCGAGGCCGATGACCGTCAGCGCGACCATCGTCAGCGTGATCAGGACGAGCGCGGTCATCAGCCAGTGGACCCGCGGGGAGTAGTCCTGCTCGGTCGCCAGGAAGGGGTACGGCGTCCACCCCTTGCGCTGCCAGAGGTCGGACATGTACCCCGAGAACGGCCGGAATAGCGAGGCGTTGAACGACTGGACGGCCGCGAACGTCCCGGCGGCCGTCTGGATCTCCGAGGTGGAGTTGAACCCGAGGTCTCCGATGGCGCCCTCGAAGCCCGTCGCGTAGTAGTTCGGGAGCCAGGAGTTCATCGCGATCTCCAGGCCGAACGACATCGCGTACGCGAGCATGAGTGCGATCGCCGAGTAGCGCGTCCAGACGAACACCGTGTCACCCATCGAGGTGTTCTCCTTCGCGGTCTCGGCGGTCTCGAGGTCTTTGGCGGCCTGTCCGCGCCACTTGTAGACGGCGGCGATGACCAGCGCGACGATCCCCAGGTGCAGGAACGCGTCGGAGAAGTTCACGCCGTACATACGCGGGAGAACGATGGCACCGACGCCGGCGCCGGCGTTGCCGGTCCCGGCGTAGAGCCCCTCGGCGGTCCCGATCTCGCTCTCGTCGAACCACTGGGCGACGTGCTGGATGCCGACGACGAAGCTGATCCCCGCCGAGGCGACGACCATCCGCTCGACGAAGAGTACCCAAAAGCCCGAGGCGAAGGCCGACGCGATGCTCACGACCCCCGCGTAGGTGAGGATGATCGCGAAGACGTTGTGCGCGCCGAGTTTGTCGGCGGCCCAGCCCGCCAGCACGCGCCCCGGCGGCGCCAGCCAGATAGCGGAACTCGCCAGCAGCGTGATCTGCGCCCCGCTGAGCCCGTAGTGGGACTCGATGCTCGCGCTGAAAGCGGCCGTCGAGAACCACATCAGGAACGCCCAGAAGAAGGCGACCGTCGCGAGGATCAGCTGCTCGATTTTGTTCGTCACGCCACCTCACCTCCCGCGACCGCGACGGTTCGCTCCTGTGGGACCAGTCGCACCGCGCACTGCTTGAGGTTCGGCTCCGCGGACTGGGGGTCGATCGCCGGAATCGTCAGGTCGTTCGTGTCCGGGTGGTGGATCGGCAGCCAGACGACGCCCTCCGGGATGGCCTCGTCGGGGTCGATGCGAGCCGTGGCGGACCCGCGGCGGGACTCGATCCGGACCTCGACGACCGGGTCGCTCTCGCCCTCGGCCGCCGCCTCGACTTCGCTCGCGTCGACGCCGACCGCGTCGAGGCTGGCGGCGTCGATCCGGACCGGTCCCGGACTGGTCGGGTCGGTCCGTATCGCGTCCGACCCCGCGACGCCGAGGTGCTCCTCGACGGTCTCGGGGTGGACCCGCGCGACCAGCGGCCCCGGCTTCTCGGGCGACTCGCGCGAGCGAACGCCCGTGTTGTACCCGTCGGCCTCGCGGGCCGTGGTCAGCGTCAGCGGGTACTCGTCGTCGACCGGTTCGGGTAGGTCGCGACCCGTGCCGCCGGCGAACCGCGCCCGTCCCGCGGGCGTCGGGAACGACCAGTCGCCGGCCGCGGCGGGCGTCTCTGTTTCTCGGTCATTTCCGTCCTCGGCAGCCTCGAAGTACCGGTACTCGGTGCTCGACTCGGCGTCGGGCGCCGGCCAGCGGACCGCGAGCTCCTCCTCGAGGCGGTCGTAGCTGATGCCCGAGCAGTCGCCGAGCGTGCCGGCGGTGAGCGCGGCGAACTCGTCGAATATCGACTCGGGGTCGGTCACCTCGAACAGGTCGTCGAACAGCGCGTTTCCGACGGTGGTGATGATGTCGAGGTCCGTCCGGACGCCGCTTGGCAGGTCCGTCGCGGGGCGGACCCGCGAGACGGTGCGCTCCATGTTGATCGCGGTGCCGTCGGACTCGCCCCACGTCGCCGCAGGGAGGACCACGTCGGCCAGGTCGGTCGTCTCCGTCCGGAAGGAGTCCTGGACGACGAGGAACGCGTCGTCGAGTTGCTCGGCGACTCGCTCGGCCTCGGGCGCGCCGGCGACGGGATTGGTCGCGACGGCGTAGACCGCCTCGATCGGCCCGTCGGCGATGGCCTCGACCGTCCCCACCGGGCCGGGTCCGGTGTCGTCGGGCAGTCGGTCGACCGGGACGCCCCACTCCTCGGCGACGAGTTCGCGGCTCTCGGGGTCGTCGAAGTCGCGCTGGCCGGGCCAGCCGCCCTTCGACGAGCACACTCTGGTCCCCATCGAGTTGGACTGGCCGGTCAGCGAGAACGGGCCGCTCCCTGGGCCCAGATTTCCGGTGGCGAGGCAGCAGTCGATGAGCGCGCCCGCGGTGTCGGTCCCCTGGACGGACTGGTTGACGCCCATCCCCCAGTAGATCAGGGTCGGGTCGTCGAGCGCGTCGGCCAGTTTCTCGACGGCCGCCATCGGGACGCCGGCGCGCTCGGCGGCGGCCTCGGCGTCGGGCAGTCCGGCCACGAGATCGTCGAAGCCGCTCGTCGACTCGGCGACGAAGTCTTCGTCGACGCGGTCGGTCTCGACCGCGTGCGCGAGCACCGCGCGGGCGAGGTCGAGATCCCCGCCCAGGTCGGGACTGACGTGGGTGTCTGCCGCCTCGGCCGTCTCGCTCTCGACCGGGTCGACCACGACCAGTTCGCTGTCGGGGTCGTCGGCGCTGTCGGATATCCACCGGAACATCACGGGGTGGGCGACGCGCGGGTTCGCGCCCCAGACCACGTGGTTCCGGGCGTCCGGGATGTCGTCGTAGGTACACGGCGGCGCGTCGCTGCCGAAGGCGTCGTAGTAGGCGTTGACGGCGCTGGCCATGCACAGCGTCGTGTTCGCGTCGTAGTACCGGGTGCCGAAGCCGCCGCGGGCGAGCTTGCCCAGCGCGTAGGCGGCCTCGTTGGTCTGCTGGCCGCTCCCGAGGACGGCGACGCCGTCCCGGTCGCACTCGAGAGTCTCCCCGAACTCCTCGACGATACGCGCCAGCGCCACGTCCCAGGTCGTCTTCTTCAGGTCGCCGCCGCGGCGGACGAGCGGCTGGGTGAGCCACTCGCCGTCCGGGTCGGCCGTCTCCCGCACGCCGCGCTGGCAGGCCAGCCCCCGGTTGACGGGGTGGGCGGCGTCGCCCCGCACCGTGTCGAGGCCGTAGCCCACGTCGACGCCGCGCTGGACGTGCCCGCAGCCGACCGCACACCGCATGCACGTCGTCGACACCCAGTCAGGCATACGACGACCCCCCGCCGACGGACGCGCCCCACACGTCCGCCGGTCCCTCATCAACTACCATTTTCGACCGCTCGTCCACTAATTCTCTACGTTGCATTGTGTTCGTACACCAGTTATCGATTCGGCGTGATGTGTAGGTTGCATATAACGCTGATCGTTTTGTATTTCGAAATAACGTATCGCGGAGTGGACGAACAGCCAGTATTAGGATACCTCCTTTCGATATAAGGATGTAAAATGCCGACGCAGCGGTCGGAAAATCCGACGGGCGTCCGGTTTTCGGCGGACGACCCGGTAGTGGTCGCCCGTCGCGGACTCGCGGGGCCGGTTCGGCGGCGCGCGCTACATCGTCCGTAGCGGCCGCGTCTGTGCTTTCATCGGCCGGATGGCGGTCTCGCAGCGGCTGATCGGCCCCGTCTGACGCGGGGTCGAACCCCCGCTCACAGCGGGAGCGAGTCGGAAAGCGACGACTGCTCGGGTTCCGCGAGGTCGAGGTCGACGCCGGCGACCGTCTCGACCGCGTCGGTGACGGCCGTCGGGAACGGCTCGGGCGCGACCGACACCGGCGCCCCGGAGAGGGCGGTCGTCTCGCTCTCCGGAACGGCGGCGTCGGCCTCGCGGAGGTGTCGGTCGTCGGGGTCGGCGAAGTTCGCGACGACGGCGTCGACCCGCGCGTCCACGTCCGCCAGCAGGTCCCGCGTCCGCGGGAGCGAGTCCACACCGCGGGCGCTGTCGGGCGCGACAAGCGCCACGCGGTCGGCGGCGGTCACCGCCGCGACCGACGGGTTCGCGGCGACCGGCGGCACGTCCGCGATGACGGCGTCGTAGCGCTCGGCCGCCGCCGACAGCCGCTCGGCCAGCCGTCGGGCGCAGGCGCTCGTCTTCGCTCGCGCCAGTTGCTCGAAGGACGCCCGCGCCGGCGCGACCGCGACGCGGCCGGGCACGTCCAGTCCGAGCGATGTCGTCGCCTCGGCGAGCGGTCGCTCCTCGGTCACCGCGTCGGTCACGTCCGTTCCGACCTCGCCGGGGACCGCCGTCGCCAGCCCCTGCGTGCCGAAGGCGGCGTCGACGACGCAGACGTTCCGGCCGGCCCGCGCCAGCGTCGCCGCGAACTCCAGGCTCAGCCGCGTCGCCCCCGCGCCCCCCACCGTCCCAACCAGTGCGTACACCGTCCCTGTCATGTGTCTGCGTTGTCACGCACTCGGGTATAAACCTACGTGATCCGGGTCGGCGATTCGACCCGAAACGTAGGGTAACGTCAGCGTTTTCACCGCTCCGCTCCTACGTCCGGAGACATGAAACGGCGTGAGGTTCTCGCGGCCGGCGGCGTCGCGATCGCCGGTGGCGCGGGCGCGTACCTTCTCTTCGGAAACCCCCGGAGCGCGGCGGTCGACCATCCGGGGAGCCTCGACGCGACGTTCGCGGCCAACGGCGACTACCCCGACGACGACGACCCGAGCGACGGCCGCCCGCCGGCGTTCCCGAACCCGCCCGCGAGCCCCGACGCGGATCCGTCGACGTTCGACACGCTCAGCGTGAACGGCGAGACGGTGCGGCTCGCGCCGATCGACGTCGTCGAGCGGTGGTTCCGCCGCGGCGAGGCGCGGTTCGTCGACGCGCGCGGCCTCGCCCAGTACAAGGAGGCGCACGTCTACGGCGCCGTCAGCTCCTCGGCCGAGCGGGGTTCCTCGGGCGGCGCCATCGAGGCCTGGCCGAGCGACGCCAGGGTCGTCACCTACTGCGGCTGTCCCCACCACCTCTCCTCGATGCGCGCCGCCGGCCTCCAGAAGGGCGGCCACACGACCGTCTACGCGCTCGACGAGGGGTTCATCGAGTGGTCCGACCGCGGCTATCCGATGGCCGGCACCGCCTTCACGGGTGGCGGGAACGCCGATCTGCGCGAGTGGACCATCCGGGGCAGCGTCGACGCGCGCTTCGCCGGGCAGTACGCCTGGGCCCGCACCGACGCGAGCCAGGAGGCCGCGCCGATCGGCGACGACGGCGCCTTCACCATCCACGTGCGCTTCCCCGACGTGACCGGCGAGACGCCGGTCGAGCTGTCGACCCCCGAGTTCTCCGTCACGCGCGCGCTCGACGACCTCGCCTCCGGGACCGTCGACGGCGCCTGAGGTCTCTCCGCGTCGCTCGTCGCGCCCCGTCGCAACCGATCACGAGAAGCCGCGACGGCGCGGTCGGGGCGGGGTCGCCAGCACATTGAAACGACTGGCCGCCGGACGTGCGGTATGGCACGCCGGAGCGTCCTGTTCTCGCCGGGCGACCAGCCCGACCTGCTGCGAAAGGCCCTCGATTCGGGGGCCGACGCGGTGGTCTTCGACCTCGAAGACGCGGTGGTTCCGGACCGGAAAGCGGAGGCCCGCGCGGCCGTCCGCGAGGTGCTCGACGAGGTCGCAGCGGGCGACGCGGACGGCGACCCCGATTCGCGTTCGCCCGAGGTCTGCGTCCGCGTGCGGCCCGCGGGCCGGGGCGCCGCGACCGACCTCGACGCCGTCCTCGACGGGCCGGGCCCGGACGCGCTCGTGGTGCCGAAAGCGAGCGCGGCCGCGGACGTGACCGACCTCGCGGCGCTGGCTCGCGAGCGCGGCGCCGACCCGCCGGTGCTGGCGCTGGTCGAGACGGCCGCGGGCGTCCTCCACGCCGAGGCCGTCGCGGCCGCGGACCCGACGGACGCGCTGATCTTCGGCGCGGAGGACCTGGCGGCCGACATCGGCGCGACGCGGACCGACGAGGGGACCGAGGTCCTCCACGCGCGCGAGCACGTCCTCCTCGCGGCGCGAGCGGCGGGCGTCGACGCCGTCGACACGGTCTACACGGACTTCGCGGACACCGAGGGACTCCGCGACGACGCGGCGTTCGCGCGCCAGCTGGGCTACGACGGCAAACTGGCGATCCATCCCTCGCAGGTCGCGCCGATACACGAGGCGTTCACGCCCGACGCCGACCGGGTGGCGTGGGCCGAGCGGGTGCTGGTAGCTCGCGACGAGGCCGACCGCGAGGGGCGGGGCGTCTTCGCCGTCGACGGCGAGATGGTCGACGCGCCGCTCGTGGCGCAGGCCGAGCGCGTCCTCGAACGCGCTCGGACGGACCGCCGGTGAGTCCGCCTGACCGTTTCCGGTCGCACACTCCGGTAGTCGGGCGCTCGCCGGGGGTACGCTTTTCTCCGTCGCGGCCGTCCGTTCGGTATGTCCGACGCGGTCAATCCCTTCGAGAGCCTCCAGGAGCAGGTCGACGACGCGGCGGCTCACCTCGACGTCGACCCCGGCGTCCTCGCGCGACTCAAACACCCCGAGCGCGTCCTCGAGACCAATCTCGCGGTGGAGATGGACGACGGCTCGGTCGAACTCTTTCGCGCCTACCGCTCGCAGTTCAACGGGGCCCGCGGCCCCTACAAGGGCGGCATCCGCTATCACCCGCAGGTCGACCGCGACGAGGTCAAGGCTCTCTCGGGGTGGATGGTCTACAAGTGCGCCGTCGTCGACATCCCCTACGGCGGCGGGAAAGGGGGGATCGCCCTCGAGCCGGCCGACTACTCGACGGACGAACTCGAGCGGATCACCCGCGCGTTCGCGACCGAACTGCGGCCCATCATCGGCGAGGACCGGGACATCCCCGCGCCCGACGTCAACACCGGCCGCCGGGAGATGAACTGGATCAAAGACACCTACGAGACGCTGGAGAACACGACCGAACCCGGCGTTATCACGGGGAAAGCGCCCGATAGCGGCGGGTCGGCGGGCCGCGTCGAGGCGACCGGTCGGTCGGTGATGCTCACCGCCCGCGAGGCCTTCGACTACCTCGGGAAAGACGTCGAGGGTGCCACGGTCGCCGTCCAGGGGTACGGTAACGCCGGCTCGATCGCGGCGAAACTCCTCGAAGACCTGGGGATGGACGTCGTCGCCGTCTCGGACTCCTCGGGGGCGGTGTACGACCCCGACGGCCTCGACGTCCGCGCGGTCAAAGACCGGAAGGTCGAGACGGGCGACGTGGTCGACTACGACGACGGCGCCGAGGTGATCACGAACGAGGACCTGCTGACGCTGGACGTGGACCTGCTCGTGCCCGCAGCACTGGAAAACGCCATCGACGAACCCCTCGCGCGGGAGGTGCAGGCGGACGTGATCGTCGAGGCGGCCAACGGCCCGCTGACGCCCGATGCCGACGACGTGCTCACCGAACGGGACGTGTCGGTCTTCCCCGACGTGCTCGCCAACGCGGGGGGCGTCACCGTCTCCTACTTCGAGTGGGTGCAGAACCGCCAGCGGTTCTACTGGTCCGAAGAGCGGGTCAACGACGAACTCGAGACGGTGATCGTGAACGCGTTCGACGCCCTGACGACGGCCTTCGAGGAGCGGACCCTGTCGAACTTCCGCGTGGCCGCCTACGTCGTCGCTATCGGCCGCGTGCTCTCCTCGACCGAGCAGGCGGGTTTCTGGCCCTGAAACGCCGTTACGGTTCGTCCGGCCGCGGTGCGCCGAGCGCGTCGAGACAGTCGTCGACGAACGAGCGGACTCGGATGTCGGCGTCCGGCCGGAGGAAGACGAAAACGCCGGTCCCGTCACCGGGGTAGAGGTGGACGCCGATGCCGGCGGCGTGGACCCTGATGTCCGAGTCGATGCGCGTCTCGTAGATCTCCTCGCCGACTTCGGCCATGTCGAGTCGACTCACCGCTTCGCGGTGCATCATCTCGGCGGTGCGGCCGTCCAGGTCGTCGACGAACTCGTCGAACCACGCCTCTCCGTACCGGACGTCCGATCTGCCGGTGCCGTACTCGATGACGACCCGGAGGTCGTCCCCGAGTTCGGTCTCGAGGAACTCGACGAGTGCGCTCGCGTCGGTGCCCATAGGTCGTCTGTGCTGAGGGCGGGCTTAACCCTTCGGCAGGTGTTTCGGAACGTGAAAACGGTCCGCTGTCGGGCGCCGTCACCAGGGTTTTGCGCGAGCGGCCCCAAGCAGAGGTATGCCGGTCTACGAACGCGAAGTCGTGGTCGACGCGCCGTTCGAGGAGGTGTGGGACTTTCACTCCGACGAGTCGGGACTGGTCGCGCTGACCCCCGACTGGATGCACCTCCGGATCGAGTCCGTCGAGGGACCGGACGGCGACCCCGATCCCGACGTGCTCGACTCGGGCTCGAAGATCGTCTCCTCGATCCGCCCCTTCGGCGTCGGTCCGCGCCAGCGGTGGGTCTCCTACATCGTCACGCGCCAGGAGAGCGACGGCGAGGCCATGTTCCGCGACGGGATGCTCAGGGGGCCGTTCCCCGAGTGGACGCACACGCACCGCTTCGAGGCCGTCGACGGCGGCACGCGCGTCCACGACCGCGTCGAGTACCGACTCCCCGGCGGGCCGCTGGGCCGACTCGTCGGCCCGCTGGGCTGGGTCGGGATGGAACCGATGTTCCGCCACCGCCACCGGACGACGAAGGAACTGCTGGAGTGAGAGAGCGAGGGGTCACTCCTCCACGGCGGCGGCACACTCGCGGACGAGGCCGTCGAGAATCTCGGGCGTCGTGGGGTGGTAGGCGCGGTCCGGCACGTCCCGAACGTCGATGCCGCACTCGACGACGACCTGCATCGTCTTGGCCATCACGTCGGCGTGGTAGTGGAGGCCGAGCCAGCCCAGCACGGCGCCGTCCGCGCGGTCGACGACCAGTTTCCCGACGCCCGTCGGTACGTCCTTCGCCTTGAACACGCCGTCGTCACTCGCCTCCCGGGTCGCGGTCGCCACGTCGTGGCCGGCCTCGCGGGCCTCCGCCTCGGTCATGCCGACCCGAGCGTAGGGCGTGACGCCGAGCCCCGTGAACATCACCCGGTGGGTCGCGGGGTCGTACTCGCGCAGGGGGTCGCCCCGGTGGTGACGGAGAATGTTCTCGACCGCGGTGAACCCCTGCTCCTTGGCGACGTGAAGAACCGGCTCCTTGCCGTTGGCGTCGCCGACGACGAACACGCGGTCGTCGCCGCGGGCCTGCATCGTGTCCCGGACCCAGTCCTCACCCGGCGATATCGGGGTGTGCTCCAGGCCGAGGCGGTCGACCGCGGGGCGGCGGCCGGTGAAGAGGTAGAGCCGATCGGCCTCGAAGGTATCCTCGTCGCCGTCGTCGTACTCGACGCGGAGGCAGACGCCGCCGTCTGTGGTGGGTTCAACGCGCTGTTCCTCACAGTTCGTCGGGATCGTCACGTCGAAATCCTCGCGGTAGTGGTCCAGCACTGTCTGTCCGATCGCGGGCTCGACACCGTCCAGCGGGCGGTCGTCGTGTTCGATGGCGGTGACGTCGGTCCTGCCGGCCTCGCTGAGGTAGGGGACCATCTCAAGGCCGACGTAGCCAAGTCCCATCACGAGCGCGGAGTCGGGGAGGTCGGTCGCGTCGAGCAGGTCGGCGCTGGTGTGGTAGTCGACGTCGGCGATGCCGGACAGGTCGGGGACGTTCACCGTCGAGCCGGTCGCGACGACGACGTAGTCGGCGTCGAACTCGCGGCCGTCGGTTCTGATCGTTCGGTCGTCGACGAAGCGTGCGGTGTCGTGAACGAATTCGACGTTCTCGCGTTCGGCGAGGTCGTGGACCGACTCGCGGCGGTGGCCGGCCCAGCCGAGCGTGTGCTCGTCCTTGCGCGCGACAGTGCGCTCGAGGTCGACAGTCGGCGCCTCGCCGTCGAGTCGGTCGTCGTGGCGGGCCTGATACCGGTGGGCGGCCGCCGAGAGCACTTCTTTCGAGGGCATACAGCCCCGGAGGATGCACAGACCGCCGCCGGGGTCGCCGTCGTCGATCAGCGTCAGTTCCACGTCGGGTTCGTCGGCCAGTTCTCCGGCGACCACGGCGCCGGCGCTGCCGTACGCGCCGACGACGACCACGTGAACCATACTCGCCGTTGGCCGACCAGGAATATAGGGTTCGGGGCACGTGTGCGCGGTGACCGGCGTCCGGCGCGTGCGGAATCCGACACAGACGGAATTCGGCGCTTACCGACGGCCCGCGACCCCACCGCCGCTGCATTCACTCCACGTTTTGGTAACACTTAACAAGGCAGGGGCCCGTAGCGACTGGTAGGGAGAACCGACAGACAGCAACCGAACTTACGGATATCACACAATGTCGACCAACGATTCACGCGCCGACAACGGGCGCCCGGACGAGGACCAGTACGACGAACTCGAAGTCGCGAACGGCGACGTCGTCATCTACGACGTCGACAATCACAGCGCGTGGATCCAGTCCGACGACGCCGTCTCGCGGGAGTCGATGGCCTGACCTCGTGGCGGGCTATCCGTCCCACTTCTGGTTACGACCGGTAAGTGAGTAGCACGCGGTAACTTTATTTCGCCGCCGAGTCAACGAGCGACCGATGAGCGAGTCAGCGGGGAAACTCGAGGTGTGGTGTGCGGGCGACGACTGGTGTCCGGTGACGTCGACTGCCAGTCTCATCGGTCGGAAGTGGCACCCGGTTATCGTCCACCGGTTGCTCGACTGCGGGCCGCTGGGGTTCAACGACCTCGAATCGGAGGTCGACGGCATCTCCAGCAAGGTGCTCTCGGACAGCCTCGACGACCTGGAGGAATCGGGGGTCGTGAACCGCGAGATCGTCAGCGAGAAGCCGGTCCGGGTCGAGTACTCGCTGACCGAGCGCGGGGCCGACCTCGAACCCGTCATCGAGGCGATGGCGGAGTGGGGCGCCGAGCATCTCGTTCCGCCCGAGGACGCCTGAGGGGCCGCCCGTCCCGAGACGAACCGTCCCCGCCGCACGCTTTTTCATCGCGCCGCGCGTCCGTTCTCACATGACGCTCCCGATCGACCCAGACGTCCTGACCGGCGACGACATCGGCGAGAAGCGCGCGACCCTCGAAATGGATCACGAGGCCGCCGTCGAACACGTCCGCGCGGCCTTCGCCGAGGCGGGATTCGGTTTCCCCGTCGAGTTCTCGCCCTCGGAGTTGCTCAACGAGAAGATCGACGCCGACCGCGACCCCTACTCCTTCCTCGGCGCGTGTAACCCCGAGGTGGCCGACCGCGCGCTCGACGCCTCCGACAACCGCATCGGCGCGCTGATGCCCTGCGGCGTCGTCGTCTGGCAGGACGAACCCGGCCGCCAGACCGTCTATCACGTCTCGATCATGCGGATGGCCCGCCTGACCGGCATGGCGCCCGACGACGACGCGTGGGACGACATCGTCGCGACGACCGGCGAGCTGGTCGAGGACGCGTGGGCGAGGCTCGACACCGCGGAGTGAGGGTGGTCCGGTCCGCGAAAACCGCGACCCGGCTGTCGAAAAATGATTATTCGAATCTGAGAAGGAATTATTAGTTTCGAGCGGGTAGGAACGGTATGGACCGCGAGGCGTGGACGGAGACGTGGGCCGAGAACGCCACCGCGTTCGACCGCGTGCGCGGCGTGGCGATGAGCGTCGACGAACCCAGACCGGCGACGTGGGTCGCCGACCGCTCGGTGGTGGCCGAATCGACGGCGCGGGCACACCTCGAACGACTGGTCGACCTGGGTGCGCTCCGGACCGGCTCGTCGGGCGGCGCGACCACCTACGAACCCGACCCGGCGTACGTCCGCTTTCGGGAGGTGCGCCGGCTCGTCGACGACCACGACCCGGACGAGCTGACGGCCTTCGCGGCCGAGGTCAAAGACGAGATCGCGGCGCTCCGCGAGACCCACGACGCGGACTCGCCCGCCGAACTCCGGCGCCGAGCGACGAGCGCCGAGACGAGCGCCGACGAGGCGCGCGACCTCCGCCGCGCCGCGAGCGACTGGACCCACTACCGCTATCGGCTCTCGCTGCTCGACGACGCGGTCGCCCGCTACGACGAGTACCACACCGGGTCGCCCGCGCCGGCCTGAGATGGCGGAAGACGGCCCGCCGGAGCGACCGCTCCGAACCGACGGCGAGGGGGACGACGACGGATTCGACGACGAAGGGTTCGATAGCGAGGGATTCGACGGCGACCGCCATCGGATCCTCCGCGAGGTGGTGCGCGAGCTCGGCCGGCATCCGGTCGTCGTCGACGCGCGCGGACACCCGCCGAGCACGTTCACCGCGGTCCGTGCGACACTGGCTCCCGAGCGGTGGGGCCACGACGCGTCGGAGGCGACACTACGCGTCACCTGGCGGCCGCTGGACCCGCCGGAGTTCGCCTTCCACTTCAGCGAACCGGGGTTCGACTGCGGGTGGCATCGCGAACCGAACCCGCACGTCGACGGGGAAATACACTATCAGGAGCGAGCGGACGGGGGCGACTACAGCTACGAATCCGTCGATCTCGACGGTGACACCGCGGTCGAACTCGTCTGGGAGGTCACGGAGCGACTGCGCGAGCGACTCGACCGCCGCCGCTAACGCATCCGAGGCCACCCCCCGATCAGAAGTCGCTGATCGAGGTCTGGAGGCCGGCGACCATCGTGGACTTGCGCCGGAGTCGCGAGAGTGAGACGGGAAGGTGGGCTTCGAGGTCGCCGAGCGCGCCGTGGAAGGTCTGGGCGATGCCGGGGTCGCCGTCGAAGGCGTGGCGGACCCCCTCGCGGACCTGCCAGACGCCGACCGGCGCCCAGTAGTCGTCGGTCACCTCCCGGAGAACGAGCGCCTTGGCCTGCCGGTCGCGCTCGGCGAGGTGTTCGAGGACGCCGAGACGGGACGCGTAGTACGCGCCGGCGGTCTCCTCGACGTAGCTCGTCCGGCCCTCGAACCCCTCGGCGGCGCTGGACATGTAGTAGTCGCTCGACTCGGGGTTCCAGACGCTCTCGGGGGCTTTCATCTCGACGAGTTCGAACTCCCACTGGCCGGGGCCAAGCAGCACCCAGTAGCGGTTGCCCATGTACTCGTTGACCCACACCTCGACCTTGTCGACGGTGTCGCTGTGCTGGAGTCCGCCCCGGAGGTACTGGCCGACGGTGTCGTCGACGGCGGTGATCGACCACCTGGTCGGGACGAGGCGGCGCTCGTGGCCCTGACCGAGCGCGCCCGCCGAGAGGATCGTGTTCACGTCGTAGACGTCGAATCCGCGGCGGTAGAGGTAGGTCATCGCCCCCTCGGCGCGCCAGTCGTCGTCTTCGAGGGTCTTCTCGACGGCGCGGGGGACGTGGGGGTTCTCGGCGAGATCGGCGCTCCGGGCGCGGGCGCGCGGCCCGGTCGGCGTCGCGATGTCGTCCAGCCCCATGTCGAGGTCGGGTTTGCCGGAGAGACCGACCTCCACGTCGACGGGGTGGTCGGCGATGGCCACCTCGCGCTGGGTGCCGACGAAGCCGTCCCAGACGTCGTGAACGTCGACTTTCGTCGAGCGGGTGGAGTTGAGCATACCGGTCCGGCGCTGGAGCACGTCGTCGATCTGGTACCCCTGCTGGTACCACTGGCCGCTGGTTGCGAAGTCGGCGGCGTCGGCGTCGCCGGCCATCGGCGAGAGCACGCCCGTCGAGACGTTCGGGTAGCCCGAGCGCCCGACGAACACCTCGGGCGCCGTCGAGCCGTAGAGGGAATCGCCCTGAACCGCCTGCTCGAACTGGCGCTCGACGTCGTCGAGGTACTCGGTTATCTCGTAGGACTTCTCCTCGGCGAGGCGTCGCTTCTCGGCCGCCTCGTCGCGTTCGAAGTCCGCGATGAACTCGTCGAGACTCATCCGCGTCGTCTTCCGGTTGGAGTGCCGGGGGCTTGAATGAGTCGGTGCCCCGGCCCGGGCCGGCGCCGCGGCTGGTGCGGTGCCGTCAGTGGATGCCCATCGCCTCGATCTGTTCCTGATAGCGATTGCGAATGGTGACCTCGGTCACCTGCGCCACGTCGGCGACCTCTCGCTGGGTCTTCTTCTCGTTGCACAGGAGAGACGCGGCGTAGATAGCGGCGGCGGCGTAGCCCGTTGGAGACTTTCCCGAGAGCAGGCCCTTCTCCGCGGTCACGTCGATTATCTCGTTGGCCTTCGTCTGGACCTCCTCGCCGAGGTCGAGCTCCGAACAGAAGCGCGGGACGTACTTCTTCGGGTCGACGGGCTCCATCTCCAGGCCGAGTTCCTGGGAGATGTAGCGGTAGGTGCGGCCGATCTCCTTCCGGTCGACGCGGGAGACGTCGGCGATCTCCTCCAGGCTCCGCGGGATCCCCTCCTTGCGACACGCCGCGTAGAGCGCCGACGTGGCGACGCCCTCGATGGAGCGGCCGCGGATGAGATCCTCGTCGAGCGCCCTGCGGTAGATGACCGAGGCGACCTCTCGCACGGAGCGGGGAACGCCCAGCGCGGAGGCCATCCGGTCGATCTCCGAGAGCGCGAACTGGAGGTTGCGCTCGCCGGCGTCTTTCGTGCGGATGCGCTCTTGCCACTTGCGCAGTCGATGCATCTGCGAGCGCTTCTTCGAGGAAATCGAGCGGCCGTAGGCGTCCTGGTCTTTCCAGTCGATCGTCGTCGTCAGCCCCTTGTCGTGCATCGTCTTCGTCGTCGGCGCGCCCACCCGGGATTTCTCCTGGCGCTCGCTGTGGTTGAACGCTCGCCACTCCGGGCCCGGGTCGATGTTGCCCTCCTCGACGACCAGCCCGCAGTCGTTACAGACCAGCTCCCCGCGGTCGGCGCTTTTCACGATGTCCGCCGACTCGCACTCCGGACAGGTACGCACGCCTTCGGCCCGCTCTGTTTCCCGTTCGTCACGTCGCTTCTCGCCCCGTTCGGTCTCCCCAGTCCTCTCGCGTTCGCGCTGACGGCTGGACCGTGTCATCGCATGTCAATTACTGACACGGACGGACTTAAATTCTTGGTCATATATCTTTTGGCTCCGGCGGCTCTTGTCTCGACCTCGCTCGGCCGAGCGACCGGGCTCGCGTCGCGAGTGGGGGACCGGAACCGCTTTACCCGGCCGCGGGCGACTCCCGGCAAATGCCGACAGTGGAGTGTGACGTGGAGCGAGCGCGCGAGCGCCTCGAAGACGCCGGCGTCGAGGTGTCGCCCGGGAACACGGACCACGAGCGCTGGCGGGCCGAGCGTGGCGGGGCGACCGCCGTCGCCTACGACGGGAAGGTCGTGATCCAGGGCTCCAGCCCCGCCGACCTCGAAGCGCTGATCCGGGACGGCGGCGGTCGCGCGCACGTGTACTTCGACGGCGGCTCGCGGGGAAATCCCGGACCGGCGGGGATCGGGTGGGTCATCGTCACCGGCGACGGCATCGTCGCCGAGGGCGGCCAGACCATCGGTCGCGCGACCAACAACCAGGCCGAGTACGAGGCGCTCATCCGGGCGCTGCGAGTCGCCCGCGACTACGGCTTCGACGAGGTCGACGTCCGCGGTGACTCCGAACTGATCGTCAAGCAGGTCCGCGGCGAGTGGAACACGAACGACCCCGACCTGCGAGAGCACCGCGTGACCGTCCGCGAGTTGCTGACCGCCTTCGACGACTGGTCGCTCGAGCACGTACCGCGGGAGATAAACGAGCGCGCCGACGAGCTAGCGAACGACGCACTCGACGATGCCTGACGAGACCCCCGATCCGGCCGAGAGCGACCGTATCGACACCGACGCCGGCGGTGCCGCCTCCGGCGAGGGTTCCGACCCCGACACGCCCCCGGACGAGGCCGTCGACGAGGCCGAACGGCTCACCCGCCTGGCTCGCGAGGCCGTCGACGACGCCGAGGCCGCGGCCTACCGCGAGCACCGGACCGATCTGTTGGCCGAGCGCGGCTACACCGCTCGCGTCCGGGAAGACGAGACGCGAGACGTGCTCGTGCTCCACCCGGAGGAGTGGGTCGAGGACGGCACCGTCTATCCCTCGCGGATCGACGACGTCGACCGCGGGATCGAGATCCCGCTGTCGGGCCCCGGTGAGGGCGACGACTGGGACGAAATCGACGCCCACAACCGCGACCTGGTCGAGCAGGTTCGGGACGAACACGACGCCGTCCACGGCGACAACGCCGCGGCGCTGGCGGACTTCGCCGGCAACCACTACGCCAAACCGGTCGAGTCGCTCACGCGGGACGAACTCGCGGAATTTCTCGAGGAGTACTTCCCGCGGAACGCATGGCCGACTGCCGAGCAACGCGCAGTCGTCGAAAAATCGGTGGTGGTGGCCTTCGAGGCCGCGGACGAGCGGTGTCCGATCGACCCCGAGTGACGCCGATGGTCCGGTTTCGCTCGTCGGTGGTCCGGTTTCAGTTCGCGCTGTCGACGAGGTCGCGGAGGTCGTCGGCGCGGTCGCCGTTGATGACGAGCTTCGAGAACTCCCAGCCGAGCTGGTCGAGCACCGTCTCGTAGCCCTCGTCCGTGAGGGCGTACTGGTTGGTCCGTTTGTCGAGTTCGCTCTTCTCGACCAGTCCCATCTCGACGAGGTCGTCGAGGTTGGGGTAGAGCCGTCCGTGGTTGACCTCGTCGTCGTAGTACTCCTCGAGTTCACGTTTGATAGCGAGGCCGTATCGGGGCTCCTCCCCGAGGATGACGAGGATGTTCTGCTGGAACGCGGTGAGTTCGCGTGCGATTCCCGGCGTGTCAGTTACGGATTGTGCCTCTGACATGGTTAGTGAAATGTCATCAGGCTATTTAACACTTGTTAAATTTCTTCCTATATCCGGGGCATTTCTCGAACGCTGGCACGTTATTCTGACTGATATTACCGGGTGATACGGAGCGGAAAGTCGGTGACTAGAGCCGGTTGGTCAGGTGCGCGCGAACTGGATATTCGGCCCAGTTGTGACGACGTACCCGCAAGCGATCACGTGTAGGTCGAAAGGCCTTTGCCGTCGCCAGATGGACTCGCGAACGATGGTAAACCTCTGGGAAGACCTCGAGACGGGGCCGAACCCGCCCGAAGAGATCTACGCAGTCGTCGAGTGTCTGAAAGGCGAGCGCAACAAGTACGAGTACGACAAGGACATCCCCGGTGTCGTCCTCGACCGCGTGCTCCACTCGAACGTCCACTACCCCTCCGACTACGGGTTCATCCCGCAGTCGTACTACGACGACGAGGACCCCTTCGACGTGCTCGTCCTCGTCGAGGACCAGACGTTCCCCGGCTGTGTCGTCGAGGCTCGCCCGGTCGCGCTCATGAAGATGGACGACGACGGCGAACAGGACGACAAGGTCATCGCCGTCCCGGTCGAGGACCCTCGCTACGACCACATCGAGGACCTCGACGACATCCCCCAGCAGACCCTCGACGAGATCGACGAGTTCTTCGCGACCTACAAGAACCTCGAGGAGGGCAAGGAAGTCGAGACCCTGGGCTGGGAGGACAGGGAAGCCGCCAAAGACGCGATCGAACACGCCCAGGACCTC
>Ga0207851_100163_pt1 | contig 50620 bp, 53 predicted proteins | sample A23E3SouthBayCA_FD_187747 | JGI IMG/M metagenome (GOLD analysis project Ga0207851, IMG submission 187747) | Aerobic enrichment media microbial communities from Eden Landing Ponds, California, USA - A23 E3 (SPAdes) | ecosystem: Environmental > Aquatic > Marine > Unclassified | place: Emeryville... | reverse complement strand
CGGCGAGCTCCGGCTTCGACGCGTTCGCGAGCCGCGACTGGAAGCCGTGGTACTTCGCCACGCCCGTCGCGTCGGCCTGCTCGATGCCGTTGACGGTCTCCGTGTCGAAGGAGGCGGCGTCCGCGGAGTACACCGCGTACTCGCTCTCGCGGCCGACCGGGCGCGCCTGCCCGCCCTCGAACTTGACGGTGACCGTGCCCGTGACCGTCTGCTGGGTCTGCGCGAAGTAGCCGTCCAGCGCGGCGACCAGCGGGTGGTCGACGAGCCCCTCGTAGGCCTTCTCGGCCCACTGCTGGCTGACGTGCTGGCTGAACTCGCGCTCGTCTTTCGTCAGGACGAGCTGTTCGAGCGCCTCGTGGGCGGTGAGCAGCGTCGTCGCCGCCGGGTGCTCGTAGTTCTCGCGGACCTTCAGGCCGAGCATGCGGTCCTCCATCATGTCCGTGCGGCCGACTCCGTAGCCGCCCGCGAGGTCGTTCAGGTACTCGATGAGCGGCACCGGCGCCATCTCGTTGCCGTCCACCGCCACCGGGACGCCGCCCTCGAAGGCGATTTCGACGGTCTCGGTCTCGCTCCCCGGCGCGTCCGTCCAGTCGTAGATGTCCTCCGGCGGCTCGTAGCCCGGGTCCTCGAGCTTGCTGCCCTCGACGCTCCGGCTCCAGAGGTTCGTGTCGATGCTCCACGCGCCCTCGTTGCCCGACTCCACGGGCAGCCCCTTCTCGTCGGCGTACTCGATCTCCCACTCGCGAGTGAGGCCGAGTTCGCGCACCGGCGCGATGACCTCGAGGTCGCTGGCGCGCCACACCGCCTCGAAGCGCAACTGGTCGTTGCCCTTTCCGGTGCAGCCGTGCGCGACGGCCGCGCAGTCGTGTTCCTCGGCGACCTCCAGGATGGCTTCCGCGATGACGGGGCGAGCGAGCGCGGTCCCCAGCGGGTAGCCCTGGTAGGTGGCGTTCGCCTGGACGGCGTCGAAGCAGAGGTCCGCGAACTCCGCTTTCGCGTCCACGACGTAGTGCTCGACGCCGAGCGCGTCGGCCGTCTCGTGGGCCTCCGCGAACTCCGAATCGGGCTGTCCGACGTCGACGGTGACGCCGATGACGTCGTCGTAGCCGTACTCCTCTTTCAGCAGCGGTACGCAAACTGTCGTGTCGAGCCCGCCCGAGAAGGCGAGCGCGACGGTTCCTCCTGTCATGTACTGTGGTATCTGTGTGCCGCGACGTTCGAAAACTGGTGCAACCGGCCGGAATCGAGGGGAGTAACTAGTAAGGGGTCAATGGGACCCCGGTCGTCGCGGCACGCGACGGGAGCCGGCGCCGCGGCTCGCGAGGAGCGAGCGCGCGGTGTGGGCCGGCGACTGCATGTTACCCCATCAAACTGCCTCCGGCGCTATAAGCATTGCTGCCAGGCCGGGCATTTGCCGCGGTCTCGCGGCTCTCACACGGGAACCACTGGCGTGGGTCGTCGTGGCACGGGGGCCTGAACGCTTTTGTCAGTGCTCCGAGAACGTCCGTCCATGACACGCGCTCGCGGCAAACTCGACGTCGAGGATCTGCTGAAGATCGTCCTCGTGCTGGTCGTCGTCTGGCTCGTCGTCGAGATCGTCAGCGAGATCCTCGGCGTCCTCGGCGGCCTGCTGAGCCTCGCGCCGTCGGTCATCGGCGCGGCCATCCTCGTGTTGCTCGTGCTCTGGCTCCTGGACCGCATCTAACGTCAGCGCTTTCAGCGTCGAGGCCCCACTACCAGGTGTGTACAGCGTCAACGCTCCGGTGCCGGGCGCGGTCAACGACGTGGCCGCGGACCTCCGGCCGGCGCTCACGGGGTTCGCTCGCGTGCGCGAGCGACGCGAGCAGACTCTCCTCCTGAAACGCGTCCCCGCCGACGACCGGAAGGAACTCCGAACGGCGTGGGAGACCGCCCAGGACGCGCTCGCCGGCGCGCCGGCCGTCGAAGCCCGCGTCTCCGAGGTCGAGGCCTTTGAGAACCCGCCGAACGGCTCCAGCCCCGTGGTCTACCTCGCCGTCGAAAGTCCCGGCATCCACCTGCTCCACGAGCGCCTCTGCGAAGTGTTCGACCCGGTACCCGTGATGGAGGGCGGCGACGACTACGACCCGCACGTCACGCTCGCGCGCGACGCCGACGGCTTCCGGGGCCGCCGCGCCGTCGAGAACGTGGTCGGCCGCCAGGTCGGCCCCGTCACGTGGACCATCGACGAACTCTACCTCTACGACGCCGAACACGGCGAGCGCGTCGACACCATCGCGCTGCCGGCCTGACTTTCTCCTCGACTGACGGAACGACGTTGCCGTAGCCAGTGACGCTCCTTTCCCGATTACGTGGGTGGCGTGCCGAACATCACGGACTCGGCGGGTCGCCGTCGTAGGCGTCCAGGTCCGTGTAGAAGTTCAGCATCGAGAACCGGAGCTTCTGTGGGTCGATGTCGACGAGTTCGCGGCGGTCCTCAGGCGGGAACGTCGGGTTCACGGAGTACTTGCGCATCTCGGTGCGGCTGGCCCTCGTGTAGCGGCGGTCGACGAGCATCCGCACGCCGAAGTCCTCCGGGGAGCGGATGACGCGCCCGATTGCCTGCCGTGTCTTCCGAACGGTCGGAATCTCGACGGCGTACCGCCAGCCCGCGTCCTCGCTGCTGTGGCGGCCGCCGCTACGGGTCTCCTCGCGGTCGCCGAACGTGCGGCCGTAGGCGTCCTGGACGGCTTCGGCGCGCTCGTCGAGGTGCGGATAGGGGACGCCGACCACGGCGACCGTGCGGGCGTCGTCGCCGTCGAAGCTCACGCCCTCGGCGAGAGTCCCCCACAGCGACGTGAACAGCACGCCGTTCCGGTCGGCGACGAACGACTGCCGGAGGTCCTCGGCGCTCGTCCCGGGTTCGTCGAGGTAGCGCGCCGCGTCGACGTCCGCTAACAGGTCGTGGTAGCGCTTGGCCTCCGCGTAACTCGGGAAGAAGAACAGGCAGTTCCCGGGCGTGAACTCGACGGCGTCGCGGAGCGCGCCCGAGACCTCCTGCTGGGTCGCGGGGTCCTCGCGGTTCGACGAGAACAGCGGCTCCGTGTCCACCGCGAACGTCCGGCGGCGCTGCTCGGGGAACTGGAGGCCGAACGCCATCGTCTCCGGGTCGTCGAGGCCGAGGACGTCCGCGGTGACGTCGAACGGTCGGAGCGTCGCGCTCATCAGGACGCTGGCGTGGACGGCGTCGAAGAGGTCCGTGGTGACGTCCCGCGGGATGCACGTGTACAGTTCCGCGCGGCCGTACACCTCGTCGGTGCCCTCGTCGCGGCGCACCGCCGCGGTCGGGTACTGGCCGAGTTCGTCGCCGTCCTCGACGTACGTCTCCACGAACTCCGCCGCCTGCAGGACGAAACACTCCCGGCGGGTCGTCGTCTCGCCGTTCCGGTACGCCTCGTCGTACTCCTCGTCGAGGGACTCGCCGAGCGCCAGCGCCTCGTCGACGTCCTCCTTGATTCCGGGGCCCGTGTACTGCTGGAGGAACGCCAGGGTCAGGTCGTCGCGCCGGTCGTCGTTCGCGACGGGAACGTCCTCCCAGTTCGCGCCGACCTCCGCTCTCACGCGGGCGGGGCCGTCGCCGCCCGGCCCGAACGACGACTCGTAGGTCGCCTCGAGCGCGTCCCGGAACGCAGCGACCACGCGTTCGGCGGCCGCCCCCCGGGAGTCGTCGACCTCCTCGAGCTCCGAGAGCGCGTTCTCGAGGGTGTTCTCCGTGAGCGTCTCCGTGGCGTGTTCGCGGGCGGCGTCCTCGATGTTGTGCGCCTCGTCGAACACCACCACCACGTCCTCTGGGTCGCGGCCCAGCCAGCGGAAGAACTGCGCGCGGATTCCCGGGTCGAGGAGGTGGTGGTAGTTGCAGACCGCGAGGTCCACGCCCTCGATGCCGTCTTTCAGGAGTTCGTACCCGCAAACGCCGGCGTCCTCGGCGTACTGGTAGATGTCCTCGGGCGTGCGGACGCCGTCGTAGAGCCACTGGTAGAAGTCGTCGTTGTCGCCGGCGAGGTTCTCGTAGTAGCGCTCGCAGATGTTGCCCTCGCGGAGGTCCTCGAGGTCGGCGTCGACGGACGCGAGTTCCTCGAGGACGGCCTCGCGAGCCTCGGCCGCCTCCGCGTCGCCCGCCTGGCTCTCCTCCAAGAGCGCCTGCTGGCGCTGTTCGAGTTCGCGCTTGTCGCGCTCGGCGTCGACGACTTCGTGGGTGTTGTCCCTGAGGACCTGACACTCCTCGTAGTCGACGTCAATGTGGCACATCGACCCCTTCCCCTTGAACACGACGGCACGGATCGGCGCGGCGTCGTGAATCTCGCGGGCTTCCCGGACGAACTGCCGCATCTGCTGGTGGACGTTCGTCGTGATGACCACCGTCTTGTTCGTGTCGCGGGCGTGCGCCAGCGCCGGCGCGAGCGCCGCGAGCGTCTTCCCCGTGCCGCAGGCGCCCTCGAAGAGGACGTCCCGGCCGGTGTCTAGCGCCCCCCGGATGGCGTCCATCGCTTCCCGCTGGTTGTCGTACGGCGACGACTTCGGGAAGTACTCCATGTAGTCGGGGGCGTCACTCGCGGCCACGATGGGGCTCGATTGGTCGGCACGCCGTATAAACGTCCGGCTCCGAGGGGCCGGAGTCGCGGGCTGCGTGGCCCCTATCGCCCCTTCCGCTCGGTTTAGGCCGACCAAAACATATATTCGTGGTGGGGGCCCTACCGGAGCGTAATGGCAGTCACGCAGGACCACGAGGACGAGGCCTCGGCCCCGGAGGAGTCAGTGGCGGCGTTCCAGTCCTCGCCGGACCGGACCGTGTTCACCGAGGCGGACAACCCCGACGGCTGGATCTCCACCGACCGCACCGTCGAACTCGAACGATAACGCTGCGCTCGCTCACGACTTCTCACTGATTCTCCGGCGCCAGCGCCGCCTCCAGCGTCGCCACTTCTCGGGTCGCGTTCACCGAAAGAACGTGGTGCGTCAGGCTGCCGTCGGTGGTCCGCGGCCGACGCCTACTCCATCGTGTCCGCGGTGACCAGCGTGTCGCCCTCGAGGTAGTGCTCGACGTGGTGGGCGTCCTCCTCGACCTGCACGAGGTTCTCGCGGAGGATCTCCGCGGTCGCGTGGTCGCCGAGGTTCTGCGCGAGGTCGACGTGCTCCCGCAGCGTCTCGATGATGTCGCCGTACATCTCGAGGTCGTTGGCGAGGGACGTCCGGATGTCGTAGACGTCCTCGTCCTCGGGTTCGACCGGCGACTCGGCTTCCAGCGTCGTCATGCTGGCGTGCGGGACGCCGCCGAGCGCCTGCGCGCGCTCCGCGAGTTCGTCGGCGAACGCCTCCGCGTTCTCGGCGGCGTCGCCGAGGAACAGGTGGAGGTCGCGGAACTCCGCGCCCTCGACGTTCCAGTGGTGCTTGCGCAGCTGGTGGTAGAGCACGTAGGTCGCCGCGAGGTCAGTGTTCAGCGCGTCGATAATCTGTTCGGCCTTCTGTTCGTCCATCCGAAGTCCTTCGGAACCCTCTACGTCGCCGGCGTGCTTCAGCACGTGCTTCTGGGCGCTCATAACACTCCTAGGTTCGCCCGCTACCCACTTAAAGGTTCACCATGGAGAAATATAATTTTGGGCATCCAAAAATCAAATTCGCTCTTCTGTAGGTGATGTTGCTACTGTGGCTCGGCTTTGCGAGCGTCGGAGCGCGTGGCTGCCCGCTCCCGCCCGCCGACTCACCCGCCGGTGTCCGTCATTCGGAGTTGGTATCGTACGCGATTGTCTGGCCGCAGTGGACGTACGTCTGCGTGCGCTCGGCCGACGACAGCTCGGGGTGATTCGTCGCCGCGTCGAACGTGATTGGGAGGCCCGCGCCGACGTACGGGATGCGATGGTCCTGCACGTGGAAGTGGAGGTGTGGTTCACTGGAGTTCCCCGAGTGGCCGCAGCGACCGATCGCTTGCCCCCGCGTCACGTCCTCACCGGGTTCGACGCAGACACTCCCACGCTTCAGGTGTGCGAGGAAGCTGTACTCGTCTTCGGCGTGCTCGATGACGACGTAGTTCCCGGCGAGCCTGTACTGGAGCGGATCCACCCAGCCCGTGGTGCGATGGTGGTCGCGGTGACCATCTTTCGCCCGCACTACGGTTCCATCGGCCGGGGCCAGAATCGGCTCGTCGAAGCAGTAGAACGACTCCAGGCCGCCGCTGCCGTCGTGCGTCGCGCCGTCGTCGTCAGTGACGACGAAGTCGTAGGCGTATCGCTGCCGCACCGGGAACCAAGAATGCGAATACCGCTTGTCCGGGCTCCCGTTTACGACGGTCCACTCACCGTCGAACGGTGGCCGGTACTCGACAGTCGATTCGAACGTCTCCGGCCTCGGAAGCCGACCACCGTGCCGGACGTAGGCGACGATGGCGCCCGCCATCTGGAACAGCCCACGGATCACAGTGTTCGGATGAACGACCAACGCCACGACCTGCAGCGTCTTGAGGGAGCTCGCCTCGTACCCCATCTGGATCCACGAACGCGGATCGTCCGCCTCGTAGACCGACGCCGAGCCCTGTGCTGTCCCTGTCAGCCGTCGGTGTAGTGACCGGACCCCGCTCCAGATTCCACTCAGCACCGTGAGCGCCGGCGGGACGAGGAAAAACAGGAAGAAGATGTAAAACAGCTCCGCGATCTCGAAGATGCTGTGCACGCGCTGGAAGGCTTCGAGAAATCCGAGCGGCCCAAGGAGACCGAGCAGCAACGAGATGCGGGCGACCCGGTCCGCGAGCGCCTCCTCTGACGACGACGCAGCAGGGTGAGACACAGACGACGCCATCGGTCCCGCAGTTCGTTCCCGTAGGGTTGTATACATTTTGATGGCTAAAATTTGCGAGATACTAACGCCATACTTCGATTCCGCGGACGGTCTCGAGTGTTTAGTCCACGGGCTGGGAACGGCCGCGTTGCTCTGCAGTTCGTCGAGTGGCGCGGCCGCACCCTCGTCTCCGGTGTAACTCCCAGCTACGGCTGCGACCTGTCCACAACCCCCGTATCCACCAGCGAATCACACGAAGGCGCCCGCTGTCCGGTGGAGACCGGACTCTCCGCGGTCACGTCCCGTCGTCGCTCTCTGGTTCGACGTACACCTTCGAGATTGCCGGATTCGACGCCTTGAGCGCCTCCTCCAGTCCGGAAATCGACTCGTCCATCTCGTTCGTCTCCAGCCCCTCGTCGAACACGAGGTCTGCCGTCACGATGATGTCGTTCGGGCCGAAGTACACCGTCCGGAAGCCTTCGATTGACGCCACGTCGTCCCACTCCTCGACGATTCGCCTGAGCTCGTCCTCGTCGGACTTCGGGAGACTTTCGCCGAGCAGGAGGCGCTTGTTCTCCCACGCCAGCGCGATCGCGAACCCCATCAGCAACACCCCGATGAGCAGCGCCGCTGCCGCGTCGTAGACGTGGTCGCCGGTCTGTTCGGTGAGGAACACCCCGACCAGTGCCAGGCCCAGACCGAGCAACGCCACCGTGTCCTCCGTGAGCGCGGTCAGCGTCGTCGTGTCGCTCGTCCGGCGAAACGCCTCCCGGAACCCGCTCCACCCGTGGTCGGTGATCTGTCGGCTCATCTCCGCGTACGCCTTCTTGAACGCGTAGGACTCGAACGCGATCCCGCCCAACAGCACGGCGTAGTTCACCCAGACGCCCGGGAACTGGTAGCCCAGTAAATCGGCCTGGGCCGACAGCGCTCGGCCGTGCCCCGTCAGCGCGGAATACCCGTGGTTCGCGGACTCCCAGCCCGCGATTCCGAACAGCATCACGCTGACCAGAAACGAGTAGAAGAACTGCGCTTTCCCGTACCCGAAGGGGTGCGACCGCGTCGCGGACCGCGCCCCGTACCGGATGCCGACCAGCAGGAACACCTGGTTGCCGGTGTCCGAGATGGAGTGATACGTCTCCGAGAGCATCGCGGGACTCCCCGTGAGCATGAATCCGCCGAACTTCAGAACGGCAATCGCGCCGTTCGCGACCAACGCGGCGAGCACGACGGACTTGCTACTAGCCATCCTCTGGGGGTTTCGTCGGCGGATACATAGGCATTGGCACACTCGAACGGGAGTCTTCGAGCACCGATACACACACGGGCTCGCACACCGTACCGGGGGTATGGCCGAGTACCGACCGGGTGCGTGCAATATCGGGCACGCGGAGCGGCGGAAACGCTACCTGTCCGGCGTCGCGGGGTTCGCCGCGACGGCGCTGCTCGTGGCGGGCGTCGCAACACTCGACGCCTCGCGGACGTGGCTGCTCGCGGCCGTCGCGCCGCTGTTCGGCGGATTCCTCGGGCTTCTGCAGGCGCGGGCCGGGTTCTGTGCGGGCTACGCGATGGCCGGCGTCTACGACGTCAGCGAGACCGGCGGGAACCGCCAGTCCGCCCCGGCGGACGGTCAGCGCGCAGACCGCCGCCGCGCAATCGTGCTCCCGTTGCAGGCGCTCGCGGCCGCCGCTGTCGGTGCAGTCGCGCTCTACCTGGCGGCCGGCCTGGTCGCGTAGCGACCGGCTATCCAGACTACTGACCTCCTGCTTCCCTCGGGACCTGCCATCCAAACAGTGACGGCCGCGGGCGGGCTACGCCGTGGTATGATTGCCGTGGTGTCGGACACCCACAGTCGGGACGGACACGCGCTCGCCGGGCGCGCACTGACCGCGGTCCGCGAGGCCGACCTGGTCGTGCACGCCGGCGACTTCACCAGCGAGGCCGCACTCGACGCGTTCTACGAGGTCAGCGACCAGTTGCTCGCCGTCCACGGGAACGCTGACGACCCCGCCGTACAGGACCGCCTCCCGGAAGCGCGGACGCTCGAATCGGCGGGCCTCCGAATCGCGGTGACGCACCACCAGCGCGGCGGCCCCACTGGGCTGTCGCTGTTCGGACGCGAACGCGGCGCTGACCTCGTCGTGTCGGGACACACGCACCAGCCGTCGGTGACGCGGACAGAAGACGCAGTATTGCTGAATCCCGGGAGTCACGCCGACCCGCGGGGCAACCCCGCGGCGCACGCCGAACTGTCCACCATGGACGGTGGCGTGCGCGGCGAGATCCGAACCCGCGAGGGGAGCGTGCTCCGGTCGTTCCGTGTGGAGGGCCGGTAGTGTCAGCGGGAGAGCCAGGCTTCGACAGCCTGTACCACACGGGTACGTGTTCCCCTATCAAGTAGGCGGCGTTGACTCAAAAACGAATTTTAGCTACCTGAACGGCGCGAAATAGCGGGGCTCACTGCCTGACGTACCAGGCACCCGCGACGAGGCTGAGAACCACGACACCGCCGAGGAAGAACAACAGGCCCGCGGGAAGCGTCGCGATTCCCTCTCTGGTCGCGTCGACGGCAGTCTGGGCCGGCTGGTCGTTCTCAGCGACCAACCCCGAGAACTCGCTGGTCGTCCCCACGACGCCACCGGCGCTGTCGGCGTCGCTCCCCGGCGCCTGCAGGCCGGTGCCGAACAGCCGCTGGACGAGGAGGCTCGCGACGCCGAGCAGGCCGAGCACGCCCAGCAGACTCGTCAACGCGGTCTGGACGGTCTTGCTCTCCTCCTCGTCGCCCGCGAACAACACCACGGGCGCGTCGGAGGGCGCGTACACGCTCATCTCGCGACCTTTCGCGGAGTAGCGCGTGTCGCACTCCTCGATGAGTTCGGCGTCCTCGAGTTTGCCGAGGTGGTACTGGGCGTTCTGGAGGGACGTTTCGGCGTCCTCCGCGAGCTCCGACGGGGTCGCTGGGCGGTCGTGGAGGGCGGCGTACAGGTCGCGGGCGGTCCCCGAGGACAGCGCCGACAGCAAGCGGTCGGCGTCGTCCGAGTCGACACCGACCACTCGGGGTTCGCCCTCGGGGTCGTCGGCCTCCGATTGGGAGGGCAGCAGGCCGGACATAACACCGCCTTAGAGACGGAGTGCAATGAGTTTTATCTTGACACGCCAGGGGTCGACGGAAATACCGAACGAACAATCGTGAAACGAAGGCGCTCCACGAGCGGCCGTGCTGGGCGACAGATTCGAGCTGGTGGCCGTCAGCGCTGGCTCGGTGTTGGGGCGAACTGACGCGACGGGGAACAAACTCTGACGCGGCACGCGGACGAAACGACTAATGGCCGGCGCGCGAACAGAGAGGTATGGTCGAGTTCGGCCCAGAGTTCTACATTGTCGCCGGCCTGATACTGCTGTTCGTGTTCTTCCTGTTCCTGTTCGTCCGGCGGACCCTGACCGGGTTCAGGGAGGGCTTCGAGAGCGGAAAACGGGACTAGAGCGCGCGCTCGACGGCCGCGACGGCGTCGTCGACGTCCGACGCGTCGACGTCGAGGTGCGTGCAAAAGCGGACGGTGTACTCGCCGAACCTCGACCCCTTCACGCCTTCTCGCTCACAGCGCTCCAGTAGTTCCTCAGCCGTCGACCCGGACGCCGCGGTGTCCACGAGTACGATGTTCGTCTCCGGGTCGGCGACCGACAGGCCCGCCAGTGCGTCGAGTCCCTCGGCGAGTCGCGTCGCGTTCTCGTGGTCGACGTGCAGGCGGTCCCGGTTCTCCAGGGCCTCCAGACCGGGCGCGGCGATGATGCCAGCCTGGCGCATTCCGCCCCCGAGGAGCTTCCGGATGCGTCGGGCGGCCGCCACGAACTCGGCGTCCCCCGCGAGCATCGACCCGACCGGCGCGCCCAGCCCCTTCGACAGGCAGAACATCACGGAGTCGACGGGCGCGAGCAACTCCGCGGGGTCGACGTCCAGCGCCGTCGCAGCGTTGAACACGCGCGCGCCGTCCACGTGAACGGGCACCCCGAGGTCGTGTGCGGCCTGCGCCGCTGCCGCGACCTCGTCGGCCGGCACGGGGACACCGCCTTTCACGTTGTGCGTGTTCTCCAGGCAGAGCAGGCCCGTCCCCGCCCGGTGGAGGTCCTCCTCCACGAATCCCGACTGAACGTGTTCGGGCGTCGGTGCGCCGTTCGCCCCGCCGTTGTACGTCCGCACCTGGAGGTCGGAGTGTTGGGCGAATCCGCCGAGCTCGTACTTGTAGACGTGGCTCTGTCGTTCCACGAGGGCCTCCTGCCCGCGGTCCGTGTGGACGCGCGCGGCGATCTGGTTGCCCATCGTTCCGGTCGGCACGTAGAGTGCGGCTTCCTTGCCGACGACCTCGGCGGCGCGGCGTTCGAGTTCGTTCACGGTCGGGTCCTCGCCGTAGACGTCGTCGCCGACGTCCGCGTCCGCCGCGGCCGCCCGCATCGCGTCCCCGGGCCTGGTCACGGTGTCGCTTCGCAGGTCAATCACGAGCGGACGTCGGTGCTCGAACGCCAAAAGTTGGTGCGTCCCGGCAGCCTGCATCGTTGCGGGGCCAGCGGCGTTCCGAAACTGCCTTCCGGGCGTTCCCGCGAAGCCTTCCGTATGGACTCCCGCGTTCAGCGGCACGCTGAAATCATTGTCGACCGAGCCATCGACCTCCAGCCCGAGGAGAACGTCGTGGTGAGCATGCCACCGGCCGCCGAAGACCTCCGCGTCGCTCTCTACGAGGAGATCGGCAAGGTCGGCGCGAACCCCGTAATGCTCGCGCGCGGCGACCGCGGCATCGGCACCGACCGCGCGACCCGCGCGTACCTCCGGCAGGTCGACGAGGCGGACCTCGAAGAGCCAAAACACCTCCTCAAACTGTTCGAGCACGCCGACGCAGCCGTCGTCGCCCGCCCCCACGAGAACGTCGCCGAGCAGAGCGACGTCAGCACCGAGATCGGGGCCGCGTACGCGGAAGCGTACCGCGACGTCCTGAACGCCCGCCTCGAGACCAAGTGGTGTCTCACGCACTACCCGGCGCCCGCCGACGCCCAGCTCGCGGAGCTGTCGACGGAAGTGTACGAGGACTTCGTCTACGACGCGATGCTGAAAGACTGGGACGCCGTGGAGGAACACCAGGAGCAGATGGTGGAGATTCTGGACCCCGCGGAGGAAGTCCACATCGTCTCCGGGGACACGACGGACGTCACGATGAGCGTCGCGGACATGGTGACGCTGAACGACTGCGGCACGAACAACCTCCCCGCGGGCGAAGTGTTCACCGCGCCCGTTCCGGACTCCGTGGAGGGCGAGGTGCTGTTCGACAAGCCGGTCTACCACCAGGCCCGCGAGATCCAGGGCGCGTGGCTCGAGTTCGAGGACGGCGAGGTCGTGGACTTCAGCGCCGAGCAGAACGAGGACGTCCTGGAGGCCATCCTCACGACGGACGAGGGGTCGGACCGCCTCGGCGAGCTCGGCATCGGGATGAACCGGGACATCGACCGGTTCACGTACAACATGCTGTTCGACGAGAAGATGGGCGACACCGTCCACATGGCGCTGGGCCGCGCGTACCCCGAGACGGTCGGCGAGGGCGTCGAGCGGAACGAGTCCGCGAAGCACGTCGACATGATCGTGGACATGAGCGAGGACTCGTACATCGAGGTCGACGGCGAGATTGTGCAGCGCGACGGGACGTTCACGTTCGAAGACGGATTCGAGGAGTAGCGCGGCGCGACGCAGTCGGGCCCCGGAAAACGCGAGCGGCGGGTCGACGACAGTTTTCGACTTTCTCGGTGACTGTGGTCAGTGGTATCCGTGACCTGGTTGGGAGTCGGATCGCAGTCGAATCGTTGTTTGCAAATCCGCGTTTTGCTGCCCCGACGAGTGATTAGGAAGTTCTTAATTCGAGTGCGCTGCCACAAGACGTTTGACAGCAATCTTTCCCCTGGGTTCGGTCGGAACGCGCGATATCCGGTTCGTTGTGGCGTCTCTGGCGCTGGTATGTTATCAATTACCAACCCCTGTTTTAAGTTAGTGGAATGTTTACCCTTGTGACGTGCCTAAGCTCGACTGCCCGGACTGTGACCGCGGTATCGCGATGCACGAACTCGAAACGCGAACTATCGCTCAGACCACGGGATTCGAGACGAGCTATCGCTGCCCGTTCTGCCGCACCGACTTCGACGAAGTCAAACAGTTGATGTAACTGTCGTCGGTGCACACCCGGTCGAACCAGCGGGTTCGGCCCGGGACCCGGGCACGACTACTCGCCGCCGCTCGCCCCCGCGCAGTCGCCACGAACGGTCGGTTTCTCTGCGAGTCGGTGCACGTGGCGACTGCTACTCCGATGTGGAAACGGGTTGTTGGACCAGCCGACAGTCTCAACCCGGCGATGACGCTCGCTAGCGACCGGTCGGAGAGCCGTCGTTCGCTGCTCGAACAGTCATCGCGTGTAGCTGTGTGTCTAACTCGTAGTTTGCAGCCATATCGATTCCCGCCGTCTGATTGCTGTCGGGCCTGTCGAACCTGAGTGTCTTCGAGGACGTTCCACGGCGTCGATCGGAACCATGTACGTCTCGCCGACTTCACGGCAGTGCGTAACGAAGTAGTCGACGTCTCCCTCGTAGTTTGCTTTCGTCTGGCCGGTGTTACTCGGTGACGTGCTGTTCGCCTGGAACCGGAGTTTGTCCTGCTGGTAGCGCGCTGTCTTGCACTGCAATCGATAGAATTGGCCATCCAGTTCGAGGACGAAGTCGTACCGGTGGTTCTCACCGAACGGCGTCGAAACGGCGACGTCCCGCTTCACTAACACGGCGAGTACGACGGCTTCCGTCACTTCAGCGCGCGTCTACACGTCCAGACGGACACACTGGGATTTGAACCCAGAATCCTCCGCTTAGAAGGCGGATGCCTTATCCGAGTTTGGCCATGTGTCCACGTTCGAGGGTGCGTCCGACACGTGAGAATACCGCGGCTTCGGTTAAAAACCGACGGGTTGGACTGCGGCCACGGACGCCGGAAGTCGAAGCACACACGTACCGCGGTCACCTCTATGCTCGTAATGAGAGTTATCGGTACCGTGGGGATGCCCGGCAGCGGCAAGAGCGAGGCTGCCGCCGTCGCGGAGGAACTCGGCGTCCCTGTCGTCATCATGGGGGACGTCATCCGCCAGGAGTGTCGGGACCGCGGCCTCGACCCGGCGGAACACCACGGCCGCATCGCGCAGCAGCTCCGCGAGGAGCGCGGCCCGGGCGCCATCGCGGAGCGCTCGCTCCCGATCATCCGCGACCACCTCGAGGACAGCGACGTGGTGCTGGTCGACGGCATCCGGTCGGACGTGGAGGTCGAGCAGTTCCGGGACGCGTTCGGGGACGCGTTCACGCTCGTCGAAGTGTACGCGCCGTTCGACCTCCGCCGGAAGCGCATCGAGGGCCGGGGTCGGCCCGGGGACGTCGACGGCGAATCCCTGGAGGCGCGCGAGGAGCGCGAGCGCGGGTTCGGGATGGAGGCGGCCATCGAGGCGGCGGACGTCCGCATCGAGAACACTGACTCCCTCGAGGCGTTCCACGAGCGCGTCACGGAACTCCTGACTGAGGCCGCAGACGCTGACCGCGACGAGGACGCCAGCGGCGACGCTTCGAAATCCGCGACCGGCGGGGTGGAGCAGTCGTGAGCGACACCGAGCACGGCGTCCTCTACAGCGTCGACGTCCGAATCACCGCGCCCGTGCAGCCGACGGAGGTCACCGACCGCGTGGTCGAGGCAGTGACGGGGCTGTTCCCGTCGGCGGACGTGGAAACGCGAGGAACTCCCGTGGTGGACGGTGAGGCGGCCGCGACTGGAGCGAGCGGGGAGGAACGACCCGCGACCCGCGTTGTCGCGGAGTGCCACGACGTGGAAGCGTTCCGCGAGCAGCTGTTCGAACAGCGCATCTTGGACACCGCTCGCAAGGAGTTCCTGCGAAACCAGACCGACGCCGGGTTCAGTTTCGACCTGAAGAAGCAGGCGGCGTACGTCGGGAAGGTGAACTTCTCGGTGGGGAGTCCGGACGAACTCGGCGACGTCCACGTCGAGGTCACCGTCCACGAGCCCGACGTGGCGTCGTTCATCAGCTACCTCGCGCCCGAAACCGAGGGCGGCGAACCCGTCGAGTCGCCCGAGTGAGCGGCGGGGCGACGGATAGCGGCGTCCAACGCGGCGACCGCGTCACAGGACGACGATGACGAGCCCGCTCAGGACGACGACGCCGAGCACGAGCCCGACGAGCCGTCCCAGTCTCCTGGTGCCGAGCAGCCACGCGAGCGCTACCTTGACGAACGTGTTGGCGACCGCCGCGATGACGATGCCGGTCGTCGCCACCTCCGTGGAGACTGCGCCGTCTGCCGCGAGTTTGCTCAGCGTGATGGTCATCGCGTCGACGTCCGCCAGCCCGGAGAGGAACGCCGTCGCGTAGACGCCGGAGGCGCCGAACCACTCGTGGGCGGACTCGGAGACGAGCAACACGACCGCGAACACGGCGCCGAACACCAGCGCCGGCCCGAGACGGAACGGGTTCCGGAGCGCTTCGGCTTCGACCGTGTCCGACGACCTCGTCCGCCAGTACAGCACGCCGGCGGCGACAGCTCCGACGGCGGTCATCGCGCCGAGGGGCACCGCCACGCTCGGGAACAACTCCGGGTTGACGACCGCGACTTCGACGAGCGCGCGCGGGAACATCACGATGGACGCCGTGGCGACCGCGAACGCGCACGCCTGATGCAGCGACACGTTCTGCCTGGCTTTCTCCGCCATCGACACCGTCGTCGCGGTCGAGGAGACGAACCCGCCGACGACGCCGGTGATGGCGATGCCGCGTTCGGGGTCGAGGACCTTCCCGAGGACGTAGGCGACGGCCCCGAGGCCCGTGACGAAGACGACCATCAGCCACACGAACCGGGGGTTGAGCCCGTAGAGCGCGTCGAGTGGCCGGTCGGGGAGCGCCGGAAGCACGACGAGCGCGACGAGGATGAACTTCGCGGACGCGAACCGCTCTTGTGCCTCGATCCGGTCGGCGAACTCGTGGACGGGGTCTTTCACGGAGAGCAACACCGTGACGATGCCACCGACGATGATCGCGACGACCACGCCGCGTTCCGAGTGCATCGTCAACGCACCGAGCACGGTCACGACGAGCGCGGCCATCAGCGTCGTCAGACCGATGTCGTGCTCGTACCAGACTTTCCCGGCGTACGCGACGGTCAGCGGCGCTGCGAGGACGGCGATCGCTATCGGGAGCGCGTCGGGGAAGAACGCGGCGACGAGCGCGCCGTACAGGGCGAACAGGGGGAACGTCCGGCTCCCCGCGAACGACCCGCCGGACTCGCTTTGCTCGCGTTCGAGGCCGACGAGCGCACCGAGTCCGAGCGCGACCCCGAGGTGCAACACGACCGTCGTGAGCTGCGCGGTTCCCGGCTCTATCATCAGTTGTGGACCCGACCGTGAGGCCGTATCTGGACCTACGACGCAGACTGACTTAATGGCGGGCCCGCGCTGCCGCAGGGAGCGGGAGTCCGACGAGGACTGGCGTCGGATGCCGTCGGTTACGCGAGCAGGGCGACGACGGTCACGCCGATGAACAGGACCTTCGCGGCGACGTTGACGGCGATGACTTTCGACCCGAAGCGCGCACCCCAGATGCCGTACTGGAACGGGATCGAGCGCTTGAACGTGGAGACGGCGAACGAGACGATGCCGCCGACGAGCATCGTCGCGACGGCCTGCCGCGCGGTGAACGTCCCGGGGATCTGTGGCGCGATGAATATCGCTCCCGTCGTCGTGTCCACGGCGAACGTGGCGACGACGGGGACGCTCGTCGACGGCAGGCCGACCGCCCGGGTCAGCGGTTCCGCGGCGGCCGTGTACTCGGCGACGTCCGCGGCGGTCGTGAGGTAGACGACGACCGTGTAGACGATGGCGAGTCGCGGGACGATGCGGACGAGTTTGGTCTTCGTCTCCGCGAGCGCGTCACGGACCGCTGTCCATCGGTCCGGGTCGTCGCCACCGGGGAGGTCGACGTCCGAGTCGGTCGCGGGGGCGACGTTGCGCTCCGAGAGCAACAGCGCGCCGGCGAGCACGCCCGCGAGCGTGATGGCGAGGCTGATGCCGGCGCGCGCGCCGACGTACATGAGGCCGACGTGGAGCCCGAGAATCGGGATGAGTACGGGCGCGTAGAACGTGAAGATGTGCTGGACGAACCCGAAGAACGTGTTGATGGTCACCGCGACCAGCGTGGCGCGGTCGTCGAGCACGCCGGCGTCCCGGTACTCCTTGAGCATGCCGTAGCCGGCGGTCGGCGACGCGGTCGTGGCGAGGATCGCGGTGCCGACTTCGTCCGGGAGGTTCGCGGGCCCGGTCAGCGGGCGCGCGAGGCCGGCGACGTACCGCACGGCGCCGAACGCCACCGCGAGGTTCGCGAGCGTGAGGCCGACGGCGATGGCGACGGCGACGACGGCGACCCGGGGGAGCACGTCCACGAGGAGCGCCGCGAGTTGCACATCCCCCATTCGTACTCGGGCGAATTACGGGTGTCGGTCTCCTGACCGGAGCGCTGGCGGTCACACCGTCGCGCCGACGACCAGCAGGAAGACGACGACGCCGAGCACGTCGCAGGTCGTCGTCACGACGGGGACGACCACGTCGTCGGGGTCGAGTCGCAGCCGGAAGGCGGCGTACGTCGCGGTGGTGGCGATGGCGACGGCGACGACGGCCAGCAGGAGGCCGGACGCGGTTGCGACGAAGACCACGGTCACGAGGGAGAGCGCGGCGTCGCCGAGCGCGTACCGCGCGAGCCACGCGCCCGCGCCGACCGCGGGGAACAGCGTTCCGGCGAGCGCGAACGTCGCGGCGGCGTTCCCGACGAGCGCGTCGTCGGCCGGGTCGAAGGACAGCGTGCCGAGGTGGAACGCCGTCGAGAGGCGGCTCGCGAGCACGCTGCCGAGATTCCCGGCGACGGCGATGATGCCGGGAACGAGCGTCAACAGCGACGGGTAGCGCGTGAGCACGGCCTTGCTGCCGTCCAGCACCAGGCCGCCCCAGAGCTCCAGGACGGTGAGCACGACCAGCAACGGGAACGTCGCCGCGACGATGGCCTCGATGGTCCACTCCTGGGACACTCAGACCACCCCGGCCTGGATGGCGATTCGCGCGCCCGCGAGCATCGTCGCGATGCCGATGACGTCGCCGGTCGTGGTGACGACGGGACCGGCGAGCGCGTCGGGGTTGAGCCCGCGGCGGTAGCCGACGAAGACGGTGACGATGACGACGAACGTCAGGCCGAGGCCGGACAGGACGCCGGCGACGAGCGCGACGACGAGCAGCGCGGACAGCGGCGCGACCGGGAGGTCGAGGCCGTATCGGATGGCGTAGCCGGCGACGGCGGCGAACCCGGAGATGACGACGCCGTTCAGCATCGCTGCGAGGATGGCCGAGCGCACGCGCCGGTCGGGTATCCGCAACGCGGGGTCGACCAGCCCCTGGTGGAGGCCGGTCGCGAGGCGCGCGCCCAGCGACCCGTACACGCTCCCGCGGGTCGCCAACAGGGCTGGCACGAGCGTGAGCAGGCCGGGGACGATCGTGAGTTCTTCCTCCATGCCGCCCAGCACCACCCCGGAGAAGATGCTCGCAACCGCGGACAGCACGAGGATGCCGAACGCTTCGCGGTAAGCGTCCTCGGCGACCGCGCGGATGCCCATGGCCGACTGCACGCAGCGGCCCGGGAAAAAACCCGACGGCAGGCGTGGGTTTTGTCGGAAACGGCCGACGGCACGGAGCATGGCGGGCCCCGAGACGGTCGCCGAACGCCTCCGCGAGCGGGTACGCCGCGTCCGGGAGCAGACGATTGCGGAGTACGCGGACGGCGAAGTTCATTGCTCGACACGCAGCCACTTGTCGTCGTCCGCGCCCGTCCGACGGGGGATCAGACGATGTCCGTTCGCAGCAGGTAAATCAGCGCACCCGCGCCACCGAGCAGCGCCGCGCCCGCGACCCACGCGGGGCGGTTCGGCGGCCCGCGTTCGTGCCTGCTCGAGGCGCCGTCGAGGTAGACCGCGACGGGAGCCAGCGCCCACGCGTGCACGAACACGGTCGCGCCCACCCCGAGCAAGGGGTCGAATGCCGCGAGCGCGAGCCCGCCGGCGAACGCCACGGTGGCGCCGACGAGGACGTCCCGCCAGACTCCGGCTGCGTCCACCGGTGCTTCCACGGCGGCGGTCTTCCTCGCGAGGTACGCCACGGCGACAGCGACGTTCAACACGGGGACGGCGCCGCCGACCGCCCACGAGAGCGCCCGCGGTGACCACTCCGCGTCCTCGGTACGCCACGCGTCGAACCCCAGCGAGGCCGCGAGCGTGACCGCGGTGACGACGGCCAGCGGCACTGCCGCCCACCCGGCCGCCGTCTGCGTGGCGAGGAACGCCAGGAATCCGGTGATAGCGCCCGCGAGCACGACGACCTCCGCGAGCGAATGCGTGTCCACCCTCGCCGGAGTCGCCGTCGCGTGCAACCGCTCCGTGCCGTCGACGTCCACGCAGACTCGCTCGTCGCGGGACTCGAGCGCGACGCGCTTCCCCTCGAGCGCGCCCGGGTTCGCGGGCGATTCGCCGACGGCGTCGAGCAGTCGCACGAGCCGGCTGTCCGCCTGGCCGCCGCTGGGCCACGCTTCGAAGACGCGGACAGCGCCGCTGTTCGCGTCGGCGCTCCGGCTGCCCGTCTCTCCACCGTCCCCGCTTCGGCCCGCTGCTCCGGCAGTACCGCGTCTGGATTCCGTTGCTGGGGCAGTACCGCTTCGGCCACCGGTCACTTCGGCGGCGCTGTCGCCGCCGCCCTCGCGTTCGATTTCGAGCACGAGCGCTCGACTCGCGTCGATGCTGACCGGATAGGACGCCGGCACGGCCTCTGCGTGGACTCGTATCACCCGCCGAATCCGGCCGGTGGGGTGCCGGTATCTGTCCGTGTCGCTGACCGCCATTCACGCGCTGTTTCGCGACCATCGCCAAAATGCTACTGGTCAGTGGAGCGACCGGTCACTCTCGTAGTCGCCCCGGAGAACAGACGCCGCTTCGCTCGCACGAACGGACTCCAGTGGCGGGCTACCCCGTTAGAACATGCCGCCGAAGCCGCCGCCTCCGCCACCGCCGCCGCCCTGCTGCATCTTCTTCATCATGCGCTGCATGTCGCCGTCGCCCATCCCCTGGAACTGCTTCATCGTCTGCGCCATCATCTTGTGCTGGTCGAGCAGCTCCCGGATGGCGTCCTCGCTCTGCCCGGACCCCTTCGCGATGCGCCGCACCTGGGAGGCGCCGATGGAGCGCGGGTTCTCCAGTTCCGCCTCGGTCATCGAGTCCATGATGACCTCGAAGTTCCGCATGCGGTCCTGGGTGACGTCCATCGCGTCGTCCGGCAGCTGGTCCATGAGCCCGCCGCCCATCCCCGGAATCATGTCCATCACCTGGTCGAGGGGGCCCATGTTGTCCATCGCCTTCATCTGCTTGCGCATGTCCTTCAGCGTGAACTCCCCCTTCATCAGGTCCTCGGGGTCCCAGTCGTCCTCGCTCTCCTGGGTTTCCTCCATCGCGCGCTCGACGCGCTCGGTGAGCTGCTTGAGGTCGCCCATGCCGAGCAGCCGCGAGATGAAGCTGTCCGGCTCGAAGCGCTCGATGTCCTGGACCGTCTCCCCGGAGCCGAGGAACGCGATGGTCGACCCCGTCTCGTCGACGGCTGTCAGCGCACCGCCACCTTTCGCCGTCCCGTCGAGTTTCGTGATGGCGACGCCGTCGATGCCGATGGAGTCGTCGAACTGGCGGGCCTGGTCTTTCGCGCCCTGGCCGATGGCTGCGTCGAGCACGAGCAGACTGCGGTCCGGTTCGACGACCGATTCGATCTCCTCGATCTCGCTGATGAGGTCGTCCTCGAGGGCGTGACGCCCCGCCGTGTCCACGATGTGGACGTCGGCGTCCGCGGTGGCTTCGAGGCCGTCGCGAGCGATCTGCACGGGGTCGTCGGCGTCGGGGTCGCCGTAGAACTCGACTTCCGCCCGGTCGGCCATCTGCTTGGCCTGGTCGTAGGCGCCCGGCCGGAACGTGTCCGTCTGGATGACTGCGGGCCGCAGCCCCTTCTTCGAGAACCACCACGCCATCTTCGCGGCCGTCGTGGTCTTCCCGGAGCCCTGCAGGCCGGCGAGCATGATGGTCTGGCTCTCCAGGGGGATCTCCGTGGAGTCGCCGACCAGACCGACGAGTTCCTCGTAGACGATGCGGAGGACGTGGTCGCGGGCGGACGTCCCGCCCGGCGGCTCTTCCTCAAGCGAGCGTTCCTTGATGGAGTCCGAGAGGTCCATCACGAGGCTGACGTCGACGTCGGCTTGGAGCAGCGACCGCTGGATCTCCTTGACGATTTCGTCGACGTCCTCCTCGGAGATGCGGGACTTCCCGCGGAGTTTGTCAAGCGTCCCCCGCAGGGAACTCCCGAGGTCGTCAAGTACCATTGTTAGTGACCGATAGGCGACGGTCCCGTAAGAGCCTTTATCTGCGTGGTCGAGCGAAGCGAGCCCACGTTATCGCGAACGCGGAGCAAAGCGATGCGTGAGCCGCGTGGTCGACCGCAGGGAGACCACGTTACCGTGAGCGGCGAACGAAGTGAGCCGTGAGCCGCGTCATCGCCGCCAGGCCACCAGAACGAGCCACGAAAACGACCGGTATGCTGAACCGCGTCGCCCCCGTACGTCGGCGCGTGCCTACCTACGCTACGAGAGCGCTGGTGTCCGTGCTGTGCGAGCTGGCGGCGGACGCGGACCCGAACTCGGTGTCGGTCCGCCTGGCCGCGACGCGCGCGGGCGACCTGGAACCGACGGACGGCCCGCTGATGGGGCTGGACGTGGAGACGCAGGTGCTCTCGGACTTCTACTTCCCGGACGCCGGGAGTTCGCTGTCCGGCGTGTTCGGGATGGACCTGGCGGCGCCGACCGGCCAGACTGCCGGCCGGTTCACGTCCCATCCACTGGGGGACAGCGAGGTGTCCGTGACGGACGACCTGCACGCGACGGTGCTCGTCGGTGTGCCGCCGTGGGAGGTCGAGTCCGTGCGGGCGTACGACCGCCAGGGGAGTCGTCGCGACCTGGTGCTGGTGGACGCGGAGACGCCGGAACCGGACACGCCGGTATAACCGTCGACGAGTGCGCGGTCAGTCCGCGAGCAGGTCGTCGACGAGCGCGTCGGGGTCGAACGGCTGGATGTCGTCGTACCCCTGGCCGGTACCGAGGAAGAGAATCGGTTTTCCAGTGACGTGCGAGACGGAGATGGCGGCGCCGCCCTGGCTGTCGGCGTCCGCCATCGTGAGAATCGTGCCGTCGATGGCTGCGGCGTCGTCGAACTCGCGGGCGCGGTTCACGGCGTCCTGGCCCGCGACCGCTTCGTCCACGAAGATGGTGTAGTCGGGGTCGACGACGCGGTCGAGTTTCTCCAGTTGCTGCATCAGGTCGCTGGACGTGTGCAGGCGGCCGGCCGTGTCGCCGAGGACGACGTCGATGTCGTGGGCTTTCGCGTACTCCACGGCGTCGTAGACGACCGCGGTCGGGTCGCCGCCCTGCTCGTGGCTGATGAGCTTCAGGTCGAGGTTGTCGGCGTGCTCCTGGAGCTGTTCGTTCGCGCCGGCGCGGTACGTGTCGCCGTTCGCCAGCACGACCGAGTACCCCTGGTCCTCGAGGCGCTTCCCGAGTTTCGCGATGGTGGTCGTCTTCCCGACGCCGTTGACGCCCGTGAACACGACCGTCACGGGTTTGTCGGTGTTCGCGATGGCGTCCTCGAAGTCGAAGCCGTCCACGTCGATGACCGACAGGAGGGCGTCCCGGAGCGCGGACTCGACGAGCGACCCCGTGCTCTTCGTGAACTTCTTCTCCTCGCCGACGAGGTCCTCGCGGATCTGGTCGAGAATCGCTTCGGCGACGCTCATCTCCACGTCGCTCTCCAGGAGCGCGAACTCGAGCTCCCGGAGCGGGCCCTCGAGGTCGTCCTCCTCGATGATGACGCGGCCGCGCGCCAGCGACGACGCTTTACTCATGAACCCGCCGCTAGGCTCCTCGTCGGGTTCGTCGTCCGCAGAATCGGGGTCCGTGCTCGCAGCGTCGGCCTCCGCGACGTCGCCGGCCGCGGCGTCGGCACCGTCGCCGGCCGCCGCGCCGGCCTGTGCTTCCACGGGTTCGCCGTCCGCGACTGCTTCCGCTTCGGCGGCCGCCTGCTCGTCGTCCTCGATGGCTTCCGCGTTCTCCTCGGCGACTTCTTCGGCGTCCTCGCGGAAGTTCGAGAGTTTGTCCTTCAGACCGTCGAACATGCCCTTATTCGTCCTGTTGCTGCTGCTGGGCCTGCATCTGCTGTTGCATCATCTGCTGCTGGGCCTGCTGTGCCTGCTGCTCCAGCGCGGACTGCTCCTCGTCGAGCTCCGAGATCTCCGAGCGCACGTCCTCGATGCGGCCGTCGAGAGCTTCGCGCTTCTCGTCGAGGACGTCCTGGGCGTCGTCGGCGTCCTGCTCCGCGGCGTACCCGCCGCCGAGGCTGACAACGACCTCGTCCATGTCCTGCACTTCCGCGCGGACGTAGGCGTCGCCGCCGAGCGGGACCTGCACGGTCGAGCCCGTCTCGAGGACGTCGAGGGCTTCCTGGGCCTCGTCGATCTCCGTCTGCTCTTCGCGGAGGGCCTCGACTTCCGCCTCGAGTTCTTCCTTCTCCTCCTCGATAGCCTCAATTTCCTGTGACAATTGCTGCAGCTGCTGTTGACCGCCACCGCCTCCAAGACTCATACCCAAATTTCCGGGTGCGAGCGGGAAGTATCTTCCTACTCGGGAACTCGGGGGCGGCGCCGAGACGCCCGCGCGCCACGGCGTCAGCGCCCGCTTCGCTATCGCGCCCAGGGGAACGAAGGCCGGGCACGTCACGGCTCACTGGCGCCGTGCGAGGTGGCGCCCACTCGACTGAACGCACGCTGCCGAGGCGGAGAAGCACCGCAGAATCGAGAGCGGCAGAGCGAACTTAGTCGATGAAGCCGAGGGCGTCGTCGATGCGGCCGAGTTCCGGGCCGGTGGTGTCCTGGCCGACGACGTAGCCGTTGTCGTTGGCGACGAGCCCCGACCCGACGAGCGGCGCGCCGTAGTTCACGGTGCCGATGTCGGCGGGGACGCCGAGCGCGTCCTCGATGTCGTCGAGTTCGCTGTCCGTCGACTTCGGGTGGCAGAGCACGCCGTCGTTCGTCGCGACGGCGGCCGTCCCGACGGTGTTTACGCCCGCGAGTCGGCCGCGCGTCACGGGCACGTCGAGGGCGTCCTCGACGGCCTGCACGGCGTCCCGGGAGAGCTCCGAGTGGACGTACGCGCCGTTGTCGTTCGCGACGACGACGTTCCCCGCGGCGTTCACGCGCCCCGGGAGGTCGCCGATGGACACGCCCACCGCGTCCTGGATGCGGTCGCGTTCGCGCTGCCGGATGCGGCTGCTGACCAGCAGGCCGCTGGCGTTGCCGGCGACCAGCGAGCCGACGGTCGCCGACCCGCCGACGGTCGTGGGGACCGCCGGGACGTCGAGTTCGTCGGCGACCGAGTCGGTCAGGTCGTCGCCGAGGTCCGGCCGCACGAGGACGCAGTCGCTGGTCGCCCGAGCGAAGACGCCGACGTACGGTGACCCGAGGAAGGCAGCGCGTTGCAAGCTTTACTCTTCGTACTCGGCTTCGACGACGGTCTCGCCCTCTTCGACGAAGCGCGCTGCGTGCACGCGGATCTTCCGCGGCGGGTTCTTCTGGCCTCGCGACCAGACGGCCTCGTTGATGGAGGGGTCGAGACGGACTTCGTCCTCGTCGACCGCGAAGTGCTTCGCGAGGTGTTCGCGGATGATGGTCATCGCCTGGCCGGCCTGCTCGTGTTTCGGGACCTTCGTCACGTCGCGGAGCGGCACCGTCACGATGCGCTCCTCGAAGTCGCTTGCGCTCATTATTCGTCGGTGTCGTTACGCCGCCAGTTGCGGCGCTTCGGGTTGCGCTGGACGTCCCGGTTCGTCTTCATCATGACCCACGCCGGCACGCGACTGTTCTGTCGCTCCAGTTTCGCGAGCCGCTTTTTCTGCGCCTTCGATTTCTTACCCATAGTGTACGCCGGTACCACCGCCGTCGTTAAAACGTTGTTCTTCTTGGGCCACCGATATTCCGGGGTGAGCGGCTCCCTGCGGGCCAGGTCGCCCGGGGTGCGGGGTGCTACGGTCGCTGCTCGACGACGCCCGTCTCGTGGGCTTTCCGGGCGGCGCCCACCGTGAGCGCGTGGTAGGCGTCGGCGAGCGTCGCGTCGACCGCGAGGTCGTCGAACCCGCCGATGACCGCGACGTCGGAGACGAGGTCGGCAATCGAGTGCGTGACCGCTTCGGCCTCGGTGGGGCTGAGGTACGGCGTCGTGGCGTTGGTCACGGACTCGACGAGGTCCTCGTCGGTGTGGCCGCACGGGTCGACGTCGGCGGTGATGGTGGCGTCGCCGTACTGGACGTCGAACCGGACGCCGGCCCCGCGCTCCCGCGGACGGAGTTCGATCTCGCCGCCGTTCGCCGCGTACGTCACGGGCTCGCTCACGGTCTGTCGCGGCTGAGGGTCGCGCTCCACGACCTCGACCTCGCCGAGCGCGGTCGCGAGCGCCGGGTTCGGGAGGCCTGCGGGGTGCCCGACGACGTGCTCCGGCCCGAGGCCGGCGGCGTAACAGAAGCGGTGTTCGGGCCGCGCGAAGTCCCACTCGTCGCGGACGCCGACGACGTTGGCCGCCGTGATTCCGCGGAGGCCCAGCGGCCCGAGGACGTGTTCGACGACGAAGGAGCGCGCGCCGTTCGCCAGGTCCACGCGCACGTCGGCCTTCTCGACGGCGTCCAGCGTCGCGGGCACGCCGTTGACCTCGATGCCCGGGGTCTCCGAGGGCGTGACGCGGACCTCCGTCCCCTCGACGGGTTCGGCGATGGTCCTCACGCCACCACCTCCGGGGCCGACAGCACCGCCGCGAGCAGGTCGCGGCACGCCTCGAATTCGGTTTTTGCGAACTCGCCTTCGCCCGGTCGTCCTGTTCCGAACGCCACCTTCTCGCCGCCGGGAATCGCCGCGAACACGCCGGGGTCGGGGAGCCAGTCGTACTCGCAGTCGCCGCGCTCGCTGCGGTGGGCGGACTCGACAGCGTCCCGCAGCGCGGGCGAGGGGTCGCTGCGTTCGACGCCGGCGACGGTCTCGTAGTCGACGGCTCGCACCCGCTCCACGCTGGCGAACCGGGATTCGACGTCGCTGGGGCGCGTGGCAGGCGTCGTTGACAACTCGAACGTCGCGGTGAGGTCGTCGTCGACCGACAGCGAGTCCAGCGCGAACGTCGTCATCCCGCGCGTGAACACGCCGCTGTCGTCGTCCGCGACGGGGTAGTGCTCGTGGGTCGGTCGCGACGCCTCGAGCAGGTCCGAGACGAGCGCGTCGAGGCGGTCGCTGTGGGGGTCCGCGTCCGCGTCGTAGTCGAGGGTCACGTCGGCCCGCCCGACCCCGGCGGAGACCGTCGACGCGAACCCGGAGAGCGGCGCGAGCACCAGCCAGGGGCCGTCGGCCGCGAAGTCCGGTTCTGGGTAGTGGATGGCAGCGTCCTCGTCGACGGCGGTCGCGGCTGCGAGCCGCCCCAGCGCACCGGCGGTGTCACCGACGTACCCCTCGTCAGTGCGGTCGACCGCGTCCGCGTCGACCCGGCCAGTGACTGCGACGTTCGCGGTCGCGTCGCTGGTGTCCGGGTCGGTGTCGCGGGCGCGAGCGACGACCGTCTCGGGGTCGGGGAGGCTCACTCGGCTACCCCCAGGAGGTCGGCCGTCGACGCGGCCATCACCTTCGCCGCGGTCACGACCTCCTCGACGGGCACGTACTCGTCGACGACGTGCGCCTGGTCGAGCAGCCCCGGCCCGTAGACGATACACTCCTCGATGCCGGCGTCGTTCACGACGAACCGCTGGTCGTCCGACCCCGGCGAGACGACGGGCGTGGTGTCGTCGTAGAACTCCAGGATGTTCGCCGTGAACGTCTCGGCGACCGCGGCGTCCTCGGGGACGACCGCGGGTTCGGCGAACATGATCTCCTCGTACTCGAAGGCCTGGCCGGTCGCCGCCTCGGCGGCGTCCATCAGTTCGCGAATCTCCGTCCGGGCGTCGTCGGCGCTTTCCCCGGGCACGAGCACGCGGTAGAAGGTCGCCTGACACCGGTCGGGGACGACGTTCTCGGAGTACCCGGCGTCGATCATCGTCGCGGAGATGTCCGCGCGCTGGGACTCCGGTGGCGTGACCGGGAGGTCGGTCGGCCGCGCGTGCAGGTCGGATTCGTACTCGTGGACGCGCCCGAGGAAGTCGTGCATCGCGGTGACCGCGTTCTCGCCGTCGTGTGCCATGCAGCCGTGGGCTTTCTCGCCGTGCGCGGTCACGTGGAACTTCAGGACGCCGCGGTGGCCCAGGCAGATGCGCGAGGAGTCGAAACACTCCGTGTACACGCAGTAGTCGGTGTTCTCCGGGGAGACGTAGCCTTCGTCGACCAGGTATCCCAGCCCCGTGAAGCCGCCAGTTTCCTCGTCGACGGTCATGCTCTGGGTGACAGACCCCTGGACGTCGACGCCGGCGGCTTCGAGCGCGTCGACCGCGAAGAGGCTCGCGGCGATGCCCGACTTCATGTCGCTGGCACCGCGGCCGTAGATGCGGCCGTCCTCGACGACTGGGTCGAAGGGGTCGTACGTCCAGTCCTCGCCCGCCGGCACCACGTCGAAGTGGCCCGTGAAGTGGACGTCGGGCCCGGGCTCGTCGCCGCGCTTCCGTCCGAGGACGTTGACGCGCTCGTGGTCCGTGCGGTCCGGGTAGTGCTCCGCGACGACGGCTTCGGGGACGTCGACCGTCTCGACGTCGTACCCGCGTTCGGTCATCGCGTCCGCGAGGAACTCGGCGCCCGCCCGGTAGTTCCGCCCGGGCGGGTTCTCGGTGTCCAGGGCGATGAACTCCTCGAGGAACGCCACCATGTCGTCCGTTCGCGCGTCGACCTCGTCGTAGATGTCGGCTTTCGAAACCATCTCAACGAACCCGTTCGTCGCGGGCGCGGCGTTCCGTTCCGGTCGCGCTCCCGAGGACGTGGTGTGTAGTTCCAGTCGAAGCGGTGGCGCCGTGACGGGTCGCGGCGGCCGCGACGCGGTCGCCGTCGCGTTCCGTCCCGGTGCGGCCGTCAGTTCCCGCCGTCGTCCTGTTGGCAATTCCCATGGGAACTGCTTGGGGCACTTCGCTATCAAACTGTCGCCGGGGCGTCCGGATTCGTTCAACGATACGTGACCGACGATGAACGTCATTCGGACAGTCGGGTGGTACCGACCCGCGGTGCGTGGTGTCTACGCGCGCAGCCCCAAGAACCCACACCGACAGCACGACACCGGGAACCAGGCGCTCGGACGCGTATGGCGACGTCGTTGTGCCGTTGGCCGTGGCGGCCGCGAGATATCGACTTCGGGACGCCGGGGTGGCGAGGCGTCGACGCGCGGACGGCGGGGCGTCGACTACGGGTGTCGCTCGCGTTCACGCACGACGGCCTTGTCCGCTCTGGACGCGGTTGCCGGGGAGAACGCTACTGTAGGCGTTCGACTACAAATCTCTGCAACGTCCGATAGCGGGGTCGCGAAGCACCGCGAATCAGTCGAGCCCTCCCCCTGTACTCCACTGGCTTGAATTTTGTTTTCCCATAGCCGATATCAATTGGATAAAGATTTATCTCCCCGCTCCGCTATGTTGACAACTGTTCACATGACACGGAACGACGACCCGGACTGGCTAACCCCGACGCGACGACGGGTCCTCGCCGGCCTCGGCACTGGCGCAGCAGCGTCGTTCGCTGGCTGTACCGGTGGCGACTCCGACGACGGGACCACCGACGACTCGGATAACAACAACGGTGGCGGCGACGATACCACCACGGAGGCCGGCGACACCGGCAACGGCGGCGACCCCTCCACTGTCGCAATCGGCATCACGAACGGCGGCTGGGACCTCATCCCCGCACGCGACACCGACTTCGACTCGAACAAGGTGTACACGCTCATCTACGACAACGTCGTCAACCTGAACTCCGACGGCGAAGTCGTCCCCGACCTCGCGAAAGACTGGACGCGGGAGTCCGACACCCAGTTCGTCTTCGACCTGGAGGAGGACGTCACGTTCCACAACGGCGAGGACTTCACCGCCGAGAACGTCCGCTACACGTACCAGTGGATCCAGGAGAACGACAACCCGCGGAAGAACTACGTCGCGGCCGTCGAGGACGTCGTCGTGGAGAACGACACCACGGTCCGCTTCGACCTCTCTGAGCCGTACGCGCCGCTGCTCTACAAGATTCACGCCGTCATGTGGCCGCTGTCCGAGGCCGCCTTCGAGGAGCACGGCGACCAGTACAACCAGAACCCCGTCGGCACCGGCCCCTTCGAGTTGACGTCGTGGTCCTCGGGCGACAAGGCGGTCCTGGAGGCGTACGACGACTACTGGAAGGACGACCAGCCGAACATCGACCGCATCGAGTTCCGCATCCTCCCGGAGGACTCCTCGAAGGTCTCACAGCTCGAGACGGGGAGCATCGACCTCCTCGACCGGATGCCGCCGCAGTTCACGGGCCGCATCGAGAACGCGGCCAACGCGCGAGTCATCACGAAGCCCGGCGTCAGCTCCGGCCGCATCGACTTCAACACGGACGTCGAACCGCTCGGCAACCGCGACGTCCGGCGCGCCATCGCGTGGGCGCTGGACAAAGAGCAGATCACGCAGACCGTCCTGCAGGGGTACGGGAACCCCGCGAAGTCGGTTCTCCCGGACTCGTACCCGCAGTACAACGACTCGATCTCGGACTTCAACCACCCGAACGGCGACCCGAGCCAGGCCGAACAGCTGCTCGCGGACGCCGGCTACTCGGACCTGTCCCTCCAGATCAAGACGTCGACGAGTTCGCGCCACGAGCGGACGGCGACGCTCGTCCAGAGCATGCTGGACAACGTCGGCATCTCCACCGAGATCCAGTCCCTCGAGGGGAACACGTTCTTCTCCCAGGAGACCAGCGGCGACTACGAGATCGCGGTGTCGAACTGGACCTGGTACGGGGACCCGGACACGCTGCTGTACCTCTACCACTCCGAGGGGCTGAACGTCTGGAACATCAGCAACTCCGAACTGGACGACCTCCTCGAAGAGCAGCGCCGCGCTGTCGACCCCGAGGCGCGCCAGGACCTCATGGACGAGATCCAGCGCATCGTCTACGAGGAGGCGTACTCGGTGTACACCTACTACCCGCAGCGCATCCAGGGCATCTCGACGAACATCGAGGGCTACGAGCAGTACGCCAACGGGTCGTTCCGCTCGCTGGACGGCGCGAGCGTCAACTAACAGCTTCGCCACGTCCGCCCTCGCCACGTTTTCCGCGCTGTCGGAGATAGTCGACGCGCCGCGGATATTCGACGCCGACAGTCCTCTCAGTTGTTCTGTGTCTCGCTGACGACGCCGACCACGTCCCGCAGCGACGCGAGCACGCCCAGCACTGCCGTGAGTCCACTGTCGCTACGGCGCTACTCGTCGGTGGCTGACTGGTCGCGAGTGCTCGCCGAACGCCCGCCGTCCGGCGTCACTGGCTCGTCCTCGCCGTCGGAGTGCTCGTCGGCGCTGCCCGCGTCACCCGGCACGTCGCCGCCACCGGCAGTGGCGTCCGGGGCGGCGCCGCGCGTCGCATCGTGGTGGAGGAGACACGCGACCCTGCCGGCGTCGTCCGCCACGAGGCGCGGGTCGTATTCTTTGCACTCCGGCATCGCGTCCGGGCACCGGGACGCGAAGTTGCAGCCGTCGGGCGGCCGCTTCGGGTCGGGAATCTCGCCCTCGAGGACGATGCGGTCGGCGTCGACCCGGGGGTCCGGGTTCGGGACCGCGCTCAACAGCGCCTCCGTGTAGGGGTGTCTCGGAGCGTCGAACAGCGTCTCGGCCTCGGCCACCTCGACGATGCGACCGAGGTACATGACCGCGACGCGGTCGGCGACGTGCCGGATGACCGAGAGGTCGTGGCTGATGAACACCATCGACAGCCCGTGCTCCTGTTTGATGTCCTCCAGCAGGTCCAGGAGCTGGCCCTGGACGCTGACGTCGAGGGCGCTCGTCGGTTCGTCGGCGACGATGACGTCGGGGTCGACGGCGAGCGCGCGCGCGACGCCGACGCGCTGCTTCTGCCCGCCCGAGAGCTGGTGGGGGTAGTCGTGCCTGTTCTCCCCGTCGAGGCCCACCTCGGTCAGCAGTTCGCCGACGCGCTCCTCGACGTCAGCGCCCTCGTCGTGCTTCCGGATGGCGTGCCCGAGTATCGTGCCGATGCGCTGGCGCGGATTCAGCGACGAGTTCGGGTCCTGGAACACGAACTGGATGCGGCCCCGGAGCTCCTGTTCGGGGACGTCGGCCAGCGGCCGGCCGTCGAAGCGGATCTCACCGTCTGTCCGGTCGGTCAACTCCAGGAGGAGGCGGCCCAGCGTGGTCTTCCCCGACCCGGACTCGCCGACGAGCCCCAGCGTCTCGCCCGCCGCTAGCGACACGTCGACGCCGTCGACGGCCTGCACCGGCGGATCGCCGCCAGGCAGGAGGCGGTCGACCAGCGAGTCCGAGGAGCTGAACTCCTTGCGGAGGTCGTCCGCCTCCACGATCGGCGCGGCCGACTCCGGCCGTACCCGATCGTGGCGTCGCTCCCCGGGAATCGGCTCGAGCACGCCTACGACGTCGCTTCGCACGCAGGCGACGTCACGGCCGTCCACGCGGTCCAGTCGCGGGTCGTCGGTCCGACACTCCTCTGTGGCGTGGGGGCACCGCGGCGCGAAGTTACAGCCCGCCGGGCGCTCGCCCGGCTCGGGGACGTTGCCCGGCAACAGCGCCGGCTCGACGTCCGCGATGCGCGGGGTCGACCGGAGCAGTCCGGCGGTGTAGGGGTGCCGCGGCTCGACGAATACGTCCATCACGTCGCCGCGCTCGACGATGCGGCCCGCGTACATCACGGCGACGCGGTCGCAGGTCTCCGCGACCACGCCGAGGTCGTGGGTGATCTGGACGAGGCTCATCTCGCGGTCCTCGACGAGGTCCTCGAGCAACTCCAGAATCTGCGCTTCGATGGTCACGTCGACGGCCGTCGTCGGTTCGTCCGCGATGAGCACGTCCGGGTCACACGAGATGGCGATGGCGATGAGGACGCGCTGGCGCTGGCCGCCCGAGAGCTCGTGGGGGTAGGTGTCGATGACGGACTCGGGGTCCGGGATGCGGACCCGGTCGAGCAACTCGATGGCCTGCTCGCGGGCCCGGGCTTTCGACACGTCCTGGTGTTCGAGGATAGTCTCCGTGATCTGGGTGCCGACGGTGAGCACGGGCGTCAGCGACGACATCGGGTCCTGGAAGATCATCGCGATCTCCGTGCCGCGGACGTCGGTCAGTTCGCGCTCCGAGAGGGTCGTCAGCTCCCTGCCGTTGAGTTGGACGGACCCGGCCTCGATGCGGCCGTTGTCGTCCAGGAGCCGCATCACCGTGCGTGCGGTGACGCTCTTCCCGGACCCGCTCTCGCCGACGATGCCGAGTTTCTCGCCGGGCGCGAGGTCGAAGCTGACGTCCTCGACGGCGCGGATGCTGCCGTGGGTCGTCGCGAACTCCGTCGTGAGCCCGTCGACTGTTAGTAGTGGGTCGTGCATCAGAACCTCCGTTCCCCGCTCTCTCTGGGGTCCAGTGCGTCGCGCAGGCCGTCGCCGACGAGGTTGAACCCGAGCACCGTCACGAAGATGGCGGCTCCCGGGAACATCGAAATCCAGGGCGCGGTCGTCAGGTAGCCGCTGCCGGTCGAGACCATCTGCCCCCACGTCGGCGTCGGTGGCTGGACGCCCAGGCCGAGGAAGGACAGCGAGGCTTCCGCGATGATGGCGAACGCCATCAGCAGGGACGCCTGCACGAGCAGCGGCGAGACGCAGTTCGGGAGCACTTCCCGCAGGACGATGTGCGGGGTGGAGTACCCCATGCCCCTGGCCGCGTCGACGTACTCCTCGTTCGAGACGCTGAGCGCGGTGCTGCGCGCGATGCGCGCGAACTGCGGCACGTAGACGATGCCGAGCGCGATGATGACGTTCGTGAGGTTGAACCCGAGCGCCGCGACCAGCCCGATGGCGAGCACGAGCGCCGGGAACCCCAGCAGCACGTCGACCAGCCGCATCACGACAGTTTCGACGTAGCCGCCGGCGTACCCCGCGACGACGCCGAGCGGCGACCCGATGACCGCCGCGACGATCACGGCCGTGAGCGCGACCTGCACGGAGACTTTCGCGCCGTAGAGCGTGCGCGAGAACACGTCGCGCCCGAGGGTGTCGGTGCCGAACGGGTGGGCGAGACTCGGCCCCTGGAGCGGCATGAACTTCGGTTCGAACGGGCTGTAGTGGAGGGTGGTGATGAGTTCGTTCCCGAGGTACGCGTCGTCGACGTACGCGAGAATACCGACGACCGTGACGACGGAGACGACGACGAGTCCGGCGACGGCGAGTTTGTGCGACCGGAACCCCCGCCACGTTCGGGCGACGCCCGTGGAGCGTTCGGTGCTCACGACGCGCTCACCCGCGGGTCGAGGTAGGAGTACGCGATGTCCACGAGCAGGTTCACCAGCACGAACATCGTCGCGACGACGAGCACGGTCCCCTGGACGGTCGGGTAGTCCTGCTGGCGGACGGCCGCCCAGATGAGGCGGCCCATGCCCGGCCACGCGAACACCTGCTCGACGACGACCGTCGCGGACAGCAGGTAGCCGAACTGCAGGCCCGCCACCGTGATGACTGGGAGCAGCGCCTGCTTGAGGGCGTGACGGGTGAACACCTTCCTGGAGGACAGTCCCTTGGATTTGGCCATCTTGACGTACTCCTGGTTGAGGTTGTCGAGCATCGACGACCGGGTCTGTCTCGCGAGCAGCGCGGCGAACGCCGTCCCGACGGTCACCGCGGGCAGGATGACGTGCTTGCCGGCGTTCACGGGGTCCTGCATCGGGTCGACGTAGTTCCCCGGCGGGAGGATGCTGTAGGTGCGAGCGAACAGGAGGATGAGGATGAGCCCGAGCCAGAAGTTCGGGATCGAGAGCCCCGTGAGCGCGCCGACGGTGACGCTGTAGTCGCTTTTCGACCCCTTCCGCACGGCGCTCAGGATGCCCGCGGGGATGGCGATGACGGTGGCGATGACCATCGACGCGAACGCGAGGAACAGCGTCGCGGGGAGGCGACTCGCGATGAGCGCGGCGACGGAGCGTTCGCGCGTGATGGACTGTCCGAAGTCGCCCTGAACCACGTCGCCGAGCCAGTTGAAGTACTGGACGTACAGCGGTTCGTTGAGGCCGTAAGCGGCGCGGAGTTCCGCGACGTTCTCGTCGGTCGCTTCGATACCCAGCATGTTCACGATGGGGTCCCCGGGCGCCGAGTGGATGATGTAGAACACGACGACGGAGACGCCCAGCAGGACGGGAATCGTCTGCAGCAGTCGGATGGCGACGTACCGGTGTCTCATGGTCCGGTCACGCGCCCCGTGGGATGGCGCGCTGTCGCCCGGAAATTTGTGCCACGTTCACGTCAGGCAAATACGCGCGCCGTCTCATAAATCTTCGGTGCCGATTGTTCGGGCTCTGTCGCAGTGCGTTGGAGAATATATCTACTGAGTTAGTAGCTCTCCAATCAGTTTCGATAATTCTGCCTCCTCGTAAATAATAACCACGAGGAGACTCGCTGGGCGAGCGCGCGGATTTGGCGGGGGTCCGAGTGACGTGGCCGTTGCCCCGGCTGGGTCGTCGACCCGGAGCCATCGACGGGCACGCGACCGGGCTCACAGTTCGACCGCGTGAACCGACTCGTACGCCGGGCCCTCCTGGGAGAGCACGCTCTCGGTCAGACAGACATCCGTGACCCGCATCGTCCCGACGTCCGGGTCGCGGTCCCCCACGACGTCCTGGACGAGGTCCTTCCCGCCGGCGTGGTTCATCCGAGCGAGCGTGACGTGCGGCGTGAAGTCGTGGTCCGCCGGGTCGAAGCCGTGCTCGTCCACGAACTCGGCTTCGATTGCCTCGTGCAGGCGGGCGAGTTCCACGCTGCCGTCGCCGACGCCCAGCCACACCACGGAGATGTAGTCCAGGCTCGGGAACACGCCGAGACCGCCGAGTTCGGCGTCGAACGGGTCGACGTCGGCGGCGTCGACGGCCGTCTCGAGGGCATCGACGAGTTCGTCTTCGCGGTCGCCAGCGTCGCCGAGGAACTTCAGCGTCACGTGGGTCTGGTTTGGGTCGACGAAGTCCAGGCCGGAGGCGTCCGCCAACTCGGCCTGCAGGGCCGCGACGTCCTCGGCGAGCGCCTCCGGGAGGTCGACGCTCACGAACAGCCGCATACCGGTCGTTCGCGGTGCGTTGCCCTTAACCTCTCGGCCACGCTATCGTGGTGTATGACTGACCGAGAGGAGCCCGACCCGGCTCCCGACCCGGACGACCACGACTTCTCCGAGGGGCAGGGCTTCGACGAACCCTACGAGGGGTTCGACTTCGAGCCGCCCGAACTGGAGGTCGACGCCGACGAGGTCGACCCCGTCGACTCGCGCGTCATCGCGGACACGCTCGACGAGCGCACCCTCAACGACGAGGACGTCGACGCCGACGACCTGGTCGACGTCGGCCTCAGCTACATGGGCATCAAGCGCTACGACCAGGCCGCCGACGCGTTCGAGCGCGCCGCCCGGTTCACCGACAACGACGACCTCGAACAGGAGGCGTGGGTGAACAAGGGCATCGCGCACGGCCAACTCGAGGAGTGGGACGAGGCCGTCGGGTCGCACCGCGAGGCGCTGTTCGTCGCGGAGGACGGCGACTTCGAGGCCGCAGCCCACACGAACCTCGCGTACGCGCTCTGGGAGTTCGGCGAGGACGAGGAGGCCTACTACCACGCCGAGAAGGCCGTGCGGAGCGACGAGCGCCTCCCGCAGGCGTGGTACAACCTCGGGTTCATCGAGAACGAGCGCGAGCGCCCCGAACAGGCGCTGGACGCGCTGAACAACGCGGTCCGCCTGGGCTTCCAGCAGGCCGACGTCTACGAGGAGAAACAGCGCGCGCTCGAATCGCTGGGCCGCGAGGAGGAGGCCGCGAAGGTCGCCGAACAGGCCGAGGAAATCCGGGAGTCCCAGGAACGCGACCTCGTCGAACGCGAGCGATGATCCTCACGGAACGACACACCGACCGCGGTCTGCTCGTGACGGTCTGCGACCCGGACGTCCTCGGCGAGACGTTCGAGAACGGCGACGTCGAGTTCACCGTCAACGAGGAGTTCTACGGCGGCGAGAGCGCCGAGGCCGAGGCCGTCAGGGAGTCGCTGGCGCGCGCGAACGTCGCGAACCTCGTGGGCGTCGAGGTCGTCGACCTCGCCATCGAGGAGGGGTACGTCGACGAGGGCAACGTGCTCGACCTCGACGGCACGGTGCACGCGCAGTTCATGCGACTCTAACGGCCCCACATTTCCCAGCGAGGTCCCTCCCCGTACCGACTCGTTCGCGAACACCGCACGTAACCGGTTCTGGGTTCCTGCGTCCGCGTTACCGGCAGTTCTCCCTGCACCGAAGAACAGTAGTGGCCACGCACCCTACGAATGCGCAATGGAAGCCACCGAGCAGGAACCCCTAGACGTCGAGTCCATCCGGGCGGACTTCCCGATTCTCGACCGCGAGGTCGGAGACGGGACGCCGCTGGTCTACCTCGACAACGCGGCGACGACGCAGACGCCCGAGCAGGTCATCGAGGTGTTCTCGGACTACTACCGGGGGTACAACGCGAACGTCCACCGCGGCATCCACCAGCTGAGCCAGGAAGCCTCCATCGCCTACGAGGAGGCCCACGACCGGCTCGCGGAGTTCATCGGCGCGGACGGCCGCGAGGAAGTCGTCTTCACGAAGAACACCACGGAGTCCATCAACCTCGTGGCGTACGCGTGGGGCCTCAACGAACTCGGAGAGGGCGACGCGGTCGTGCTCTCGGAGATGGAGCACCACTCGTCGTTCGTCACCTGGCAGCAGATCGCCGAACGCACGGGCGCGGAAGTGCGTTACATCCGCGTCGACGACGACGGCTACCTCGACATGGACCACGCCGCCGAACTCATCGACGAGGACGCGGCGATGGTGTCGGTGGTGCACGCGTCGAACGTCCTCGGCACCGTCACGCCGATGCGGGAGCTCGCGGACCTCGCCCACGACAACGACGCCCTCATCCTCGGTGACGGCGCGCAGTCCGTGCCGAACCGGCCCGTGGACGTCACGGACCTCGACGTGGACTTCTACGTGTTCTCCGGGCACAAGATGGCCGGCCCGACCGGCATCGGCTGCCTCTACGGCAAACAGGAGATCCTCGAGGACATGGAGCCGTTCCTCTACGGCGGCGACATGATCCGGCGCGTCACCTTCGAGGACACCACGTGGAACGACCTGCCGTGGAAGTACGAGGCCGGCACGCCGCTCATCGCGCAGGGCATCGGCCTCGCGGCGGCCGCGGACTACCTCGACGGCGTCGGCATGGACGCCATCCAGGCCCACGAGGAACGCCTCACCGAGTACGCCTACGAGCGCCTCGACGAGTTCGACGACGTCGAAATCTACGGCCCGCCCGCTGACGACCGCGGCGCCGTCGTCGCGTTCAACGTCGACGGCATCCACGCCCACGACCTGGCGTCCATCCTGAACGACCACGGCGTCGCCATCCGCGCCGGCGACCACTGCACGCAGCCACTCCACCAGAAACTCGACATCGCGGCGTCCGTGCGCGCGTCGTTCTACTTCTACAACACCATGGACGAAGTCGACGCGCTCGTCGACTCCCTTGACGCCGCGCGCGCCATTTTCAACTGACCGGGTGCCCCGCTCGGTCCGTTCCGCGGAACGCTTTTACGCCGTTCTGCCTTACCGAGAGCCAAGATGAGTATGGGCTCGGACATGTACCGGCAGCAGATTCTCGACCACTACCGCAACCCCCGGAACAACGGCGAACTCGGGGACGCGACGTTCAGCCACGAGGGCTACAACCCCTCGTGTGGCGACGAACTCGAGTTCGACGTCAAACTGGAAGACGACGGCGAAACCATCGAGCGGGTGGCGTTCCGCGGCGACGGCTGCGCCATCAGCCAGGCGTCGGCGAGCATGCTCAGCCAGAAGCTCCCGGGGATGACGCTTGCGGAAGTCAAGGAACTGGACCGCGACGACGTCCTCGACATGCTCGGCGTGGAGGTCACGCCGATGCGCATCAAGTGCGCGGTGCTCTCCGAGAAGGTCGTCCAGGACGGCGCGAAAATCTACGAGGGCGAGGCGGACGTCGACCAGACGTCCACGGAAGACGACGACTGACGTCCGGGCCAAGCTTTTTGTCGAAGAACGAGAATATCTGCGGCGATGCCCTCCAGCAAGCTCCCCGCAGTAGCCCTGGCAGTCCTCGTCGTGCTCGCCGGCTGTTCGATGCTTCCCGGCGGCGGCGGTGGCGGCGACGACCCCGGTACGACTGACGGCCCGGGCTACCACGAACTGTCGTTTTACTCGCACACCGACGGCGCCGCCTACAACGGGACGCTCACAGTGCGGAAGGACGGGGAAACGGTTTACGAGGTCGACGTCGGCGACCCCGGCGACGGCTTCTTCGCGAACGCGACCTTCGACGAGCCAGGACCGTACACGGTCGTCGTGAACACGTCGCTGCCGGAGACCGGCGGCGGCACGATGCACGAAGAGCTCTCCGTAGCCGGCGACCTCGGAAACGCGACGGTGCTCACGATGAACTACCAGGGCGTCCGGGAGACGCGCTACGCCATGCGCGGTGACGCCGACGGCGCGCTCTACCTCCAGGACCGGTTGCCCGAACCCGTGGAGATTCCTGTTCGCGTCACGCACGACGGCGAGACGGTCATCGATCGGGTGGCGGAGATCGACTCGGACGACGCCGTCGAAGTGACCGACCTCCGCGGTCCCGGCGTCTATCGCGTCGAAGCGAAGGGTCACAACAACGAGTGGACGAACGAGACCGTCGTCGTCACCAGGTCCGGCGCGAAGATTGCGGTCTACTCGCGGCTGTCGGCTGAAATCGTCGTCTTCGGGCCGGACGAACAGGTGCCGGCCGAACCGCCGTAGCGTCACGCTCGAGCGACTGCGGTCGCAGTGGCACCTCCGCGTTGGGGGTCGCCGTCGCGGGGCTACCGGGTCGCGGCGATTCGTGGTCCAGGACAGCCCCCAGAATCGAGCGCAGGGCCGAGCGTACCCCGGTTTACTCGGGCTTGAGCCCCTCTCCTTCGACGCGCATGACGGCTTCGCCGTCCGCGAGGTTCGGGGCGTCCACGAGCTTCACGATGCGCTTGTTCTGCTTGGACTTCTTGAGGTACATCCGGAACGTGGACTTGTGGCCGAGGATGTTCCCGCCGATGGGCTTCGTGGGGTCACCGAAGAAGGAGTCCGGGTTGGACTGCACCTGGTTGGTGACGACCACGGCGGCGTTGTAGAGGTTCCCGACCTTGTCGAGGTCGTGGAGGTGCTTGTTGAGTTTCTGCTGGCGGTCCGCGAGTTCGCCGCGGCCGACGTACTCCGCGCGGAAGTGCGCGGTCAGCGAGTCCACGACCAGCAGGCGGACGGGGTAGTCGTCGTCCTCGTACTCGGAGGCGATCTCCTGGGCTTTCTCCGCGAGCAGCATCTGGTGGTTGGAGTTGAACCCCTTCGCGACGTGGATCTTGTCGAGGACGTCCTCGACGAGTTCCTGCATCGCCTCGTCGTCGTCCGGCGACCCTTCGATGTCGCGGTCCGCCATCGCCGCCTCCAGCTTGTCGTCTTCCAGCCCGCGCACCATGTCGTCGATGCGCTCGGGGCGGAAGGTGTCCTCTGAGTCGATGAAGATGGCGCGCCCGTGGAGGCCGCCGTTCTCCTTCGGGAGCTGGACGGTCACCGCGAGCTGGTGGGTGACCTGGGACTTGCCGGCGCCGAACTCGCCGTACACCTCCGTGATGGACTGGGTCTCGACGCCGCCGCCGAGCATCTCGTCGATGTCGGGGACGTTCCACGTGAGCTTCCCGATCTGTTCGCGGCGTTCGAGGACCGTCGCGCCGGTCTCGAAGCCGCCGACGTCGGCGGCCTCGCGTGCGCCCTGGATCACGTCCGCGGCCGTGCTGTCGCCGATGTCCGCGGTGTTGGACAGCTCACCGGCGGACGCGACGGCGATGCTCTGGAACGATTCGAATCCGTTCTCTCGGAGTTTCTCTGCGGTCGCGGGGCCGACACCGGGGAGTTCCTCGAGGTCTGCTTCGGGCATGTATCCCGACCTTGTCCCCACCACCGTATAAAGACTCGTAAACACCGTAGTGAAAGTGAAACTGGCCAAAATTTCATGGCTGTCAATCACACACGGCGAACTGTATGCCCTCCAGCAAGCCCCTCGCAGTCGCCCTCGCAGCACTGCTGATTCTCGCGGGGTGTTCGGCGCTCCCCGGAGTCGGTGATAGTGACGGCGACCAGGGTACGACAGTCGAACCGGTCGACTACGACGAACTCGTGTTCATCTCGCACACCGACGGCGACCCCTTCGAGGCAGCGATCAGCGTCGAACGGGGCGGCGAAACCGTCTTCGAGACGACGCTCGAGGCGGACGGCAACGGCACCTACCGGAACCTCACGACCATCAGCGGCGACGAGTCCTACACCGTGACCGTGAACACGACCATCCGGGGCGCCAGCGGGAACCGCACCGAGCAGTTCACCGTCGACGAACCGACCGGGAACGCCACCGCGGTCCGCGCGAAGTCCCTCGGAATCTACCACGAGTCCTTCCCGTTACCGCGGCGCTCCCTGGAGCACCCCCTGGGCGCGTACTCGTACGGGATGTCCGGGGACGACCCGACAGACCTCGACGTCCGCGTCTGGTACCGGGGCGAACGCATCGCGACGACCACCGAATCCGTCCCCGGAGACGAACTCACGCGCGTCGTCGACCTCGAGGAGACCGGCGCGTACCTGGTCGAGGTACGCGGGTCGGACGGCGAATGGACGTCCCACCCCCTGGTCGTACTGGAACCCGACCAGCACATCCGGGTCGAACTGACGACCGACGGCCGCATCGAGAGCGTGCACGTCCAGCGGGCGTTCGGGTGGAACTGACTCCTCGGTGCCGACCTCCGCGACGGCCGGCCGCGATACCGCCCTCCGATTCCCCGGTCGTCCCGCGACGAGTGACTTAACAGGCCACGCGGCCTACGCCGGTGTATGACTGAGGCAGGCACCTTCTGTCCGCGCTGCGGCGACCCCGTGGACGCCGACGCGGCCGGGGTCGACGACAGCGACAGCGCCGGTGCGGGCCAGCAGACCTCGGAGGCGTCTGCTGGCGTGACGCGCCGCGAGCGCTCGCTGTGTGACGCCTGCTACTTCGAGGACTTCGAGTTCGTGGACGCGCCCGAGCGCATCGAAGTGATGGTGTGTGCGCGCTGCGGCGCGGTCCACCGCGGGAACCGCTGGGTGGACGTCGACGCGGACGACTACACGGACGTCGCCATCGAGGAGACCACCGAGGCGCTGGCCGTCCACGTGGAGGCCGAGGACGTCGAGTGGCAGGTCCGCCCGGAGCAGGTCGACCCGAACACCATCCGGATGCACAGCCAGTTCTCCGGCGTCGTCCGCGGCGAACTCAGGACGGAGGAGGTGACGGTGCCAGTGAAGGTGAGCCGCCAGACCTGCAAGCGGTGTGGCCGCATCGCCGGCGACTCCTTCGCGTCCATCGTCCAGGTGCGGGCCGTGGGTCGGGACCCGACCAGCGAGGAGACAGACCGCGCGCGCGAACTCGCCGACCAGATCGTCGCCGACATGGAGGACACGGGCGACCGGAACGCGTTCGTCACGGACGTCTCGCCGGCCGAGTCCGGCATCGACCTGAAACTCTCCACGAACAAGATCGGGCTGAAGCTCGCGCGCAAGCTCGTCGAGGAGTTCGGCGGCAGCTTCGAGGACCACGAGAAACTCGTCACCGAGGACGAGGACGGCAACGAAGTCTACCGCGTGACGTACGCCGTTCGCTTCCCCGAGTTCACGCCCGGCGACGTCATCGACCTCGCGGACGACGACGGCGGCCCCGTGCTCGTGCGGTCGGTCCACGGCAACCTCAAGGGCGTCCGCGTCACGACGGGCGAACCCTACGAGGCCAGCTACGAGGACGGCGACGCGCCGGACGCCCGGAAACTCGGCACCCGCGACGACGCCACCGACGCCACCGTCGTCACCGTGGAGGACGACAACGCCGTCCAGATTCTGGACCCCGAGACGTACGAGTCCACGACCGTCCCCCGGCCGGACTACCTCGACGCCGACGCCAGCACCGTCCCCGCGTTCAAGTCGCGGGCCGGCCTCCACGTGCTCCCGGAGGCCTGAGGAATGCCGAGAGGGCCGGATACGGACCGCGAAAGGAACCTCGCAATCGTCGTTTCGAAACCCGTTTCTGAAGCCCGCATCGACGCGCTCGAAGCCGAGGGCGTCTACGACGACACCCGGATGGTCCGCGAGCACGACGCCGACACGCTGGAACTCCCCGTCACCGAACGGCCTGCGGAAACTGACTTCGACCGACTACTCGAGCAGTCCGACCCCGACCTGCGGGCGCCGGGCCTCCGGGACTTGCTCCGCGACCGCGGCTGGAGTGACGCCGAGTACGAGCGGGCGCCGTCGTCGTGGGCGGTCGTCGGCACCGTGATTCTTGCGGACTTCACCGACTGCCCGCGGCCCGAGGAGGTCGGCGACGCGCTCCTCGCGCTCCACAGCGAGGCCGACACCGTGCTCGCGCGCGGCGGCATCGGGGGCGAGCACCGCCAGCCCGACGTCTCCGTCGTCGCCGGCGAGGGCGACACCGAAACCGTTCACACCGAACACGGGACGCGGTACGCGCTGGACCTCGCGAGCGTGATGTTCGCGCCCGGGAACAAGGCCGAGCGCGCCCGCATGGGCGAGGAAGTGGTCGAGGGCGAGCGCGTCCTCGACATGTTCGCCGGCATCGGGTACTTCGCGCTCCCGATGGCCAGGGCCGGCGCCGAGGTAACCGCCGTCGAGAAGAACCCCGACGCGTTCCGGTTCCTCGCGGAGAACGCCCAGCTGAACGGCGTCAGCGACAACCTCGACTGCCTGCTCGGCGACTGCCGGGACGTCGACACGGGGGCCGACCGCGTCGTCATGGGCTACTACGACGCACTCGGCGGCGGCCCCGTCGACGACGTCGAGGCGACGGACAGCGGCCCGGGCTACCTCGACGCCGCGCTCGACAACCTCGACCCCGGTGGCCTGCTCCACGTCCACAGCGCCGTTCCCGAGGCGGAACTCTGGGAGCGCCCCGTGTCGCGGCTCCGCGCCGGCTGTGAGCGAGCGGGCCGAACGGTCGAAATCGAGGACCGGCGCCGCGTGAAGTCCCACAGCGCGGGCGTCGACCACGTCGTCTTGGACGCACGCGTCGAGTAGGCGATACGCCTTTTGCGCGCCAGTCCTACCTGGGCGTATGGAGCGAGATCAGGTGCTGGCGCTGTTCCTCGTCGGACTGATGCTGTTCTCCGGGCTGGCGTACGCCGTCTCGTTCGTCTGACTGGGGCGAGTTTGTCGTGCGTCGCGATTACTGATGCGCGGACGACGGCATCGCCGCCGACGCGTGACTCACTCCGCGTCCCAGACGTCCGCCACTGGACTGGTCTTCTCGTGGCGGGTGCTGGTCCCGCCGTCGTCGTCGCCACCCGTGTCCGTGGACGGATTCGAGGCAGTGCCGGAACCGCCGGAGGGCGAACGCTCGGAGTGACTGCTGGCCGAGTTGTACGCGGGTTCGACCTGGTCGACGCCGCCCGTCGTGTCGCCGAGCGCGGCGGCTGCGTCGACGTCCGGGAGGTCGGGTGTCGTCATCCGGTCGACCTGTTCCTCGAACCACGGCGGCATGTCCGTTCGCGCGCGGTCGAAGAGGTCGAGGATGCTGGCGTCCGCGACGTACGTCGCGCCGCGGTCGTCGGGCGCGCGGACGACCCGGCCGCAGGCCTGGATGACGGTTCGGAGCGCGGTCCGGTAGTACCACGCCCACTGGCCGTCCGCGAGACGCGCCGCGACCCGGGAGTCGTTCGTGTTCAGGAACGGCGCCTTGCACAGCACCTGCCAGCGCCCGAGGTCGTAGGCGAGGTCGAGGGCCTCCTCCATCTTCACGGAGACGAACACCTCGGGGTCGTCGCTGGCCTTCCAGCGCTCCAGTTCGGCGTCCCGGGTGTCCGAGTCGTGCGTGCGGACGCGGTCGCCGACGCCGTAGTCCTCGAGGTGGCCCGCGAGTTGCTCGGCGATGTCGTAGGAGTGGGCGTGGACGATGCCCTTCTCGTCGGGGTGGGCGGCCATCACGCGGACCGCCGTCTCGGCGACCTTCGGCAGCGTCGTGTCGCGGTGCTCGTAGGTCATCTTCCCCCGCGTGACGTCGTACAGCGGGCGGTTCTCCACGGGGAACGTGTGCTCGACGTCCACGAGCGCGACGTTCGACGGGTCGAGGCCGACGCTCCGGCAGAACGCCTCCTTGTTCAGCATCGTCGCCGACAGCAGCGCGTGCCTGTTCGCGCGGTCCCAGACCGTGTGCTGGAGGTACCGCTCGGGGTCCATCGGCTTGATCGTGACCGACTGCTCGTCCGCATCGACGACCCAGGTGGTCCCGGATTCGGGGTCGTTGTAGTCCTCGACGAACCACTGCAGTTCGGATATCAGCTCCTGGAGGCGGTCGCGGCGCCCGGCCTCCTCCGCCGTGAGTTCGTCCTGCCCGATGAGTTCGTCCTTGGCGCCCTCGCAGGTGCGCCGGAGGTGTTCGGCGAAGTCCACCGCGGCGTCGGCGTCGCCGTCCACGTCGGGGACGCGGACGTCCTCCCAGACGGGGACGGTGCGGTCGTTCAGGTCGATGGTCGCGTACATCTCAGCCCACTCCGCGAGCCCGTGGGCTTCGTCGATGACGCAGACGTCGCGCTTCCGGAACACCTCGCTGCCGGCGGTCCGCATGAAGTACGCCAGCGTCATCGCGGCGTGCTCGCGCGAGGACGCGATGGCGCGGTCCGAGAAGTACGGACACCGGTGTTTCACGGCGCAGTCGTAGCCGCGCTCGCGGGCGCAGGGCGCGCGGTCGACGGGCGTGTGCTCCTCGCCGGGGAGGATGCACGTGTAGTTGGACTTCCCGCGGATGAGTTTGAGGTCCTCCAGGAGGTCGTCCTCGGCGACGTCGTCTAGCTGGGAGACCTGCGGCGTGGTGTAGTACGCGCCCGTCGCCTCCACGGGGTCGGCGTCCTCGACCTGGCGCGCACAGCCCATGATGGCGCGCGCGATCAGGCTCTTCCCGCTGCCGGTGGGCGCGCGCACCAGCACCACGTCGTTGCCCGCTTCGAAGGCAGCCCTGACGTCCCGCAGCGCTTGCTCCTGTGCCCCCCGGTACTCCGGGGCGGGGAACTCGGCGTGGATGCGCTCGGGATTCACTGTCCGATGGCAAGCGGGCCGCCGGGTTAACCCCACCGCTCGACGCCAGCCAGGGCCTGGACCGACCCCTTGGACTCGCGGTCAGTCCCCGAGGGCGGCCACGTCGTCGGCGACTGGTTCGTCCGGGAGCGCGTCGATGCAGTCGAAACAGAGGAAGAACTCGGAGTCGTCGGCGAACTCGAGGGTCATCCCGCCCGTGCTCGCGGGGTTCAGCGTCCAGATGTCGCCGATGCCGCCCGCGATGCGGACGTCGTCCCCACACCCCTCGCAGCGCTCATTCATGGCACTCCGTAGGGCGCGGGCAGGCAAACGCTTTCGGCTCTCGCGTCGAAGCCCCCCACGCATGGAGGTCGACTGCGAGAACTGCGCGGGGTGTTGCGTGGACTGGCGGCCGCTGGCGGACGTCCCGGAGCACGAGCGCCGCGGCCCGCAGCGGCCGCTGGACGACACCTACAACCTCGTGCCGCTGACCCGCGAGGACGTCCGCGCGTTCCTCGACCACGGCCTCGCGGACGCACTGACGCCGCGGCTCTGGGCGGCCCGAGACGGCCCGAGCGTCGAGGTCGACGGCCGCGAGGTCGCCGCCATCAACGGGAAGCCGGCGTTCTTCGTCGGCATCCGGAAGACACCGAAGCCCGTCGCGCCGTTCGACAGCGACCCCGCGTGGCTCCCGACGTGTGCGTTCCTCGACCCGGAGACCCTCCAGTGCCGCATCCACGACGCGGCGGTCTATCCCGCGGAGTGCGCCGAGTACCCCGGCCACAACCTCGCGCTCGACGTGGACTCGGAGTGCGAGCGCGTCGAGCGCCACGTCGGCGGCGCCCGCCTGCTCGACGACGCTCCTCCCGAGGACCGCTCCGGCCTGCTGTTCGGCCCGCAGGCGGTCGGCGAGAAGGTGTTCGCGTACCCGGACCCCGGGGAACTCGAGGACGGCTTCATCGACCGACTGATCGCTGGCGACCTCACCGACGCGGACCGCGCGCGGTTCGTCGCCGTCGCTGCGGCGAGTGCGCCCGGCACGACTGCCGTCGAACCGACGAAACGCGAGCAGGCCTCCGAGACCACACTCGACGCCGACTCCTGGGCGGGCGCCGCCATCGCCGAGTGGGCGGCTCGCGCTGACAGCGAGGACCCGGACCCCGAACTCGGCGAGCGCGTCGAAGCGGAGCGCGGTGCGCCATCGACTCCGGGCTGGGACACACTGCGCTCGGAGTGAGTTCGGGAGCGCCGGCCGGACGGCGATAGCGGCACCCACCAGCTCGCCGTCGCTGCGGCGCCTCGACGTACACTTAACCGTCAGTCGTACCTACGGGGGGTATGCGCGTACTCGTCGCGGGGGCTACCGGGTTCGTCGGCAGCTACCTTGTCCCCGCACTCGTCGATGCCGGCCACGACGTCCGAGCGCTCGTCCGGGACGCGAGCAGCTACGAGCCGCCGGACGGCGTCGCGGTCACCGAGGGTGACTTGCTCGAGGACAGTTCGCTCGAGGGCGTCTTCGACGACGTCGACGCCGCCTACTACCTCGTGCACTCGATGGGGACGGGCGGCGACTTCGCGGAACGCGACCGCCGCGCCGCGAACAACTTCGCGGCTGCCGCCGACGCCGCCGACGCCGCCGGCGTGTCCAGGGTCGTCTACCTCGGGGGGCTCGGCGAGACGGGCGACGACCTCTCCCCGCACCTCGCGTCCCGGCGCGAGGTCGAGGCCGTGCTCGCGGACGCGGGGTTCGACCTCACGACGCTGCGGGCGGCCGTCATCGTCGGCTCCGGCAGCGCCGGCTTCGACGTCGTCTACCAGCTCATCGACCGCCTGCCGGTGATGGTGACGCCGAAGTGGGTGCGGACGCCCTGCCAGCCGATCGCCATCGCGGACGTCGTCTCGTACCTCGTCGGCGTCCTCGACCACCCGGAGTCCGCGGGGGAGACCTACGAGGTGGGCGGCCCCGAGGTGCTGTCCTACGAGACGATGCTGGAGCGCACCGCCGCAATCGCCGGCAAACGCATCTGGATCCTGCCGGTCCCGGTGCTGTCGCCGCAACTCTCCACGTACTGGGTCGACCTGGTGACCGACGTGCCGCGCTCGGTCGCCCACCCGCTGATTCACGGCCTGAAGAACCCGGTCGTCGTCTCCGACGACAGCATCCGCGACGTCGTCCCCCTGGAACTGACGTCGTTCGACGACGCCGCGCGGCGCGCGCTCCGCGAGTACGGGGAGGACGTCGATGGATGAGGCGGCCGACGAAATGACCGCCGAGCGCGCCGACGGGTCGCCGGGCGTCTACGGCGAGGCGTGGGTGTACGAGAGCCTCGTGGGCGCGATTCCGGGCGTGGCCGTCGCCGACCGGACCGCCGTCCTCCTCCAGTTCGTGGGGTTCGAGGCGGTTCTGGTGGCACTCGCGGTCGCCTACGACATCCCGGGCGCGCTCCTGCCCGGGACGGCCGCCGTCCTCGTCGCGGCCGCGGGGAGCGCGTTCATGCTCGACATCGGGCGGCGCGCCCGGAAGCCAGGTGTGCCCGTACGCTACCGCCGCCTCCTGTTCGCGTCCAGCATCGAGGTGGTGCTGGGCGTCGTCGCGTACGTCGCGCTGTTGACGTACCTGTTCGTCTACGACCCGCGGGACGGTGCGACGCTGTTCGCCGGGTTGCTCGGGGAACGGCCGCCCGTGCTCCCGGCGGCGTTCGCGCTGCTGGTGCTGTGGGACGTCTGCTACCGCATCGGGACCGGGTGGTGGGCGGCGGTCGTCGCGCTCTGGCGGTCGCTCACGTACGACTTCGACGCCGACACCGCCGCCGTCGTGCGGGCCGTCGACCGACGTACGCTGGCGTTCGGCGCGCTCCAGGTGGTCCTCGTGCCGTTCGTGTGGGGACACCTGCCGCTGGTCGTGGCGGTCGCTGGGCACGTCGTCGCCGTCGTCGGCGTCACCGCTGCGTCGCTACTCGTGCTAAAACAGCGTGATTAGTTGGACTGCATCTGCTGGAACTGGTCGAGCAGCTCTTCCGCAGAGTCGCCGGATTCGAACTCTACTGACCCCTCGTACGACGTTCGCGTGTCGTCGTCTGCGACCTCGACGTTGTTGTTCTTCGCTTCGCGGCGCTCGTGCTCGTCCTCGTCATAGGCACCCATTGACATGGCAACTACACACACGCTTAGAGGTATGTCACTAAGAATGTAACGGATGTTCACACACTCGCCCGTCAGAACGAAACCTGGCGGGGGCCGTTCGTCCCCATCGGCATCGGGTCGCGGTCGCTGTACCCGATGCGACCGACGGCAGCGGCGTCGAGCACGCCGTAGACCGCGAAGGTGGCGTCCCGGGCGGACTCGAAGCGCTGTTCGCCGGTGCGCTCGATGAGCACCTCGAGTGCTTCCTCGCCGTCCGGGTAGTCGAGTTCGTGGTCGCCGCAGGCGTCGGCGAGTTCGTCGGCGGTCAGCGGGTAGTTCTGGGAGGCCAGCACGTCGGCCGTCTCACGGAGTGTCATCACCTGTTCGAAGCACGCGACCACACAAGAAGGTTCCCCATGAACGATGATGAAGGATTAAAATTCATTAAGGTTCCTTGTGCGACACGGCGTCGCACGATTCCTGGTCGCCCACCACTGGGACCTCAGCCGCCGCGACCCGCACCATCGCGGCCCCCGCTACCGCGGGTCCGGCCGGTTCCTCGGGAGACCGCGTGGTTTAGGTGGCGCCGCGCTCGCTCACCAGTATGGTATACGCGGACCTCCACGTCCACACGCAGAACTCGGACGGGACCCTCACGCTCGCCGACGTCCCCGGCGCCGCCAGGGAGGCCGGCGTGCGCGTCGTCGCCATCACGGACCACGACCGCCTCCACCCCGGCCTCGACGACCCGGTGACCGAACTGGACGGCGTCCAGCTCGTCCACGGCATTGAACTCCGCGTGGAGGCCGGCGACCAGCGCCTCGACCTGCTCGGCTACGGCGTCTCCCAGACGGACGCCCTCGCCGCGGAGACCGAACGCATCCAGCGCGACCGCGTCGAACGCGGCCGCCGCATCATCGAGAACGTCGAGGACGCGCTCGGCGTCTCCCTCCCCGTCGAACCCCGGGAGGGCCTCGGGCGTCCCCACATCGCCCGCAGCGTCGTCGACCACGCCGACACCGACTACGACTCCGTCGGCGCCGTCTTCGACGACCTCATCGGCGACGACGGCCCGTGTTTCGTCGCCCGCGACGTCCCCGACTTCCAGACGGGCGTCGACCTCCTCTCGGAGGCCTGCGGCCTCGTCGGCCTCGCGCACCCGCTGCGCTACCTCGACCCCGAGGCCGCGCTCGCGCGCTGCGACGCGCTCGACGCCGTCGAACGCTACTACCCCTACGACCGTCCGCTCGGCGCCGACCCGACCGCGGACGGACCCGCGAAGGTGGACGCTGCCATCGAAACCCACGACCTGCTCGCGACGGGCGGTAGCGACGCCCACGACTTCGAACTCGGGAAAGCCGGGCTCGACGAGGCCGACTTCGGCGCCGTCAGCGACCGACTCTGAGTCGCGACCGGTTCTGACCTGCGACCGGCTCTGACGGCCGTTTTGCACGACTTTCGGCCGCCCTGGGTCACGGCAGTATGTGACACTTTCTCTGACGAGTTCCGATGCCGTGAGGTTCAGGTAGCCCCAGGTGCAACGGGTACGTATGCAGTGTCACTACTGCGACCGCGACGCCGACCTCACCGTCGAGAAGGGCGGGCTGAAGGTCGCGGTCTGCGAGGAGCACTTCCAGGAGCGGCTCGACGAACTCTCGGACAGCGAAGCGCTCCAGCAACTCCGAGAGCAACTCGAGATCGAGCGGTCGTAGCGTCCGCGGTCCAGGTCACGCCGCCCGAGGTGGCCCCGAGCGCGAACCGACGTCCTCCCCGTCTCTACGCATCGTTGGACGCCGCGGTACCCAGTCTTCGGTGAGCGTATCCGGACAGTCGCTCGTCAGTCGCCGGCGCGGCCGGCGTCGACGTCGATGGCGTCGACGGGGCAGACGTCGACGCAGAGCATGCAGTCGATGCACTGGCTCTCGTTTGCGGGGTCGGCTTTCAGTTCGGATTCGGGGTGGTCGGGTGTGTCGACCCACTCGAAGACGTCGACGGGGCAGTCCTCGACGCAGGCGCCGTCGGCGATGCAGATGTCGAAGTCGACGGCGACGTGGGTGCCGTGGATGCCGAGTTTCTCGGGTTCGTCGACCGGCCCCCAGACGTCGTGGCCCTCGTGGGTGTCCACTTGCTCGCGGTTCTCCTCGAA
>Ga0207851_100162_pt1 | contig 50623 bp, 49 predicted proteins | sample A23E3SouthBayCA_FD_187747 | JGI IMG/M metagenome (GOLD analysis project Ga0207851, IMG submission 187747) | Aerobic enrichment media microbial communities from Eden Landing Ponds, California, USA - A23 E3 (SPAdes) | ecosystem: Environmental > Aquatic > Marine > Unclassified | place: Emeryville... | reverse complement strand
GGTCGCAGGCATCTTCCCCGCCACTGTGCTTGGACACGCCCTGTATACCCGAATCCGAACTGGAACTGCCAAGCCACGCCGTATCGAAGTCTTCAGCGCAATCGTCGCGCTTAGTTGTTTGGGTACTGCACTCTGGCTCACGATTGATTCGACCTCCAGTCTCAGCACGCCGCTATTAACGATTGCTACCGGTGCGTTACTCGTTCTCGCCGGTCTCGTGACTGTCCGATAATAATCTGATTGAACGGTGAGTATGGAGGGTGTACCTACCGGTTGGGGAGGAATACAGCGTGGCAAGAGGACTGTAGCAGACCCGAGGGACAGTACACGCTCCACTACAGCCATTGGGGCGGAACGAACCTGAAGCTCAAGCACCGAATTTCGGCTGGATCGCCGTTCGGTGGCGACGACACCGACTCCAAGTGGGCGAAACATCTCCTCGCAGAGCTAGCCGATGGCCTCGAGGCAGATGCGGTCGACGGCTACCTCGCCGGCGAGGATCGGCCGTCGACGGTCGTCGAACCGAAGCCCCACGCCACCGGGCTCACCCTCGACGAGATCGTCGCTGACCATCTCGACTACCTCCACCACGAGGCGTTCTTCGTGGTGTCGACGACGTTCGAGGTGACCGCCTACCGGACGCTGTGGTTCGGGCTCCAGTACGACTCGGAGACAGTCGAACAGGGAGAGACGGTCGGGAACGGCCACCTGCAGGGCCAGTTCGCGGCCCTCAAAGACGTCGTTGGCGACATACTCGACAAAGGCGTCTTCACTCCGTCGACGGCGAGGCAGTACCTGAAACGGAAGCTGGCCGAGCGAGTCGGAGACCCACAGGAGCTGCTCATTCTGATCGGAGAGTCACCCTTCGAGAAGGCGAGTCTGAATCACTCATAGAGGAGGTAACAGTACGATTCGGATTGTACCTAGGGTCGAACCCTCTGAAACAGCTATCGGAAGTTATTCGGGTGGAACAGTAAGACCAAAGACACTAATTGAGTTGTTTTCCAATTCGCTATGAATGCCTGAGTCCCCGCATCCTCCACACGACGATCACGGGAACCGAACTCGTCGGCAGTTCCTGGCTGCAGGAGGCGTGGTTACCACTGCCGCTCTTGCTGGATGTAGTGGACTGCCTGGAACTGGGTCACGAACGCTTGATACCGTCGTTCATGAAAACTCGGCAGACGAACTGTCGTGGGATTTCCCGGTCCAATCCGACGCAGAGAGCATCGGGTACGTCGAAATCAGTAGGAAACCACAATTCGACTCGGAGGGGTCAATTCCGTCACGGTGGTTTACCTTCAACGCGAGTATTGACCCGTCATCGTCCTACAAGCTGGATCAGTTCACGGCGACGTTCGCCACTCCGAATACCTATTTCGACCACCACGGACAGATTACCTACTTGGTCAGCCCACCAACGCAGAGTGACACCTTCAGCACCTACTATCAGCGGATCCAGAATGGGACGACCCACCGACAGTTCGTAATGGATATGGATGACATCGGCCTCGATGGGACAATCCAGTTCCCCTTTGTCATTCGAGACGCGCAAGCCCTCCCGTCGACGTTGCAGTGTTCGTTCTCGGTTCAGGCAACCGAATCAGGGACGTTTGGGGAGACCGTTACCGCATCGGATTCAGGTACCTTCGAGTTTGGGTGAGAACAAGTGGGGATGGAACTGTTGGGGCATTGAGATCCTTCGGTCACAAAGTGGATGGTCTCAAAACAGGTCCAGAACACCGTGAGCTACGAGAAATATTTTAACAGTCCTGTTTCTACATCGCATATGGGCCCCTCCAACAGAACATTCTCAACCAGCAGGCGGTTCCAATCAAACCCTGGTGACCCTTCATGTCCGTGATTAAGACAACCGGACTTACCAAGCTGTATAGTGGTAATCCAGCTGTTTCAGACCTCAATCTCGAAGTCGAAAACGGTGAAGTGTATGGATTCCTCGGTCCGAACGGTGCAGGGAAATCCACGACGATCGATATGCTGATGAACTATACCCGTCCATCAACAGGCACACTCACCGTTCTCGGACGTGACGCCCAGCAGGATGCGAGTGAAATTCACGCTCGGACTGGCATCCTCCCCGACCAGTTCGGCGTCTACAGTACGCTCACCGGACGCGAACACGTCGGTTACATCCTCGACGCGAACGATGCGACCGGCGATCCCGAAGCAATCCTCAAGCGCGTTGGCCTCGCTGACGCTGTCGACAAACGTGCCGGCGGGTATTCGAAAGGAATGGAACAACGCCTCGGACTGGCGATGGCTATCGCCGGCGAACCGGAACTACTCATCCTCGACGAACCGTTCTCCGGGCTCGATCCCTACGGAGTGCGGCTGGTTCGTGAAGTTGTCGCTGCTGAACGCGATCGAGGAGCGACTGTATTCTTCTCGAGCCACGTCCTCGATCAAGTAGAACGGGTCTGTGATCGCGTTGGCCTACTCTCCGACGGCCACCTAATTGCCGAAGGAACGCCGAAAGAACTCCGCGATATGGCTGGCGTCCGAACGCAACTCAGCATTGAGACCGACAGCGATGACCCGCCGATACAAGCAATCAGTGAGCTTTCCGATATCCAGAACGTTTCCTCTGAGACTGGCCGGATAATCGTGACGTGTCCCCGTACAGTCTGTTTCAATGTCCTCGAAACACTGGATAGTACTGGAGTGAACATCCAGTCGTTCGATATCGAACAAGGCACAATCGAGGACGCTTTCGTCGAACTCGCGACCGAAAGTTAACTCAACTAATCGATGTTTCTCGTTCGATAAACCCAGAGTGCAACTCCTAGTGGAATAATGAGCCACAGGAGGAGTTGTCCGAGTGCGACTGACGGATGTAGATACCAAGCTGGAACGTCAGTCCCGTGGACTAATCGTGCAACAACGATATTTGAGAACTGATTGGGTTGCAGTTCCCCAATCACAGATGAGGCCGGCGCTGCGGAGTTCGGAACCTCAATAATAGCATTTGTCACGACGTTCGGGAGTCGTAGCGGAGGTATCCATCGGAGGAATAGATATAGCGGGTCACCCGGCGGATTGAGTCCATTTACACTCATCCCCGTAATTAAGCTGTAGATAGTGTTTGAAACGGTGAACCAGGCGATTTGAACGCCCACAAAGACGAGAATTGTGAATCCGGCGATGGCTTGGCTTTGGAAAATCGTCGAGATTGAGACGCCAATCCCAGCGATCACGGTCACAAAGAAAACTGCGAACACCAGAAAGCCGGCGAGTATACCAAGCGGAACAATGCCATGCAGGGGTACTGCTAGCAGGCATGTCAGGACGATCCCACCGACGATCGGAACGGCGAAGGCACCTGCTCGACCGAGCGTAAACCCGATGAGTGTCTCCATTCGTGAGATAGCAGTGCCTGCGGTGAACCGAATTGCGCCCGTATCACGTTCGTGATTTACCGAACGGAACGTACCGAACAGCACTCCGATACCGCCGATGAACGTGAGCGGTCGTTGCAGGGCAGCAAGCGGCACACGAGACCCCAGTGCGTCCTGCACGTACATCGCTGGTGAGAGGCTAAGGATACCAGCGACGAACACGAGTATGCCGACACACCAGACGAGTGGAGTACGAATGAGCCGCTGGAATTCACGTCGCGCGAGCGGTTGCCACGACCCAGGAAGCGCATCAATCAGCCCACCATTCCCGGTGAGACGGGTAAATAGCCGACTCTCAACTCGAGGAAGTGAGGGAGAAACCCGTTGAATCGTTCGGAATATCTTGAGTTGGCTACGGGCCGCGAGATCGCTTCGCTGGAAGACTGTGATGCCACCGAGGAGGGAGAGCATCGGCCAGCTGAGCAGGAAGCCGAATCCCCACCACGCTGAGAGCGGTGGCGACGTCGTCGCGAGTTCTCCAGTTTCAGTGAGGGCGTTAGATATCTGGGCGACGGCATTACCGGGGCCGACTGGAACGCCGAGCAGCCAGTTTGTGAGGACCTGAAACGCACTGAGGGGCGACAGCCAGCCTGCAATCTGGAATGCTGTTTGATGGTCCATCTGCGGTCCAGGTGTTGTGCCTGTGATGAGTTGCCAGAGGACCGCCAGTGTCACATCGTTCCAAAGCGTTAGCGCGAGTGTGACGATCGTCCCGAGAATCACTACGCGAGTCGTCGACGAGCTCGCTGCGGAGAGGCCAACGATGAGCCCCATCCACACATACACGTAGATGGTTGTGAGGGCGAGGAAGCCGAGGAACAACAATGGTGAGAATTGACCATACTGGAAGACGTCGTAGCTGACAACGAGGACCGTCCCGGCTGCGATTGGGGCGAAAAGAGCCGTTCCGCGCCCGAGGACAACACTTTGGACGAGTTGCGGACGCGTGGTTTTGGTGCCAAGGATGAGTCGGGCAGTGCCGGATTCACGTTCTCGAGTGATCGCACGGAAGCCGATTACAGCTGCCGCGAACGGAACAACGATCGTGGTTGCGATTTGTGCGCTAACGAGGGGGGCTGCTCCGCCGAGGATTTGGAGTTCTGGAGGTTCCGGTTGAACTGCAAGACGGCTAAACAGGATGAAACAGAGTCCTACTATCCATGGTGTCTTGCCGCGAAGATAACGGCGGCATTCAGTACGGGTGACTGAGATGGAGGGCATCACTGTTTGATTATCTAAAGCATATCAGACTTAATAGTCTCGAACTTAGGGACTATTGGCTCTATTGAAGTCCTTGAGAGATAATGACTGCTTTATGAGTTTGAATTCGTGTGGCGTCGTTGCACTCACTGGTGACATTTCAAGAGGACCGCAACTGGAGGGGTTGGGATACCGCCTCTGGATAATAGTAGCTGCCAACACGGACTTTATTTACTCCCGCTACGGTTAGGGGGAGCTCTCGCTAATGTGGTGAGTTCGGTGGGTTTGAGGCCCCACAGTTCACTCACAATTTGTTCGCAGCGTCACCGTATTGCCTGCCGTGTAAAGCAGGCCCCGACTGACAGGAACACATCCGGTCGCAGATGTCTCAGACAGCGCCCACAGATCGCTCCCGTCCTCAATACTCAGACCCACAATCCGGTCAGTCGTCGGAACGACGACCGACTCCCCAACGACCATTGGGGAGCCTGCGACATCGAGGTCTTGTTCCCAGTGGACATCGACACCCCCAACGGCAAGCGCGTACACGGTTTCCTCGTCCGCACTGAAGACGCGGCTATGGCCGACTGCCGGCGCGAACAAGCTACCGTCATACATCGCCTTCGACCACTGCCGGTCTCCATTCCCAGCATCGAACGCCGCGAGTTCATAGCGGTTGTAGCTCGCGAGGACAACATCTCCTACGCGAACTAATGGTTCCGGAATATTTGGTCCAGGGATTTCCCACTGTGTTTCACCCGTCTCGCGATCCAGTGCGTAGATGCCCTGGGCGGCAGAGCCATCTGCGGTGAGGTACACGTGGTCGTCGTCGACGGCTGGCGGTGCAGGGATGCTTGCACGCTGATGATCGTCACCGAACGTCTGCGTCCACTGAGTGTCGCCAGTGGACGCCGCAAGCGCAGTTACATCGCCCTGGTCGCTCGTGGCGACGAGGAGATCGTCAGCGACGGTCGGCGGATTGGGTCTGCCAGCTGTATCGTGTGTCCAGGTGGTCGTCCAGCTAGCGGTGTCAAGTGCGACGAGACCGCCGGTCGATGGCTCGGTATAGTCGCCAAGTACGGGCGTCACAGCGATCGAACCTGCGATGGCTGGTGGCCCAGTTGGACGCCGATTGAGTTCGTGGGTCGTATCGGAGGACCCATCGTCGAGTTGTACGGTGGTCAGGATGCCATTGTGCTCGCCGGACGTGCGGCCGACGACGACAGCCGTATCATTTGTGGCAACGAGTCCAGTGATATCGATATCGTCCGCAAGGGAACTCGTCCAATAGTTACCGCCAGGCGTGAGCGTCGGATGCTTGGGAACGGCGTTCGTATTGTGCGGAGAGGCACGTGTCTGTGGCCACTGCGCGACGCCAGGATCTGTCGGCGTACACGAGCTGGTCTGGCAGCCGGCAGTTGCCGCGAGAACTGTCGTGGCTGAGACTGCAAGGTATTCACGGCGCGATATGGAGGGCATCTGACCGAAACGTCGGATACAGAACCCATAGGGGTTTTGGATATCCATCAATGGGCGGGTTACTCGAAGCTAAAAAGTGCGGGTACGAACTCAACGCCGACTATAATGCGAGCAAGAACATCGCTCGCAAACTCGCCAAGCGTCTCCACCCGGGGCAGAAGTCTTCGGGTGGAGGAGCCACCTATCAACTGGCTCTAGCGTCGGGGATTTTGAACCTCAACGGTGAGTTTCACGACACCGGCCCTGTAGCGGCAGAAGGGAAATCACCGACAAACCCCATTCTCCATGAGCGAGGTCGTCAGACCGAGCGAAGTAGGGTGAGGTAGTTGATGACTGCGAGTTGGATTTCGAGCGATACTGACGTTCGAAGACGGCCCTAGAGGTAGCCGCTTCATCCGTAGGCTTTTCAGTTATGTGTCGAACAGGTTTTTAATATGGATTGGTCCTCCGTCACGCAATCCCGCGGTGAAGCCGCAATCGTCGTCGGCTTCATCTTGCTTCTGAACCCGCTCGTCGTGGGTGCGTTTGACATCGGTGATCCAGACCGGTATCGATACGAGGCCAGTGAAGTCTCGTTCTCCGCGAACGGTACCTACACGTTCTCGACCAACCCCGTTCCTCTCGACTCTGATGTGGCGTGTTTTGGTGACGCTCCGAGTCGTTCTTGTGTGCTTGAGCGAGCCATCCACACCAACGGGGGTATCACGTACGATGGGCCCACGGAGCTGTTCATCCACAACGAATACAGCTATGTCCATATCTGGGAGGAAGGATTCTACCAGCCCGTCAGCGAGGAGCGGGACAACGGGACGGTCTGGTACGGACTTGAGGCTGTCTCACAAGAGGAGGCACTCAAATATATCGCAACTCCCTTAGAACGAACTGACAAAGGCGTCCGAACCGCTATCGAAACCGGCGCCTATGAGACGTCCGACGAACTATCCGGCGCTCACGAACTCGTTCAAGCCGACGACAGCTACTACGTCGTCTATCCAACCGTGGTTCAGGATTATGGGGGGACAGAACGGAGCCTCACAGTCGTCGTCCTCCAGTGGCTGCTCGGAATTGCTGGTGCAATACTGATTCTCCGCGGACAACGTCACCGCATCGTACAATAAGCAATTGGATAACCAATACTCATCGACCGTAATCCCGGTAGACCCCTACATATCTGAGCTCTACTGAGCGATTCCTACGTCCCCAGTATCGAGCGGTTCGTGGTTCACCCACCTAATCGATTCATTCACTCGGTGCTATTGGTGTGGGAACTGTTCGATACCACCTCCCGTTAAGGTGGAGAAACATTTGTCGTGGTACAATCACGACTACCACTATGCGCGAAGCCCTCCACTCAATTCTGTTCGCAGAACGCTTCGAACGCCGGCTTGACGTGCTGATCGCGGCCGTCGTCGCTGTCGGCACGTTCGTAATGTATGCAACCGGCGGCTTCAGCGTCGATGGTGGCGTCGTTTTCCTCCCTTCGGATGCGACGCTCGTCGGTGCCGTCGCGGCAGCGGGAATTGGCTATCGACGTGGGAGTCTGATCGGCGCGTGGGTGACGGTGTTCGGTGCCTACGTCGCCTTCTTCGCTGAATGGGCGTTTCTCGGGTTGTCGAGCCACACGTTTGCTGGCAAGCTCGCCTTCCTCTTCGATCCGGTCTCGCTTGGGGTGTCCGCACTTGCAGCTGTCGTCGTCGGGACGCTCTCGTTCGCCGTCGGATATCTCGCTGTGCGGGGTGTCAATACAATCTCAGAGATGCGTACCGGTTCGTGACACATTGGAGGGGACCGTGTGCCATTTGTGCCACTTGAGGCCGCTACGACGATGATTGATCCTCCGCTGAGCCCCAGTGATTTCGCCAAAGGTACCAACCAATGACGAGGCTTCCCACGTAGAGTACGAGCAAGAGTATCGATCGTCCTTGGGCGAGGATCGCGTACAGCACGAGGAAGCCCCCGAGGACGCTCCCGCCGACGAGATGTAAGAGCGAGCCGCCGGGAGTTTGCGTCTGGAGGTCGAGGCCAGTCCACGATCGAATCGCCACCAAGAGGCCAACAAGGCCGGCGGTGGTGACGATGGGCAGGCCGGGGAATGTCCACGGGGTCGTCGGCAACGCCGGCACCTCGCTGAGGATCACTGCCCACGCGAACAAACTCCCACCGTACCAGACGATGCCCCGGAGCAGTTCCTCGCCCACGATCCGGTGGCGACCGGACGCTTCGAGTACCCCACCCACGAAGTAGAGAATGCCGAGCGGAGCCACGAAGGCAAGCGGCGGCCCCAGGACGGCGAGCGGTCCGCCAACTACTACCGCAAGGAGGGCAAGCAGACCGGCCACCACCGAGATGCCAGCCCCGTATCGGTGGATTGCGAGGAACGTCTCGTGATCCATACGACCGTACTTGTTCGGAGCCTCGCAAAAATCTTGTCCGCACCGTTCGAATCTCGGTTCCTACACCGGCAGCGTCCTCCGCGGCTGTGGCTGGGGAGTGAGAAGGTCACTACGTCAGCTGGGACGTGGATTGGCGCCGACCAATCAGCCAGTACGCGACCGGGAGGCACACGGCGAACGCGACTGGCCAGTACAGCATCTGCGAAATGGGATCGGGTGGGAGTACCACGGCGGAGACGAGGAAGCCGCCCACGCCAGCGACGGCGACGACGGCCGCATACTGTTCTCGTCGGGACGGTGGCTGTTCACGGTCGTGTTTGCGGCGCCACCAGCCAACGTAGTAGAGGAGGAGAACGCCGGAGAGTGGCGCGAAGACGGCCCAGAAGAGCGGATGTGGATCGTCACGGGCGCGGGCATCGAGGGCTACCCAGACGCCGACGGCGATGAACACGACCAGGAGGAGTATCGTGCCGAGGGCGACGATGAGGGAAAACGCGGGAGACATGGGTTACCGACGTGTCCCATTGGTTGTAGGTTTTTCTGGTCCACGTACACAGACGACGGAGTCCGTGACCTCCTCCCCGCACGGAATTCAGCCGTAGGCTTTCGACTCGCTACCCTGAAATCGGGCCTGTCGAATGATCTGGGTGGAGCGCTAGACTACGCGTCGCTCCCGTTCGGCAGACGATTAGCAGTGCCGTCGGAGGAGGCAGTTCGTCGGCGTAGCCAATAGCCGAGTAGCAGTACGAGACCGATCACGGCGAGGACCTTTTTCAGGGACATATCCATTCAGGAGTACTGCCTTCCCGATGCATACGTTTTCTGTTTGATGGTACACCGGCTGATGGGGTAGTCCACTCGTTCGGCGTCTCTACACGATATTGTCTCTTCAAGCGGCCGTCCGCTGAGCGACGGCTTCGCCAATGACACTGGCTCAGATGGGGACAACACTCTGACCCCGAGAGAAACTCCGAAGAGTGAGTGGTAGCGGTCTTCTTCGACATAATCGATAACCGGGTGGATTTCGAAGAAACTTCTGACGAGGGAGCAGCACTTAATCGTGCCAGGAACAGTTATGAGACAGGTTAGGGCTACCAGTGCGCGGGCGTGTATTTAAGCGGTGACGTTGTCCTCCTGAGAAATTGAGAATGTGAGTGCATTCTGGCGGTTCCCAGAATCGCCCGCGGACGAGTCAGCTTGTGAATACGACATCATCGCCGAGGAAGGCTAGGCGGTATTAGAGTCTGTGGAGTCGACGTATTGATGCTCCCAGTCACGGCGGGCTTCGATTTCACGACGGCCACGACGAGTGAGTGTGTAGACGTTCGTTCGCCGGTCCTTCTCGCCTTTCTCGACGAGACCCTTCTCGACGAGCGTATCTAAGTTCGGATAGAGGCGACCATGGTGGATCTCTTTCTCGTAGTAGTCCTCGAGTTCCTCCTTGATAGCGAGGCCGTGGGGTTCGTCGAGGCCAGCAATCACGTAGAGAAGGTCGCGTTGGAAGCCGGTCAAGTCGTGCATACTCTTGGCTCCTGAGATGTCTCCCTGGGTCAAATGTCTGTTGTCCCTCGTACGGCAGTGAGACCTCGACAGAAGCCGGATCAGATACCTGTATATTTATACAGAGGACAAACGAACACCAACAGAGTATGGCAGACCTGATCGTCAAATCGGCCGTCAAAGAAGCGCTCAACGACCACAACGTCTCGGCGGATTTCTACGAGGCACTCGACGACGAAGTGACTGATCTAATCGACGAGGCCGCCCAGCGTGCTGAGGCAAACGATCGGAAAACGGTCCAACCCCGCGACCTCTAGCTCGCTCAGAAAGTACCATCCCCGCCGCTCGAATTCGCCCACCGGTTTTTAAGACACTCGTGACTGGTAGATATCCCTATGAGTATGACAACGGAGTCAATTCAAGTCGAGAACGTCGTTGCCTCGTCCGATATCGGTCAAGAACTCGACCTCGAAACGCTCTCTGAAGACTTAGGAGCGACCGACTACGATCCCGATAATTTCCCGGGACTCGTCTATCGGATGCACGATCCCAAAGCTGCAGCACTCATCTTCCGCTCGGGAAAAGTCGTCTGTACGGGAGCGAACAGCGTTGATGACGTGACGACTGCGCTTAACCACGTCTTCGACGAACTCCGCAAGTTGGGGGTCGATGTTGCAGCCTCGCCAGAGATTGAAATTCAGAATATTGTCTCGAGTGGGGATCTCGACCACACACTCAATTTGAATGCGATCGCGATCGGTCTGGGCCTCGAAAGCGTCGAATACGAACCTGAACAGTTCCCGGGGCTTGTCTACCGACTCGATGACCCAGACGTGGTCGCACTCCTCTTTGGAAGTGGGAAACTCGTCATTACTGGTGGAACACAACTCGATGACGCTGAAAAGGCCTTGGTAAACATCGAAGATCGACTCAACGATCTTGGATTACTGAGCTAATCTGATTTCTCGATAGAATTCATCGAAGTGGTCGGCCGGAGGCAGATGAGAATTGGGACAGTAGATGATAGTGTTCAGACGTCAGCAGGAGATTGGGAGACGCCACTACTACTTGTGGCGTCCCCGCTGTTGTCATCTTCAGTCTCTTCGAAGTCCGTTGTATCGTCCCCTTCTACTCCGAGTGCGTTGCACGCTTCGGTTGAGTCAGCATCCATCTGGAGATGATCGAAGCGAAGGGATTCCTTCTCGCAGAGCCAGCAGTCGCACTTCTTGAAGGAAATATCTTCTTTGCTCGTCGGGTAGCCCTCGTCGATAATTGTGGCGGCGATGTGCTTGCCTTTCTCGAGTAGGTCTTGGACGCGCCCCGGGTCGGGACCGAAGGCATCAATGCCGGCACTCTCCGGTGGCCACGTCCGAACTTCGAGATCGGACTTCGCGAGGTACACGATCTGGCCCTGAGACGCACCAAGCGCCTTCATGTAGAGATTGATCTGATCTAGATGGCGCTTGATGGGTGGATTGAACCGATACCAGTTTGCTCGCGACTTGTAGTCGTAGACAGTGTTGGTGCCAGGCTCGTACAGGTCGGCATGGCCGATAATCGTGAGCCCATCCATCTCCATCTCGATTGCGACTTCGCTCTGGGTTTCGACGTCAAGGTCCGGGGTGACCTCGTTTTCCATAAACTCGTGGATGGTGGTTCCCGTGTGGAAGGTGCCAAGCGCGTCGGTATGGTCGAGAAGACCGAGTTTTGAGTTGTAGCATTGGCGGGGGCACTTCGCGAGCTGACTCGGGTGGAAGGTGTAGGGGTCGAGCTCGGTGTGGCTATGCTCGTTGTTGAGCTGGATGAGTGTGGACTGGATTGCGGACTCGAAGTCGATCATAGCGAATCTCCTCTTCGAACGGCGTCGCAGCGATGGATGCGAGGCCCGTTCGTCGGTATGCGGGCGAAAAACAAGACCAATTCAATATTTTGAACTAGGATTCAAAACAGTAATGGTGCTGGAGATCCGAATACGTGTATGAGCGACTCTGGAACCACGGATCACACGGCAAAGGTCGCCCGGATTCGGGAGGTTGCGATGACGGTTCGTGAACCAAAAAATGCGGGAGAGATAGCTGAGGCTGCTGGTGTTGCCCGAAACACGGCTGAAAAGTATCTCACGCAACTGGTCGAAGCGGATAAACTCGCGACGATCCAGCGGGGCCGCGAGACCCGCTACTATCCAGATCCAGTCACCCAGTATTTCGATCAGATCCGTGACCTCGTCAACGACCATCGAAAAGACGAACTCACGGCTGAACTAGATGCAATCCGGGACGATATCGACGAGTGGAAAGAGGAGTACGATGTGGAGTCCGCTGACGAACTTCGGGCGACCGTCGGTGATGATCTTCCGGCATCCGAACGCCAGCAGCGGCGCCACGACGCGGAGGATTGGGACTACTATGAGCACCAAGCGATGCTCATTAAGCAGGCGATTCAGCTCTATGATACGATTGAGGCGACTCGTGAGAGTCGTATTGCCTCCGCCAACTGACTCGGTGACAGTGAAATGGGAAATCCACCGATTTCTGGAGACACGCATCTCCACCGATACGAGGTCCACAAACGAGTCACAAATCGACTTCAACGGGAAGCTGGCGTGACGACCGTAGAAGCCAAACCAAGTCCGATGCGGCCAGTCCGTCTCGTAGCGACCCTCGATCGCGCGGTCTTTTTTGACCAGAACACGGACGCTGGCGACGCGACACTTGAATTCGAGTGGCGCCCCCATTCCAAGCGCGATGAGTTCCGCATTCAGTATAATGAACCGGGGACCCCGTGGTCATGTGGCTGGCATCAAGACAAAACCCACGAGAAGCTCGGCCCAAGTCATTTCCAAGTTGACCACGAAGCGTGGCCAGCACCGCACCGTGAGTCTGCATCCTTCACAGACTCGAATCCGATGGCAATCCTCGAAACTTGCCTCACTGAGCTTCGTGACCGTGTCCCGAGTCTCCCGGACAGCGTTCGCCCGAGTCCGTAGGTCGCTACGCGATAGGTTCGGCGACGACAGTGTCGTGCTTGAGGTAGGGGATTTTGCGTTGGTCGTCGGTATCGAACTCGATGATATCGGCCTCAAAGAGAAGGTTGAGGTCGCGACTGACGCCGGAGACGTCGCGATCGAGGTCATCGGCGAGGGCGCGGACGAACTTGATGTCGCCTTCACGGATGCGGGAGATGAGTTGCTGGCGCTTCTCCGTGAGGACTTTTTTGGCGGTCGCTCGGTCGGTGACGAGGACGTCCTCGAAACCGCTGGTAGCGAGGGAACGGGCCAGTCGGGATCGTAGTTCAGCGTCCCCGTCCGTGTTGGTGTGGTGGTCGGGGGCCGTCGTCTTGTGTTGTAGTCAGCCCGCAACAAAAACGGGTGTTTCGACGTACCCAATCAGTAGCGCGTGTCGCGCGGTCGCCGCCCGCGAAGGCGGCGCGGTGTCTTCCCCGGAGGCTTCGGCGACGGAGTGTTTCGATCAACGTGGCTATCCCAGTGTTCAACCGCGTACCGACCGTCGTGTGTTTCGTAAATATAGCCCTCGTATTCCCGGTAGGTCGGCGAGTAGAGCGTCTCTTTTCGCGTGAACCGGAACTTCGCGTCGGCGTTCGGCTTGTCCTCTGGATCCTCGGTGATTCGCTTGTCCTGGTAGGCATAGCTGTAGCCGTCTCGTTCGTGCTTGCGACACCACTCGTCGATGAACGCTTCGAGGGCGTCCTCTGGGCTGTCGCCGATGAATCTGTCTCGTGGCATCTGTCTGTGTGTGGCTAGGCGGTGATCTGGTGGTCGTCGACGGTCGTCCAGGTGTCCTCGCTGGGCCCGCGACGCTCGTGAACGACCTCGAAACCATCGGCGGGTTCGATAGGACGAATAACGACCCGATGCTCGATATCGTTCCGGTAGCTCGCCATCGCGATCCCTCGGTCATAACGCGTTTTTACCCACGTACAGAGCGTAGTCGTGCTTCGGTGGACGAGTGGGTGAACTTCCTTGAGATCCGCGGTCTGCCAGTCGTCGCCTGCGCCAACGCGCTGCTCGTGGACGATGTCGACCTGGGGGCGGTCAGGCCATTCCCGGATGACGACGCGATGGGACTGATCGTTCGAGTCGATGGCGACGTTGGTCGCAGTGTCGACCATCGTCGACCAGTGGCAGAGGATTTTCGTTGAGGGCTGTGTGGACATAGTTCGATCGCACCGTTCGACTCAGTGTGGACGAGGAGAAACGCGAGTGGTAGTACTACCCCTGACAGAATCTTTGGACACTCACAAGGGAGGCACTCGATCAAAGGTCGTCGTGGTCGGCGTCGAGGACGGCTACGATCGCGCTCTGGAGAATATGCCAGAAGTAACCGCTGAGGATGGCTTCACGCCAATCTTCACTACCGTAGGGTGCCTCGCTGGCTTGTTCGGTTTCGTAGGCGTCCTCGAGGTTGTACATTTCGGTGAGCTGGTCGGCGAGTGCCATCTGTTCGACGAAGGAGAGCCCACACCAGATGTCGGCTCGATTGGACTCGATCGTGTCGTGGATCGCGTCGTAGAGATCGGGACTCTTGTTCTGGAACCGTTCTTGGGCTTCAGCGGCGAGTGACCTAATGAGTCGATCGGGGTCGACGCTGAGCCAGGAATCGCTGGCGGCTGATGCGGGGTCGCCCCCAGTCAAAGGGATGAGGGGCTGCGGTTCGGTTGGTTTGTCGGTCTCGTCGCCAGCGAGTGTGTCGACGATATCGGTGATTCCCCAGAGGTTGTAGACAGCCGCAATGTCGATTTCGCGATGGGAATAGGCCTCGTTGTGCTTCTGGACGAGGATGAGGCGCTGAGCGTGGAAGTCAACGAAAGTAGGGCGGCCGGTTTCGCCGGCGCCGCGGTCAAGGAGGATGAGGCCAGTCTCGGGATTGAAAAGGAAGAGAGCGACATTTCGGGGTGGGCCTCTGCCGACATTCTGGTAGTCGACGATGCGGCCGTCCGGTAGATCGAAGTCACGAGCGGGGTACCGGGTCGCGACTTCCGCGACGATCCCGTGCGTGAAGGTGCGAACGGGTGGGGCGGAGTCAATTTCCTCGTACCGAGGAGAGTGAAGGAGATGCTCGATGTCGAGGTGGTCGGGGAGGTCGTCGGGGTCAATACTCGTAGCAGCGAGCGCAACTGCAGTGGCTCCGGTGTCGGTAGCGAGATGCCGACTCGGTGCGAGCTCGTAGGATTCCTTGAGGCGGACAACATCGCCCCGCTCGAGAAGGGGAAACGGGATATCGTCGGAGGTCGTGGGCATTTGAGTCTTTTTTGCCATGCGTCTGCGCTTGTGGCGCGAAAGAAACCACCAACGAGGTAGTCGTACGAACGGCAAATAGAGAAAGCCATACTCCCACAACAGATAAGATCAAGAGTAATTTTCGAGGACGAGGAAAACGAACTGCTGAGCGAAGCCGGTGACGAGAACAGCTAAGCCAAGCCTTCTAATCCTGGTCGTATATCTCTCAATTTGACGGTTTATTTCTTTATCAGCCAAATTTTTTGGATAGAAGAAGGCGGCAGTGTCGGGCACACCTGGTCCAGTCGTCCAGCCCTTGTATCCCGTAAGTTCTTTTTCCGGTAGTTCTTCAAATAGCGCTATATCCAATGAACTCCCTACTTCAATCCGATTTATATCATCTGCGTCCCAACTATCCTTGACAAAATACAGCCCATGTGTGTGATCACTAAGACCGTCCTGTATAAGTGGTGTAATTACCTCCAATAGTTCAGGAAATCCAATTTCGGTCTCTTTCTGAGTGGGTGAGCTTCCTGGACGACACAGAGTAGAAAAACCACCTTTGCCTGTCCTGTCTACGGTTTCCTTCGCGTAATTCAGTCGACCACTGAATGTTTGGTGCCAAATGGCAGGAATATCAGGAACTGCAAGAATAGTAGCACCGAATATATCTATCAACAACCCCAGTAAAACACCCCAAAATAGAGGATAGTGAAACAAAACTAGGATGTCAATTCCGATTAGAAGCATAATAGATGGAAATAAAACCCATCTCGCTCTTGGAGTCTTGATTGACCGTTTTATAATCATCAGACTCAACTGATGGTTTAAGCTTGAAAATTCAATCGATAGGTATGTAGACCGTTCTATGGCACTCTCAGTTTAGAGTAAGAGTGTTAAGCAAGGGGACAGCACTATATGGATGAGACGGATGAGTTATGCCACCGGACAGTACCCGAGGACGGATAGAGTACGATGTCATCACACTGTTCGCGACTGCTGAGGTAGACTCAGAGCAGCGACCGGGAATTACCGAAGCGTTACACGAATCGCGCACGCAACTATCGAGCCAGACCGGCTATCTGATGCGCTTCGGAGACGCTTCGCATCGTGAACTGACTGTCTTCGACGTCGTTTCGCTCCCGATCAAGAGCTACCCGGTGTCTGAGTCCGCATATGCATCTCTCCCAGATCGCGTTCGCGAGCAGCTCCAAGACGTCGGTGCCGTGCAGATCGTCGCTGATTATGACTCGGAGGCAAGCGTCTTCCGCGATGTCGTGTGGCCGGGTGCGGAGTCACCAGGAGACACTGCGGATCCAGTCGAGACGGTAGACGACTCGCCAGACGATGGTGCGACCGAACAGTCGGTAGCTGCGGGCGATGGAGTGGGTACGGACGCGATGGTTGAAGAGCACGGCTCGGATGATTCAGCGCAGACGTATCGCCCGATCACACGTCGCGAGTTCGAGACGTTCCTTGAGGGTGTCAGCGTCGATTTTGAGCGGAAGACGTACGGCTGGACAGATGAATGGGTGTACGAGTCGATTCTGGATGACGGGGAGAAGTGCCTGCGGGTATACTCGTCGATCGACCGCGAAGACAACGCAAGTCGTGAAGCTGGTTCAGACGCGATAAAGTCGGTCCTCCTGCTGAACGTGGCCGACGCCGGCGAGGAACCGACGTGGCGGCCACTGCGGAAGCCGAAGCGGACGTATCGAATACAGACGTGGCCGCAGAACCTCCGTGAAAAGCTTGAGAACGCGGTGGCAACGCGAGACGAACTGAAGGTCTGCTCGGATTGTGGTCGGCCGATGGTGCTTCAATCCCCGAAAGGGAAGAACCGCCAGTTCTGGGGGTGCTCAGGGTACTATGAGAAACCGGCAGGTAGTGACCGGGCGTGTGAGAATACCGCACCCGTTCAGTAGGTAGACTCACTCGACGTGCTTGAACACCGGCTCCATAGCAATCATCGACGGTTGATAATACTAGTCTGCGGAATACAGGGCGCGAATCGCGCAATTGCTACCATCTAAGAACTGTCGAAATCCTCCTAATCAGCCATCAGCCAATGGTTCAGACAGCGATGCGTGATTTCACCAGCCTGTTTTTAACATACTCCTTCATAAAGGAGGTATACTATGGTATCAGGTAAATTCCGAGTCCGCGATTTTTCTACTTCGGATGAGCGTGTCCGACGATTGGAGGGCGCTTGGAGGGAAGTCATTGATACAGAGCGATATCGATCAAGCCCTCGTCAGGAACTTGTAGACTTATTAGAAAGTCTCCAGACGACGCTTATCGATCAGCCTCATAATCGAGGGAAAATATTGGAAAAAGTTCGTCACGTTGAGGCCTGCTTCGATGATATACAGCGCGGTGAGTTTGCTGACATCCGTGAGCAATTGGATGATTATCTCGAAATTGATGAGAGTCAGCGACAGTCAGATGCCGAGCGTCTACAACGTGAACTGAACGACTCGGTTGACTACGATGAGTCCGAACTCGAAACGGTATTTGAAGACCATGGGATTGAGAAGTCAGTCGATGATTTCTATGCAGAACTTGGCGGTGTAATCGCTGAGTTTGCGAAACGCGAATCCTCGGTTGAAGCGGATATCGAAGACCTGCAGGCGGCGTTAGCCACTGTAATCAGCGATCTCAGAACACCTGATTTTCGCGACCGCTACAAATCCGCGCTCATCCAGGATATTGCGTCATTCCTCCACTACGAGGAGGACATCAGCCAGGACACGCTGCGCACGATAGTCGCTCAGCTATCAGCTGAACTACGAGCTGATGGCTGGACATTTGGGAAAGCGGAGGCTGTAGAACAGTCGAAAACAGATATAGACCGGTTGCTAAATGCGTTCACTACAGATGAGTTCGATTCTCACGACGAACGGATTGACAACCTTATCGACACACTCTCCGGGACCAATTATGGACGCGAGTACTACATCCCTCTTCCTGACTGTGATATCGATATCGACCGCTTGTTTGCCGGGCAAATCACCATCTACGATCAGTCTCACAGCGATTTTGACCTCCGAGATCGATTGAAGGTTGAGGGCGAAAGCGCGGAGTCCGATGAGGCGGAGTATGTTCTTCCCGAATCGTTTGTCGACCATGACCTCGGTTTAGCTGATAAGTTCGCTTATATGGCGACGACAGGCCCAGTACGCGGTGTCACGCGGAAGGCGATGCGGGAAGAACTCTCCCGGGTTCTAGACGTCCTGAATTTCTATCGCGATCACGGCCTAATTGCGTCGCCGTTTCAGCAGCCGAGCTACATTTTCTACGAATTCGAGCCCGATGGAACGAGTAACCGGTTCAAGTCCTGGAACCAGCGGTATGGCCATCGATCGGTGTTGTCGACAGAGCAGGTGAGAAATCACGTTGACCGGCAGCAATCGTTCTTCAACATCTCTGACAATCCATCGGAATTGGAGCAGGGATACAAAAACAGCCTTCGCTGGTTCCGGTACGGCCTAGAAAGCTATCATCCTGAGGATCAGTTCTTGAAATTCATCATCGCCCTAGAGAACGTTCTCGTTCCCGACCGCACCGTGTGGCAGAAGAAGGAGCAGCTGGCGGAACGAGCCATGCGTCTACTCCAGATTATGCCGAAGTTCGAGAAAGAATATCGACCGATCTTCGAGCGGATGTACGATATTCGCAGCCAAATTGTGCATGATGCAGCTCGTGATTTCCCCGAGTTAGAACGTGACGTGAAGCGACTCCAATCACGAACGCGAATGATCTTGGATGTCGTCCGCAGTAACTTGGATTCATGCGATACGATCACCGACGTGATTGACGAGATCGAGGCAAAAGAAGCCGCTCTACGCGAAGGACGTCAGGATCAAGCGCCAATGGGGGTTGGAGACACGATCGAGGGTGTTGGGATCCTGACGGACAGTAATGGCCTGTATTATGGGAATGTTGCGGTGCAGGCCAGTTTACAGGATGATGGTCGTTATCTCTATTATGACGGTGAAGTCACGGGATTGCGCAACGTGCCAGACCATGCTGTGTTCGAGTTAATGGACGATCCAGCACTTGAGCTATACATTGACGGCGAATTATACCGGACAGAGAATTTGCGGTTCCTCAATGATGGCTTGATTCGAGACGTGTTGCAAGCGTCGGACGAGCATCCGATCCCAGTGCTGTGGCTTGACGTAACCCCGGTTGAGGGGTTCTCGCTACAGGACGGTGTGCAGACGACGCCCTTTGCGACGGTGCTTCCGGCGAAGCTGCGGATGTATAGTGACGGGACACGGGCTCAGTTCATTATTGTAGATGAGGAGGAGTATACGGACGAGTTCCCGCACTCGGTGCAGTATTCATTTGATCCTAGGCAGGACGGTGCGTACCACTTGTTCCATATCGATGCGATGGATCGTGATGAGTTCGAAGCGGTCGTTGAGGAGTACGGAGAATTTAGTGGCCAAGTCAACTGGTCCTTCAGTAATACGTTAATTTCGGTGTCAGACTATTTTGAAGTGTGTCGGTTTGCGAAGGCGGCAGCAGATGACGCGTTAGAGTCCATTCAGTTTATTGCAGAGGGTCGAAATGTTGGTGAATTACGGCCACAGTCTCAGATATCAGTCCCGCCGGTTGATTGGGAGCACCTTGATTGGTATCGGAGGCTTGCCCAGCTTGAGCAGCATATTGATGAAGAAATTCGGACCCTTGGTTTTCTTGTCGACGAGCAGATTGAGGTAATAGAGTCTGCTTCGAATTTGTCCGCGTTGTATGATGGCTTGGATGAGGCGATGCGGCCTGCTGTGTCATGGGTGGAGGTGGAAGCGGAAACAGCTGATGGGCGGGTTGTCCAGCAGCGTAAACTCGGTCCGTTCTTCAATCCGCTGCATCTCCCAGAACAGGACATACCGGAGGAAGATGAGGATCTCGTGGAAGAGTGGGCAGAAACCCGCCACCGGCCGTTTAAGAACGAAGTGAGTACGACGATGACATTGCAAGAGGCTTTGGACGAATTAGATGACTTCGCCGAGGAATGGTCGAACGATATTAGTGACATTGGGGAAACGTTGCATCTTCCGCCAGAATTAGAAATGATGGAGGAGCCGGAGGGATTACAAACCCGGCTGAAAATCCGATTTGAGCCCGTCCAAGCCAACCTCCTATATTTGGAACAAGATGTCTCGTATACGATCACCGAATTAAAAGATGAATGAACATTTAATTCTACCATTATCTCAGCTTTGCACGTTGAGTGATTGACATATATTTCGCCCAAATAGCCACAAGAAGCGTTCTCCTGGTGGATTCCAGAAATCAGTGGGGCAGTGAACCAATCTTCACTGGACCGGGGTTCGCGTAGATCATGGCTCTAGGGGAGCGAATCGGCGTGCGACAAACTCCCGGGTTCCTGTGAAAAGGCCGCTTTGTCTGCCATTTTCGCCCATCTAAATATAAGATATTCTACGTGCAAAGCCGAGCCATTATAATAAAACAGGGCGGTCGCTTGGATGGTCACCCGAACTTGGATAGCTCTGCTTGATCGCTAGTGGCAGTGGATACAGTCGACCCGAAGTAGTACTCGATGAGTTCTACCTGCTCGGGGGGAGATTGCCTCGTCTTGGAGCGGCGGGTAGTAGCTCGTCTGACCGGTCCGCGGAGGTTTCGGGCGAGGTCTCGATAGTCGGCCCAGAGAGCGGTCTTCTCATCATCCGTCCGGTCGGGGAAGAAGTAGTCATGTTCATAGCGGTAGAGGGGTTTGAGCCAGAAGTCGGACTCACTAGGCGGGGACCAAGCGAAGTTCGGCGGAGGATGTTCGACCTTGCGGAGCGTGGTGATCATCGTCTGGGTGGTCTCGTCGAAGATCGCGTCCGGCATCAGGTAGAACGCATCGAACGTGTGCCGACTGAGGAGACGACGGAGGGGCTGGGCGTTGTCCGCAAAGAGATACTGGATAGGGGTAAGAAAGGTGAGGGTGCCGCCGTGCGTGAGGGCGCGAAGCGCCTGCTCAAAGAAGAGGTAGTAGCTGTTGTACTGACCGTGAGCGGTATCGAAACGGTCGGTGTACTGATTGCGGCGATCATCGGGGAGGTCGTTGTAGTGGATGTACGGAGGGTTCGCGAGGACGTAGTCGACGCGTTCGTCGATCGTCGCCGTGAGGAAGTCTGCCTGGTAGACTTTGAGGGCGGCGTCAGGATGTGTCTGCCTGAACTCGGTGACGAGCTCTGGATCGATCTCGTACGCGACGCCTTGCGGGGGATCGTAGTCGAATTTTGAGACGTAGCCATCGCCGGGCGTGCAGTAGCGGTGGACAGCGTCGTAGAGGTGTCCCGTGCCGAGGCCGGGGTAGAAGACCGTATCCTCGCTCGTGGGTCGGTCGATGCCGAAGACGCTGGTTGTCATAAAGTCGGCGACGCGGGGCGGCGTGGGGGCGTAGCCGGTGTCGGTGCTCATAGTTAGAGGCCGTCGAACATCACGGCGAACTGGTCGAGGCGGCGGTCGAGGTCGGCGGCGTCGTGGACGTAGAGATGGCGGTCGTAGAACTGCTCGACATCCTTCGCTCGCTCCGGAGCTTGTCCGTGGGGAGTGTCGAGAGCGAGCGTGAGCCCGCAAACAGGCGCGTACGTCTGCTGGAGCTCCTGCTGGTAGTCGTCTGCGGAGCCGGGTTTACCATCAGTGATGATGATGACGAGGGGGGAGTCGCGGCGCTGGTCAAGGAGGCGGCGGGCGAGTCCGAGAGCATCAGTGAGGGGTGTCCCGCCAGCCGTTTCGCCGCTCATCAGACTCGCTTGGACGTGATCGGTTTCGACGCTGAATGGTTTGATGAGGCGGGCGTCCCCGTAGACGAAGTCCATAATGGCGACGTTGATGCCGAGGTCCTCACAGGCGAGGGCGAACCGTGCAACAGCGTCTTCGGCAGTGTCGATGAGATTGCTCATCGAGCTGGAGCGGTCGAGGACGAGGACGAGGTCGTACTGTTTCTCGTCGCCCTGCTGGCGGACGCTGAAGGCGTCGACGTCGCCGCGGGCGAGGGCGCCAGCGCGGCGCCGGTCGAAGCTCCCGCTGGTGACACTGCTGCGGGTCTGGTCGCGGCGACTCTCTCGGAGCGCCATCCGGAGGGTGCCACCGACGGCGTCTGCACCCGCGGTCGCGGCTTGCCACCTCGCGGGAGGTGCCTGCTCACCGATCTGTGGGAGGATCGAGAGCGAGTCGAGACTCCCCTTTCCTGCGCCGGCGCCGCCACGTCGCCGTGCGGTCGTTGTGTCGGGGCTCTCGTCGGTGTCGCCGTCGTTCGTGAGATCTTCGAGGGCGGCTACGGTTTCTTCGAGGTCGCGTTCGAGCGCGTCCTGATCGGGAGTGGCGCGGTCAGCTTCCTCGTGAGCGGCGTCGTGGTCCGTGCTGAGCGCGTCGGCTCGTTCGTCGAGGGAATCATCGTACGCTGGCTCGGCGAGCGGCGCTGCGGCTTCCTCGGCCAGCTTGCCGTTGTTGTCCATCTCGCCGTCTTGCACAGTGCCGTCATCGGTGGGGTCGTCGAGCGTGTCTGAGTCGATGTCCGCTTCATCCTCACCTGCCGTGCCGGTGCTTTCGTTCTCCGTGGCGTCTGTGTCGCCGCCGTCCGTGCCGCCAGCCGCGTCTCCGGCCACTCCATCGTCTCCGAATGGAACGCCGTCAGCGCGGTCGTCGGGCGCTCCTGCGCCATCTGTGTCTCCACCGGTAGTGTCGGACGTATCTGAGGTATCTGAGCCATCTGGGGTCGCCTCCTCGTCGGTACTCGCGGCCTCACCGCTGTCGCGTCCGGTGTGGTCACCGCCGAGGAATTCCGAAAGCGACGCCTGCCCGTTCGACGGGGCACTCGACGCATCGGAAGCTCCGCTACTGTCTGCGCCGCCCTCGGTGGCCTCTCCGTCTCCCTGCTCCTCGATGCCGCTCTCTTCGGCCGCTGGCTCTCCGACCTCGTCGGACGTGGACTCAAGATCGTCTCCGCTGGACGCTCCAACACCACTATCACGTTCTCCGTCCACGAAGTCTGCACCACCAGCACTCGTCCCCGACTCGTCCGACGGATCGTCGCTCTCGCCCTCGTCCGGGGAAGTGTCCATCGACTCGGCCTGGGGGTTAGGCCCGGCATCGGACTCTACATTGGACGCGGACTCAGACGCGGCTTCGTCGTCGGCATCAGTAGACTCGACGTCGTCGGGAGCGAGCTCGTCAGCGGTGTCTGCCGTCCCGATGTCCGGGTAGGCGAGGACGTCTGCGGAGGGCCCATCCTGAGTTTGCTCGAGGGAGACGTTCTCTGGGTCGAAGTCCGCCGGCGGCTCCGCGGAAGCGTCGTCACTCGATGCCTCCGAGGGGTCGCCGTCAGCGGGCGACTCACCCAGTACGCCGTCAGGGGTGTCTCCGGACGTCTTCGGACTGTCGTCGGTTGGCGACTCCGAGACGTCACTCGGATCGGCGTCTGCGGCGCCGTCCCCACTGGGTGCATCCTCCGGCGACTCATCGGGTGCCTCTGCGTCCGTGTCGGGGTCAACGGACGGTTCGCTCGACTCGCCCTGCTCGCACTCGTCGGGCGTCGACGAGTCGGACTGAGAGGGCGACGGGGGCGTGTTCGGACTACTGCCACCCGTTGCGGCGGTGTCTTCGTCTTCTTGACCCTGCTGGTGGTTGTCCTCGTCCATCTGATCGAGGAGCGGCTTGATAGTCTGTTCCCAGCAGTCGAGCACGGCATCTCCACGCTTCACGGAGTCTGGTTCACTGAGGACGGTCGCGAGGAGGTCATCGAGCGCGTCCTGTGTCTGCGCGAAGGCCGCCGCGTCATCCTGGGACTGGAAGGTGATCCGGAGGTCGTCCGGGTCAAGGAGGACGTCACTCTTCCCAGAGTCGTAGATGCCGTGGTCGTAGAGGTAGGACTGGATCGCGTCCCGGTAGGTGAAGGTGATAGTAGCGGTGTCGGGGAGATCGCTCGCCATCTGAGTGAGACTCCGGTTGACGAGCTCGAGGCGGTCGGCGGCGAGCTGACTTTGTGCCGCTCGGAGTTGGTGTTCGATCGCGGCGTCCTCGGCGTAGTTGATGAGGCCGTGGACGAACTCCTGATACTCTTCGTCGACGCGCTCGTCAAGGTGGTCGGCGACCGTCGAGATGTTCGTGTAGCGGATGTGGCCAAGTTCGTGTAGTGAGAGGCCGAACTGCTGGGCGCGGTCGGCCGTGAGCTGGTCGTCGAGCGGGAGGTTATCGAGATTCGCCGGATTGGTGGAGATGAGAACGAGGTAGTCGCCGTCGACGGCATCGACGAGCTGCTGGGCGGCCTGCTGGTCGAAGTCGGTCGCATCGGCGTCGATTAGGCGATCGGCGTCAGCCGGGAGAACGCACGCAGTCTGGACGTGTGATGTGAGGACGACTTCGATGTTTTCGCCGGTGTGAGCCTGAATGTACTCAGTGAGTCGGCGCGTCCGTTGTGAGGAACGCCGGGCCTGAGCCGGGCGATCGGGGAGAACGGATCGCGCTGTTTCAGCGCCGCTCGACGCTGGTGTGAGTGACGACATTATTGGATTCACCTCAGGGAACGGTGGTCAGAGGAACGCGGCTACGGGTCGTGGCGCGTGAGAAACCTATGACCTGATGTGGTCGACGATGGTTTTCAGTGCAGTCACATCGTCGTTATTGTACTGTTTGAGTCGATTCCAGTCTGGTTCTTCGCCGTCGAGGAGATATCGCGTGTACTTGCTCCCGACCACAAACCCATCGACGGTCGGGTCTTGATATTCAAACCCGAGTGCACTCGCTACGACGTCCAATTTATGCCGATTGAAGGGCCCGAAGAGTTCCTGTTGTGCAGTTATGCCGAGGTCGTGTGCTCGCTCCAGATAGTCGACCCCCTCAGTGATGCCGTGTTCGTCGAATCTCCGACTTAGACACTGTTCGTCGAAGTAGTTCCCTCCGTAGTAGATGATTGGCTCGGAGCCGTGATCATCAAGGTACTCAGACAGCTCCTGAAGGAGTGCTGACTCGTCGTCCGGGTCGAAGAATTGTCGGTACGCATCGTTCTGGTAGCTGTAGGTGCCGACCAGCCAGATCCGGTCCTGCTGAAGGTCCGTTTCTATGTCCAAGAGGAGAGGGTTCGTATCGTGAAGGTCGCCGAAGGCGGACTTGTTTAGAATCACGACCTCATCGTTTTCGAAAGCCTGTCGATGAACAATCCACCGGTCCACGTGCCATGACGAGGCTCCAGGGAGGGCTTCGAGTTCGGCACGTCGTTCTTCGGTAATCTCATCTGGGCTAGTGATCCCTAACTCACTGAACTGTTCCACTCGGTTTCTCCCGACCTGGACGAGATCAGTCAGTCGGCTCCCTAGCAGATGGCGAGTGTTGTAGAACTCGTACTCGATAGATTCGTTCGAGGCGTCGATGGTAATGAGTACGTATCTTCCTGGGTCGTCTAATCCGTCGTGTGACGCAATATTGATCACCGTGCCGTATTCGAGGGTTTCGGCCCTGCCTCCGAATTGATGGCAATGACCGCAGACGGTGACTGGGGGCTGGATGTCGTCTAAGAATCTCCTGACTGCTTTCGATCCGATATGTTGTTGCCCGAATCGTTTACCGATGTCGAGAATGCTGAAGGGAGGGGTGTGAGTGACAAGAATAGGGGTTCTGTCTTCACAAGCGGTGCGTTGTTCGGAAAGGTGTCGTTGGACCTCGTCCTCGGTATAGGTGATGAGTCCAGGACCCTGGGTCGATCCTTCCTGACCGATGAATACGAGGTCCTCGTGAGTGTATGGTGTCCTGTGGAGGTCGGTGGTAAATTCCGTATCGAATTGAGGACCGGTTGACGGGGGGAAGTCGTCGTTACCTCGGACATAGAGTGATTGTTGATGCTTCGTGAGGCGAGCAAGTTCTGCAAGATGATCTGTGTCGGTATCGGCGTTTTTGAAACGGGAGAGGTCATCGCCGGCATACAGTAGTAGATCTAAAGTTGGTTCTACAGTTTCGAGAATGGTGTAGAGATCGTCAATGGGTTGGGAGCGCCAGTCAGATACGGCGATTATGTGGGTCATTTTGTATGAGCGTGGTTGGTGTAGTATCTCCTGTCGATTGTTTAGGTGCATCGGGTGTTACTAAGCGATCCACGGCCACCTTGCCATAGTATACCTCGAGTACAGGACTGACGAATGATTAGTCAAAACGCTCAACTAGGTCGTTTACTGTTTTTCCTCGTCGGTTAATAGCTGTCCTGTGCATCCTATTCAAATCGGTTCTTTCAGGCGATTTGATTATATCTAGCGCTTCTTTGTATGCTGCATTTTCGCTGTATTTTCTGACATATGCTATCCAGTCCATCCGTTCATGATCTCGAAGAAATACATTATACCCGTCTTCAAGAACCCGGTCAGGTTTGATCTGCGCGGCGGTAGCAGCTCTACACAGATACGCGGCTGAGTCGCGTAATGAGCGTTGCATCGAAGGATTTGTTTTTGAATATCTCGGATTGGATTCGATAAGATGTAGAAGCCCAGCTTCAATTACATTCATCTCACCAGGGAATCCAGATTCAAGATCTCCTTCACGTGGGATTCCAAGCTCATCTTCATATCCATGCCCGATGAACCCATATTTATTCCGGGGAGCATACCCAGGTATTGGGTCATCTCCCGGCTCATCTGGTCTGTGATCGTCTTCAAACGTCGTTCGGAGTTCATCCGTTGACAAGTGGTTATAAACAAGTGCTAGATCGTGCATAGCAGCGCGAAGTCGTTTCCGAATCTTGTACCGGAACGCGCGGTCAGCATCACCTGACTTGTCAACGTTTCCTCGAAGATAGTCGCGTTGTTGACGAGTTAAAACTGCTCCAGGGCGGGGATCATCTGATCGAGTCATGTGAACGCATATGTTCACGCAGTCAAAATACTACCGGCGATCTGATGAAGAGATATGAGTAATAGACCAAAGGAAACGAGGAGACGGCTCCCGTGGGTAGGGCTTGTAGTGGTTGTTTTTTCGGTGATAACCGTTTCCTGGGTTCAGGGATGGGGAAAAGCCGGGATTGGGATTGCTGCAATCTTGGTAGCGCTTTGGGATGCTCAGAATTAGCTGTCAGTACTGTATTACCGCTGTTCCGAGCTCAAGATCTAAGTTGGTCACAGAATTTCTGAAAATCATTACGACACCCAGAAAATACGAAGTCTTTCGTTAATCTCTCTAAGTCCGCAGAATAGGTGAGTTAGCGGGCGTGAGAGATATCGGAAAAGTACTCTAGAGAGTTCTCGACGAGGTACGGTGGTGGGTCAGACATCGACAGTGACGTTGGAAGGTGAGGTCATCGTGAGGTGTGGGTTGCGAGATGGTCCTGTCGGTCACGTGTCTTCGAGTTTCTCGAAGGTATCGTCGGGGTTCTGATGGGTTTCGGCGCTCGCCTTCACGACGTGTTTGAGGGCACCGCGAACGCTCGCCCCCAGATCGTACCAGTCGATGGCGTCTTCGAGCTTCCGGGTGGAGAGCGTCGGCCACGTTTCGTTGTCGCGGGTGGCGTTCGCGAACTCGACCATCCGACGGAGGCTGTCTCGGTCGATGCGCTGGCGACTCGTATTGTACTTTTGATCGAGAAAGTCGATCTCGTCCTGGGGGTCCATATAGTCGAAGAAGATGGTTTGGAAGCGGTCACGAGTCGCGGCATTCATCGGTTCGCTCCCTCGGTATTCGCGCGTTGGCGGGTTCATCGTGACGACGATCCGAGCGGCCGGATGCGGGATGATCTCCTCGCCGGATTCCTTGACGGTGAGGACGTTCTGATTAAGGACCTTCTGGAGGGCCATCATCACGCCCGCCGGTGCGGCGTTCACCTCGTTGATGACGATCGTGTAGCCGTGCTTCATCGCTTTCGTGAGGATGCCGTCGCGGAAGACAACGATGCGGTCCTCGTTGACAGTAGAGATGCCGAGGAGGTCCTGGGCGAGCATCGAGGCGTCGGCGTCGACGCTGACGAGGACGCGATTCGTCTTGTAGTGGAGATATTTGAGGAGGTAGTTCTTCCCGGCGCCGTGGGGGCCGACCAGTCGGAGGCCGCGGTTGCCGCGAGCGAGCTTCATCGCGGTCGCTTCAAGCGTGTCGAGCTGGACATCCTCCATCGTCGTCGTCTTCGGTGCGATTACCTCATCGGCCCGCGTGGGCATATCGCGCTTCCGGACGATATGTGGGTGGTCGTTATCCTCGAGAATAGGGAGCCCGTAGAAGGTTGCCTCTTCGACCGGCATCGAGGAGTCGACGACTGCGAGCGGGTCGCCGACGTCCTGATCGACGTCAGTGATGGAGTAGACGGTCGCCGAGCCGGAGGTGTCATCGCCGAGGCGTTCACGGTAGCGAGCGAGGGCGTCTTCGGCGATCTTTGTCTCGACCTGGACGTGCTGGCCGGCCTGCTGGACGATGAGTTGGGCTTTGCTCCCTGTGAGCGTCGGGATATCCGTGAGGTCCTCGGGGTCTGCACGGTGTAGTTCGCCGAACGTGGTGTACCCCGTGTCGATGAGGTTCTGCTCGACGCTCTCGCCGACGCCGTCCAGGATGGTGAAATCAATACTGTCGGCAGAGGCAGTGAGAGCGTCGACGTGTGCGGCGAGTTCGGTCGGGCAGTCGCCTTCTGGGGTGACGCTCGTGATGCGCTGACCGCCGTCGCTGTCGCGGTCGAGCGTGTAGATTCCGTTGTTAGCCCCGTCCTCGACAAGCTGGGTGACGGTGTCGCCGTCGAGGTCGAGATAATCGCTGGCGCGGAGGTGAAGTGTCTCGATTGGGAGATCTCCGCCGGTCTCTTTGATGAGGCCGGCAGCGAGGTGGCTGAGGAACCGTTGCTGGTCGTCGGTACTCATGGACTGTGGGGCTACTTGTGGCATGACTGGTCAATCGCGTTCATGGACCGAGGTGCGGGAAAAACGGGCTACTGTGAGACCGTAGCAGGGTTGCGGTCGATGTTAAGGTAGGCAGGGAGGCAGTCATCGACGTCGCTCGGCAGACTTCGCCGCGGGCCGTCCTTGATGGATCGCGTCCGTATATGTTGCAAATCCGAATTTTCCGAAACCGTCGTTAACGATGGAACAAGATGGTCAAAAGATATCTGCGATGGATTTCAATGTATCACGAGTCCGGTCCCACTCTTCCATTATTTCTCGATGGTGGACATCGAAGGCGGTGAACTTTTGATTGACTGCATCTACGCGGAGTTCAAGTCGGCCCTCCTCAGTGAATTCCTCATTAGGTAACCTACGTTGATCAATGCTGATGAAGAAAGATTGGTAGTGGGACGGTCGGATGTCAATACGTTCCAATTCATTGACTTTAGGATCCTTCTCAGATGAACAGAAGGTGTTTTCTGAAGACGGGTCCCCCGAAATCCTATTCTTTTCCACATTAATCGCGTTCCCTTCGATCCAATGGGTGTCTTGGTTCGAAATAGGATCATAGATACGTCCAGTCAGAACTACGTCTTCTGCGGTAGTTCCACCGACATTCCTCAGTTCGGTGGCAATGATGTATGTATCGTCTTCATCGCCTTTGCCTTCTTTAATGTAAAGTTCAGTTGGCTCGAATGAGAGGACGGGTTGCTCGGGGATTTCTCGGAATAGCAGAAGAGACGCATACAGAACTGTTGCTCCAGTGAGAATCGAGTTCTCTGGACTGTAAAGATATCCGGCTGTACCAAGAGCCACCGGTCCGAGAATGGTGAAGAGCCCCTTCTTATCGAGAGTCCACCCGGAAACCTTCGAGATGTAAAGGTTCTTCAGGTGCCTTCGTCTCCGGATCTCAATTTGTCCCTGATCGGTCAGTAGGAAGGCTATTATTGCCCCGCCAAGGAATCCGAGCAGCAGACCGATGCCGTGGCCGAAAATGTTCGTGATGCTTCCGTCTTGAATCCAGTTAATAGGGAAGAGTAGTGGGATGAAGACAACCAGAACAGCCACACAATACGGGACCAAGAGCATCTCCAACCAGTACTCCCGAGCAGTGGCGATTGGATGGCGTAATGCGTCCAATGAAACCACAAGCGAGAGGGACAGTAGGACACCGAATACTCCGAGGCCAAGCATCTCTAACGTGAGAGACCCGCCACGGATCAGAATCCCGATCATCGACAGAAGCAGGACCGAAGCACCAATCCCGAACGTCTCCTTCCAACTCGCTTGTTCCCATATAACCTCAAGAACCGCTGCGAAGAGCAGGCCGAATATCGCTGCGATCACCCCGGAAAATCCACGTGTAGCCGCGTTCTCTGCCTGAAGGCCGAATTGGAAAATCGCGTAATTCGAGATCGCGATCAACGGTGGGAAAGTCACTAAGAAAACAAAGAGTATTCTGCGGAACACTCGGTGTCTCTTCTGATACGTGAAAAGCACCAGAGTCGGTACAATCCCGGCTATGTACCCCACGAGGTTCGAGAGGAGGTGCCCAAAGTCCAGGTGTACAAATGCTGAGGTCCAGAGCGTGATAATTGAGAACTCACTGTGATCGAATACCATTACGTCTCGGAGCGATTCAGGGAGGAGGAAGTGGATGGCGGCGAGTCCGAGAGGAATGAGTAACGTCAGAATCGTTGTTGTTCGCGTCTTTGAGACCGTATCCGACATTAAATAGCAATATACAGACCCTCTGACTAAAGATTTCTCACACAACGCCAGTACAGTTAAGTAGTTCTTAGAGACGTTCTCTCGGCCATTTGTAGTTACTTCTATGCTACAATAAACATCTATATTGGCCACATCGATCTTATTACACTCAAAACCTGCCACGTTGGAAAATATGAGGACTTTGACTAATCCCTATGGAAGAGCGTTTCGCGGGCTACTGATTGAGGGATTCCTGGATGGTGTTCTGGACTCGCTGGGCGTCAGTATCTGAGAGGTCGCGCTCAGAGGCGGCTTCGACACCGGGAATAGTGAATGCCTCACCGAGAGCATCACTAAGCGTCTGCTGGTCGGGCGCGATGCTCGGTTCGTCGTCATCGGCCTGCAGGTCGTGCTCGCGGGCGGCAAGCTGGATGGATTTGCCGGGTGAAAAGAGAATGTCGCGGGCAACCTCATTGTAAGCCTGGAAGGTGTCGGAGGCTCGCGCGCCCTCGAACTCGCCGAGGGCGACGAGCAGCGACAACTGGAGATTCCAGAGTGTGGGACAGGAGTCGGGCATCGCAATGCGCGTAGCTCGAGTACTCGCGCTCTCAGCGTACGTGCTGGGGATACCGAGGTAGACGTAGAAGTCGTCGACATCGAAGGGGAGTTCCTCAAAGTTGATCGCGACCGAGCGGGCGCGAACGAGGACATCGTCGACGGTGGTCGTTCGCTCGTCGAGATCGTCGTAGATGTTCCCCCACCACTCCATAATGGGGACGCGGTCGTGAGTGCGTTCGTGAGCAGCGTTCGTGACATCGCCGACGTGTCGCCGCGAGTACCGCTGGCCGACACCGTACATAACCGTCCCCGATCCCGGGAAGAAGAGGAGGGGCTTCGCCCACATCGTCTGGGAGCCACGGAAGTCGTAGCCGGTCTGGATACCACCGTAGACCGTCACGGTCGCTGTCTCGTCGTCCTCGCCACTACCGTCGCTCATCGTGGGGTCGACGTCGGCGAGTGCATCGTGTTCGCGAATAGCGGCCTTCGTTGAGCCATCCGACTGGCTCATATCGAGTTCACGGCGGAAGTCTGGGAGGATGACGGTGAGCTTCGCAACGCCGCCCCAGTCCCGCATATCCGCCCATCCGAACGCCTCGTCGGCGCCGTGCTTTTGGAGCGCTCCCAGCAGCGGGAGGTAGGCCTCTTCAGGGTTGACGATCGAGTACGTGGAGGTCGCGATCTGCCAGCGGAACTTGACAGAGTAGCCGAGTGCCGCGAGAGCGAGACGACGGCGGTCGATGATGTCCTGGTGATCGGTGATGTCGAGGAGACGGTCACTTGGTGCGTTCGCGGCGAGTTCTTCGACAGATTGGCCAGTCGCGGCTTCGAGGAGATCGGCGTTGAGGCCGTCGACGTCACGAATCTCCTCGGGGTCAACCGTCTCGTCTGCTGGATCAACGAATTCGTTGACGGCGCGGAGTTCGCCGCTGCTGGCCTGCGGGAGCGCCTTGATGACGGCCTTCAGGGAGCGGGATTCGCTTGCGTCCGTGTTGAGAAAGCGGCGACCAGCGGGCTCAATACCGTCCGGGTAGTCGGCGGTTGTCGCGTCCGCGGGGGTGAGCCCGAGGAAGGGGAGTGTCTGCTCCTTCGCGATGAGTGATCGGACATCGATGCTCTCGTCGACTGCGAAGTCACGGTCGCTCCGTGGCGTCTCGCGGTGCTCTGAACTGGGCTGAGTATCAGCTGACATCGTGGATGACCTCCTAGATTGGGGTTGGCGTGGGGTGGTGGCTGCCCGCCTGGTGTGTGCGGACGGGCGTTTTCACCGCCCTCTGCCACCCGATCGGGGGGAAGAAAACTGCCTACGCCGTGCGGTGCTGTGCGGGGGCGAAGCGGTGGGGGTTCGGTCGGTCGTGGAGCGCCTACGTCCGTTCGGGGTGGTGCTCGACGACCTCGTCGCGCTCCAAGGACCGCCGGAGCACGGTACCGTCTTCGAGGACAGCCGCGTTCGGGTTGGTGACGTCCATAATACGGTTATCGAGCGACTTCCGGTTCGCGAGGTTCGTCTCACGAACGCTCCCCTTCGAGGCGTCCCAGCCTCGGAAGTGCGGGTGGTCGGCTGCCAGCTCACGGACCGCGGCTTCGCTCTCGCCTTCCACGAAGCACGTAAGCCGCGTAGCGCCTGCGCCGACATCGGGGAATCGGACTCGGTAGTACATGTCTGAATACACCTTACCTCCCGTGGGTAGAAACAAAACCGGGTGCTGAGCGAGTCCAAACCCGGATTGTAGGCGGTTCGATGTTTCTGCGGTCGGTAAAGACGAGACGCTAGCGGGGAGTGGAGATGTCGTCGGGGATGTCTGAGGGAGCGGGATTGAATATGTCCATCTCCGGCGGGTTCCGCGTGAGCGGGACGTACTCAGTGGGCATCCCCTGCATAATGAGAGGTTCGTGGCGTCGGGCAGGGAGTTCTGAGCAGAGGTCGAGCGTCCAGGTCGTACTGGCGAACTGGGCGTCGACCCACCAGTGACCGTCGAAGTCACGGCCGATATCGGCGGCTCGCGTTGGTTTCGGGCCGCGAGCGGGGTCGTCGTAGATGGCGCCGCGCACGGGGTCTACCGTGAGGCCGGCGCGTTCGAGGACGACTGTGAGGGCGCGAGCGTTTGTTGGGCAGTTCCCGGCGAGCTGGCTATCGGGCGCGGTCGAGATCGCGACCGACGTTGCGATCGAGAACAGTGGACCGAGGCGAGCAGCGACCGATGCGGGACGCTGAGGACGAGAGGCAACCATAACTGGGGGAGGGGAAGGAGGTGGGGCGGTCAGTCGTCGGTCGGTCGTTCGAGGCGGTCGAGATCGGGAATCGGGACGACCCACTCGTCCTCGGCGAGGGGTTCGTCGTGGAGGTCGACTTCGGCCTCGAGGACGACGTCGTCGTTCTCGCCGTCGGTACGGACTTCGCTGACGAGGCCGCGCTGGCTGCCGACGTACGCGATGTCGCCGACGTCCGGTTCGATTCGCGGCTGGTGGTCATCCCGGACGAGGACTTGGTCCCCCGTATCTCGGCGGACGTAGGTCGTGGTGCGGTCGAACGGGACGACCTGTCCACGGAGCCAGTCTCGCCAGAGTCGAACGTACGAGAAGGTCTCGCTGAACTCGAACGCAGAGCGGTTCTCGCCTTCGGTGCGGGACGCCTCGGGGTTGATGAGGGTCAGGCCGGGCGAGTACTGATTCGAGGAAAGTATCTCGAAGCGCCCGTGACCCTCCCAGAGGAAAACGGTGTGTTCGCGGAGGTCGATCGCGTTGATGACGAAATCAGGATCGATCTCGACGGTGTCCGTCTCGGGGTCGTAGGAGGCGGGGTCTGCACCGAGTTCGGCGGCAGTCGTGACTGCGCCGTCGTAGTCGATTGTAAGGTTCGTGTCGAGCTGTTCGATAGCGATACCTTGGTGGCCGGTGTCTCCGGGTGTCTTCATAGTGGTGGGGTGGGGATCGTGGTGAGCTGGCGGACGGGTCGGATCGGGCCTTCGACTGTGGTCTCCACGGCCTTGAGGACCAGAGAAATGCGGGCAGGACGACACGCCGAGTTACCCGATACTTCGATGTTCGCCGCAGCTTGTGCAGCGTTGCTTGATCGAACCGGATGGCGTCGTTGAGGAGGAGAGTTCGCCCCCGCAGTAGGGACACTCGGCGTCGTCATCGGGTGTGATGGGGAGGTCGCCACGACTGACGTTGTCGGCGATGGCCTGCCGGTAGAGTGCGAAGGCTTCAGCGAGGTTCCCTGCTCCCCACTCGTCCGTTTGGACGGCGAGACCTTCGCCGAGAGCGCCGTGCCAGAGGTAGATGCGACCATCAAAGCCATAGAGATCGATGGTGAAGACGCGCCACTCGGGGGTTTCCGCGAGCAGAGTGATGTAGTCCTCGTGGAGTGCGTCGACGTGGATGTCCGTGTCAAGCTGGGGATGGTTTTCGGCGAACGCCGCGATCTCGTCTTCGTCGAGTGGGAGCGGGTGCTCGGTCAGTACTGAGAAGGTCCGTGGTCTGGTGTTGGTCATACTGAGTTACCTTGCGGGTCACCTGCAATGGCCAGAGAGAAATTCGACGGAATGATGGAGAATCCTTGTCGTCGGGTTCGCTCTAGGAGCCACCCACAGGGGCCGCCGAGTCACGAGCGGACGTCACGGATTCGAGCGGCAAGTTCTCGACGAAGAGTGACGAGTTCGTCTCTGTGCTGGTTTCGCTCGATGGTTTTCTTTCTGAGTTCGCGATGGAGGTCCCGCAGCGACCGGCCGGATGTGGGGGATGGGGAGGGAGCGGGAAGGTCGGACGCCTCCTGGCGGTCGGAGTCGGCTTCGTACTCGGGGATGTCCGCACCACGAGCGCAGAGTTCGTCGACGGCCTCCCAGAAGTCCTTCCCGGATGGATACTCGCCGGCGGTCGTGACGATGCCTTCCTCAAGGGCGACGATCTGGAGGGCGTCGAGAACGATGAGTCCGTCCCGATAGATCCAGCCGTCTTCCATCTCGGCGAGGCGGGTCCCGGAGTCCGAGTTCGTCCAACAGGGGTTCCGTGATTTCGTGCCGTCACTTCGAGTTTCCGTAATTGGCGAGTCGAGGCGGATTTCGGACGGTCGCGTCGTCTCGACCGCCCGGTAGACATCTTCGATGTTGGTCGTGGATGTTGGCGGTGACCGTTGAGATGGAGACGGCGAGGGGGCCTCAGGCAACGCGTCCGTGGCCGGCTCTGAAACCTCAGATGAGGTATTCGCCTGTGGCTGCGGGGTCGTGAACGCATCGACAACGTCGTCGATGAACGCCTGCGCCGGCTGCGTTTCGGTAGGCGTCCCGACGAGATGTTGGCCGGACATCGCGACGAAACGGGCGGAGTCGTAGACTTCGATAGAGGCGTCCGGAAAGGTGTCCTGGGTGGGAAGATCGTCGGCAACAGTCGTGACGTCATCGGGGAGCTGACCGCGGCAGAGGATGTGAACGCCGGTTCCAGACGGGGAGACGTCGGCGTACGAATCTGCAGTCTGCAAATGCTCGTGGACGACGGGGTGGATAGCACCAGTTCCCGGATCACGAGCATCGTCGTAGTCGACGACGACGAGGTCTTCGTCGGGGTACTTGTCACGGTTGCGGATGACGTACGCAAGCGCGAAGCCGGCGGAGAGCTTCTCGACCCAGTCTTGGGCGGTGTCAAAGTCCGTCCAAACCGTTGGGTTCTGAGCATTGACGTACCGCTTGGGCCAGTCCGGATAGGCGTAGGGCGCTCGTGGAATCTTTCTCTCGTTGTCGGTTGGCTTCCAGGTCAACCACTGGTCGTGGTCACGACAGTCTGCTGGATAAGTGGCCGTCTCAAGCGCGGGGGTCGGGGGATTCGTGAATGGCATAGTGGGATATGACGAAGGGAGGTGACGATGTTATCTGCGCGTCTACCCCGGTCGCGCAGGAGAAACCAGTAAATGAATCGACGAGGGTCTACAGGGGCAACGGTTCAGTGATCGCCGTCGGACAACCTAACGCGGTGGCTTAGAGGAGAAAATCAATGCGTCGACAGTCGTGTGGATTAGCCTAAGGCTGTATATTTTGAAATGGTCAATCTTCTTGATTGTTTGAAATCGATGTGGTCGACTTGAAATTAGATTCAGAAGCATCCATATTCAGGGAGAACTGTACTTATTTGACCAGTATGCGATGAGGGGAACGCCGAGGATGGTTGGCCACAACCACGCCATGATTCCCAGTTCGGACGTGAGGTTGACAGCTGAAACGGCACTAACCGTAGCAATAAACGCGCCAATCATCCGTTGGAGGTGGCTGACCATCCATTCTCCGGAGTTCTCACCATAGAAGGAACGAATATCCAGTGTTCCGAACGCAATTCCGATTCCACCGAAGACGATCATTACGACCCCGAAAGAATTCCCATCAAGAAACCAGTTGATGCCCCACAGACCAAGTCCCACACACGCAAGAACGACGCTCCCAGCAGCTCCCCAGTCGACCATATGTGCAGTGCTGGTCGGACGTTTTCGAGAGAGTACACGGTATCCCGAGAACGCAAGGTATCCACTAAAGATCGCAACGAGCGTGAGGATGATGCGGAACGCCACAGGGTCGATAGCTACTAGGACGAAGACTGTTGCAACGACAACGCCCATCGATACGAGAAAGACTTTCCCGACTTGTCGATGTCTCCATCCTCCCTTTTTGGTCACGAGTGCGCCGAGGCCAGCGAACAGAGCGACTATGCCTGCAGCAATGTGCAGCCACAGTGACCACACCTCAACTGTCGGCATAGCTGAAATTCAGAAACCGCCTTCATAAAGATTGGTGCGTAATTCAATGTTCCTTGGTTGGGCTTGGTGGTCGTCAAAAAGTGGTCGGTCACATTCGAGAAGTCAGGCTTCGACCATCGGAAAACACGTGTCCTGGATGTCGTGGTAGCGGTTGCGGATCGTGACCACACTCACGTTCGCGGCCTCCGCAAGTTCGGATTGCGTACACGAGTCACTGGAAGGTGTATTTGAGCGGTGTGTGGCGACGTAGAGGGCCGCAGCGGCCATCCCAACGGGGTGCTTCCCGGAGTGGATGCCGGTCTCCATAACGTCCTTGAGGAGTTCCGTCGTAAACCGCTTGGTCTCCTGGCTGAGATCAAGTTCCGAACAGAGACGGGAGAGATAGTCCCGTGGATCGGGTGGAGGGACTTCGAGTTCGAGTTCACGGACGAGATACCGGTAGGTGCGCTTGATGCGGATTTTGTCGTTGAGTCGACTGACCTGCGTGAGGGCTTCGAGATCCTGTGGGAGACCGGCCTGCCGGATAGCGGCGTAGACGGCGGCGGTCGCGACGCCTTCGTAACTCCGACCCGGGAGGAGGTCCTGATCACTGGCTCGGCGGCAGATGACGGCGGCGATGTCGTTGTCGTCGTCCGGGAGATCGAGGGCGGCGGCCATACGCTGGGTCTCTGAGAGCATCGCTTTGAGGCCGCGTTCCTTCGAGTTACCGGTCCGGGACCGTTGTTGCCACGTGCGAAGGCGGGTTAGCTGTGCTCGCCGTTGTGAGGAGATGGTGTTTCCGTGGGCATCCTTGTTGCGCCAGTCGATCTCGGTGCTGAGGCCCAAGTCGTGCTGGGTTGGCGTGAGTGGGCTCCCAGTGTGGGACTTCTGTTCGCGTTCGTCCGCGGAGAAGGCCTGCCAGTCGGGGCCGCGGTCGATCGCATTCTCGGCGACGACGAGTCCACAGTTGCCACACCGAGTTTCTCCATGAACGTGGTCGACGTGAAGATTCCCGTCGCACTCGGGACACGTAGCGGTCCTAGCAGCGACGGCGGCGTCAGTGGTCTCGGACGGTCCAGTCGTACGCTCCGAGTCGGGAATCTTGCGAGTCCGAACGCGGTTGCTATCGGGAATGGATGAATCGTTCTCGGTCATAGTGGGGGACGGAGAGGGATCGGTGATGACTCCCGCCACCTCACGTCGGGGACGAAAAAATGGAACCGAGAGGTAAGGCGGTGGACGTGGGTGTAGGATAGGGGGGACACCCCGGATACCGAGTGAAAATCACCAGGTACTCAGCGGGAAGTTGAGGACGAGGAGTCCGAGCGAAGGAAGGACTTGAGACGGTCGAGACGCCCACCTGAGTCGTCGGCTGTGGAGAGCTCGAGATTGCCATCGTCGTCAGCGTAGGTGTCGGCGACACACTCAACTATCGCGACGAGCGTTTGTTCATCCAGGATGTCGACGAGCGTGTCAGTGTCGAGGGCACGGACTTGGACTTCGGCGTCGTTCTCGAGGGCGTCTTCGAGTTGGGAGTTACGGACGTGGATACGCCGAAGTTTCTTTGTTCGCTCATCGAGTTCGGCTTCGAGTTCGTCTATCCGCTCCTCTCGAGCTTCGAGTTCGGCTTCAAGACGGTCGATTTCTGCCTTGTAGAGTGATTCTGCGCCCTCGCCGCGTCGGGGAGAATCGCGGCCACGCGTCCGACCGCTGCTGTGGGATGACCCCAGGTCGGACGGTGATGAACTGCCCGTCGCCTGGGCGTCGGCGTCGCGGTCAGGGGTGTGATCGGGAGCAGGCGACCAGTCGCTTGCCGATGGGGCGGCCTCCGACTTGTCCTCCTCGTACTCGGGGATGTGCGCGCCGCGAGCACGAAGCTCGTCGACGGCCTCCCAGAAGTCCTCCCCAGAGGGATAATCTCGTTCGTCAGTAATGATGCCTTCCTCAAGGGCGACGACTTGGAGAGCGTCGAGGCCGATGAGACCATCGCGGTACACCCAGCCTTCATCGAGCTGGGCGAGGCGCGTGCCAGACGAAGAGTTCGCCCAGGATGGATCCAGTGACTGCGTACCGTCAGCGCGCTCCTCAGTGACAGTCGAGCGGAGGCTGATGTCTCTCGGTCGGACGTGCTGGATGGCGTCGAAGACGTCCTGAATGTCGCTCGTGGTCTCGACGTCTTCGATGTCCTCGCGAGTGGTATCCGGTTCAAAGGTGACTTCGTCGGGTGTCGCTGCGGAGACGGTCGCGTAGTCCTCGACGAGCCCATCAAGGAAGGTCCGGCAGTCGCGCGTCTCGGTGGGTGTACCGGCGATGTGTCTGCCGGTCATCGTGATGAAACGCGCGGACTCGTAGACCTCGATCGACGCCTCGGGAAAGGCCTCGTGTTCGGAGAGGTCGTCAGAGATGGTCTTGACGCGCTCGGGGAGCTGACCGCGGCAGAGGATGTGAACACCTGTTCCAGACGGAGAGACATCGGCGTAGGAATCGGCGTCAGCAAGGTGATCATGGACGAGGGGATGGATTTCACCCGTGTCGGGGTCGCGGGTGTCGTCGTAGTCGATGACGACGAGGTCGGTCTCGAAGTCGTTGCGGTCGGGAATAACGTACGCAAGTTGGTGATGGGGGAGTTTATCCGCCCACTCTGCTGCGGTCTCGAAGTCCGTCCAGATGGTTGGGTCCTGCGCGGAGACGTACCGATCTGGCTGGTTTGAGTTGTGGTAGGGTGCGCGGGGAATCTTGCGGCCGTCATCGGCTTCCTTCCAGGTCAGCCATCGTGAGACCTTCATACGGTCCTCGGGATAGACGCCTGACTCGGTCGGTGGGGCGGGGAGATCGCTCGCCATGAGCAGTCAACTCGCCAGAAGATATGCAGTTCTCTGACTTTAGTCCATGGGAGGGTGTAGCGAAGGGGAGATGATGCAGTGGTCAGGCCGCGTGCGTATCGTCGAGGAGGAGATCCGCAAGGAGGCGCGCGCCGACCTTGTCGAGCGTCTGGTTGCTCGAGGCGTCGTGAGGGTGGTGGATACAGGCCGGGCATCCCTCGCCACATCCGCAGTCGGCGACGCGAGTCCGCGCGAATTCGAGGGCATCCTCGAGATACTGGAAGACGCTACGAGCGAGGCCGACGCCACCAGGATGGTCGTCGTAGAGGACAATCGTGGGGTGACCGGTGGTGTCGAGACACGGGATCGCGAGTCCGCGCATGTCACTGCGGTCGCAGAGGACGGTCGCGGGGAGAACGCCCAGCAGCGCGTTTGTGAGGGCGTAGAGGCTACCCTCGAAGGACGGCGATGTCGCGTCCGGGTCGTCGGCGTTGGGACGCTGATCGGTGAAGGCATCCCGGATGGCGGGCGGGATGGTGATGACGAGACCATCCGAGGAGAGTTCGGTTTCCGGAAGATCGGCCTCGATGGGAACAGGTCCATTCGAGCTCCCGGACTGGTGGGTGTAGTAGCTGACAACGGTTTCGCTGACGATCAACTCAGTGAGCTGGACGGGCGGGGGCGCTGTGTCGGCGCTCGCGGCACCGCCATCGGTCGCGACCTTTGGGTCGGCTGTGCCGGGGAGGGCACGCGTCTCGTCAGCGTCTTGGAGCGTGAGCGTGCGGTCTGTGACCGCACTGGTCGTGTAGGTCGCGTTTGTAGGCTCGACCCACGCGATTGGCGAGGCAGAGCCGGATGCTCCCGGCGGGGTTTCCGAGTCGATATCGACGTCAATGACGCGGTACCGCTGGCCTTGATGGAAGTAGATCGCACCGGGGTGGGCGTCGCGAAGCCCGGAGGCGAGTGGGAGTTCACCGAGGACGTCGAGATCATCACTCGCGGGGATGCCCGGAGGCGACTGGTCATCCAGTGTCACGGCGATGCGGAGCGAGCGCGAGTTGATCGACCGGAGGGAGACGTGCTGGCTCGGCGGCGGTCCCCCGTCGGGGACGTACGTCCACGTGACGTCCGTCGAGGTGAGTGAGCGGTCGAGGACGCCAGCGTCGGTGAGCGCTGAGACGTACTTCGGGAGATCGTCACCGAACCAGATGTCGTCGTCGGTGGAGAGGGGGGCTTCGGCGGCGGCTGCCGGGAGGTGTTCGGTGACGACGCGTGGGTTCTGGGGGTTGCATTCGACGGATTCGACGCTGCCGTCGAGGAGATCATCCGGATGGTCGAGTGCGTACTGGTCGAGGGGGTCGGCGCCGCCGACGAGGCCGACGATGCTCGGGTCGGTCCCCCGGCCGGCGCGGCCGGCTTGCTGGAAGAGCTCCATCCGCGTTCCCGGGTAGCCGTCGACGAGGACGGCGTCGAGGTTCCCGATGTTGACGCCGACCTCGAGGGCGTTCGTACTCCAGACGGCGCGGATGTCGCCGGAGTGCAGGCCGGCTTCGAGTTCTTCGCGCCGCTCGTCCGAGAGGGCGGCCTGATAGGCAGCGACATCGTCGGCGAGGCCGGGGTAGCCGTCACGCTGGAGGCGGCGGGCGGTGACCTGAGCGTACTGTTCGGCGGCTTGCCGACTCCGCGTGAAGACGATCGTCTGGAGACCGCGCTCGACGAGCGCGGCTGCGAGGCGCGCGGTCGTCCGGTGTGTCGATCGCGCTTGCCCCTGCTGGCCGCGTGACGGCTGCCAGAAGAGCCAGTGTGTCGGACCGCCGGCGCTCGTGTCCTGGCCGACGACGTGGACGTTGGCTGGGTCGACGCCGGTCAGCTGGACAGTGTGCTGGCGGGGGTTGTCGATGGTGGCCGAGCAGGCGACGATCGTCGGATCAGCGTCGAAGGTCTTCGCGAGCCGGCGGAGTCGCCGAAGGACGACGCCGACGTGACTACCAAAGACGCCACGGTACTGATGCTGTTCGTCGATGACGATCAGGTCCAAGTTGGAGAGGAACCAGCCCCAGAGTTTGTGGGCGAACGGGAGAATAGAGTAGTTGATCATATCAGGCGTCATCGCGAGAACGTGCGGTTGCCGCTCGCGGACGCGGCGTTTTTGGTGTCGAGAGAGTCCGCCCGTGTAGCGGCCTGCGTCAAGATGGGGGTCGACGTTCTGGAGGAAGTCGTAGAGATCGTCGGCTTGGTTGTTGATGAGAGCGCGCGTCGGTGCGATATAGAGAGTGCGGGCGTCGTCGACGAGGGCGCGCTCGGCGGCGAGGATCGAATACGGGAGTGATTTCCCCGACCCGGTCGGGGTCGCAAGGGTGACGTGGTCACGAAGTCGAGCGTGCCGAATCGCTTCCGCCTGATGGTCGTAGACTTGATCGATGCCCTTCTCGCGGATCGCCTCGGAGAGCTCCGGGCGGAGGGGGACATCCGTAGTCTGCGCGGATTGCCCGGTCATCACGCGGTGGTTCACGAGGCTTCCACCGACGGTGGCCTCGTTCTCGGCGAGCCAGTCGACAGTATCGCGGATCGAGGGGCGTTCGCCGGCCGATTCATCGAAGGCGCGTGTCCCCGCTTCGAGCTCCACATACTGAGAGACAGCCGCGTCGGCGTTCGTCTTTGAGCGACTCTTCGAGCCGGCACGCGACACGTCCGACTCTGACGGTGGTGACTCCTTCGTCATAACTTCCTTCACCTCCAGTGGAGGGAGAGAAATGCCGTGCGAGACCTCAGAGAGCCGTGGATGACGGTGCTTCGACGAGCGGAGTGAGGTGTTCCTGAGGTCGACTACGGAGTAGCCTCGACGAGCGCGCTCGTCTCGTCGTCCGCCGATGTCGAGCGACGTGCGCGGACAGCCGTCGAGGGAAGGAGTTCGAACGCAACATGGCGGAACTGCACGAGCCCACACGATTCGTTCGGACAGACGATTGCATCGGCGTCGGCGTCGATCGCGCTGCCGGGGACGGCGGGCGCGTGCTCAGGGAGGATGCTGTCCTCACCAGGATTGCGGTCGTTGTCGTAGAGGGCGAGATCGGTGTAGTAGTAGACCCCCTTGTGCTCGCAACGGGGGCAGCTGTACGCGAGGATCTGACCAGCGGGGGCAGCAGCAGAGGGTTTCACGGGCAATCAATCGAAAGTGCGTTGCCCGGACGTTTAACCTCAAGGGTGCAGTCGGGGCAGGGAGGTACGAGTGTGGGGGTCAGGGATCGACTTCCCAGTACTGGATGGCGAGGCGGCCGTTGCCAAGATCGTCGACGTCGTAGGCGACGTCGTCGGGGATGTTGAGGTCGACGATGGCTTCACCCTCGACGAGCTGGGAATCATCGAGGCCAGTCTGTTCGGCGCTCGTTTCGAGTTCAGGATCGAGTGGTGGAGTCGAATCGGACGTCATGGATTCTGGAGACATCAGTCACTTTGAATCCGGGGGGCGAGCATCTGGGTGACAGTGGCGGCGCCGTCGGCGTACTCGTAGTTGAACTTCGCGGGGAAGTCCTCGCCGAGGAGAATTTCGACTTCGGCGTCCTTCGGGATGGCCTTGTTGAAATCCTTGAGGTAGTCCAGCGAGAAGAGCGAGTCGGCAGCGCCGACCTCGAGGTCGATGAGGTCGTCGCGACCGAGTTCGAGGTCGACATCGTCGGTATCGCCTTCAGCGTGGACGCGGAAGACCTCGTCGTCGGGATCAACGATGAGTTCGACGTGGTCGGAAACCATATCGGCAGCCCGAACAGCACGGTCGATGTCGCGACCTTCGAGGACGACGCGTGCTGGGAGGTCAAGGTCAGGGATGTCGGGTTCTTGTCGGATCGTGTCGGGATCGAGGAGTGCGAGCGTATACTCGAGACCGCCGAACTCGATGAGGAGCTTGCGGGTCTCCGGATCGAGCGACATCTGGATGAGGTCGTCGTTGTCAGCCATACCGACGACATCGGCGAGCTTGGTGAGGTCGACGCCGAGGACGCCACCATCGGCCTGGTAAGACTCGAAGGCGGTTTCGGTGATGTTCGTCTCGTCCATTGCGACGTTCGCGGGATCGACAGCGGCGAGGCGAAGGCCGAGATCGTTCAGGTGGACGCGAGACTCGTCAACGAGGACGCTAAGCGTGGTGATCGTCTGGTCGAGGCGGTCAGCCTCGATGATCGCCGAGAACGCCTGGGGTGGGCGGGAGTCGGACGGCGACTCCTCATCGCTGCCGTCACTATCGGTCTCAGCGTCATCTACTTTCTCGACTTCCGTCCCGTCAGCGTCGGGGGCTTCGGCCTCCGTGTCAGAGGCGTCAACCTCAGTATCGGCCTCGACGTCGATGTCGGGCTCTTCAGCTGGGTCGGTGTCGGTACCGTTGGGTGATTCGGGTGTGGATTCTGCCATAGGTGTGATGGATTGGGTCGTTGGGGTCGTCGTGGTTGTCGGTAGACGCGAGTAGACTGTTCTCGAGGCTGGTGTGGGGCGTCTCACTCGGGCTTACATCTCCCGTGGAGTGCGAAAAACGGCCGTACTGGACAGACCCGTGAGTCCTTGGTGGAGGCATCGTAGTCTCTACGGTCAGTCCAAGTGGAGCGTCGTCCAGAGATCGAACGCGGCGTCCTTGTAGAGGACAGTCTCGCAGTCCGCGCACTGATACTCGGCGGCGCCGAGCCGGTCACCTCCGCCGAGCCGCGTGACTTTGCCGCCACGATGCCGCGCAATTTCCGTTCCGATGAAGGAGGACACGATCAGTCTCGACCCACAGTGCGGGCACGGCTGCCCAGGCTTCCAGTCCGGACGGCGACTCGTATGCACGTGATGAGCAATGCCATCCGAGTTCGTCGAAGTGACGGCGTACGGTTTGTACTCCGCGAGGGGGTCGTACTCCTCATCGGCGAGCACGTGGTCATCCGAGTGCTGATTCGGGGACTGTCCGTCACGATTGTCGGTCATAGGAAATCCCTCACCCTCGGCAGGGGAGAACAAACTACTGCCTCTCCGATACGCGAGCGGACGGCTCTAGGGGGCGTTAAAGGTACTCGACGGAGATCGAGTAGTCTTCGATCGATTCTTTTTCGTCGACGGATGCGAGGGCCTGCGCTTCGTCGACGAGCCAAGTGCTCGCGGCGTCGACAGCCGCTTCAACATCGTGACCGAGCGCGCTGTGCACGGGGTCCGGGTAGTTATCGAGGTAGACGTGCGCGACGAGGGGTGAGCCCGAGTGGATGGCGACTTCGGTCCTGGTTGCTTCGAGGGGGTCCAGTTCCCAGAATGTGCCGAGGTCGACAAACGCTCGCGCACATTTGAGCGCACAGAACGCGACGTCGCCGTAGTCGGCAGCCATCCCGTCCAGCTCCGCACCGAGGGTGAGCGAGAGGTCGTCACTCGTCGTCGGCGTCCGGTGGCAGCTCGGCGCCGCGCATTCAGCGTGCTCATCGAGCGTCGTTACGAGTCGGAACTCGGTGTTTCTGGCTGGATCTTCGACTCGTGTGCCTGCTTGACTCGGTGGCTGCGTGGACATCTGTCTCGAACCTCCACCACCGTTGGGTGGAAAAAACGCCGCCCCAGGTCACGAACGACTGGATGACGGTGGAACGCGCACCGTGGGGCGTTCGACAGTGAAGTGCTCGCCCGTCTTCCGATTATAAGAGATCTCGAGGCGGCGGTCTGTCGTTCGGAGCTGGAAGTCGTCCCAAGGATCGTCTTCGTCGAACAGTGGTGCTTCTGGATCGTGGAACATCATCGTTGATCGCCACACCTCGAATTGAGGAAACAAACCGCCGTGTGCCGTGGGTTCAGGCTATCATCCCTCGGAACGCGATGGCTTGAACAGCGGCCGAAGTTGTGGCTGCGCGCGCAGCGACGCTCGCGTCGCGAGCACGGAGCGGTGGGTGGGGAGCGCGGGGCGGGGTCGGGAGCGTATACAAAAAATCTTGCCGGGGAGAACCCCTCCGAGGCGTGGATGTGGAAGTGCCTGAGACGAGTCAGTCGAGGGAGGAAGAGACAGCGTCAGCGGGGAGTGGCCGCCCTACTCGTCGTCCTCTTCTTCGTTGATCTCGCCGGCCTCGAGGTCGTCGAGAGCGTTTCTGACCATCGCCTCGTAGGCGTCGAGATCAGGATCGTAGAGGTCGACAGCCATCGCATCGTAGTTGCGCTCGTCGTCGTCCTCAGCAGGGTCGTCGGGGTCGAACGTCTCGAGCCGTGCCTTCGTCTGTTCGGCGGTTTCCGCGACCCACGCGTCCCGAGCCTCACCGTCGACGATGCTGATCGACTCGGGGCGGATGGAGACGTTGACGTCACCGTCGTCGGTCTCGTAGGTGCGCGCCTTGCCGACCACTGCGACGTACGCCGGGGCTTCCGCGTTCCGCAGGGCGCTGGCGGCCTCGGGCTGGTACTGCCCAGCGTAGGCGAAGAACGTCCCGGTCGGGCCCACGATGCGGGCCTGCCAGTACTCGGAGTCGTTGCCGACGTCCGTCGTCTCGGTCAGCGTTCCGATCACGAAGACGCGATTGGCCTTCTCGCCTGACGGCAGCAGCGAGTATACAGGCGCACGGTCTTCGTCGGATTCGGTGAAGGTGCTCGTTGCGTTGTTGTACTCCTCGGCGAAGACGCGCTTGGCGACCTCGCGGTCACCGTTCGCTGCACTGCCGGGCGAAACAGCGTCTTTGGAGAGAGTGTTGCCCTCCTCGCAGTCGTTGACTACGAGGTAGTTGCCGATGACCGCCCCGGAGACCGTGTAGGAGTGTCCGAGGATCTCATCTTCGACGGCGTCGGCGACGACGCTCGTGTCGAGAGCGTCCATCGCCATCTGCTTGGCCTCCTCGATGGTGATGCCAGTGAGATCCTCAGTAGCTTCCTGGTTGAAGAGGACGTCGTAGGCCGTCTGGCCGTCGTCGATGACCGCCTTCACGCGGAGATCGAACTCGCCGTCGACCTCGCCGTGTTCGGAACAGCGCCCGTTCTGGAGAACGCGCGTACAGTCCTCGGCGGGACATCGCTTGACGAGGCCGCTTCCAGGCTGGACAGCCACGACTGCGCCAGCGGCCTCGACATCGGTCGAGCCGACTTCGATGTCGGCGGCGTCCTCGTCGTCGACGGGAACGATGTCGGACGCGGAGTTGACCTGGACACTGAGTCGGTCCTGGTATTCGTCGGAGACGACGTTCTCGAACCGGTACACGCCATCTTCCTCGATGGTCGGTGCGTCGGCGGACTCCCACACGGTCACCTTGATGGTGCCGGTCTCGTCACCGATGAGGCCGACCTGAGCGATGGAGTCGACGTCGTTGTCCCAGAGTTGGACGACCTTCGCCGTGACCGAGAGCCACTCGTTCGGGCCTTCGACGGTCGCGATCTCGCGTTCGTCGGCCGGGCCGCTGGAGCCACTCTGACCGTCTAGGTCGTCGTACTCGAGTCCGTACGCGTCGAGGAAGTAGTTCCGCGTGGTGCGGACGGCCTCATCCTTCGGGACACGGTACTCGTCGACGAGCATCGAGAATCGCTCGGCGATCTCCGCTTCGTCTACGTCGACTTCGTCCGGGAATTGGTCAGCGAGCTCTGCCGCTTCGTCGGGAATGGAATTAGCTACTGCCATCGTTGGTCACTCCGATTCGCATTCTGGAATCGGCTTGTGGGACGTCTCGAGGCAGGTCGACGCATCGCGCGCCTTTCTGCTCACGCCCCTGCACCCAATTCGGGGGAAATAAACCGCCGTTGCGACGAGAACGCGGGTGGTGGGTGTTGCCACGCGCGCCGGGCTTCGGCTCGGCGTCTGCATAGTCGTGATTTCCCCTTCACCCCCCGCGGGGGGATAAACTGCTTGCGGTGCGTTCGGTGGTCGGTCAGAGGCGATGCGCGGCCAGCCTCCGGCGGGCGGTGCGGACCGTCGAGGCGAGACGGGCGACGATTCTTGACCTCCAACTGCGTCTGTAGGTAGGGGCGGCGGTGCCGTCACCTGTCTCCCGCGCATCGGCGTCGAGGATATCTGGGTCGTCGGGGTCAGGGTCGGCGAGGTCGGATGTGGACGACCACTCGTGGTCGTCAAGGCTGGGAATCGCGGCCGCGACCTCAGCATCGGTTGCACCCGTTGGAACGCCCACTGCCGAGTCGGGGGCAGAGTCGGGATCGGCTAGGTCAGGGTCGGCCGGGTCGGCGGGGTCGTACTTCCGGCGGACGACAGCAGAGGCGTCCTCGAGAGGAACACTCCAGTTGGCGAGGAACTCGAGATCCTCGACGACCGCGTCACGTGTCGGCGGCGTCTCAGTCGTCCGAGCGAGGTGGGTGACGAGGTACTCCGCCACTCCCTCGCGGGACGTGGTGAGGTACTGCCGGGTGGCCGTCTGTGCGCGATCGACAGATAGGCTGTAGTCCGCGACGAGTCGCTGCATATGCTCGTCGACGATGTCTTTGGACGCGACGCCAGCCGGAAGGTCGTTCATCAGCTCGTTGACCGCCCGTTCGATGCGAAGCGTCCGTTCGGTCATCGGTCTACACCTGCCTTCCCAGGCCACCAGTCGTCGTCCTCGATCATCGGTGGCTCGTAGAGCCCCGGTTCGCGGGGTCGCCGACGGAAGTCGGACAGCTGTGCTTGCCACGGACGCGATCGCTCACAGGGAGATGCTGCGCTGGACATCTGTAAAGTCACCTCACCCCCTGTGGGGAGGGACAAACTCACGTCGGTCGCCACGGGTGGTTGCGTCGCCGAGCGCCCCCACGGGCCACGCGGTGCGGTCGAGGTTGTGGCTGCGCGCGCAGCGACGCTCGCGTCGCGAGCACGGAGCGGTGGGCGGGGCGGTGGGTAGTGGGTGCCGGGAGCCACACACCAACCAGCCGGCTACGACGCCTGCCTGAGGGCCGCTCGCGGCACACGCAAAAAAGAGGCCGAGCGATGGCCTACTCGTCGTCCCGCCGTCCGAGCGTCACCTCGATCGCCCGGTCCATATCGATGTGGTTGATCCACGCGTGCTGGTCGCTATCGGCCGACCACGGAGCGATTGTCGGATCGTCCGACTGCCGCTTCCGCCGCGTCATCGGGCCGTCACCCCGGTCGAGGATGGTGAGGTCCGTATCACCGACGACTGCCAGAGTCGCCTCTCCCTTGTAGGCGTTGACACGCACCCGCTCCGCCCGAATCCGGTCGCCCACCGCGAGCGTCGGCTTGTCACCCGCCGCGAACCAGACCGTGAACTTCGCCGTGTCGCCGGCCTCGTCTTGCACCAGTCCCACCTGGTACTGCGACCGATGCTTCGGCGTCCACAGCGTGGTCACCTCCGCCTCGACCGTCGTCTCCCACTGCTCGTAGGGATCGATCGACCCGATGGGCTGCTTGATCTCGGACATCCGCTCGAGTGTCTCCTTGACGGCGATCGTCGCGTTCATCACGTCCGACCCGTCCTGGACGTGCCGGGCGATGCACTTCCCGAACGTCGCTCTGGACATCGCTGCTTCGCCTTGGAAGTGCTCGGCCAGTCGCTCGGCACCCTTGTTCACCTGAGCGAGCGTCTCCTGGTCGAGTGACGCTCGTGGGTCAGGGACGTCACTCACGGACGTCGTCGTGACCGGTTTGTCGTCTGCCGGGTCGACCCGCTTGACGCCGACCGTCTCTGCCGGCGGGCCCTCCCACGGGTCGTCGCTCTCTGAGACGGAGTGGCGAATCGGCTGCCGCGTCCGCATATCGTCCCGCGACCGCGCCGCCCGGTTGATGCCCGCCACCTCAGCCGCGATCGCCTTCGCGCGGTTCCGCTCATCGGCCTCGAACTCGCCACGCATTCGCTCTTCAGTCGCCAGCGTGTAGTGCTCCGGGGACACCTCCGCGAACGGCGCTTGCAGGTCGCGTCGAGGCTCGGGGACGTCCATTTCCGCGAGTGCCTGCTCCCAGTAGACCCCAGTGGAGACACCACGCACCAACTCGCCGACATCGCCCTCGACGACATCGCCCAGCTGCTGGCCGTGCATCACTGCCTGAACGTCCGCGTAGGTGCCACCTGCGCGGCCGGTCATCTCGCGCCTGTGGGGGAGCCCCGTCTCGTCATCTTGGTCGTCCTTGTCCGACGTTTCGTGCTGTGAGGCAGCCGCCCGGTATTGCGCGTCCATCCGCGCCGAGCGTTCTCGCGCGTAGTTTCCGGGGACAAGTTCCTGCCCCTGGCTGTCCTCGACCGGTTCGTCGTTCGGGGTCGGGGGCCGTTTGTCGATGTCCACACCGACCACGTTATCGCCGTTCTCCAGATGGGGACTGCTGTAGAGCAGATCCATCTCGAGTTCGTCGTACTTGTCAGGCTGTCCAACCGCCGATGGGCTTTTTTGCCCTGAGTTGAAACTAGACATTGCTGTATCCGGGGAGTGATCCCCTGTCGGGCGCGCTCCATCGCGCCCGTTTTCTGACCGCCGACCGCCAGGTGTCTCTGACACCCTGTACCTGCTTCGGGGTAGAGAAACCCACGCGGCCACCCACCGAGCAGCCACGTGCGTCGGCTGGCCGACCCTCCCTACCGCGGGGCGGGGGACGCCTGCCGTCTGACCCTTGAGGCAACTACACCCAGAACTTGGAGCGCAGGCCCGGCGCCAGCGAGGATGCCCGCAGGTGGGCCGTCGGCGCCGCGAGCGAAGCGAGCAAGCCAGCGGCCCCGCCGAGGAGCACCGCAGCAAGCCTGGCCGGTGTGTCTTGTTGGTTCCGTCTCGGCGTAGCCGAGATGGCGACGGGGGAATCAGCGCCCAGCGGAAGGGGCCCGCGCCGCG
>Ga0207851_100158_pt1 | contig 51127 bp, 55 predicted proteins | sample A23E3SouthBayCA_FD_187747 | JGI IMG/M metagenome (GOLD analysis project Ga0207851, IMG submission 187747) | Aerobic enrichment media microbial communities from Eden Landing Ponds, California, USA - A23 E3 (SPAdes) | ecosystem: Environmental > Aquatic > Marine > Unclassified | place: Emeryville... | reverse complement strand
CCGGTAGGTCGCCGATTCACTCGTGCCGTAGGCGCGAGGCCGACGAGCGACCATCGGGAGCGAGGAGTGCTTTTGGTCGAGCTTTTACCGAGCGAGCGACGCAGTCGCTCGCGCAGCGTAAAAGGTCGATGTACGCCCAAGACACTAACGGCCGGCCTCATCCCTTGGCTGCGTGCCGCGTCGGCCGGGAAACCCTCGTGTCGGGCGGTCCGTCTTTCGGGCGCGGACAGTCCACGGATGTCGCACACCCGGGTTCGCCGCCGGATCATCGCTCCCGTAGTGGGAGAACTCGAGGCGGGGACTAAGGGTGCGCACCGGAAGGACGCGGCGGACGCGTAAGTTCGTTCCGGATGGCTGGGTGCAAGACGAGCCGACAGCCCTCGAAGCGTAGCTGGGGTACCGAAAAGTATACTCCGCGGTATTTGAGAGTGAAACGTATGTCAAGTGCGAACGACTCGTACGATTACGTCGTCGTCGGCGCGGGAACGGCCGGCTGTACGGTCGCGACCCGGCTCTCGGCGGACCCCTCACGGAGCGTGCTCGTGTTGGAGGCCGGCGAACCCGATCACAAGCGCTCGATCGACGTGCCGAGCGAGGTCGGGAACCTGTTCAAATCCGAGGTCGACTGGGAGTACTACACCGAGCCCCAGGACGCGATGGACGGTCGAGAGCTCTACTGGCCGCGGGGGAAGACCCTCGGCGGCTCCAGCGCGATCAACGCGATGATCTACATCCGCGGGCATCCCGCTGACTTCGACGAGTGGGCCGAGATGGGCAACGAGGGCTGGAGCTACGACGATCTCCTCCCGTACTTCAAGCGCAACGAGAACAACCAGAGTCGACGGTCGGAATACCACGGCGTCGGCGGACCGCTGAACGTGGCTGACCTCCAGTCGCCCTACGAGCTTTCGCGCGTCTTCGTCGAGGCGGGCGTCGAAGCGGGCCACCGGCGCAACGAGGACTTCAACGGCGAACGACAGGCGGGCGTCGGCCTGTTTCAGGTCACACAGAAAGACGGCGAGCGGCACAGTGCGGCGCACGCCTACCTCAAGCCCGCGTTGGTCGAGCGATCGAACCTCTCCGCGCGGACTGGCGCGCAGGTGACCTCGCTGCAGTTCGACGGCGACCGGGTTGTCGGCGTCGAGTACCAACGCGACGGCGAGCGGCGGACCGTACAGGCGAACGAGGAGGTCATCGTCTCGGGCGGGACGATCAACTCTCCCCAGCTCCTGATGCTCTCGGGGATCGGTCCCGCCGACGAGCTCGAAACACACGACATCGAAGTCGAAAAAGAGCTTCCGGGCGTCGGCCGCAACCTCCAAGATCACCTGTTCGCGACGGTGCAGTACGAGGCGGAGAACGCGTTGACGCGGGAGGGCGTCGGCGGGCTCGACGACATCGTGGAGTATCACACCCAGCGTAGCGGTCGAATGACCTCGAACGGCGGGGAGGGCGGGGCGTTCATCCGCACGCAGTCGGGGCTCGAACGCCCGGACGTGGAGTTCCACTTCGGCCCGGGATACTTTATGCGACACGGCTACGAGAACCCCGACGAGGGACGTGGGTTCTACATCGGTGCCACGCAACTCCGACCCGAGAGTCGCGGTCGCATCACCCTTCGATCGGCCGATCCGTTCGACCACCCGAAGATCGATCCCCGGTATCTCGACGCCGAGGGCGACCTCGACACGATGATCCGCGGCATCCGGGAAGCTCGGAGGGTCGGTCAGGCCGAACCGTTCGACGAGTACCGCGTCCGGGAGATCTGGCCCGGAGAAGAGCGCCAGACGGACGAGGAAATCGGCGAGTTCGTCAAACAGAAGGCCCAGACAGTCTATCACCCAGTCGGCACGTGTAAGATGGGCGACGACGAGACGGCCGTCGTCGACGACCGACTCCGCGTGCACGGCGTGTCGGGCCTGCGCGTCGTCGACGCGTCGATTATGCCGCGGATCGTCGGGGGTAACACGAACGCGGCGACCTTCGCGATCGCCGAGCGGGCGGCCGATCTGATCGCCGCCGACGAGTGATACTGTCGGCTGTACGTCTGTGAAGAATTTCGCGACCCCGAGGTCTCGCGGACATCTTGAAATAGGGACAGCCGACAGTATCAGTGCTTCTCCCCGTCGAGCGACGTTTCCAGCCGTTCGAGGAGTCCGTGATTGCTCTGTTTGATCTCGTGGACCTCTTCGAGGATCATCGCGGATTTCCGATTGGCCTCGTCCGCCATCATCGCCAGTTCCTCGGCTCCTTGGGCCTGCTGCCCGGTCGCCGTCGCAATCTCGTCCATACTGACCGAAAGCCGCGCAGTGACGTCTTCGATCTCCTCGAACGTCTCGACCGACTGTGTGGCCTCGCGGCGTCCGGCCTCGGTCTGGATCACAGCCTCTTCGATGTCCTCGGTCACGCGTTCAGTCGCCTCGTCGATCGTTTCGACCAGGTTTCGGATCCGTGCGGCTTCCGCTTGGCTGTCCGCCGCGAGGGATTTCACCTCGTCGGCGACGACGGCGAACCCGTCGCCGCCGTCGACGCGGGCCGCTTCGATCGAGGCGTTCAGCGCGAGGATGTTCGTCTTTTCGGCGATGTCGTCGATCGTATCGACGAACGCGTTGATGTCGCCGACGTGGGCGACGAGCACGTCGATGGCTTCGTGTACTCTCGTTGCTCTGGCGTGAATTTCGTCGATCCGTTCGTCGAGCGCGCGGGCCTTCCGACACCCCTCGGCCGCGAGCTCTGCGGCGCTGTCACTCTGTTCGTTGATCTCGCCGGTCGAGGCAGCTATCTCCTCGACCGCCGCGCTCACGTCGCCCACCTCCCGGCTCAGCTCGTCCATATTCGTGGACTGTTGTTCGGTGAGCGATTCGATCTCCGTCGAGCGCTCGGTGACCTCCTGTGCCTCCGCGTGAACCGCCGAGAGCTGCCTCGACGCCGATTCGGATCCCTGATGAGCGCCGTTCCCCCGCGCAAACTCCGCGCTGACCGCCGCGATGTCTCGCCCGGTCGCTCGCGCGAGTTCGGGGGCGGGGAACCGTTCGAGATCGGCGGCTTCGAGAAGCCGCGCTTGCAGTTCTACGAGTAGGGTCTCGACCGTCTCCGCGGCGATCCCCCGCTCGATACAGGTCCGAGCGAACTCCGCCGGCCGATCGGCGTCGTCCGCGGGGAGAACCGACGCGAGGTACGTCCGGCCGAGTTCCGCGAGCTCCTCTGTCGTCGTTTCGCCCGTCGCGGCGAGATCCGGCGTGATCGCGTCTCTCACGATCGCAGCCCTCCGGTCTGCGTCCGCGGTGAGAAACGCGACAGCGGCGTCTGGAGGTGGATCCACCGAGTTCGTCGAAGTCATCGCACTCCCGCTCGAGGACGGTTCTCACGGGAGGGACGAGACGGGCGGGAGCGAATGCCGCCGCAGCCGGCTTCGGCTGTCGGTGGGCGTTCGATCACCACTCGACCTCGGCTGACACTCCCGAGCGGAACGCGCCGTGCAAGTCCGGGGGTCGGGAGGATCACTGGTAGGTCCGATCGAGGTACTCGACGATCTCCGTGCTGTCGGCGAGCCATCCCTCGTCGAGGGCGGGATCGAACAGAACCGGAACCCCGCGCTGTCCGGTTCGTTCGTGCAGTTCGTCCCGCTCGGTGTGTTTGTCGGATACGACCGTTTCGTCGTAGTCGAGGTCGAGTTCCGCGAGTTTCGAGCGAACGCGCTTAGAGTACGGGCAGTCGCGTCTGTCGTATAACTGTAATCCTGCCATCGTACCCACAGATCCGGGCGATGATCTATTAATGGTATTTCGGCTGTGTAACGAATTCGCACAGCGAGCGCGTCACCGCCCGCCGAAGGGAGGGCTAGACCGTGTACTCGGATTCCGTAATTTGGGCGTATTTGCCGTTTCGGAACCGGAACTTCGTGCGCTTGTACGTCGTGACGAGTTTAGCCGCGCCGAAGCCCGCGCGGACGTTGCTCGTGTCGAAGAGCCGGAATCCGTCGCTCTTGTCTAAGAGCTTGTTCGCCGTCGAGAAGGCCCAGTCCCAATCCTCTGGGCCGTAGTCGTGGACGACGTCTGCCATCGCGACGTTGCGGAGGATCTCGTCGCCGATGGCGTCCTTCCAGCGGTCGTTGTACGTCGAGAGATCACCGGCCGCGGCGAGTTCGCCCGCGATTGCGCCCGTGCGGACCGCCGTGTGGTCGCCGCCCTCGTGGAAGGCCGATGTCGATCCCATCGCGCCGCCGACGACAGCGATCCCCGCGCCGGTCGGCGAGTCGATCGGCCGCGTCGAGGAGATGGCGTACGTCTCTGTGCCCTTGGACTTGCCACGGTCTTCGACGAGCGGGAAGTCCGCGTCGATGTCGTACTCGTCGCCGTACTCCATTTCGAGGAGGCGTCGAATGTACGTTTTCCCGTTGGGAATCCGCTCGTCGTCGGGGCGGAGGAGCGGGTAGTCGGCTCTATTCGCCACGTCGTCGATGTCCATCCCGATGGGCATCGTCAGCCCGATCCGGGCGACGTTGTCGTCGTTCGGGAAGATCCACGGATAGGCGGTGTGGCCGGGCATATGCCCCCACCAGAACTTGATCGCGCCCGCGACTTCCTCGAACACTTCCTCCGGAAGGCGGCGGTGCTCCTGATAGGCGATGTGGTTCGTCTCGCGGGTCGAGAGTCGCTCGGTCACGTCGAACGGGAGATACTCGTCGAGCACCCCGCTCGTGATCTGTCGCTGCGGACCGTCGGCGAGGATCAGGAAGTCCGCGCCAATTTCGTCGCCGTCGGCGAGTTCGAGTCGGTGACGCGGTTCGTTCGCGGCGTCGAGATCGGTTTCGACGTTTCGGACCGACGTGCCCACGCGGTACTCCGCTCCCGCGCCCTCCGCGCGGTCGCGAAGGAAGTCGTCGAATCGGGCCCGCTGCATACAGAACCCGAAGCTGTCGTACGACGATTCGATCCCCGTCGAGCGCATCGTCAGCGACTCGTTCGGCCCGATGAACTCCGCCCTGTCTAACTCGCCGAGCACGACGTCGTCGGGCATCTCGTCGGGGTGGATTCCCATGATGTCGACCCAGTAGTCGAGGATGCCAGCGGCGTCCGTCGAGTCCGGGCCCAATCGATCGGGGCGGTCCGCCCGCGGGACGCCCTTTTCGAGTACGATCGCCGACGCCCCGGCCGACGCGGCCGCGTGTCCGGCCGACGACCCCGCGGGGCCGCCGCCGACGATTGCTACGTCGAATCGCTCCATATGGCTACAGCGACCCCGATCCGGTATTATACTGTCGTTCACTATCGACCCGACCGCCGTCCGTACTCCGACTCGATCCGTCAGTGACGACACAGCGACTACAGCGGATCGTCCCGCCTCGGATCCCCGTAGAGCCGATCGCGAAGCAGTTCGGCGACATCGGTCAGATGCACTTGTCCGAAGATCGCAACGAGGAGCGCGCCGAGGGAGTTGAACATCGAGTCGCGGACGGTGTCGTCGAGGCCGTGTTGCGCCAGCGGCATCGTCAGCCCCGTCGCGTTCGCGACAACGTCGAGCGCGAACTCGAACAGCTCCCAGATGACGCCGAACGCGAGCACCACGACGAAGATGTACACGAAGAATACTCGATTCGGGATGTGGATCTCGTCGCTGTGGAGATCGATCGCTCGGGCTGCCGTGTAGCCCACGGCGGCGATGAGCGATGCCGACGTCGCGTGCGTGAGGTGATCCCACCACCCGACCTGCCCGTAGAGGCCGGCCGATCCGAGTGTGTGGAGGAAGACCGCGGTCGTGATCCACAGGGCGAGCCACGGGTCCAGCGGGAGGTCGTAGTTCCGCTCTAAGACGGCGGGCAGAAACGTGATCGTCAGCGCGAGAGCGCCGTTGGTGATCGCTTTCGGTTGTTTCGCGAGAAGGCCGTAGACCACGAGCGCGACGAGCACGAGTTGCATCCCGCGGGTGAGCCGCCGCTGATTCCGCATCGACGGTCGGGGCAGTCGGCTCATCGTCTCACCATCCGACGGATCACGCGCCACAACTGGCGGTCTCGGCGTCTGAAGTATCCCTCGAATAGTACGCCGGCGACCAGTCCGGCGAGCGTGACGTAGAGCCACTCTATCATCAGCGCCTCGTTGTCCACGAGAAACGACGTCCCGAGGAACCGGTCGGCGTTCCACCGGAAGATGGTCCACGCGGCGACTGCGGCCATCGTCGTCAGCACGACGAGCACGACGGCGAACCACGGGGTGACCTTCATCGAGGTGAACAGATGGAGTTCGACGATGATCAAAAGCGCCAGCGCCGCGAGCGCGACGTACGTCGCGAACGTCCCGACCGTTCCCCCGACGAGGCCGCGAACGAGAATCGGTAGCAGCGCGAGAACGAGGAGCTCCCACGGAAGCATCATCCGCCACTCGCGGTACGCCAGCGGCGGGAGCGTCACGACCGCACCCACGAACCCGACGAACAGGATCCACTGGTAGTCGACGTCGACGGCGCTCTCGACGAACACGGTCGCGAGCACGCCGACGAGCAGCCACCCGAGGATCGCGTTCGTGCGCCCGTCACGGAACAACCGTTCGAGCGCGTCTCCGACCTCCAGCAGTGCCGATTCGTCCCCGCTTCCCTTCCCATCCATTACCGAAGGTGATCGCACGCTCGCTGTATAAGCCCGGCGGCGAGTGTCTGTCGCGCTTCCGTCGACGGGACCCCATCCCACCCGAAAAGGTAACCGTGGTTCAGCCGAAGCGCGACCAACGATGCCAGCCGAAAACCGAATGACAGTCTTGGAGAAGCGCGAAGCCGGCGAGGGGATGACGCTCGCGGAGCGACCGGTTCCGACACCCGGTGAGGGCGAAGTCCGCATCGCCGTGAAATCCGTCGGCATCGACGGCGGCGTCGAAGGTCCTTTCTACCGCTGGGAGGAGTCGTTCCACCGCTACGAGCCACACCTTCCCCAAGTGTTCGGCCACGAGTTCGCAGGTGTGGTGGACGCCGTCGGCCCCGGCGTCGACGGTTGGCAAGGCGGCGAGCGCGTCGCCGTCGAACCGCGCATCTCCTGTGGTCGCTGCCGAAACTGTCGAGAAGGCCGTGCAAATCTCTGTACCAACGAAACGGGGTTCTCACCCCACGGTCGGAAGTCGATCGGTATCGATACCGAGGTCCAAGGGGCGCTCGCGGAGTACGTGATCGTTCCCGCGCGGAACCTCTACGCGCTCCCCGACGGCATCACGTTCGACGAGGGCGTGTTTCTGGAACTGCTCGCGATCGGCGTCCACGGCGTCGCGATCTCCTCGTTCGCGGTCGGCGACCGCGTCGCGATCACGGGACCCGGATCAGCGGGCTTGAGCGCACTGATCGCGGCCCGCGAGGCGGGCGCTAGCGAAATCGTGATGATCGGTGCCGATGCCGACGAGGGGACGCGGCTCCCGATCGCCCGCGAGATGGGGGCGACGGCGACGCGAAACGTCGCCGAGGGCCCGCTCGAAGAGCCTGTGGACGTCTTCCTCGAAGCGTCCGGCCACGAATCCGCCCTGCGGCTCGCGGAGTCGAGCATCCGCCCGGGCGGCGAACTCGTCCAGATCGGCGTCTACCACGGATCCGAGCGCGTCCCGATCGATATGAACAGTCTCGTGAACGAGGAGATTGCGGTCCAGACGATCAACGCTCGACGGGAGTCCGATTGGCGGCGGACGCTAGCGATGGCACCCTCGGTCGACCTCTCCCCGGTCGTCGGACCGGCCTTCCCGATGGCCGACTACGAAGACGGATTCACCGCAGAGGCCGAACGAGCGGGCGTGAAAATCGTGCTGCATCCTCACACCGACTAGCGACGATCGGGTTCACTACGACTGGCGACGGTCGGGTTCGCGAGTGGCGCTGTTCTCCACCCGATGGACGCGAATCGCCAGCGCGAGAAACGTCGCGAGGATCGTCAATCCGACGGCCGCGGCTGCAGCGACGTCGTGCGCGGGGACCCCATGGTCGCCGGCATTGACGAGTCTCGGACCGAAGTACGTGTGATGATAGTCCCCGACGAGGGGGAGGAAGTAATCGACTACATCGTTGAACGTAAACCAGAGGCTCGCGACGCCGACGGCTGGCACAGTGAACTCCGCGTAGCGGTAGATGATGAACGCCTGTAGCCCCATTCCGAAGTGACTGACGAGCAAGAACCAGTGGTACGGATCGCCGGTCGCGAGCACGTCGTTGATCGCGAGTTGGACGACGACCACCCAGAAGCCGTACTTCAGATTCCCGACGAAGGCCAGCGCGTGAATCCAGTTTCGGTTCTTTCCGATCTTCCACGAGAGGAGACTGGCGACCATAAACAACGTCACCAGCGGGCTGTCGGGCACCGCGGGCCAGATCACCAGCTGGCTGTTGAAGAGTTGAAACCGGTAGTACCAGAATCCGAACACGGTGCCCGCGAGGTTGACGGCGACGACGACCCAGACGAGACGGAGTGCGATCTCCTCAAGTCGGTTGGGCAACGGTGCGAGGTACGCCGGGAGGTCGCTCGTGGCCGGTGTCGAAGCCATCGTGTCTCGTTCTGTGTGCGAGGTCGGTAAGTGGCTCGGAACCGATCTTCGATCGACACCGACTCGATGGGGTTGTTCGCGGCTTCCATCCGAGGGTCACCGACGATTGTTCTCGAATTGTGGCGGATTAGGTAGTTCACTCTGATACGGATTACTCTCTTCTCGTACCGCCGAGCGCCGTCAACGGGGAGGGCGCTCGGCGGTCCACAGTGAGAGTAATCCGTATGAGTGGTGAGGACGTGTTTAGTGGAGGCACCCGTTGATCCGTTGCGCAAGTTTTAGGCTGTAAGGGTTGTAAGGATTGCACACGAAGTCCGACAAAGGATATCTGTGTGACGAACAGGTGCCCGAACAAGGACTCGTCCCTCTCTCTGTATTCCGCGTCAGGGTGGAAAAGCGCCCGAGTGGAGCGGGGATGGTATTGGGGATATGGAGCGTGTGACAATGTCGACAGCAAATAAACGAATTCCAGTCACGGAAGAACGATGGAAAGAACTGAACGAATTGAAATCAGCCGGCGAAACGTACGACGAACTGCTGGAAAAACTGATTCAGGAACACAACCGGCGGCATCTCGCAACAAAGGCCCGAGCGGTGCGCGAGGCCGACGCGGAGGAGCTGACGCCGCTCGATGAGCTTTGAAGTCCTGCTCAGTGAGGAAGCGCAAAAATACCTGAGCGCGCTTGACGAGAAGAGCGCACGGATTGTGAAGGATAATCTCCGGAAATTGGAGGATGAACCGTATCCACGACCGGGTTCAGGCAGTGGAGACCGGGAGAAGCTTCACATCGACGGTGAGGAGCTGCATCGACTCCACATCGGTCGGACACACACGGCCCTCTATGTGATTCTCGACGATGACCGAGAGGTTCGTGTGGTCGAGATAGTGGATATTGACGAGGCGCACAAACGCTACGGGCTCGATTGAACCGAAGGACTCCTCTGCACTGGATCGAGAGCGTTCGTAATCAACTTCCGTTTTGTGTGAGAAATCGATAGGCGCGACTCGTCACCCGCCGCGTCGACTCTAGTGATGTTACTAACCACATCATTTATTGTGATGTGGTTCGCAACAACAATTGTAGATGGCACCCGACGACGTGCGTGTGTTGGAAGACACAGAACGGCGTTTCGAGGATGGCACCGTTCTGCGTGTTCGCGTGCTGGACGTGCCGGTGTCGGAGAAATTCCCGGACGGCGTCAAGTACCGCCTTCACTACGGTACCGACGACGGGGAAACGCTGCTTCGGTACGACAACTCCCACGGAGTCCACGAACGCCACACACCCGACGGACTCGACGAGGACTACGAATTCCCCGGCTACGGGGCCGTGCAAAAGCGCTTCTGGGACGAGGTTGAACAGTTGCGCGATGAACGAACCGCCAACGGACAATAGCAACTATGACGCAGAACACACTCATCGTGACGGTTGAATCGATTGGCGCTGTCCAGCAGCGCACTTCCGAAGCATTCGAACAGGCGCTCGCTGAGGATACCCCAGCAGAAGACATTGCGCGCCGCCTGAGCTTCGAGACCACCGACCAGCTGGCCCAAGTGTTTACGCCGCGAGCAATCGACCTGCTCCAAGCGATCGCGCAGGAAGAGCCCGCAAGTATCCGCGAAGCTGCCCGGCTGGTCGACCGGGACATCAAGCAGGTTTCGGAGAATTTGGAACGACTCGAAGCGTACGGTGTCGTGGTGTTTGTCGAGGAGGGGCGAGCGAAGCGCCCTGTCGTCCCCTACGACGAAATCGACATTCAACTTCCGCTTCGAGAAACCGTGGGGAAGGGTGCAGCCTCGGCCTGAGTACTGTTCGATCGCGAGCAGTACGAGTACGTTCGGTTGTTCGCGAACCTCCTCGATATCGTGCCCGTCGGGAGCGCCGACGAACGGCAGATCGTATTGCAAGCCGTCAGTTACTACGCAGACGGGATGACGCCGTTCGACGCGTTTCACGCAGCGACTGCAGAAACGCGTTCACTCCGGATCATCAGTTCAGACAAGGCGTATCGGGAAGTCGATTCTGAACACATTCCGCTCGAAGCGGATTCAACCGAGTGAAAAGAAACAGTGGGACCGCTGAGAGTCGAACTCAGGTCCTACCGACCCCATCGGCAGAGGATACCACTACCCCACGGTCCCGGAGTGCATTCGACTGGATGCGAGTGTGACCGTTAAGTCCTTCGTTTCGACGCGCGCGAGCGACGCACTCGCACGCGTGCTGTGGGATCCAGTGCTTGTTCGGACCGCTAGACCAAGACCCGTTCGAGCGAGACGACCTCGCCAGACTCGGCCGTCGCCTCACCCACCAACTGCCCCAGACAAACCGCGGCATCGTCGGGGGTGAAACAGGTGACTAGCGCGCCCGTATCGGCCGCGAGGGTCGCGTCGTCGACGTCGACGATCCCCGGCGCGTACACGGGTGCCCCCTCGGCGACCTGCTCGGCCGCCGAGTGCGCGATCGTGAGTTTCGGCAGGTGCGTCAGCGAGCGCTCGGCGGGCGAGACGACCTCGCGGAGGGCGGACTCGTCGCCCTCGCGCGCGAAAACGAGCGCGTCGGTCAGATCGGCAGTCGAGACGAGATCCGAGTCGTCGAAGGGATCGGTCGCGGTCCGGCGGAGATCGCCCATGTGGGCCCCTGTCCCTGCCGCGAGCCCGAGGTCGTGACAGAGCTTTCGGACGTACGTCCCGCTCTCACACCGGATTCGGATGAGCGCCTGCCGATCGCGGACCTCCAGCAGATCGAGTTCGTGGATCGTTCGCGTGCGGAGGCGACGCGAAACAGCACTCTTCCGCGGTGGCTTCTGGTAAATTTCGCCCTCGAACTCCGCGAGGACGGCATCGAGGTCGGCGGGGACGGGTCCGTGGAGTTCCAAGACCGCGACGTACTCCTTCGTCCCCTCCAGAAACACCTGTGCGAGCCGCGTCGCGTCGCCGAGGAGAATCGGCAGACAGCCGGTCACCTTCGGATCGAGCGTCCCCGCGTGGGCCGCGCGGTCGACGCCCGCTTCATCCCGAGCCCACGCCGAGACTTGATGCGCCGAGGGTCCCGGCGGTTTATCCAGGTTGACGACGCCGAACGACAGCAGTTCGTCCATCGATCGCTCGTCGGGCGGGCCACGGAGTTCCGACATTATCGCCTCCTGTACGCCGAGTGTGAGTCAGTCATCCTCAGAAGTCGTAGTCGACGCCCTCGACGGGGTACTTTCCTTCGTCTTTGTTCGGATCGTACGCGCCGACCGCGGTGGTCAGGATGTCCGGGACGTCCTCGGCGCTCCAGCGGGCCGTGTTCAGCACGATGTCGTAGATAGAGAGGTCGGTGATGTCGATGTTGTAGTACTCCTGATATCGGAGCGCTTCGCTCTCCTCGCGTTCGCGGGTCTCTTCGAGAGCCATCTCGGGGGATTTGTCCTCGCGGTCGGCGATTCGGTCGGCCCGGACCGACAGCGGCGCGTCGAGCCAGAGCCGGAGGTCGGCGGCGTCGCCCGCGAGCCACCCGGCCAGTCGCGACTCCAACAACACGTCGTCGCGTTCGAGCGCGACCGACCGCAGCCGTTCGTCCAAGTCGCGGTCGATCTGGTCGTCCTCCTCGGCGAGTTTGTTGAACTCCACCGCCGTCATCCCGCGCTCCTCGGCGAGCGCGCGGAAGATGTCACCACCGCTGACGTGTTCGAGATCGAACGCCTCAGCGAGGGCAGTGACGGTCGTACTCTTTCCGGCCCCGGGTGGGCCAGAGACGGTTACCAACATACTCCATCTGCGTGCAGGCGATTAAAAGAGGTTGTCTTTGCGTCCGGGCGAACGGGGCGTCATCGGTCAAGCTTGGTCAGATGACGTTGCCCCGGTCAGACGATGTCGACCCGGTCAGGACGACGTCGGCGAGATGTCGATGTTCAGGCTCTTGCGGATGATCTGGGTGAATCCCATCGAGCAGAGGAAGTACCAGACAATCCACGCTTGGATCGGACCGATCACCGAATCCGTCCACTGCACTTCACCCGCGAGCGGGAGCACCAGCGGGTCGAGCGCGATATGCGCGCTGGCGTTGCCGCCGACGCCGATGGCCCAGTACATCCAGAGGAACACCGGGATCGTGAGGAACATGATCCACACCATCGGACGGAACTGCTCTTTGAACATTCCCAGCTGATCACCCATCGCTTCCATCTGCTCGTCTTGGATCGCGTCGAGCGCGTCGTCGTCGCCCGCTTCTTTTGCTTCCTTTCGGCGCTCTTGGATGTCTTTCATCCGTTCCTGATAGGCGGACATCTTGTCCATATTCATCAGGTTCGCCTGCAGCAGCGTCGAGTACAACCCGGTCGCGAGCGCGAGAATCATCACGACGGCGTAGAAGGGAAGTAGCTCCTGCAGCGGGCTGAGCGGAACGTCCATTGCGGTCCCGATGAGGTCTCGGAGCGGCTTCCACGAGTACCCGACGAAGAGGCCGATCGTGACGAGGGCCGCGCCCTTGTCGTACTTCGACCACGAGGACTCGTCGTCGTCCGGAATCTCCGTGGTGCTCCCGGCGGCCGCGCTTGACGAGTCAGACGCGGACGCGGGGTTCAGTCCCGCGCGAGTCGCCTCGGCGTCGGCCACGCGGAAGCCCTCCTCGCCCTCGACGAGAATCTCCTTCTCGATGAGGCGGCCCCACTGACCGGACGTGATGTCGCCTTTCACGTCCAGCCACGTGACTTCGTCGTCGCCGTCGGTCCGATCGAGGACCGTCTCGACGGCCTCTCGCATCCCGTCGTCGTTCGAGACGAGGGTGCGAACCTTCGATTCGATTCGTGGCATCTGCCCGGAGGTAGTCCCCCATCGGTTATGAAGCTTTTACTCTCCGCGCGCCAGCGCTTGGCAGTCGCTCGACGCGGTGAACCGGTCAAAAAACGGCCGGTCGGATCGGCGGTCGGTTGCGATCGTCGACGACGCCCCGCTGAAGTGGTGCGGTGTTACGCGTCGACGACGCCCCGCTGAGGTGGTGCGGTGTTACGCGTCGACGACGCCCCGCTGAGGTGGTGCGGTGTTACGCGTCGACGACGTCGACGATGGCCTCGAAGACTTCTCCGGGAGTGCCCTCGCCGTCGATTTCGACGAGGACGCCCTCGTCGCGGTAGTGATCGATGACGGGAGCCGTGTTCTCGTCGTAGACGCGGAGTCGCTCGCGGACGGTCTCCTCGGTGTCGTCGTCGCGCTGCACGAGTTCGGCACCGCACTCGTCGCAGACGCCCTCTTCTTCGGGCGGTTCGAACTCGACGTGGTAGCTCGCGCCGCAGTCCGGACAGACGCGGCGGCCGGTCAGTCGTTCGACGAGTTCGTCGGTGTCGACCGAGAGGTAGACGACGAAGTCGAGATCGGTCATCCCCGAGAGTTCCTCGGCCTGTTCGAGGTTCCGCGGGTAGCCGTCGAGGACGTAGCCGTCGGCGCTCGTCAGCGCCTCCTCGACGATGGCGTTGACGACCTCGTCGGGGACGAGTTCGCCGGCGTCCATGTACGCCGCCGGCGTGTCGTACTCGGTGTCCATCTCGCTGATGTCCATCTGCTTGTTGGCACGGAGCGCGTCCCCGGTCGTCACGTGTTCGAGGTCGAACTCGGCCGCGAGGCGCTTCGACTGCGTTCCCTTCCCGGCACCCGGCGGGCCGAGAAGCAAGATGTGCTTGCCCATATCGCACCAGTCTGGGTCCGTCCGTATAACGTTGAAGAAATTCGCCCGAGTCATTAGTCGCTCGTCCACGCTAGGGTCTGCTCCACAGTGGTTATCAGACCGGAAGCGTCGACCCGGAAGCGTCGATCCGGCAGCGTCGGCCCGGAAGCGTCGACCCGGAAGCGTCGGTCGATCGGTCGGTGAAACCACGATGATTTCTTGAGGACGCGCGGCGAGTGGCACGTATGACCAGATTCGAGGCCGACGAGCCCCGAGAGCGACAGAAGCTGTTCGCGGAGGCCATCACGGCACATCGGACGCGCGGGAGCGCGTTCACGACGTTCGAGGCCGATCACGATCCCGACCTCGACGGCGAGGAGTCGCCCGCGCCGTGGCTCCAGTTCGCGGATAAGACGTTCAATCTCGACGTCGCGGGCGACGAACTGGATCGATTGAACGACGCTGTCGACGACTTCCCGGCGTTTCGGATCGACCAACTCGAATCGCCCGAGGAGGCGGAAGCGACCAACGTCAGAATAACCGCCCGGTCGGATGCGAACCACCTCGCCGCCTTCGCCGATCGGGTGTTCAAACACGTCTACGACCGCGATGAGGGATACCGCGCGTGGGTGACGGCCGTGTGACACCCGTTCCTGCGACGCTACCTCGTCTCAAAGCCATTCCTGCGACGCTACCTCGTCTCAAAAAGAGACGACAGGTCACTCGGAGTGGACAGGACGTGAATCGAGTGTAGTTGTCGGTGACGGGACGAAAATATTATACAGTAGAAAGTGTCGAAGTGGCAAAGCATCAGTTGATTCCGCAGCGCTGAGTGAGAACCACTATACCCGATGCCGACATAGATGGCCCATATGACTGTCCGGAACGATGGCCCTTCACGATCGATTGCGTCCCGTGTCGCGGGCGGCTGGGAACTCTCCCGCCTGCGGCGTGGCGCGACGAGTCGAACTGGCCGCGCCGACGCCCCTCGAACACGACCGTCCACGCTCCCCGCCGATGAGTGAGGTCGATTCACTGTTCGCCCGGCCGCTGCTGCCGGTCGCGAACGAAGACGATGCCGACAGAACGGCGACGCTCGCGTTTCCGTACATCGCCGCGGCGGGCGGCCGAGCGACCGCGCTGCACGTGATCGAGAAAGCGGGCGGCGCACCGGATAAAGCGCCGCTCGAACAGCGGGAGGCGATGGCCGAGGAGATCTTCGAACACGTCCGCTCGGCCGCGGCCGACGCCGGCGTCGAGGTCGAGACCGACCTCCGCTACGGGACGGATGTCGCCGAAACGATTCTCGAAACCGCCGAAGCAACCGATGCAACTGCGATCGTATTCACACCGCGCGGCGGCAAAGCGTGGTGGAACCTCTTCAGCGGCGACACGCACGAGACGCTGACGACCGAAAACGAGGTGCCGGTCGTCGTCCTGCCGAGTCGCGACGAAGGGAAGGAAGGCGATGCATCGACGACTGGTTCGGACGACGTAACGACGGGTGACGACGCGTGAGCGGCGACGAGGAACTCGCCAAAGACCTCGGTCCCCTCGCCGCGCTCACGATCGGCGTCGGAACAATGATCGGCGCGGGGATCTTCGTCCTCCCTGGCGACGCGATCCTTCGGGCCGGCTCGTTCGCCTCCGCGGCCTTCGTTCTCGGCGGTGTCATCGCGATATTCACCGCCCTATCGGCCAGCGAACTCGGCACGGCGATGCCCCGCTCCGGCGGGGCGTACTACTACGTCAACCACGCGCTCGGGCCGCTGCTCGGGTCGGTCGCGGGGTGGGCCAACTGGCTCGGCCTCGCGTTCGCCAGCGCGTTCTATATGGTCGGGTTCGGACGCTACATCTCGCGGATATTTGACGTCAGCGGCACCGTGGGGATGGGCCCGATCGGGCTCGACGTGGTGACGATCGCGGCGCTCATCGGGGGCGGCTTCTTCGTGCTGATCAACTACGTAGGGGCGAAAGAGACCGGGCGACTGCAGAACGTTATCGTGGTACTTCTCGTCGCAATTCTCGCAGTTTTCACGCTTCTTGGGACGCTGCGGGCGGATCCGGCAAACCTCCCCGCGCCCAGTACGGTCAGTGAGACGCTCGGGACGACCGGGTTCATCTTCGTCTCGTATCTCGGATTCGTACAGATCACGAGTGTCGCCGAGGAGATCAAAGATCCGGGGAAGAACCTTCCGCGGGCCGTGATCGGGAGCGTCGTCCTCGTCACGGTGATCTACGCCTTGGTCCTCGTCGTGATGAGCGCGGCCGTCCCGCAGGGGTTCATCGCCGACCTCGTCACGAACGTCGCACCGGGCGAGACGCAACCGATCGCGGTCGTCGAAGTCGGCCGGCAGATCCAAGGCGCACTGATGGGCGGTGCGCTGCTGTTCGGGGGGCTTCTCGCGACTGCGTCCAGCGCCAACGCGTCCATCCTCGCGTCCTCGCGGATCAACTTCGCGATGGGACGCGACCGGATCGTGACGCCCGCGTTGAACGAGATCCACCCGCGTTTCGGCACGCCGTATCGGTCGATCGCCATCACGGGTGCGCTCATTCTGCTGTTCATCCTCGCTGGCGACATCGCGCTGCTCTCGGGGGCCGCCTCGGGACTCCACTTGATCATCTACGGGCTCTTGAATATCGCGCTCATCGCGATGCGGTACATCAACCCCGAAGACTACCAGCCCGACTTCACGGTGCCGCTGTTCCCGCTGCTGCCGATCTTGGGAACCATCTTCTCGTTCGCGCTGTTGGTGTACGTCGAGTCCGACGCGCGACTGCTGTCGTTCGGAGTCGCGGTGGCTGCGATCGTCTGGTACCTCCTCTACGCCCGGAGCCGAGCAACGAAGCAGGGAATCCTCGGCAAATACATCCTGCACTGGTCCGAGGAGATGCCCGACGCGGCCGTCTCGGCGGCGACCTCCGTCCAACCCGACGGCGGTGACTACCGCGTGCTGGTCCCGCTCGCGAACCCCGAGCACGAGACCGATCTCATCACGCTCGGCGGCGCGATCGCCAAACAGCGGAACGGGACGCTCGTCGCCGTTCACATCGAGACGGTGCCCGACCAGACGGCGCTCGAATCGGCCCGCGAAAAGATGGACCACTCGGTGTCGCGAGAGCTGCTCGAACAGGCGCGGACGGATGCGGAGACGTTCGACGTCCCAGTCGAAACGCACACGGTGCTCTCCCACCAGAGCTTCGAGGGCATCTTCGACGCGGCGAACACCTACGACGCCGATCTCACAGTGATGGGCTGGGGGCCGGACTCCCACGGCGCACCGGGTCGCGCCGAGAGCGCCGTCGACGAACTCGCCTCGTCGCTCCCGTGTGACTTCCTCGTTATGAAGGACCGCGGGTTCGACCCCTCGGAGATCCTGCTGCCGACCGCCGGCGGGCCGGACTCGGAGTTGTCGGCCGCGATCGCCGGCGCGCTCGCCCAAGAGTACGACGCCAACGTGTCACTCTTGCACGTCGCCGACGACGAGGAGTCTGGACAGGCTTTCCTCGAAGAGTGGGCGGCGGAGAACGGGCTCCCCGACGCGGAGCTGATCGTCGACACCGGCGACGTCGAGGCCGCGATCGAACGGCACGCCGCCGACGCGTCGATGCTCATCGTCGGTGCGACGGAACGCGGCCTGCTCTCGCGACTCGTCAGCGGGACGCTCGTTCTCGACGTCATCGAGGACGTCGACTGTTCGGTGCTGCTCGCCGAGAAGGCCCGAAAGCGGTCGCTGTGGGAGCGGCTGCTCGGGGACAGTCGATAGCGACCGAAAAGGATCGTCGCAGCGGTTCCGACGGTTAGACGGTTAGGCTTCGTTCGCGTCGACGAACGTTTCAGCGCCCTCGTAGAACCACTGGTCGTTCTCCCGCATCGCGCGGCCGACCGCCTTGTGCATCGCGACGAAGTCCTCGAACTCCTCCTCGTCGACGTTCTCGAAGATCTCGCGGAGCGGGACGACGCGCTCGGAGTCGAGGCGGATCGGGTCGTCGCCGTACTCCGCGACGAACTCCTCGCGCGAGAGCGGGAAGTCCTCGCTCTCGTCGACCTTCTTGGCGATCACGGCGTGGCCGTACTTCCGTCTACCCTCCGAACCCTTCTCACCGTCGGGATCGTGTGGCCAGTCCATACCCGCGTGTTGGGAGGCCACGGCAAAGCCGTTACGCATCTATCGGCGGCGTGGTTGTAGAACTCCAGTGGGACTGGGATTTGAACTCACTCGCATCGCTTCGCGATGCTCGCTGCTCAAATCCCACTCGTTACCGATGTGCTCGTTGACGAGTGCGCCGCAGATGTAACTGCGGCGCGTGGTTCACTCGCAAAATGCGGTGGGACTGGGATTTGAACCCAGGAATCCGTGAGGATACCTGCTTTCAAGGCAGGCGCAATAGGCCGCTCTGCCATCCCACCGCGTCCGGTACTTTCCGATCCCGCGTCTAAGAGTTGTCGGTCGCGGACGACGCCATCACTCGCGGACGACCCGCAGCTCCCGCTCTGCGTCGTCGACGACGACGAGGCCACTGTCGACGACGAACGTCGCCGTCCGCTCGGGGACGACTCGCCCGGCCTGCCAGCGCGCGCGGATCGTCGAGACGAGCGTCGCGAGGTCCGACCCGTCCCGCACGGTCGGCTGCATCGGCAGGAATCCGACCTCGCTGCCGGCGTCGTTCGCGTGGTCGACGAGCGTCTCGGCCTCGGGCGTGGCAAACGCGCCGTAGAAGTCGATCGGCGATTTGAAGCCCGCGAAGTAGACCCGACCGTTCGTGGAGGGACCGAGCACGACGTCGTTCGTCCGAAGCTTCATCGCCGCCGAATCGATCGTCGAGCGGAGCACGAACGGCGCGTCGCCGCGGAGGATCGCCGCGGACTGAACGCTCTCCTCGCGCAGGAGATGCGTGACGGTGTTTCCCGCTCGCGCCGAGAGCGTCGAGCCGACCTGCACCTCGAATCGGGCCTCGTCGGGCGCTTCCAGCGCGTCGTCGGCGACGGCGCGGATCGCTTCCTCGGGCGATTCCTCGGGGTCGACTGCCGAATCGGGGAGGAGGTCGTCCGGCCGGTAGTTCACGAGCAGTTCGCCGCCCGAACGCTCGACGGCGCGGAGGGTGTCGCCGAGCATCGCCTCGGCGAGTTCGGCGCATTCCGATTCGGAGAGCGGGCTCGTTTCCGCGAGCCGCGAAAGCGAGTGCCCCGGACGCGGCGGGTCTGCCAAAACGGCGACGACGGTCATACTCGCTCTCGTCGTCCGTCGGTCTTGAACCCGACGTTTCTCGTTCTCCGGGGGCGACGGCAGGTCGACAATCGCCGCGCTATCGACTGCGCCGACCCTTCGTCTGGCGGTAGTCGCGAGCGAAGACGTTTTCGCGGAGGTGGTCGACGAACGCCGCGGTCTGCTCCTCCGTCTGGCGCTCCAGTTCGATCATCGGAACGAGTTCGAACCCCCGGCCGCGGATCGTCGTCGCGTGCGCCTCATCGACGTCGACGTCCCCCGGACTGTTCGTCGTGTAGTCCGTCGCGAGCGCGTCGAGCGTGCGCTGACCGATCGGGACGATGATCTCGGGGTTGATCATCCGGATCTCGGCGTTCAGGTACGGTTCGCACGTCTGAATCTCTGTGTCTGTGGGCCGCCGATCGGGATGTCGACAGCGCGTGAGGTAGGTGAGAAAGACGTTTTGCAGGTCGGGTTCGTCGGCGTCGGGCTCCGAGCGCGCGAAGCCGAGGTCGCCGAGGATCGATTGGAGGCGCTCGCCCGCGTCGTCGCCGGTGAACGGCACGCCGGTCCGGTCGGCCCCCGCGTGCGGTCGCTCCGCAACGAAGAGGAACTCGCCGCCGACGTCGCCGTAGCCGTGCACGACGTTCGTTCTCGCGTTAGAGAGGTCCTCACAGTTCGTACACGACGCGTCCATACTGAACGGGTTCGCCAGCGAGTCCTGTTCGGCGTCCATACTCACTCCCGCGCGGGCGGCTCCGAGGGCGATCCTCCGGCCGCGGATGATCCGCCGGACCCGTCCCGCTGCGATCCCGCGCCCTGCGATCCCGCGCGCTGTGATCCGTTCCGATGTGACGCCTCGCGCCGTCGAACCACGCCCGCCATATCCGCGACGTTCTCGGTCATCACGCGGAACGCGTCGGCGGTCTCGCCGTCGTCGAGGACGACCGGTTCGCCGCCGTCGCCGCCGGTCCGAACCGAGGGATCGAGCGGGAGCGAGCCGAGGAACGGGAGGTCGTTCTCGGCCGCGAACGCCTTGCCCCCACCCGCGCCGAAGATGTCGTGGTCGGAGCCGCAGTCGGGACACCGGAACGACGACATATTCTCGACGATGCCGAGGACGTTCGTGTCGTGTTTGCCGAACATCTCCAAGCCTTTCCGCGCGTCGTCGATCGCGACGTCCTGCGGTGTCGTGACGATCACCGCGCCGGTGAGCGGGAGCGTCTGGAGGACGGTCAGCTGCGTGTCGCCGGTCCCCGGCGGCAGGTCGAGAACCAGATAGTCGAGATCGCCCCACTCGACGTCCTCGACGAGCTGGGTGAGCAGCTGATGTACCATCGGACCGCGCCAGATGACCGGGTCGTCCTCGCCGACGAGGAAGGCCATCGACATCAGTTTCATCCCGTACTTCTCGGGCGGGACGATCGTTTGATCCCCTGTCGCCTGCGGGGCCTCCTCGGCGGCGACCATCCGGGGGACGTTCGGCCCGTACACGTCGGCGTCGAAGAGACCGACGCGCGCGCCGAGCTTCGAGAGCCCCGCCGCGAGGTTGACCGCGACGGTCGATTTCCCTACGCCGCCCTTCCCGCTCGCCACGGCGATCACGTTCTCGACGCCCGGGAGGACGTCCTCGTCGGGCGAGACCGCCGAAGGAATGTTCGCGGTGAGGTCGACGTCGTACCCGGTATCTCCCAGCGCGTCGCGGATCTCGCCCGCGATGGCGCTTTCGACCGGAGAGTAGGGCGCACCGAGCGCGAGCGAGATGCGAACCCGCTCTGCCTCGTCGTCCACGTCGACGGCGTTGACGAGCCCCAGCGAGACGATGTCGTCGCCGAGATCGGGATCCGACACCGACCCGAGGCGCTCGCGGACGGCTTCCTCGTTCATACCCGGTGGTCGGTGAGTACGGCCGATAAGAGTTTTGAACGGGGTTCCGCTTTCTTGCCGGTTTCTTTCGGGCTAAGCGTAACCATATGTGATTACACATCCGCCCGAAACGACGGCGAATTTATCTGCGTCCCCACGAAGGTTCGCGTAATGCTCGAAGACGACTTCGGGCGCGAGGTGTCTGGCGTTCGCGTCTCTCTGACGGACCGATGCAACTTCGACTGCGTCTACTGTCATAACGAGGGGCTCGGCGATACCCGCGGCCCGATGGACGCCCAGGACGACGAGATGACCGCCGACGAGGTCGTACGGTTCCTCGAAGTCGTCTCGGAGTTCGGCGTGGGAAAAGTGAAATTCACCGGCGGCGAACCGATGCTGCGCGGCGATTTAGAGGAAATCATCGAGCGCACGCCCGACTCGATGGAGGTGTCGCTGACGACGAACGGCACGTTCCTGCCGGGTCGCGCTGAGGATCTCAAAGAGGCAGGGCTCGAACGCGTCAACGTCTCCCAAGACGCGCTCGACCCCGACGAGTTCGCGGAGATCACCAAATCAGGCGCGTACGACAAGGTGATCGAAGGCGTCGAAGCCGCGCTAGACGCCGGGCTCGACCCGGTGAAGCTGAATATGGTCGTCTTCGAACACACCGCGGGGTACGTCGAGGGGATGGTCGATCACGTCGCGGAGAACTCCGGACTCCAGCTCCAGCTCATCGAGTATATGCCCGAGCTGACCGGCCGCCCAGAGTGGAACATCGACATCGAGCGCGTTCACAACTGGCTCGAAGAGAAAGCCGACCGCGTCGAGACTCGGGATATGCACAACCGCCGGCGCTACTACGTCGGGCAAGGGATGGTCGAGATCGTCGATCCCGTCGAGAATCCGCACTTCTGCGCGAACTGTCACCGCGTGCGCGTCACCCACGAGGGCTATCTGAAGGGCTGTCTCAACCGCAACGACGACCTGCGTTCGATGGGCGAGATGAGCAAGGAAGAAATCCGCGAGACGTTCCGCGAAACGGTCGAAAACCGCGTGCCGTACTACGGCGAGTATATGGTCAAAGAGGACGACGAGTGGGTCGTCAACGATGAGTATATCGACGCGCCCGTCACGCATCCCTGACGCGGCCATCTCGATTCCCTGTTGACGCGGCCCTTCGTTGTTGACGCTGCCTCCCGATTCCCTGCTGACGCTGCCTCCCGATTCCCTGCTGACGCGGCCACTCCCTCCCCTGCTGACGCCGACTCCTAGTTCTTGTTTCCCGGCCGACGTCGTTGTTGATTCGCCAACGTCGCACACGCGGTCACACGTTTGAACGGAATGAGATTCGTCGATCGAATCGGTTGTGCGAAGATGTGGACAGACTAAACAATATTAATGGGTCGGCGGTACGTACAGGTATCTATGAGCATACCGGAGATCGCCCTGTTCGACGCGTCGGTCGGCGACACGCCCGCCGAGCGCAACGTCCGCCGCGAGCTCGACGCGACGGTGACGGCGTTCAAAGTGAGCGAGAGCGAATTCCCGGAATGGCCCGGGGCCGACGGGTCGTGGCCCTACGACGGCGTCGTCATCTCGGGGTCGCAAACATCGGTCTACGATCGGGAGTCGTGGATGGAGACGCTCGAAGAACTGCTTCGAGACCTCCACGAACTCGGTGTTCCGATGCTCGGTATCTGTTGGGGACACCAGTTCCTCGCGCAGGCCTTGGGCGGATGCGTCGCCGCGATGGACGAGTACGAACTCGGGTACGAGCGGATCGAACGCTACGACGACTCGCCGCTCTTCGCCTCGATGCCCGGCGAGTTCGTCGCCTTCGAGACCCACTCCGACGAAGTCCTTCAGCTCCCGCCGGGCGCAGTCGAACTCGCCGGCAACGAGACGTCGTGTCAGGCGTTCTCGCTCGGGCCGACGTACGGGGTGCAGTTCCACCCCGAATACGACCTCGAAACGGTCAGAAAGGTCGTCGAGGGCAAGCGCGAGGAGGGCGTCGACGGCGAACGCGTCGACGCGGTGCTGGAGGAAGCGACGCCCGAGCGCCACGCCGAGACGGCGGCCGCGAACGGCGTGTTCGAGAACTTCTTGGCAGTCGTCGAACGCAATCCGATCGCGACGACGGTCGACTGATGGGGTGTTGACGACAGTCAGCCCGAGCGGTGCGGTCTCGACGCCGGAGTCCGGGCGTTTCGGGAGAGTAACGAATTTTTCACTGGAGCTGAGTTATGGAAGATATGCCCTCTGAGAAGGACTGTCCGGACTGCGGGGAGCCGTTAGAACGTATGGAGTTACAGGGTACCGACGCTCTCGGGTCGCTCTCGATCGTCTCGCCCGCTGACGACGACGGATTTCTGAGCAGTGTTCGAGCGGACGAGATTCTCACTCCGGTTCCGTACGTCTGCCCCGAGTGTCGGCGGACGCTCGTGTACGCGGAGGAGTAAATTTCGGAGACGTGAATCAGAAAGTCGAACCCGGACTATTCGTCGCCTGACGATGCGAGGAACGCGTCGATCGCATCGCCGCCTTGGAAGCCGCTGGCCAGTCGGCCGACGACCTCCCCGTTCTCGAACAGCAACAGTGTGGGCGCGCTCGCGATCTGGAACCGTTCGATCAGCGGCGGGTCGTCTCGGGGGTTGACCGTCGCCACCGCGAGGTCGTCGTGCGCGCGAGCGACGTTGCCGATGACGGGTTCGATGCTCGCACACAGCGCGCAGCCCTCGGTGTAGAACTCCACGAGAACGCGGCCGTGCGCCGCGATGAACTCGTCGAGGTCGGCCTCGCCGTCGAGGGCGACGGGTCGTTCCGGTGTCGTGTCCGCGGTTGAAGCGTCAGTACTCATTGTTCACAGTTGGACCTCGAGCCCCATATACTGATGGCAGACTGTCTGGATCGGTGCACACCCGGTATGCTGTGACGTATCACAGTTTACAACCGTACCGCCGCTGATCGGACGCTCCGGGCAGTGTGTGGACAGCCCGCATTCGATCGCCCTATCGTGATGTTTAAGTAGCAACCACGGGTTGTTCAGACTGCAATACGCTGTAGGGAGACTGGCTCCCGAGTCCGGAAGGGCGACAGTACAAGATCGCGCGTTGCGGTAGCCAAGCCTGGCCCAAGGCGCAGGGTTGCTAACTCTGTGGCGTCACTGCCTCCGGGGTTCGAATCCCCGCCGCAACGCTCACCAGACTGCTAACAAGTCATGAGTGCAGAAGAACCACAGGACGACGCTCCCGAAGAGGAGGAAGACCTCCGATACTTCGTCCGGATCGGTCAAACCGACCTTGACGGAACGAAGACGGTAGAGCGGAGTCTCAGCGACATGAAAGGAATCGGCAAGCGCACCGCGCGCATCGTTTCCGACGCCGCGGGCGTGGACCGACACGCGACGTTCGGTCTGCTCGACGACGACGAGATCGACTCCGTCGTCGAGGTCGTCGAGAATTTCGACGAACACGTCCCCGAGTGGATGGCCAACCGCCGAAGCGACTTCTTCAGCGGGGAGACCACCCACGAGACCGGCTCGGAACTCGAAGAGAAACGCCGCCACGACATCAACCGCATGAAAATGATCGACTCCTACCGGGGCGTCCGCCACAAGCGCGGACAGAAGGTCCGCGGACAGCGGACGAAATCCACCGGACGTACCGAGGGGACGATCGGCGTCAACGTCGAGGCGATCAGAGAGGAGGCCGCCGAAGAAGAGGCCGCCGAAGCCGCAGAGGGCGGCGAGGAGTAACCGATGGCGACCGGAAACAACACCAAGCGGTACGAGACGCCGAATCACCCGTTCCAGGGCGAGCGAATCGCTCAGGAGGGTGACCTTCTCGACCGCTACGGCCTGAAGAACAAAGAGGAGCTCTGGCGCGCACAGTCGGAGCTTCGTAACTACCGACGCGAGGCCCGACGCCTCATCGGCGACGCCCAGGGCGACCTGGAGGAAGCCGAGGCGGCCGGTGAGGAGTTCCTCACCCGGCTCCGCCGCTACGGCGTCCTCTCGGAGGGCGACGACATCAGTCGCGTCCTCGGGCTCGACGTCACCGACATTCTCGAACGCCGACTGCAGACTGTCGCCTACCGAAAGGGGCTCTCGAGTACGCCCCAGCAGGCGCGACAGTTCATCATCCACGGTCACGTCGTCGTCGACGACGCGCGCGTCACGCGCCCGTCGAAGACGGTCGAAGTCACCGAGGAAGACAGCATCACGTTCGACGAGCGAAGTCCGCTCGCAGACGAACTACACCCCGAGCGGGCGGAGGGACAGGAGTAACCAATGAGCGAATCCGAAGTAACCCAAGACAAGTGGGGCATCGCGCACGTCCACGCGTCGTTCAACAACACGCTCATCACGGTCACGGACCTGACCGGTGCCGAGACGATCGTGAAGTCCTCGGGCGGAGCGGTCGTGAAACAGAACCGCGACGAGGCATCGCCGTACGCGGCGATGCAGATGGCCGAATCCGTCGCAGAAGAGATCAAAGCGGCGGGCATCGAGGGCCTGCACGTTCGCGTCCGCGGTCCGGGCGGGAACGACAACAAGAGCCCCGGCCCGGGCGCGCAGGCGACGATCCGCGCGCTGGCTCGCGCCGGACTCGAGATCGGCCGTATCGAGGACGTCACGCCGATCCCGCACGACGGAACACGCGCGCCGAAAAACAGCCGACTCTGAGGACTCACAAATGACGAACGATTTCGAGGTCGAATTCATCGAACGCGGCGACCGAGAGGCTCGGTTCCTCGTCCGCGGCGCGACGCCAGCCGTCGCCAACGGCATCCGCCGAGCGATGGTGGCCGACGTCCCGACGTTCAGTATCGACACCGTCCGGTTCGTCGAGAACACCTCGGTTATGTTCGACGAGATGATCGGGCTTCGGCTCGGACTCGTCCCGCTGACGACGCCGCTCGACGACTTCGAGGTCGGCGATACCGTCACCCTCGCACTCGACGTGCAAGGCCCGGGAACGGCGTACTCCGGCGACATCGAGTCCGCGGAGGCGCTCGTCCAGCCGGCCGACGAGAACATCCCCATCATCGAGCTGAAGGAGAACCAACACCTCCAGTTCGAGGCCGAGGCGGTCCTCGACAGCGGGAAGTCGCACGCCAAACACCAAGGCGGCGTCTCCGTCGGCTACCGACACCTCCAGCGCGTGGAGGTCGTCGGCGACGCGGGCGAGTTCGAGGCCCAAGAACCGAACATCCTGCGCGGCGTGATCGAGGAGGCGGCCGCGGCGGACGCCGCCGCCGAGAGCGCCACGGACGGAGATCTCGTCCTCACCGACGAGTTCGACAACGACCTCACGAACCGGTATCCGGGCAAAGAGGTCGAGGTTCACGACGTGTCCAACGCGTTCGTCTTCCACGTGGAGACTGACGGGTCGTTCAGCGTCGAGGAACTGGTGCTTCGCGCCGCCGGATCGCTCGGCGACCGCGCAGCAGAGCTCGAAGACAAAGTCGCGATATAGTACAATGACTGTCCCTTCACCCACCACCCAACGTTCGCCCGTCGTCGCATCTGCGACGTCGCTGTCGTCGACGACGACGCAGCACGCTGCGAGCGCCGCGACGACCGCGGTGCCGCGCGGTCGCGGGCGGACCCGCCAGATCGAAAGGGGTTTGAAGGGGCACGCAGTAGTTCGGAGTGCGAGCAGGGATAGCCAAGTCTGGCCAACGGCGCAGCGTTCAGGGCGCTGTCCCATAGGGGTCCGCAGGTTCAAATCCTGCTCCCTGCATTTTTCGGCTCGACCACACGGGAGAGCCGTGGATGCAGCACGCAGATATGAGCCACGGGAGTCGCAACGCGTCTCCCGGCGGTTCAAATCCTGCTCCCTGCACTCCGAATTCTCTCACCTGACTGGCCGATGCCAGTCAACCCTCTCTCAGGAGACAGATAATGAGTAAGACGAATCCGAGACTCAACAGTCTCATCGCCGAGCTGAAGGCGGTCTCTCGCGAGTCCGGTGCCAACATTTGGCAGGACGTCGCGGACCGTCTGGAGAAGCCGCGGCGCACCCACGCGGAGGTCAACCTCGGGCGTATCGAACGATACGCACGCGAGGACGAGACCGTCGTCGTCCCCGGCAAAGTGCTGGGGAGTGGGGCGCTGCAAAAGAACGTTACAGTTGCGGCGGTCGACTTCTCGTCGTCCGCTCGAACCAAGATCGAACAGGTCGGGGACACGGTGGCGCTCGAACGCGCCATCGAAGAGAACCCCGACGGCAGCAACGTGCGGGTGATCCGATGAGCCTCGCAGAGTTCGACGCCGACGTCGTCGTCGACGCGCGAAACTGCATCGTCGGTCGCGTCGCCAGCGAGGTCGCCCAACGGGCGCTCGCCGGCGAATCGATCGCCATCGTCAACGCCGAAGACGCCGTCATCACGGGGTCGGAGGACGACGTGATGGGCACCTACGAAACGCGCGCGGAGCTCGGCTCCGACCGCGGCCCGCACTACCCGTCGCGACCCGACGGAATCTTCAAGCGCGCCGTGCGCGGGATGGTTCCGCACAAGAAGGACAGCGGTCGCGAAGCGCTCTCGAACGTCCGCGTCTACATCGGCAACCCGTTCGATGAAGACGGCGAGGCGCTCGAGGACACCACGCTTGACCGACTCTCGAACATCAAGTTCCTCACGCTCGGAGAGATCTCCGAGAATCTGGGGGCGAAAGTCACATGGTAACGAATACCTCTGGTAAGAAGAAGACGGCCGTCGCCCGCGCCACCGTGCGCGACGGCGAGGGTCGCGTCCGAATCGACTCCCAGCCAGTCGAACTGGTCGAGCCGGAGATGGCCCGCCTGAAGATGCTGGAGCCGTTCCGCATCGCCGGCGAGGATCTCCGATCGCAGGTCGACATCGACATCAGCGTCTCCGGCGGCGGCTTCGCCGGGCAGGCTGACGCCGCGCGGACGGCCATCGCCCGCGGGCTGGTTCAGCATCTCAACGACGCCGAACTCCGCGACGCGTATATGGAGTTCGACCGCTCGCTGCTCGTCAACGACGTGCGCCAGTCCGAGCCCAAGAAGTGGGGCGGACCGGGCGCGCGAGCACGTTACCAGAAGTCCTACCGCTGAGGTGATCAAACTATGATGATACCCGTCCGGTGTTTCACCTGCGGCAACGTCGTCGGCGAGCACTGGGACGAGTTCAAAGACCGCGCCCGCGAGGGCGATGAGGATCCCGCCGAGGTACTCGACGACCTCGGCGTCAATCGGCACTGCTGCCGACGGATGATGGTGTCGCACAAAGACCTCGTCGACGTCGTCGCCCCCTACCAATGAGCGGAAAGACCCAGTACAACCGGTACGAGAAGGCTCGCATCCTCGGCGCACGAGCGCTGCAGGTGTCTTACGGCGCGCCCGTCCTCGTCGACACCGACCAGTCGGAACCGATCCTGGTCGCCGCCGAGGAGTACGACGCCGGAGTCCTCCCGTTCACGGTCAAGCGAGAGGGCAACTGAGATGACGCTCATCGCGAACGTCTCGCTTCGTCGCATCCTCGACTCCCGGGGGAACCCGACCGTCGAGGCCGACGTCCTAACCGAGTCAGGTGGCTTCGGCCGCGCGGCCGCCCCCAGCGGGGCGAGCACGGGCGAGTACGAGGCGATCGAACTCGATCCGGCGGAAGCCATCGCCGCGGCCCGACAGCACGCGCTCCCGCGGCTCGTCGGCGAAGTCTACGCCGGTAACCAGCGCGACGTCGACGCCGCGCTGCACGCCGCAGACGGCACCGACAACTTCTCGAAGATCGGTGCCAACAGCGCCGTCGCCATCTCGATGGCGGCCGCGAAGGCCGGGGCCGACGTCCTCGGCGCGCCGCTGTACCAGCACCTCGGCGGCACCTTCCGCGGGGAGTCGTTCCCGACGCCCCTCGGTAACGTCGTCGGCGGCGGCGAGCACGCCAAAGAGGCGACGCACATCCAGGAGTTCCTCGCCGCGCCGGTCGGCGCGCCGAGCGTCTCCGAGGCCGTCTTCGCGAACGCGGCCGTTCACGCGCGTATCTCCGAAATCCTCGACGACCGCGGCGTCCCCGCGGCGAAGGGTGACGAGGGTGCGTGGGCCCCGCCGATCTCGGACGCCGAAGCGTTCGAGGTCGTCGATCAGGCCGTCGACGACGTGTCCGACGAACTCGGCTTCGAGATCGGCTTCGGTCTGGATATGGCCGCCGCCGAACTCTACGACGCCGAGGAGGATGGCTACGTCTACGGCGACGAGATCAAATCGACCGCCGAACAGGTCGACTACGTCGCCGAGATGGTCACCGAGTACGACCTCGTCTACGTCGAGGATCCCCTCGACGAGGACGACTACGAGGGCTTCGCGGAACTCACCGACCGCGTCGGCGACCAGACGCTCATCTGCGGCGACGACCTCTTCGTGACGAACGTCGAGCGCCTGCAGGCGGGTATCGACGCCGACGCCGCCAACTCGATCCTCATCAAGCCGAACCAGATCGGCTCGCTGTCGGACGCCTTCGACGCGATCGAACTGGCGACCGAGAACGGTTACGAGACGGTCATCTCCCACCGATCGGGCGAGACCGAGGACGCCACTATCGCACACCTCGCCGTGGCCACCGACGCCGGCTTCATCAAGACCGGCACGGTGGGCGGCGAGCGAACTGCAAAACTCAACGAACTCATCCGCATCGCGGACGACGCAGTATGACTGAGAACGACAACGACGCGGTCGAAGTCGTCGACGACGACTCCGAGGTGGCCGAGGAGGCCGCCGAAGACGTCGAAGAGACGACCGAGGCCGACGCTGAGACGACCGAACCGGTCGCCGAGGCCGCCGAGGAGGTCGACGCCGACGACGGCGCGGCCGCCGACGAGGCTGCCGAGGCCGAAGCAGAACCCGAACCGACGTTCGACGAGGACGTTATGCCCGACGAGGAGGCCGACCTCCTCATCCCTGTCGAGGATTACCTCTCGGCGGGTGTCCACATCGGGACCCAGCAGAAGACCGAGGACATGGAGCGGTTCATCCACCGCGTCCGCGACGACGGCCTGTACGTGCTGGACGTCAGCCAGACCGACTCGCGGATTCGGACGGCCGCGGACTTCCTCGCGAACTACGACCCCGAGCAGATCCTGGTCACGAGTTCGCGACAGTACGGCCGCTTCCCGGCGACGAAGTTCGCCGACGCGGTCGGCGCGCGCGCTCGCACCGGCCGATTCATCCCGGGCACGCTGACGAACCCCGACTACGCGGGCTACATCGAGCCCGACGCGGTCGTCGTCACCGACCCGATCGGCGACGCACAGGCGGTGAAGGAGGCCATCACGGTCGGCATCCCCGTCATCGCGATGTGTGACTCGAACAACCAGACCAGCAACGTCGACCTCGTCGTCCCGACGAACAACAAGGGTCGGCGCGCGCTGTCGGTCGTCTACTGGCTGCTCGCCAACGAGACGCTCGATCGCCGCGGCACCGACACCGTCTACGCCCTCGAAGACTTCGAGGACGAGATCTAACAGATTCCGAGTTCGCAGAGACTTTTCCCGTTCCGATCGCGACGCCGGCGAGCGACCGCTAGCGAGCGTCGCCAGAAACCATATTCGCATCAGCCCCCTACCTGCTTGTATGCCGAAACTGCTCGATCAGCTCACCGTCGCAGAACTCGCCGCGGCGATCGATGCCGGCGAGGACCTCACCGTCGTCGACACGCGCCCGCCGGAGAGCTTCGAAGCGTGGCACGTCCCCGGCGCGATAAACGTCCCCTATCATCCGGTCGAGGGCCTCGGGGACGGGATTGACTGGGATGGTGTCATTGCGACCGTCGAGGGTCAACGGGTCGCCGTCATCTGTGGGAAGGGCCTCTCGTCGACCTCGTTCGGATTCGAGCTCTCCACGCGCGGGTACGACGTCGAAGTCGTCAAGGGCGGGATGGAAGACTGGAGCAAGCTCTACGACGTCGTCGAGGTCGAGACCGACGGCGACCTGTTCGTCGCGCAGATCCAGCGGCGCGCGAAGGGCTGTTTGGGTTACGTCGTCGGCGACAGGGGTGCAGGCGAAGCACTTGTCGTCGATCCCACCCGCCAGCACCACGAGTTCGAGCTCGTCGCCGCCGACAACGGGATGCTCGTAACCGGCATCCTCGACACGCACGTCCACGCCGATCACGTCTCCGGCGGCCGCGCGCTGGCCGAGCGGCTCTCAGTCCCGTACTACCTGAGTGCCGACGCCGACGAACGCGACGTCGACTTCGAGTACGAATCCGTCGCCGACGGCGACACGCTCTCGATCGGCGAGGTCGACATCGAGGTCCTCGCAGCGCCGGGCCACACCACGGAACTCGTGAACCTCCTCGTGGACGACCGGTACCTCCTCTCTGCGGACACGCTGTTCGTCGAGTCCGTCGGCCGGACCGAACTGGAGTTCGGCGAGGAAGGAGCAGAACACGGCGCGAGGTTGCTCTACGAGACGCTTCACCAGCGGTACGAGTCGCTCTCGGACGACGTGATCGTTCTCCCGGGGCACGTCTCCGTCGACGCCGACGGCCGATTCGGCGTCGGATCGCCGGGAGAGCTGATCTCGGCTACGCTCGGCACCCTCCGCGAGTCACTCGACTTACTCGGTCTCGATGAGGTTGCGTTCGTCGAGCGCCTCACCGGTGAGGGAAACGAGAAACCACCGAACTACCAGGTCGTCATCGACGTGAACCGCGGTCGGCTCGAACTCGACGAGAGCGAGGCCACGGAGGTCGAGTTGGGCCCGAACAACTGCGCGGCGTAAGTGAACTGTTGTCCCTCGGGTGTCGGAACAAGGGTTTTGCGTACCGGAGCCCACCACACCGTATGGATCTCTTTCGGAGCGTTCGCGCGATCGCGGGGGCGTCGGAGAGCGACGGCGACGGTTCCCAGCATATCGACTGGGACGCCGTCACGACCGCCGCCAAGAGCGCGACCGACGCGGGCAGTCTGGAACTGACGCCCGCCGATCAGGAGGGCTACGCCGCGGACGTTCGCGACGCCCGGGAGCGACTACGGACGGTCGGCGGCCTCGACTTCGACGTGCCGGAGACGATCGAAGTGCAGAACCGCCACCACTGGATCGACGCGAACGTCGCGACGTTCCGTCGGGTGATGCGGCCCATCGAATCCGAAGTACAGGTCGCGTTCCCGCACGCGACGCGCGTGATCAACACCGGATCGATGACGTTCGTCCTCTCGTTTCTCGCCTCGCACGTCCTCGGACAGTACGACCCGCTGTTGCTCGCCGAGGGCGACGCGTCGTCGAAAGCGGGGGTCAGGGACGACACCGGCGACGCGGACCACAGCCTCTTTTTCGTCCACCCGAACATTGTCGCCGCCGCGGCCGAACTCGACGTCGACTACCCGCGATTCCGCCGCTGGATCGCGTTCCACGAGGTCACTCACGCCGCGGAGTTCGGGGCCGCACCGTGGCTCTCTGAGCACCTCGAATCGCGGATGGAAGACGGGCTTGAGACGCTCGCGAGCGGCGGGTTCGACCGCGAGTCGTTCCACGACCTCAACGTCGCGATGACCGCCGTCGAGGGCTACGCCGAGATGCTGATGGACCGCGCGTTCGACGCCGAATACGCCGACCTCCGCGCGAAGCTCGACGCGCGACGTCGCGGGGGCGGTCCAGTCGCCCGAATCGCACGACGGCTGCTCGGTCTCGGCCTGAAGCGCCAGCAGTACGAGCGCGGTGCACGCTTCTTCCGCGCCGTCGCCGACGAGCGCGGGGTCGCCGCCGCGGCCGCCGTCTGGGATCGGCCCGAGAACCTCCCGACGAGCGCCGAGTTGGATGACCCTGCGCAGTGGCTGCGTCGAGTCGATCCGTAGTCGTCGGAAGGGCAGGCCACCGCAGTCGGAACGTCACCCGCGCTACCGACCTACGACCGTCATACTCTTTCTCTCTCGGGGCTAGTTTGCAGTATGCGCGTCAGAGACTGGCAGGACATCCTCGCGGACGTGACCGAAGCCGACGTCGACCCCGACGGCTGGCGGGCCGTCGCCGGAGAGCGACGCCGCGGTCTCGGGGAGGATCTCTATCTCGGGCACCCAAACGCCGGCGTGTACGCCCTGAAGACGTACGCGAAGAATCCCGTCGAACTCCGCGGCGTCGGGAGTCGCGTCGCCCGCCGGATCGACGAGGACCTCGAACCGCTCCTGCCGAGTCAGGAGCGCGAGGAGGCCGCCCGGTTCGCCGTCAGGTCGCCACCCGAGGACGAGGATCACGCGAAATCGATGGCGAAGCGACTCGAAGAGGCCGTGAAGGTCCACGCCGAAGCCCCGACGACGCCCGAGGACTTCTTCGACGATATGATGGACGCCCTCGAAAGCCCGGCGTTCGGCCCGATGGAGTACGAGTTCGACGGACGGCCCGAGCGCCTCGACGACCTCACCGACGAGTTCGCCGACGCCGACGAACTGCTCTCGAAGGATCTCGACGACCTCGTCGAGGAAGACGGCGTCGGGCGAGGCTTCCAGTGATTTACGGTCGTAGTCAAGAGGTGTCGTGAGTGGTCGGCCCGAGCCTCACCGACGACGAGCGCGACGTCGCGAACAAACGGCTCAAACTGGGGTTCGTCGCGCTCGTCGGAGTCTCGGGAGCCCTCATCGCCGTCCAAGGTGGCGGATCCGCGGCGGTGATCGTCGCGGGACTCGTGAGCGGCCTCGTCGTCGGTGCGGTGCTGTTGTGGTTTATGCTTCGCTGGTGGGCGGAGTTCCTGCCTTCCCCGCGGAACGGTCGCTGAGTTTTCCACATCTCGACGGCTCGGATCTCACCGACCGATAGCGTCTTACCGCGCGACGCGCAGGTACGCCACGTGAAACTGCGCGGCCGCATCGTCGACGTCGGCGACGAGCGCGAGGTGGAGACGAAGTACGGTTCGCGGACGCTCGCCGAGCTGACGCTCCGTCCGGACGGGGATCAAACGGCGACTAACGGCGGCCGAGATCCGGCCTCGAACGGCGGCCAAGACGCTGCGACGAACGACGGTCAAACGACACTCGGAGGCGGGCAATCGACCCTCGGCGGAGCGGGCACCGACGATCAGACAGACGACCAGACGGACGAGCAGGCCGGTCAGGCGGCCGACGAAACCCTCACACTGACGCTCTGGGGAAAGTGGACCCAGACCGTCGAGCACGCCGAGCCGGGAATGGAGGTGCTCGCGACCGACGTCGAGGCCTCGGAGTACCGCGGCGAGACGACGTACGCGACCACCGGGGACTCACGGGTCGTCCTCGAACCCGGCTTCCTCGTCGACGTGACCGACATCCGCTCGTGGGTCCAGTGCCCGCGGATGTATTATTTAAATAAGCTCTCGGGCATCCCGCTGAACTACCCGGTCGTCAAGGGGACCATTGTCCACGAGGTGTTCGGCGACCTCCTGCGGGACCGCGACCTCGACGACTCGATCCACGAGCGCGTCGAGGAGGCGGGGTTGGAGTTGGGCTTACTCGGCCACGATGCCGACGAGGTGCGCGACGAGGTCCGGCGAAACGCGGCCGCCATCGAGGGCTGGCTGCAACAGGGAACGCTCACCGAAGAGGACGCGTGGCGCTCGGAGTACACGCTCATCTCGCCGACGTTCGGGATCAAGGGGCGCGCGGACGCGCTCCGCCGCGGGATGCCGGTCGAGCTCAAGACGGGCAAGAACACCAACCGCGAGCCGCGTTTTCAGGACAAGATTCAGGCGGCGGCCTACGCGCTCGTGCTCGACGAGCGGGGCGTCCCGGCCGACACGGGGACGCTCCTGTACACCAAGAACACGGCGCTCGAACGCAACGAGGAGACGGGCGACCTCTCGCCCGCCAAGGAATTCTCGATCGGTGACGGCCTGCTCGATTTCGTCGTCCGCACGCGCAACGAGATCGCGGCGATGGAGTTCGATTCCTCCGTGCCAACTGGCTACGAGGCCGACGCGCGCTGTGAGTACTGCTTCGAACAGGACACCTGTATGGTCGTCTCCGGTCGACTCGATCAGGAGTCGAAGGCGGGGCAGATCGGCTCTCCCGTTCCCGAGGAGGAGCGGGAGTACTTCGAGCGATTCTACCGCGCGATCGAGGCTGAGCGACGCGAGATCCACATCGAGTACCGCAAGCTCTGGGAGCAGTCCGCAGCCGAGCGCGCAGACGACGACCGGGCGCTGATCGACCTCGAACCGCTCGGTCGACGCGAACTCGACGACGGCCGCTGGGAGATGCGCGCGGCGAAACCCGGCGACGCGGTCTCGAAACTCCGCGCTGGCGATGTCGCGCTCGCCAGCGACGGCGACCCGGTCTCCGGGCACGCCGAGTTGTGTCGGATCCGCGAGTTGGGCGAGGAGGTCGTCGTCACCGCCGACGAACCGGTTTCGATCCGTCGGCTCGACGTCTATCCCTCCGAGATCGGCGTCGACCGGATGCTCACCGCGCTGCACGACTTCGTGCTGAAGGGTGACCCCGACCGGAAAGACGTCCTGTTCGGCCGCCGGGAACCCGAATTCTCGGATCGATCCGAAGGACGAACCTACGTCGACAACAACGAGGCGCAGGATCGCGCGGTCGAACTGGCGGTCGACGCCGACGACTTCGCACTCGTTCACGGCCCGCCAGGGACCGGTAAGACGTACACGATCGCACAGGTCGTCCGCGCGCTCGTCGAGCGCGGCGAGCGCGTGTTGCTCTCGGCCTTTACGAACCGCGCGGTCGACAACGCCCTCGAGGCGGTCCGCGACGCCGGCGTCGATGGCGTCGTCCGCGTGGGGAGCGAGAACGGCGTCCGTGAGGATATGCTCGACGTTCGTTTGGAGCGTGGCGGCGAACCGAACGAGCGAGCGGCGGCACTGCGGGAGGCGTCGGTCGTCGCGGCCACGACTGCTGCGTGCGGGTCGCGGGTGATGCGCGAGCAGGCGTTCGACGTTGCGCTCGTCGACGAGGCCTCACAACTCACCGAGCCGGGGACGCTCGCGGCCGTCGGACTCGCCGAGCGGTTCGTCCTCGTCGGCGACCACGAGCAGTTGCCGCCGGTCGTGCGCGCGGAAAACGAACTCCAAACGTCACTATTCGAGCGCCTCATCGAATCTCATCCCGACGCCTCGGTGCTTCTCGACCGACAGTATCGGATGAGCCAGCGCATCCAAGCCTTCTCCTCCCAAGAGTTCTACGACGGTGCGCTTCGGCCCGCGACCGGCGCGGTCGCGAGCCAGCGGCTGTCGGATCTCGGTGTCGACGAATCGGCGCTTCCGGCGGAACTCCGCGATCCCGTCGCGTTCGTCGATCCCGCTGGTGAACGGGTCGGGAACACCAACCCGACAGAGGCAGACCGCGTGGCCGAAATCGTCGAGGCGTACGTCGCGGCGGGCGTCGACCCCGACGATATCGGCGTCATCGCGCCGTTCCGCGCGCAAGTGGCCGAGATTTCACGCCGGACGAACGTAACCGTCGACACCGTCGACCGGTTCCAAGGCTCTGCGAAGGAAGTGATCGTCGTCTCGTTCGTCGCGACCGGAACGCTCGACGGGCCGATCTTCGAGGACTATCGCCGTATCAACGTCGCGCTCACCCGCGCGAAGAAGGCGCTGGCGCTCGTCGGCGACGCCGACGCGCTCTCCTCGGACCCGTTCTACGCGCGGCTGTTGTCGTGGGCGCGGCGGTAACGGCGGTAGTCCTCGACCGCTACGCCGGGTCACCTTCGCCGTCGATCGACTCCAACACGCGCTCGTGGAACTCCCGCAACACGGCGCTCTCGTCTTCCGCGAGCACGACGTCGCTGGCGAGCAGCGTCGCGAGTCCGAACGCCCGGGGCGTCGGCGAGTCGACCCGTTTCGTGACGACCTCGACGTCGCCGTCTCGAACCGAACCGAGCACGTCTTCGATCGCCGCGACGTTCAGTTTATCCTCGATGATCTCCCGGTACGTCTCCTCCATTACCGCGAACTCGTCGAGTTCGTCGGCGAAGGAGAGCAGCATCTCCGCGGAGACCTGCTGTTGGGCCGCCGACTTCTCGTAGCCCTTGTACCGCTTCAGGATCATCAGCGCCCGGGTGGCGTTGATCCGGAAGTAGCGCTTCAGCAGATCGGTCTCCGCGAGCGCGTCGCGCAGATCACTTCGGACCGTCTCGGGGTCGAGATCGGTGAGCATGCCCGCGACGTCGACCTTCCGGTTCAACGGCATCGAGAGCGAAAAGCCGTTGTCCGCGACCGCGATCTGGACGTTGGCGTTCGAGCGGTTCGCACACCGGGCGGCAACGAGCCGCGAGAGGCCGTCGTTGAACCGGCGTCCGAACGTCGAATGGACGTAGAACTGCCGGCGGTACGTCTCCCGGTCCAGCGTCTCCTCGACGACGAACCGTTTGTCGGTGGCGACGCTGTCCGCCCCGGCGTAGCGGCGCTGTTCGTCGAACAGTCGGGCGATCGCGCGTACCGCGTTCTCGCCGATCGGGAACTCCCGAAGCCACTCTCGGACCGCGGGAGAGCCCCCCGCATCGAGTCGGTCGAGCAGTTCCGCTTGGAAAGCACCGATCTCGCGGCCGAGGTCGTACGACAGCGGCAGCCGCTCGGAGAACCACGAGGGCACCGTCGCCTCCTTGCTCGTCCGGTCGACGTACACCTTCGAGCCGCGTCGGTACACGTAGGCGAAGCGGTCGCCGCCGAGAACGAACACGTCGCCCTTCTCCAGCGTGTCGAGGTAGTCCTCGTCGAGGGTGCCGACCCACTCGTCGCTCTGCCGGACGACCACGTCACAGGTGAACGAATCCGGGATCGTCCCGATGTTCGTCATATAGATGACGCGGGCGAGTCGACCGCGCTTGCCGAGCAGCGGTTCGCCGACGGGGAAGTCCTCGTAGTGGTGTTCGCCGTCGGGCGGGTCGTTGGTGTCGCGCCAGACCTTCGCGTAGACGTTCTTCGCTTCGAGCCCCTCGTAGTCGGCAGTGAGATACCGGAGCAGCCGCTCCCAGTCCTCGTCCGTGTAGTTCCGATACGGATACGCGCGCCGGAGTGTTTCGAGCACGTCGGCCTCGCGGCGGACCGCTGCGATCGCCATCCCGTAGACGTGCTGGGCGGCGACGTCGTGGGCGTTCTCGGGTACGAACACGCGGTCGACGAAGCCGTCCTCGGCCTTCCGCAGCATCACCGCGCACTCGACGAGTTCGTCGCGATCGAGCGCGATCACCCGCCCCTCGACGGTCTGTCCGAGGCTGTGTCCCGCGCGGCCGACGCGCTGCAGCAGCGACGCGACCGACTTGGGGGAGCCGACTTGAACCACGAGGTCGAGATGCGGCATATCGATTCCCAACTCTAGGCTCGTCGAGGTCGTCACGACGTCTAGGGAACCGTCTTTCAACCCTTCCTCGACGGCCTGTCGCCGTTCCTTCGAGAGGCTTCCGTGATGGCAGCCCGAGTTGGCGTCGTCGTACTCGTCGAAGCGCTCCCGCAGGGTTTCGAGCACGCGCTCTGCGCCCGAGCGGGTGTTCGTGAAGACCAGCGTGTTCTCGTGGGAGCCGATTAGCTCGTGGAGCCGGTCGTAAAAGCCCGATTGGATCTCCGATCGCGGCGTGTGGATCAGGTCGTCGGTCGGACACTCCAGTCGGAGGTCGAAGTCGCGGACGAACCGCGTGTCGACGATTTCGTGTTCGCGCGGCTCGCCGTCCGCGTCGCGGCCGACGAGGAACTCGGCCATCTCCGAGAGCGGTTCGACCGTCGCCGAGCAGCCGATCCGCGTTGGCGACGCGTCCGTGAGTTCTTCGAGGCGCTCTAGGGAGACCGACAGGTGCGTCCCGCGCTTGTTGGCCGCGAGGCTGTGAATCTCGTCGACGACGACGTACTCGACGGAGCGGAGCTTCTCCCTGAACTTCGGCGCGTTCAGGAGGATCGCGAGCGTCTCCGGCGTCGTGTTGAGGATGTGCGGCGTCTCTTCGAGCATCCGCTGGCGCTCGCTCGACTCGGTATCGCCGTGACGGATCGCGTGCCGTACCTCGACGGCCTCGCTTCGCTCGTCCATCCGCGATTCGATCCCTTCGAGTGGAACCGCGAGGTTGCGATGGATGTCGTTCGCGAGCGACTTCAGCGGTGAGACGTACAGGCAGTACACCGAGTTGTCGAGGCCCTCCTCGCGCTCTCGACCGCGCCGAAACAGGTCGTTCAAGATCGCGGTGAAGCTCGAAAGCGTCTTGCCGCTCCCGGTCGGCGCACAGACGAGCGCGTTCTCGCCCTCGTCGACGAGCGGAATCGCCTCGCGTTGTGGCGGCGTGAAGAAGCCGCCGTTCTGGTCGACGTACCGGCCGAACTCCTCGACCCACCACTCCCGAACGGCCGGTTCGAGGCGATCGAGCACGCTCTCGTCGGCGATATCGACGGCGTCGGGGTCGAAATCGAACGGGGCGGTTTCGGAGATGTGACTCTCGTCCGCCGGTTCTCCCTCGTCGCGCTCGACAGCGACGGCGGCACGGCTGTCGGCAGTCACGTCGGCGGCGTCGGCCCCGTCGTCGTCGGTCGCGGCGGCGACCCGTCGAAGCAGTTCGCGCCCGGTGGGCGGCATCGTGTGGAGGTAGGAGCGGACGGATAAGTGGGTTCTGCCCGTGTACGGTGCAGTCGAAGGCGGCGCTCTGCGGTGGTTCACCGATCGAAACGCGATTGTGGCGAACAGCTGGCACCCGCATCGGCGGCGCACAGCCTCTTCGCTGTCGCGTCCGCTCGTTCCCGCGTCGACGTGCCAGGCAATCGCGGCCCGACGCGGGGTCGGTTCTACGTCACGGGAGGTGTGGCCGCCCGTTCGTATATAAACGTCCGCACGGCGATCCGGCGGAGCGACGTCTCGGTCGCCGGAGGCGCACCGCGATTCGCCCGAACGGTTTTCGGCTGAGGTCGTCTACGGAATCGTATGCGCCTGACCTTCCTCGGAACGGGCAGCGCGATGCCCGTCCCCGACCGCGTCCAGACGGGGTTGCTCCTCGAAAGCGGCGACCGGTCTCTGCTAGTCGACTGCGGCAGCGGCGTCCTCCACCGACTCGCGAGTACTGAGGTCGGGTACGAGGACGTCTCGACCGTGCTCCTCACCCACCACCACCTCGATCACGTCGCCGATCTCCTCCCCCTCCTGAAGGCGCGCTGGCTGGCTGGCGAGGAGTACCTCGAAGTCGTCGGCCCCGCGGGAACGAAGTCCCTGCTCGACGGTCTGCTCTCGGTCCACGACTACCTCGACGATCGCGTCGACCTGAGCGTCCGCGAGGTCGGCCCGACCGACTTCTCCGTCGCCGGGTTCGACGTCTCGGCCACCGAGATGACCCACTCGATGGACTGTCTGGCCTACCGGTTTTCGGGACCGGATGCCGAGGAGGATTCCCCGGGCGACGTCGTCTTCTCCGGGGACGGCGAGGCCGCCGCGAGCCTCGCGAACTTCGCCGACGGCGCGGCCGTCCTCGCGCACGACTGTTCGTTCCCCGACGACGTCGACGTCTCGACCCACCCGACGCCGTCGCAACTGGGCGAGGCGCTGGCGGGTCACGACTTCGGGCGCGTCTACCTGACGCACCTCTATCCGCACACCGAGGGCCGCCACGAGGAGATGCTCGACTCGATTCGCTCGCGCTACGACGGCGACGTCCGGTTCGCCCACGACGGGCTGCGCGTGGAGATCGAGCCGTGACCGAGATCGAGCAGTGATTGAGTGCGGTTCGAGCGCGCGACGGTCACATCGTCGAGGCTCCCTCTCCCCCGTCGATGGGGATCGCAGCACCCGAGATGAACGCCGAGGCGGGTGAGGAGAGGAACGCGACCGTTTGACCGAACCGCTCGGGGTCTCCGAGGTGACCGAGCGGGATGTTGCTCGCGCGGGCGTCGAGTCCGTCCGCGAACGATTCGTATCGGCCGTCGAGAACGCCGTTTTCGACGCGTTTTTCGACTCGTGGTGTCCTGTGCGTCCCCGGGAGAACGGCGTTGGCTCGAATCTCCGGCGCAAACTCCTTCGAGAGCGTCTTCTCCAGCCCGATAACGCCCGAACGGACCGCATTCGAGAGCACGAGGTTATCGGTCGCCTCTTTGACGCGCAGCGAGCCGATCGTCACGATCGTCCCGTTCGCACTCTCGCGGAGGTGCGGCTCCGCCGCCCGGATCGTCCGCACGACGCTCATTACGAGCAGGTCGAACGCCTCGTACCAGTCCTCGTCGCTCGTTTGGACGAAAGGCATCGCCGGGGGACCGCCGGCGGACGTGACGAGGTGGTCCACTCCGCCAAACTCCGCTATCGCTCGGTCGACGAGCGCGTCGCCCGCGTCCGGATCCGTGAGGTCGATAGCGTGCCCGATAACGGACGCGCCCTCTGCGGCGGCGTCGCGGACGTCATCGACTGCGGTCTCGAGTCGCGCTTCGTCGCGTCCGTTCACGACGACGTTCGCCCCCTCCGCGGCGAGAGTCGTTGCGGAGGCTTTGCCCAGTCCGCTGCTGGATGCCGTCACGAGCGCCGTGTTTCCGGCGATCTCTAGGTCCATAGTCCGGGAGTTCTCTCAGGGCACAAAAGCCTTGATTCGTCGGTCGACCAGCGGGCCGAACCGCCGCGTCCGTGGCGGGCGGGTTCGACAGTGTCAATCCGCCTCCCCCAGTTCCGCATCGTCGAGTTCGGAGACGGCGATCAGCAGTCGACCGTCGTCGAGCGCGGTGACCAGCTTCGATTCGGTGAACGTGCTGCCGTCCGACCGGAGGCCGCGGCTGCGACCGCTCCACTCGCCGCCGCTCTGGACGACTGGCAGGACGTGCGTACGGATGTGCTCGACCTCCTCGTCGGGGTGGAGTTCGCTCCAGTGTTTGCCCTCCACGTCGTCGGCGTCGTACCCGTAAAACGAGGCGTAGGTGTCGTCGGCCGTCTCGAATCGCTCGTCGACCCCGACGACGCCGATCCCGTCCAGTTCGGTCTCGGCCTCCGGATCGAACCGCCCGCCGCCCTCGACGGCGTGTTCGACCCGCCGGATCAACATCGTGTACTGGTCGCTCCCCATCCCCTTTCGAAGGTAGTCGGTGAGTCCCGCCTGGATGATCTCCGCGGCAACGTCGTTGGTCTCCTCCCCGGAGAACAGGAGTAAGGGTAGTTCGGGATGCGTCTCGCGAACGGCCTCCAGAAACGTGATCCCGTTCATCTCGGGCAGATTGTAGTCGCTGATCACACAATCGAAGGCGGAGTCCGGCCCGCGAATGCGCTCCAGCGCGTCCGCCGGCGACGTCTCCCGCGTCACGGTGCAGTCGATACCGCTTCCGTCCCGTTCGAGGAACGTCTTCACTAACGCTCCCAAGTCCGGATCGTCGTCGACGTGGAGGATCGAAAGCGGTTCGTCGGGGTCTGTCACAGGCTCTCGTCGGGGCCCCGGATAAATAGTGTTTTTTGCCCGATTCTCCGCCGTGATTCCCACCATCGGATGCCGCGAGCCGGTCTGTCGCGGCAACTGTTTACTCACTCCGGATTGAAAGGCCGGTATGAACGACGTCATCTCGGGACTCGAAGGCGATCTCCGATCGAACGGGATCAGCGTCGAGTCGATCGATCCGAGCGGTGAAGTCGTCGAACTGGTCTACCTCACGGCCTTTCCCGACGTCTCCGTGAACCACAAAGAGATGGGTCGCGCGCTGCGCACGTTCGTCGACGCGGCCGAGCACGACGAATGGGATCCGAAGCGCGTCGAGGCGACGGTGATCCGCCACGATGACGACGTCCAGGGCACGTGGCACGCCGAGGGCGAGTGGTTCCGCGAGTACGTCGCCTACGACATCAGCGGCGAGGAGTTCTCCGAACGGGTCATCGAAACACTCTCGGAGGATCGACAGTGACGGTCCGTCGCCCCTCGCGGTACGACTTCTCGACGGTGAAGCTGACGTTCCGCAGCGGCGACGAGCGTTGCGTCGGACGGCTCTACCGGCCGGACCGGCCCGCGGACCCCGCGCTGATCGTCCTCGGCGGGGGCCCGATCGGTGCCGAAGGCGCGGGTCTCGATCGATACGCCGAACGCCTCGCTGCGGCTGGCTACGCGGTGTTCCACTTCCACGGCCGCAACGAGGGCGACAGCGACGGCGAGCCCCGGAATCTGCTCTCGCCCACGCGAAGCCGCGCCGACTGGGAAGCGGCGCTCGCGGGACTCCGCGGCCGCAACGACGTCGCCACCGACAGTCTGCTTCTCTGGGGCGTCGACCTCGCGGGCGGCATCGTCCTCGACGTCGCGGCCGACGATCCGCGCATCGCCGCCGTGGTCTCACAGACGCCGATCCTCTCCGGGCGGGAGTTCCTCCGCCGGCGGGGGCTCGGATTCCTCGCTCGGGGGACGCTCGCGGGCGTCCGTGATCTCCTCCAGTCCCGACTCCGCGGCCCGCACACGGTCCCGGTCGTCGACGAGGGGACCGGCGAGAGTGGCCGTGCCCTCGTGTCGACGCCGAGCGCCCACCGCGCCTATCGGGATCTCGTGGGCGACGACTGGGAGAACCGCACGCCGGCGCGGTCGCTTCTCGGACTGGCCCGTCACACCGCCGACGAGGACCGCGAGCGACTCGCCCGCCCGGTGCTCTTCGTCGGCGGCACCCGCGACGACGTCGTTCCGTTCGAGACGGTCGAAGCCGCCAGCGACGCGCTCGCGGACACGACGCTGATTCGTCTCTCCGCGGGGCACTTCGATCTGTACGATGGCGTCGGCTTCGAGCAGGCGATCGGCCACGGTCTCGCGTTCGCTGACGCGGTGTGCGAGCGGTAGCGACGCTAGACGTCTTCGAGTGGCACGACGATCATCGGGCGGTTCGAGTGCAGCAGAATCCGTTGGGCGGTGCTGCCGAAGACGACTTTGGCGGTCGGATTCCGCTTTCGGATGCCGATGACGATCTCGTCGGCGTCGGCTTCCTCGGCCTGATCGATGACGTCCTCGTAGGGGTCGTTGCCGCGAACGAACTGGTGGGTCTCGACCGTCGTGAGGCCGCCGAGCCGCGAGGAGACGACGTTGAGCGCCTCCTCGCCGTCTTGGATGTCGTCGGCGTCAGTCTCTTTGCCACCGTACTGGGAGTTCACTGCGTGGACCTCGTCGCTGCTGGAGAGCCGCTCGACGAGGTAATCACAGATTCGTGCGCTGGTGTCGACGTGATCCGTCGCGACTACGTACGTCGTCATACTCTGATCGCCGTGTGCAGACACCAAAAATCCATCACACTGAGCCACGTTCGACTCGCGTCGATGGGGGACGGAGTACACCGCTGGGGTGACAGTATATATATGCCCATACTGTGACTGTACTGACACACGATGGAGTGGCACAGCCGATCCGTAGACGAAGCCTGTTCGGAGCTCGAGACGTCGCCGGACGGATTACCGGCTGACGAGGCGGCCGCACGTCGCGAGGTCGAGGGGCCGAACGAGGTGACGGGAGATCACGGCCGGGGCCCGCTGTCGATCTTTCTCGCGCAGTTCTCCAGCGCGCTCATCTGGGTACTCCTCGTCGCCGCGGTCCTCTCGGTCGCCATCGGTCACCTCGTCGATGCGGTTCTGATCGGCGTCATCCTCACGCTGAACGGCGTGTTCGGGTTCGTCCAGGAGTACCGCGCCGAGCGGAGCCTCGAAGCCCTCCGCGAACTGGCCAGCCCCGAGGTGGTGGTCCGCCGCGACGGGACCGACGAACGGATCGACGCGATCGACCTCGTCCCCGGGGACGTCGTCGTCCTCGATCAGGGGGCCGTGGTGCCCGCCGACGCCCGCCTCCTCGACGCACAGGGGCTCGAAGTCGACGAGGCCGCGCTCACCGGCGAGAGCGTCCCTGTCGGGAAGTCGACCGACGTCGTCGACGCCGACACGCCGCTGGCGGAGCGGTCGGATATGGTGTACAAGGGGACGAGCGTGACGCGCGGGCGAGCGGTGGCCGTCGTCGCCGAAACGGGAATGGAGACGGAGATGGGCGAGATCGCGACGGCGCTCGTGGGGGCCGAGGAATCCCTGACGCCGCTGCAGCGCGATCTCGACCGCCTCGCCAGCCGACTCGGGATCGCCGTGCTCGCGCTCTCGGCACTGATCGTTCCCCTGCTCATTTTCAGGGGGAGCAGCCTCGTTCAAGCCGGATTGACCGCTGTCTCGCTTGCGGTCGCCGCCATCCCGGAGGGGCTTCCGGCGGTGGTGACGCTGACGCTCGCGCTCGGCGTTCGACGGATGGCGGGCGAGAACGCGCTCGTGCGGACGTTACCCGCCGTCGAGGCGCTCGGCTCGGTCGACGTCGTCTGCACGGACAAGACGGGGACGCTCACCGAGGGACAGATGCGCGTCGAGCGCGCGTGGGTGTACGACGAGGTCGTCGACCTCGGGGGGGAGGCGGCCGCGACCGAGACTTCCGATCGGCTCGACCGCCTGCTTGAGATCGGCGTCGTCTGTAGCGACGCGACAGAGGATTCGGGAGACCCGACCGAGCGCGCGCTCGTCGTCGCGGCCGACGATCACGGAATCGATGTCGACGAACGGCGCGACGATCGCCCCCGACGCGACGAGATCCCCTTCTCCTCGGAACGAAAGCGGATGACGACCGTCCACGACGACGTGGTCTACCTCAAGGGCGCGCCCACCGAGATCCTCGGTCGTTCGACGCGCGTGCTCGGTCCCGACGGCCCGGTCGCGTTGGACGACGAGACGCGCGAGGGAATCAACGCGCAGATCGAGGCGTTCGCCGGGGACGCGCTTCGGGTGCTCGGATTCGCGTACAAACCGCGGACCGACGACGGCAGTCCGGCGGATCTCGACGAGGCCGACCACGAGGAAGACCTCGTGTTCGTCGGCCTGCAGGGGATGCTCGATCCGCCGCGCGCGGAGGTGAAAGACGCGATCGTCGACACGCACCGCGCGGGCATCGACGTGAAGATGATCACCGGCGACAACGCGCTTACGGCGAGCGCGATCGGGGAACAGATCGGCGTCGACTCTGCAGTACTCACCGGCAGTGAGATCGAAGCCCTCGACGAGGAGACGCTCCGCGAGCGGGTCGAGGCGGTCGACGTGTTCGCCCGGGCGGAACCGTCTCACAAAGTTCGCATCCTCAAAGCGCTGCAGGCGAACGGCCACAGGGTCGCGATGACGGGCGACGGCGTCAACGACGCGCCCGCGCTGAAGAACGCCGACGTCGGCATCGCGATGGGCGTCCGCGGCACCGACGTCGCCAAGGAGGCAAGCGACATCGTCCTGCTCGACGACAACTACGCGACGATCCGCAACGCGATCCGTCGCGGCCGGACGATCTTCGACAACATCTGGAAGTTCGTCGCGTACCTCCTGAGCGCTAACGTCGCGGAAGTCGCGGTCGTCTTCATCGCCTCGCTGTTCGGCTACCTCGTCCTTCCGGCGGTTCAGTTGCTCTGGATCAACCTCCTGACTGACGGCCTGCCGGCGCTCGCGGTTGGTGCCGACCCCGGCGGCGACGTGATGGAACGGACGCCCCGCGAGCGGGCCACCGGGATCATCGACGGAGAGATGCTGCAGTTCATCGCCGGCGCGGGACTGACGGCGACGGCGCTGTTCCTCGGCTTGCTGTGGTACGTCCTCGACGGCGCGCCATCGGTGACGCCCTATGCGATGACGATGGTCTTCACCGGCTTCGTCGGCTTCGAGTTCGTCAAACTCTACGTCGTCCGGTGGATGCGAGGCACCTCGCCGATCTCGAATCGCTGGCTCGCCCTCGCGGTCGCCGGATCGATCCTCCTGCAGCTCGCGGTGCTCTACACCCCGCTGAACGACTACTTCGATACGGTGCCGCTGGGCGTGGGCGACTGGCAAGTACTGGGTGTCACCTTCCTCTTGGGCACGCCAGTTCTGCTCGCGATCGGCTGGGTGTTGAAGCGCCGTCGCCATCGCTCCGATCGGGAAGCGTCGGCGTGACCGGCCAGCGCAGAACGACCTCGGCCGATTCGACTACCATCCCGGCCGGTTCGGCTACCCCGGACGGTTCTACTACCATCCCGGCCGATTCGACTACCACCCCGGGCGGTTCTACTACCTCGGCCGGTTCGACTACTATCCCGGCAAGAACAGATTGATCCCGGCGACGACGAGCCCCGCCAGCGCCATCCGCAGCGCCGAGACGTACCATCTTTGACCAGAGATACGGCTCATATACGCGCCGAATACGGCGAGGATCCCGATCCCGAGTGCGACGCCGACGAATCCCGCTTCGGCCATCGAGAAGAGCGTTCCCTCGACGGTGAACGGGATGAGCGGGATGAGAATCCCGATGAGTGGACCGAGTCCGCTTGCGGTCGCGTGGACGACCCGCGCGCCCCGCTGTTCGTGGTGAACGCGGGTGTCGTCAAGGTCGGTCAACATCGCCCGTTCGAGGCGGTTGATCTTCGCCTGCGTCTCCGCGCGCTCGATCTCCCAGACGCTCCAGACGGCCGACGTTCCGAGCCCCACCGCCGCGCCCAGTCCGATCTTGACGACCGTGAGGCCGTCGGGGATCCCCGAGAGCACCGCGCCGACGATGACGCCGATGCTCGTCAGCGTCCCGTCGAAGCCGTTCGAGACGAAGTACCGCCGCGAGATGGCGCGGACGTCCTCTCGACCGAGGAGCCGTCGGAGTACGGCGAACGTCGAGAGCACGGAGATCGTCGCCGACACGATGAGCGTCGACAGTACGACGAGCATCGCCGACACGACGAGCGTCGACGGCACGGATACTCACCCGTCCTGCGGCGTGTCGTGCTCGTCGACGACGTACTCCCCGAACGCGACCTGATCGATCGAGTGAACCGTCCCTCCGAGCCCGTCGATGGCGTCTTTGACGGCGTCGTACTCGATTGTTGATCCCTCCGCGGTGATCTTCACGTTCTGGACCTCCTGATCCAGTTCGATCAGCGAGGTGGAGACGGCGTCGACGCTCTCCACGTCGGCGACGTGCTCTGCGAACGCCAGCATCGTCGGCTCGTGCGGTTTCAACACGTCGAGGACAACACGTCGAAGGGTTGCCATTACATAGCCCGTCGGCGCGAAGTCGCTTAATACCGCCGGGTATCGGGGGCCGTGTTTCGGCACGCGAGAGCAGGCCAGAAAGCCGCCGTATGGGTTGAGAGGGCGAAGTCGAGTGCGAGATTATTAAGGTGATGACGCGGCAGGAAGAGGTATGGCGATATCGCGGGACTGGATCGGCGCACGCGCATCCGTCCTGCTGACGCTCTTAGTCGGCGTGCTGTCGGTCGTCACCGGAATCGCCAACATCGGCGTCGGCGGCGGGGCCGACTTCCAGCTACTCGGCGTAGTCGTCCCCGGGGTAGTCCGCCAGATCACCGCGTTCAGTGGAACGCTGACCGGGTTCGTGCTGCTACTCTGTGCGTTCGGACTGCAGCGCCGTCTCCGCGCCGCGTGGTACGGTACGCTGGTTCTGTTTCCGGTCACCGCGGCCCAAGGCGTGTTGCAGTCCTCACAGCTGTCGTTCCCGCTGATCGCGCTCTCTGCGCTCTCGCTGTTGATCGTCGGCCTGAACGTTCGGGCGTTCGATCGCGAGATCTCGCTGACGACGTCGCAGATCGCGTCGCTGGCGGCGCTGGCCGGCGCGCAGGCGTACGGGACCGTCGGCGCGTACGCGCTTCGCGAGGAGTTCGGCGGCAGCGTCAACACGCTGCTCGACGCGTTCTACTTCTCGCTCGTGACCGGGAGCACCGTCGGCTACGGCGACATCACCCCCGAATCGGCGGTCGGAAAGCTGTTCGCGCTGTCGGTGCTGTTGGTGACGGTCTCGTCGTTCGCAGTCGTGCTCGGGGTCGTGTTCACGCCGCTCATCGAAGCGCGGTTTTCAAAGGCACTCGGACGTATGACAGAGGAACAACTCGACGTACTGGAGAACCACGTCCTCGTACTCGGCTTCGGGGACCTGACGGAACCGATTCTCGAAGAACTCGCGGGGAAGGCGGACGTACTCGTCGTCGTCGACGACGAGGAACGGGCGAGGCGACTCTCCGAGCGGGGCTACACCGTCCTCACCGACGATCCGAGCGACGAGGAGGCACAGCGCCGCGGGAGGGTCGACGTCGCCCAAGCCGTCGTCGCCGCGACCGAAAACGACGCAGAGGACGCGCTGGCGATCCTGACGGCCAGACAACTTAACCCCGACGTCACGATCGTCGCGGCGGCGACGCAGCGGGAGAATGTCAACAAACTGAAACGTGCCGGTGCGGATACCGTCATCAGCCCGGCGGCGCTCGGGGCGCACTTCCTCGCCGAGTCCGCCCTCGGGAAAGAGGGCGCAGAGACGATCGAGCACCGACTGCTCGGCGACGCCGGGGACGGCGATATCGAGGCTGCCGCCGAGGCGGTCGGAGCAGCGGACGAGGTTGATTCGACTGACGAGACGGTCGAAGCAGCGGACGACGCGGTTGATGCGACCGACGAGACGGTCGAAGCAACCGACGAGACGGTCGAAGCAGCCGAACGGGCGGGGTTCGACTTCGATGCCGACGCCGACGCCGACGCAGACGGCCAGAGCCGCGAGGATAGACCCGAATCACGCGACGAGTAGCGCGAACCTACGGGGCCCCGCGGTCGAACACCGCAACGTCGCAGTCGAGGTCTTCGAGCCGCTGGAACATCGGCGGCGAGACGAATCGCGAGGCCGGTGAGCGCTCGCCGCTAGATCCGAGGACGACGAGATCGTACTGGGCGGCGTTCGCGGCCAGAAAGTCCTCGACAGAACTGCTCGCGACCCGCGTTTCGACGTTGCCGTCGACCGTCTCGACGAGGTGATCGAGTCGGGTCTCCGCGCGGCGGCGGTCCCGGTCGCCGTCGATGCAGGTGGTCAGACTGACGAGTCCGCTGCCGTGCGTGAGCCGCGTCGCGAAATCGAGCATCGCGTGGGCGGTGTTGCCGGGGCGGGCCACGAGCACGAGGACGCGTCGCCAGCGTCTGCTTTCGGCTGTCGACCGGAACGCGACGGCATCGAGGTCGCCGTCGAAAATTCCGCGGACGAACCCCGAGAGCGCCCCGCGTTCGGACTCGTAGGGCGTCACCACGAGATCGCAGTTGGCGGTTCGCGCGGCTTCGAGGGTCGCCGGAACCGGGTCGCCGCGGACCACGACGACCTCGCAGGGAACGCCGATCCGCGTTCGGAGGCTCGCGGCCGTCTCTTCGAGTCTGGCAACGCGCTCGGCGGTGCCGGGCGGGAGGCCCTCTTCACCGCTCGACGCAGCCGTCGAGTCCGATTCGGCGTCGTCGACCTCGGTCACGACGTCGACCTCCTCGCTGACGACATCGCACAGGACGACTTTCCCGGCCTCGTGGGCGGCGGCGAGACGCGCGCCGAACAGCGCGGTTCGGTCGGCAGTCTCGCCCCGCATCGGGACGAGCACGTGGTCGTCGCCGCGGACCGTCTCGTAGAGGTAGGTCGCGCGCTTCTCGTAGAACTGCTCGCGCCAGACGAAGAACACGCCCGCGACGAACGAGGCGGCCAAGACGACGCTGACGACGTAGGTCGCCGGGTCGACGTCGCCGGTCACGAGCGCGAGGAGCGCCGTCGCGAACGCCGAGGGGGCCTCGACATCGGCCGCCCACGTAACCGCTCCGGTGAGGAAGATGGCGAGCGCCGCGCTCTCGGGGAGAACGGTACCCGCCTCGACGCTGCCGTACGCCCAGACGGTGGTCGTGTAGGCGGCGAGTCCGCACAGCGCGCCCACGCTGAGACTAACCACGAAGCGGACCGGGTTCGCGTACTCGCCCTCGGGGTCCGAAAAGAGCGTGTAGGTGCCCGACGCAAGCGGCGGGAACAGCAGGAACGACAGCGTCTGCACTTGGTTCGAGAGGTAGGTGACGAACCCGATGACGACGGGAACGAACAGCACGATCGACAGGTGTAACAGGTTGCTGGTGGTTTCGATCCACCGGCTGAACTCCCGGAGCTCTCGCCGCTCGATCCGCCTGATGCGGCTCCGGAGCGCGGCGATCCGTTCGACCGCCGCATCGTACAGT
>Ga0207851_100154_pt1 | contig 51744 bp, 74 predicted proteins | sample A23E3SouthBayCA_FD_187747 | JGI IMG/M metagenome (GOLD analysis project Ga0207851, IMG submission 187747) | Aerobic enrichment media microbial communities from Eden Landing Ponds, California, USA - A23 E3 (SPAdes) | ecosystem: Environmental > Aquatic > Marine > Unclassified | place: Emeryville... | reverse complement strand
CAGCCGTTCGATAGTCCTGATCAAGCAGCCGTTCGATAGTCCTGATCAAGCAGCCGTTCGATAGTCCTGATCAAGCAGCCGTTCGATAGCCCGAGCGCGGTCCCGCCTCGGCGACGCGGACGGGTACCTACTCCGTCAGTTCAGCCGCGGAGTCGGCGATCTCGTCGACGCGCTCGCGCTGTCGGTCTGTCGCGCCCGCGATCTCGCTCGCGCTCTCAGCGATCGTCTCCGCCGAGTCGGCCGAGTCGTCGACCATGGCGGCCACCTCCTCGACGGAGGTCGCCTGCGAGTCCATCGCGTCCGACACCTCGGCGATCCCGTCGGAGGCGTCGACGACCGCGCTCTCGATCGCCTCCAGCCGCTCGACCGCTTCGTCGACCTGCCCCGTCCCCTCCGCGACCTGGTCGGCGACGCGTTCGAGCTCGTCGAGCGTCGACTCGCCGCTGTCGGCCACTTCTTCGACCGTGTCCTCGATGTCGGCGGCGTGGTCGCTGGCGTCCTGCGCGAGCGACTTCACCTCGTCGGCGACGACTTCGAACCCGGATCCGGCCTCGCCGGCGCGGGCGGCCTCGATGGAGGCGTTCAGCGCGAGCAAGTTCGTCTGCTCGGCCACGTCGCCGATCACGTCGGTGACGCCCCGTATCTCGTCGACCTGCTCTTGCAGGTCGGCCATCTCCTCGCGGACGGCGTCGGTGGCCTCGCGGATCGCTTCCATGGTCTCCGCGGCGTCGCCCGCGGCGTCGACGCCCTCGGCCGCCAGAGCGGCGGCGTCGTCGCTGGTCGCGGCCACCTCGTCGGCGGTCGCCGCGACCTCTTCGACGGTCGCGGTCATCTCGTTGGCCTCGCGCGAGAGGTCGTCCATCCGGTCCGACTGCCGGCCGGCGAGGTCGTCGATCCGATCGCTCTCCTCGGCGACCGCCGCGGTGGTCTCGCGGAGCGCCGTCGCCGGCTCGCCGATCCGCTCGGCGACGCGCCGTGAGAGCTCCCGCTGGCGGCGGGTCTCGCGTTCCGCCTCCGCGACGTACGAGGCCACGTACGTGTCGATCGCGAGCTGTTGGTCGAGGAGGAACGCCTTGAGTACCGACAGCGCCTCCTCCCGGAACTGCTCGACCGCCTCGGCGGCGTCGGCGGTCGCCCCGTCCTCGGAACCGTCGGCGGCGGATCCGTGCCCGGCGGTCCCGCCGGTCGCCCGGTCGGCCAGCACGTCGAAGAGCCCCTCGTAGTACACCGAGTACTGCCCGAGGTACGCGTCGGGCTCGAGCCCGAGCAGGTCGTGGAGCCGTCCCACGCGCGCCCGGTCGGCGAAGTACTCCCGGCCGTAGTCGCCGCCCACCAGCCCGGTGAGGTACCGGCGCTGGCCGGCGACGAGCGCGGGCATGGGGAGCGAGGACCGGTCGAGCACCGGGCGGACCTCCGGGTCGGAGTCGATGTGGTCGTAGAAGTCGTCGACGATGTCGTCCGCGACTGCGTCGACATCGTCCGCGATAGACGAGAGCCGGGCGGCGTCGCGCTCGTCGAACTGAGTGTAGCGCTTCCGGCGTTCGATCTCCGCCGCGTCAATTCCGAGTTCGTTCAGCAGTTCGCCGCCGTCGACGGTCGCTCGGACGTCGTCGTCGACGCCGCGCTCGCCGTTGCGATGAGTTCCCTGACTGCTCATGTCCGGGTTATCCGGATCCGGTTTATGAGTCCTCTTCCCCGATTATCAGGTCGGAAATCTCCATGACTGCGGCGGGTCGGAAGTTCGCGCTCGGGAGTGTCGCAGTCGGAAGCGTCGCGACCGGTCGTCCCGGAGCCGATCGAGTCGTCTCGCGGTCCGGTTGGGGGTCGCGGTCCGACCGAGTTAGGTGACTGGGCGCACGGACACACGAGCATGGAACTCACCGTCCTCGGGTCCGGCAGCGCCATGCCGGTCCCGGACCGCGCGCAGGCCGGCTACCTCCTCGACGACGGCGACCGGTCCCTGCTCGTCGACTGCGGCAGCGGCGTCCTCCAGCGGCTCGCCGGTACCGAAACCGGCTACGAGGGAGTCTCGACCGTCCTCCTGACCCACCACCACCTCGACCACGTCGCGGCGCTCCTCCCTCTGATAAAGGCCCGGTGGCTCGCCGGCGAGGAGCACTTGGAGGTCGTCGGCCCCGCGGGGACCAAGTCGCTCCTCGACGGCCTCCTCGACGTCCACGAGTACCTCGACGGGCGGATCGATCTGGCGGTCCGGGAGGTGTCGGCGGCGCGCCCCTTCGCCGCCGCCGGGTTCGACGTGACCGCTCGCGAGACGCGCCACTCGATGGACGGGTTCGCCTACCGGTTCTCGCCGCCGAGCGCGGACGTCGACCCCACGGAGGGGCCGCTCACGCTCTCGGGGGACACGGAGGCGTTCGCGGGCATGGCGTCGTTCGCGGACGGGAGCAACCTCTTGGTCCACGACTGCTCGTTCCCGGACGGCACCGACGTGTCGAACCACCCGAACCCCACGCAACTCGGCGAGTCGCTCGCGGGCGTCGACGTCGACACGCTGCTGTGCTCGCACCTGTACCCGCACACTGGGGGCCGCGAGCGAGAGATGGCGCAGAGCGTCCGGGACGCCGGGTTCGACGGCGACGTCGAGATCGCCAGCGACGGGCTCCGAATCGGTATCACAGATAGTTATTAACTAGTAATACAACAAAGTTATATCTCGGCGTATCGAGGGCTCGCCCATGGCGTTCAGCGACGACCTCTTGGAAGCGGGGGCAGACATCTGGGCGGCCCAGTTCGAGCATCCGTTCGTGCGCGAACTGGCCGCCGGCGACCTCGACGAGGCGGCGTTCCGGCGGTGGCTCGAACAGGACTACCGGTACCTCTCTGACTACGCCCGCACGTACGCTGTGGCGGGCGCGAAGGCGCGAGACGAGGCGGCGATGGCGACGCTCCTCGGCGGGGCCGACGCCGTGTTGAACGAGGAGCTCGACCTCCACCGGTCGTTCGCCGGCGAGTACGGGGTCGACCCCGAGGACCTGTCCGCCGTCCGGAAGCGCCCGACCTGCGAGGCGTACACGAGCTACCTCGTTCGCACGGCGCACGAGCGCCCCGTTCCGGTCGCGGTCGCGGCGCTGTTCCCCTGCATGCAGGGGTACCTCGACGTGGCGGACCACATGGCGGAGATCGCGGACGGAGAGCACCGATACACACCGTTCATCGAGACGTACACGAGCGACGAGTTCCGCGCGGAGACCGCGTCGATGCGCGACCTCCTCGACGACTACGCGGCGTCACACCCCGGCCACCGAGACGCGATGCGCGAGGCGTTCCTCACGAGCGCCCGCCTCGAACTCGCGTTCTGGGAGATGGCGTACGCCGGTGAGGAGTGGGAGGTGGAGACCGAGGGGACGGTCGTGGCCGACCAGGCGTGACGTGACTGAAGGTGCGAACGTGCTCGGCGAGACGTAACCTCTCCACGTTACTCTCCCGCACGATCGACCCAGATGTTTAAGCAAACGCGGCGGTTCCGATCGGACATGGCCGGCCCACTCGCGGACGACTTCGGACGGGAGGTGACGGGGGTTCGGATCTCGCTCACCGACCGGTGTAACTTCGACTGCGTCTACTGTCACAACGAGGGGTTAGGCGACACGCGGGGGCCGATGGAGCCGAGCGACGACGAGATGAGCGCCGGCGACGTGGTCCGCTTCCTGGAGGTCGTCGAGGGGTACGGCGTCGACTCGGTGAAGTTCACCGGCGGCGAGCCCATGCTCCGACAGGACCTCGAAGAGATCGTCGAACGCACGCCCGACTCGATGGAGGTGTCGCTGACGACGAACGGGACCTTCCTCCCCGGACGCGCCGAGGACCTGAAGGCCGCCGGACTGGACCGGGTGAACGTCTCGCAGGACGCGCTCGATCCGGACGACTTCGCCGAGGTGACCAAGTCCGGCGCCTACGAGCGCGTGCTTGAGGGCGTCAAGGCCGCCGTCGACGCCGGACTCGATCCCGTGAAGCTCAACATGGTCGTGTTCACGCACACCGCGGGCTACGTCGAGGAGATGGTCGGGCACGTCGCCGACAACGAGGGGCTCCAGCTCCAGCTCATCCAGTACATGCCGGAGCTGACCGGGAAGCCGGAGTGGAACGTCGACATCGGGCGCGTCCACGACTGGCTCGCCGAGAAGGCCGACCGCGTCGAGCGCCGCGAGATGCACGACCGGAAGCGCTACTTCGTGGGCGAGGTCGGCGACGACGACACCGGCGGCATGGTCGAGATCGTCGATCCCGTCGAGAACGAGGACTTCTGCGCCAACTGCGGCCGCGTCCGCGTCACCCACGAGGGGTACCTGAAGGGGTGTCTCAACCGCAACGACGACCTCCGATCGATGGGCGAGATGACTCGGGAGGAGATCGCGGAGACGTTCGAGGCCGTGGTAGCTAATCGGGTGCCCTACTACGGCGAGTACCTGATCGAGAACGACGACGGCGAGTACGAGATCAACGAGGAGTACCTCGGAACGCCGAGCGTGGCGGACTGAGCCGGGAGGTTCTGACCGCGCCGGGAGGCTTCTCAGGCGGACCCGGAATCGACCGGTCCGAAATCGCCCCACTCGCCGTCGATAGCTCCGTCGGCGAGGGCGTCGGTACAGCCGGCGACCGCGGCGGCGACGCCCCCGCGACCGAGGAGACCGCGTCTGGAGGGCTGCATACGGTTGGCCAGTGACTCGGAAGGGCTGTAGTATTGTGTGACGGACACCACTTATCACACTGCGAACGAACGGGCACAGTGGGATTCGAACCCACGACCGTCGGATTAGAAGTCCGACGCTCTATCCGGGCTGAGCTATGTGCCCTCACTCGAAGGTCTCACACCCAGCGACAAAAACGCCGACGGTTCGCGCCGATATCGCTCACGCCTCAACAGCAGACCTAAGTCTGCGACGGGACTACTCGCCGCCAATGAACGTTATCGGAACCGTCGGCCTCCCCGGCAGCGGGAAGGGGGAGGCGGCGAACGTGGCCGAGGAGGCGGGGATCCCGGTCGTCGTCATGGGCGACGTGATCCGGGCGGAGTGCCGCCGACGCGGGCTCGACCCGGCCGAACACCACGGTCGGATCGCGGGCGCGCTCCGCGAGGAGGAGGGCGACGACGCGATCGCCGCCCGGACGCTCCCGCGGATCCGGGAGGCGGCCGCCGAAAGCGAGCGCGACACCGTCCTCGTCGACGGGCTCCGCTCGACCGTCGAACTGGAGCGCTTCCGGGAGGCGTTCGGCGACGACTTCACGCTCGTGGCGGTCCGCGCCCCCTTCGAGCTCCGCGCCGAGCGGCTCGACGACCGCGGCCGCGACGACTCCGACTCCGACTTGGAGGCGCTCCGCGAGCGCGACGACCGCGAGATCGAACTCGGCCTCGGCGAGACCCTCGAACGGGCCGATGTCGAGATCGACAACACCGGGACGCTCAACGAGTTCCGGCGCCGCGTCCGGGAGGTGCTCGGCGTCGCGGAGGACGGGAGGAGCGGCGACGACGACGCCGCGACCGACGGCGACGCCGCGACCGACCCCGATCCCGCGGCCGCGAACCCCGGAGGTGACGGCTCGTGATCTACAGCGTCGACGTGCGGATCGAGGCGCCCGTCCGCGACACCGAGGTGACCGACCGGGTCGCCGACGCGGTTCGGAACGTGTTCCCGGACGCGGAGCCGATCCACGAGGACGGCCGGCTCGTCGCCGAGGCGCACACCTTAGACGCCTTCTCCGACGTGCTCCACGAGCAGGAGATCCTCGACACCGCCCGGCGCGTGTTCTTACGGAACAGCACCGACGAGGGGTTCGACTTCTCGCTGAAGAAGCAGGCGGCGTTCGAGGGCGTCGTCAACTTCGCGGTCGGCGAGCCGGACGAACTCGGCGAGATCGACGTCGAAGTCCGTGTCCGAGAGCCGGACGTCGAGGCGTTCATCGACTACGTCGCGCCCGAGACGGACGAGGGCCGGCCCGTCGACCCCGCACGGGAGTACGGCGACCGGATCGATCCCGAGGACGCCGAGTACTGAGGCCGCTTCGAGGAATCGATTTCGCCGGCTCAGTCGCTCAGCAGCGACGAGGCCGCCCCGCCGATCGCGCCGAAGACCGCCGGGTAGACGGCGCCGGCGAGCAGCACTGCGGTGACGAGGTCGGGCGCCACGGTCCCGTCGCCCACCGAATACCGGAACAGGAACGCGCCGATCACGGCGAGCGGGAGGTACCCGGCGAGGACGAACGCACCGGCCTGTGCGCCGTCGACCGCCTCCGTCACGCCGGCGGTTCGACCGGCGACGACGCCGGCGACGACGAGCAGGAGCGGCGGGACGAGGAACAGAAACGACCCGGCCTCGCCCTGTGAGAGGAGGTTCGCCGACTGCGCGCCGCCGATCAGTGAGGGGGCGTTGACGTCGACGAAGTGGGCGTTGTAGAACATCCATCCCGCGGCCTGCCACGTGGAGATCGGGTCACCGCCGAACAGGTCGGCGAAGAAGTTGATCCCCGAGAGCCCCTCCTCGATCCGGTCGCCCTGCGTCACGTATACGACCAGATAGCCGAGGACGTACGCGACGGCACCGCCCGCCGCGCCGCCGGCGATTCCCTGCATTCGGTTCGATCGATCGGGGACAGACATGTTCTCGGTGTCGTTTCGGCGGTCATAAGTGTTTGTTGGCTCGGCGCGCTCGCCGCCGAACGCGTTCGGCCGCCGGATCGTCGCCTCCGAGGCGGCTCTCCGCGCGTTCCCCGCTACTCGGTCACCCCGCGCCACTCGTCCCGTGAGATCGAGTACCGGACCTCGTCGTGGACGCTGCCGTCCGCGAAGGCGATCTGATTCCGCAACAGCCCCTCGCGGCGACCGCCGAGCCGGTCCACGTACTTCCCGATCGCCCGCTGCGACTGCTCGTTCTCGGGGAGGTGGCTGACGGCGACCAGGTCGAGGTCGAGGTCCGCGAAGGCGACCTCGACGAGCGCCGCGGCGCGTTCGCCCGAGTAGCCGCGGCCCCAGAACCGCTCACGGAGCCAGGTACCGAGCTCGGCGGTCCGCTTCTCCCAGTCGACTGAGAAGCCGCCGAAGCCGGCGATCTCGCCGGCGCCGTCCTCGCCCTCGCGGGGTCGGATGACGTAACTCGCCGCCTCGTCGTCTTCCCATCGCTCGCGGCCGCGTTCGAGGAACTCGAGCGTCTCCTTCTTCGTCTCGTGGGGGTCCCACGTGACGTACTCGGTCACCGCGTCGATCCCGGGGTCCGACGAGCAGATCCGATAGCAGTCGTCGAGGTCGACGTTCTCGGGCCATCGGGGCTCCAACCGCAACCGGTCCGTCTCGATGGTCTCGGGGAACATACCCGCCCGTCTCGCGGATCTGTATAAAAACCACGGTGAGTGTGTTCCGTGTTGCCACGCACCGTCGGACTTCGGAACCTCACCCGACGACGCCGTACTCACGGAGCGCGTCCCTGAACGCCGTCCGCTTCACCAGCGCGAAGCCGACGCAGATGATCAGGAAGCCGGCGACGGTGTTGACGGTGATCGCCTCGCGCAGGAACAGCCACCCGGAGACCGCGGCGAACACCGGCGCGACATACGAGACGAGGTTGATCTCGATCGGCCCGAGCCGGTCGAGGAGATCGAAGTAGATGAGGAAGCCGAGCCCGCTGGCGGCGATCGACAGATAGGCGAGCGCGAGCACCGCCTCCGTGGTCCACGCCACGTCGGCCAGCGACTCGCCGAGTCCGAGCGACAGCAGGTGCATCAGCGCGGCACCGAGGAGCATCGACCACGCCTCCATCGTCTCGATCGGGAGGTCGTCGTCGGACGCACGCATGAGAACCGAGCCGAGCGCGAACGCCGCCGCCGCCAGGAGGACGAGCAGCTTCGCGACCGTGCCCCCGCCGGCGAGGTTACTCGGGTCCGGCGCGGCCAGCACGATCGCGCCCGCGAGTCCGACGAGGAGGCCGACGACGCCGACGACCGTCAGCCGCTCCGAGGGGAGGAAGGCGCGCGCGAAGACGGTCGTCAGGACGGGCGAGAGGCTGACGATAACGGCCGCGACGGCGCTCGTCACGGCCGGGTCGCTCTCGCCGATAAAGAGAAACGCGTGGTAGGCGGCGATGACCAGCGTCGCCCCGACGGCGACGACGGCCCACTCGTCGCGTCCCCGCGGGATCGGGTTGTCGACGACGTACGCCGCGTACGCGAGCATGATGACGCCGGCGACGTCGTATCTGAGCGCGGCGAAAAGCACGGGCGGAAAGTACGTCAGCCCGGCCTTGATCGCCATGAACGCCGAGCCCCACACTGCGGCAAGGACGAGGAATAACGCGAGGTTCCGTGTTCGGCTCACGTGCGGACCTCTCCCGGGAGCGCGCCAAAAGGTTCCGAAAGCGGCCGGTCGTGCTGGGACCCGTGCTCGTCCGGAGACGCTCTCCGAGGGCTACCGGATCCGGAACCGGTCCACGTCGGCGGAGCCGTCGCGGGCGACGACCCCCACGTCGGCGAGCCGCCGGAGGGCGTCGGCGACCGTCTCCTCGCGGGCACCGACCTCCTCTGCGACCGCCTCCGGGGTGCCGTCGGTCTCGACCAGCGCGGCGAGGACCGCCGCGAAAAAGCGGCTGTCGGACTCGGTCCCGAGCCGCTCGTCGATCTCCGCCAGCGTGTCCTCGACGCGGCCCTGCACCCACCGCTGGGCCAGCGAGAGCTCGCGGTCGAGGTTCTGAAGCCGGCCGAACTCGCCGGCGAGATCGGCCAGATCGCTCGACGACCCGGACCCGTCGGGGATCTCTATCGAGAGGTGTTGACACCGCGCCGCCATGTCGAAGCTGTTCTTCGCCGGATACGCGCTCTTCGCGCCGAAGCCGTACGGAGAGACGCTCACCTCCAGTCGGAGGCTCCGCGTGATCCGGAAGTACTTGCGGCGCTGGTCGTCGGTGGTCGACTCGATGAGGCCGGCCTCCTCCAGCTTCCGCAGGTGGTCGATGACCGCCTTCGGGCTCACGTCGAGGTACTCCGAGATCTCCGTGACGTAACAGGGCTTGGTGGCGAGCAGCCGGAGGATGCGCCGCCGGTTCTCGTTGCCGAGGAGATCGAGCAGTACCGCGGAGTCCATTAACGTATGGTTAGCGTCGTAGCCGGAAAAGGCTGACTCACGGAGAGCGAACCGATCGCCCTCCTGCGGGCGATCGGTCGGCCCCGCGCTCCCGGTCGGGCGGACCCTCGGCGATCGATCGGAGCGAAGGGTAGTTACCCCGCCACCGAAAACGAGGGGGTATGGAAACGGCGCTCATCATTCTCGACGGATGGGGTCTCGGCGGCGGAGCGAGCGGCGACGCCGGGGGCGGAACGAGCGACGGCGAGACGGTCGATCCCTCGGGGCGGCCCGCGGGACGTGACGCGGTCGCCGCCGCCGACACGCCCGCGTTCGACGCGGCGACCGAGCGCGGCGCCGACGGGCGGCTCGTCGTCCACGGCCGACGCGTGGGGCTCCCCGAGGGGCAGATGGGGAACTCCGAGGTCGGCCACCTGAACATCGGCGCCGGCCGGGTCGTCAAACAGGCGTACACCCGCATCTCCGACGCGCTCGCAGAGGGGTCGCTGTCCGACAACGACGCCATCGCGGGGGCGCTCGACCACGCCGACTCGACCGGCGGGCGAGTCCACTTCATGGGGCTCGTCTCCGACGGCGGGGTCCACTCGGACGTGGAGCACCTGCTCGCGCTGATCGACGCCGCCGCCGACGCCGGGGTGCCGGCGACGAGCCACGCGTTCACGGACGGCCGCGACACCGCCCCGGAGATCGCCGACCGGTTCCTCGAAGACGTGACGGCGAAGGCGGACGAGCGCGGGACGGGCTACGTCGCGACCGTGACCGGCCGCTACCACGCGATGGACCGCGACGAGAACTGGGAGCGGACGCGGAAGGCGTACGACGCCATCGTCGAGCGCGAGGCCCCCCACGAGGCCGAGACGGCGGTAGAGGCCGCGACCGAGGCGCACGCCCGCGGCGAGACCGACGAGTTCATCGAGCCGACGCTGGTGGCCGACGAGCCCGCGCTCGACGACGGCGACGCGGTCGTCTTCTTCAACTTCCGCGCGGACCGCGCCCGGCAGCTGGTGCGGATGCTCACCGACACCCGGCCCGACTGGGAGTTCGATCTGGACCAGCCCGATGTCCGGATGACCACGATGACCGAGTACGACGAGACGTTCGAGTTCCCGGTGGCATTCCCGCCCCAGATGCCCGAGAACACCATCGGCGAGGTGGTCTCCGACGCGGGGCTCACCCAGCTCCGGCTCGCCGAGTCGGAGAAGTACCCGCACGTGACGTATTTCCTCAACGGCGGTCGCGAGGTGGAGTTCCCCGGCGAGCGCCGCGAGATCGTCGAGAGCCCGGACGTGCCGACGTACGACCTCCGGCCGGAGATGTCGGCGCCGGAAGTGACCGACGAGGCGGTCGGTATCATCGAGGCCGACGACCCGGACCTGCTGGTCCTCAACTACGCGAACCCCGACATGGTGGGTCACACCGGCGACTTCGACGCCGCGGTCGAGGCGGTCGAGGCGGTCGACGCGCAGCTCGACCGCCTCCTCGACGCGGTCGCCGACGCCGGCGGCCACGCGGTCGTGACCGCCGACCACGGCAACGCCGACGACATGGGTACTCCCGCGGATCCCCACACCGCCCACACGTTCAACCCGGTCCCGTTCGTCTACCTGTCCCCCGACGGCGACGACGGCGGACGCGTGATCCGCGAGGGCGGCTCGCTGTGCGACATCGCGCCGACGCTCGTGGATCTGATCGGCCTCGATCGCCCGGCCGAGATGACCGGCGAGAACCTCCTGACGGAGTGACCGGTCGGCGGTAAACGGTAAACTCCGGTCGAATTTCCCCGGGTTCCACGCCGTTTTAAGTCCTTGACCGGCCAGGGATCGTTCATGACAGACGAGACCACCCCGGTTATCGCCGCCGCCTACCGAACGCCGCAGGGACGCGACGGCGGCGTCTACGCGGACGTCCGCAGCGAGGACCTCTCGACGCGGCTCATCGACCACACGCTCGCGGAGACGGGGCTGACGAGCGACCACGTCGACGACCTGATGTGGGGCGTCGCCCAGCAGCGGACCGAGCAGGACAACAACGTCGCCCGCGTCATCGCGCTGCTCTCGGATCTGGGCGAGTCGGTGCCCGCCACCTCGATCAACCGCTGGTGCGCCTCCTCGATGCAGGCGATCATCTCGGCGTCGGACGCGATCGCGGCCGGAAATCGGGACTGCATCATCGCCGGCGGCGTCGAGAACATGAGCCGCGTCCCGATGGACGGCGACTCCTACCAGCACCTCCATCCCGAACTCTCTGAGAAGTACAACGTCTTCCAGCTTCAGATGGGAATGACCGCCGAGAAGGTCGCCGAGGAGTACGGCGTGAGCCGCGAGGCGCAAGACGAGTACGCCGCGCGAAGCCATCAGCGCGCCGCCGAGGCGACCGAGTCGGGCCGCTTCGACGACGAGATCGTCCCGGTGGAGACCGAGGACGGTCTCGTCGAGGCGGACGAGGGGATCCGTCCGGACACGACCGCCGAGAAGCTCGCCGGCCTCTCGCCCGCGTTCACGGGGGACGGCACGGTGACCGCGGGGAACTCCTCACAGATCTCCGACGGCGCGTCGCTGACGCTCGTCACGAGCAAGGCGTTCGCGGAGGACCACGGCCTCGACGTGCTCGCGGAGGTCGGCACGAACGCGGTCGCCGGCGTCGATCCGACGGTGATGGGGATCGGTCCGGTGCCCGCGACACGGAGCCTGCTCGACCGCGCCGGTCGGACCATCGACGACTACGACCTCGTGGAGCTCAACGAGGCGTTCGCCTCCCAGTGCGAGTACTCACGCCGCGAACTCGGGATCGACGAGGACATCTACAACGTCAACGGCGGCGCTATCGCCGTCGGCCACCCGCTCGGCGCCTCCGGCGCGCGGCTCCCCGTCACCCTGATCCACGAGATGCAGAAGCGGGACGCCGACCGCGGGCTCGCGACGCTCTGTGTCGGCTTCGGACAGGGCGCGGCGATCGAGTTCAGCCGCTAAGGGTTCGGCGCCGCCGCTCGGGACTTAGAAAGCACTCCCGTCGGCACCGCATCGCGGCGTTACTGAATGTGGCCTTCGCGCCGGAGCTGGTCCGCGTCGTCGTCGTCGTACCGCCACTCGACGTTCGCCTTCTCGTCCTGCCAGTCCCACGGCTCCGCGAGGACCACGTCGCCCTCGCTGATCCACGTCCGGTACTTCATGCGGCCGGGGATCCGGCCCATCCGCGTCTCGCCGTCGACGCAGCGCAGTCGCACGTGGTTGCCGCCGAGGTGTTCCGTCACCACGGCGAACACTTCGTCGTCGTTGGGCATTCGGAGGTTCCGACGCCCGGATTCTTCGCTCATATAGGTAGTATGTCGGTCGGCCGTATAAGTGATGGGAGACTCGTGTGCGCGTGTCTCGTGACCGTTGTTAGCACACGTTTTCGGGGGTCCGTATCGCGTGACGAACCGGCCGCTCCGCCGAGCGAAGCGTTCAAATCCCGTCGCGCCGACGGGTCTCGCATGAAGGACATGGAGTCGCTCGTACTCGATCAGGACGACGAGATGCTCTCGCCCGCGGTGGTGGTGGCGACGATCGCCCTCCTCGCCGTCTTCGTCATCGGATTCCTGGTACAGATCGTCGGTCTGGTCGCTTGACCGTCTCCGAACTGATCCCCGCTGTCCGTCTCCGATTATCGCCACGTCCGTCCCCCTTTTCAAACTCGGGAGCGAGCGACCGGTATGGGACGCGACCTCCTGACCGAACTCCTCGACCGAAACGACGAGCACGTCGCTTCCGCGGCCGCTTCCGATCTCGCCGCCCAGCGCGACGGCCAGCGTCCTCCGGTCGTCTCCGTCTGCTGTTCGGACTCCCGCGTGTCTCAGGAGGGGATGTGGGCGGTCGATCGGCCGGGATTCCTCTTTACCGCCGGCAACATCGGGAACCGCGTGTGCGACCGCGTCGACGGCGAGCGGGTGCTCGCCGGCAGCGTCGCGTACCCGCTCGCCTACACCGGTACGGACGCGCTCGCGGTCGTCGGGCACACCGGATGCGGCGCGGTCGGCGCGGCCCTCTCCGCGGTCCGGACCGGCGAACTCCCCGGAGAACCCGGTGTCAGGTCCGACGTGGAGGAGCTCGTCCCGATCGTCGAGTCGGGCCTCGACGCGCTCGACGACGGTCCCGGCGACGAAACGGGAGACGGGGACGGTCCCAGCGTCCGGAACCAACTCGTCGAGTACAACGTCCACGAACAGGTGTCGATCGCCCGCGAGACCGAGACGGGCGCCGACGCCGGCGTGTACGGCTTCGTCTACGACTTCCACGGCGCGTACGGGAACCGCGACGGGGCGGCCTACCTCGTGAACGTCGACGGCGAACGCGACCCCGAGTCCCTCCGCGACCGAGTCGGGCCGGAGCACGCGGACCACGTCGCCACGCTGCTGTAGCCCGCTCCGCTCCGCCGCATCCGACAGGGGTATCACGCCGCCGACCGAATCGCGCGTAATGGACCGCCGCGTTCTGTTCGCGAGTCTGATCCTGTTCGCCGGCGGCGCGACCGGCGTGGGCGTCGCCCTCTTCGCGTTCGTCGGCGTCGACGACGCGACGATCGACGCCGAGGTCGTCTGGGAGACCGAACCCGTCGCCGGCGACGACGGCAGCGGCGCGGTCGTCGCCACCATGGACGGCGACCCGCTCGTCCTCCAGCCGACGGTCGAGGACGGGAACCGAACGATACGCGCCACCGCCGCGGGCGGCGACGTGGAGTGGACGGCGAACGTCAACGGTGTCGATACTGCCGGCGACGGCACCGATCCCCCCGCAACGAGCGGGCTGGTCACCGGCGATCTCGGCGGCGACGAGGCCGTCGCGTTCACGACCGAATCCGGCTCCCTCGTCGTCCGCGACCCGGCGGACGGCACCGAGCGGTTCACGGTCGACCTCGGCGGACCCGGGGGGCTCCGGCCGGCGATCGGCGACCTCGACGGGGACGGAGACGCCGAGGTCGCCGCGGTCACGACCGACGGACGAGTTCGAGCCGTCGACGCGACCGGCGACACGGAATTCGAGACCGACCTCGACGCGCCGGTAGAGCTCCGGCCGCTGGCGGTCGACTTCGTCGGAGACGAGAGCGCCGGAGACGGCGACGGCGCGACCGATCGCGGGCTCGCGGTGGCGACCGCGGCCGATGGCGAGCGCTCGATCAGCCTGCTCGACGGGACCGGAGACGAGCGGTGGACGACCACTCCGTCGGTCACGCCCCTGAGCTGGAGCGCGGCCGACACGCGGAGCAGCCCGGTACTCGCGCTCGGCGGAGCGAACGGTAACTTGGAGACGATCGACGTCGCCGACGGCGAGACCCGCATCGAGGTCGGGTTACAGGACCTGCCCGTCACCGTCGGCGACGCGGACCCCGGTCGCGTCTACGTCGGCGGGAGCGGGAGCGTCTGGGCGGTCGACTTACTCGACGGCGAAGTCGTCTGGAAACAGCAGTACGGCGGCGACACGCGGGTGAACGCGCCCGGTGTCGCAGACGTCGACGGCGACGGCTCCCCGGGACCGGTCGTCGTGAACCGGAACGGGCGCGTGCTCGCGCTGAACCAGCAGGGCGAGGTTATCGCCCGCGGCGAGGTCGGCGGCACCGCCGTCGTGTACGCGGGCCCGCTGTTCGCGGACGTGACCGGCGACGGAAGCGCGGAGGTGCTCGTGGTCGCAGAAGACGGGCGGATCGTGGCGCTGTCCGACTGAGGACCGAGGGGTTCGTCGCCGGTCTCGTTCCGGCGAGTTTATCAGTCGGTCCGCGTCCGATTCGGGTCGCAGTCACCGAATTTTAGATGTGATTTCACCGGAAACGAGGTGTGTCGAAATAGCTACCGCTCCGGGGAGATCGGCGTCGGAGAAAACGGAAAAGCGCCCTTTCCGTTCAGTGCTGTTCGTCCTCGTACACCCACGCGGCGGTGTCGAGGCCGTAGTCGACGAGCTCGTCCTCGTCGAAGAACAGGTCAATCTCGCGCTCGTTAGCGCCCTCGTCCTCGTGATCCGACGCGTGGATCACGTTGTGTCCGAGGTCCAAACCGAAGTCGCCGCGGATCGTACCCGGGGCGGACTCGGCAGGGTCGGTCTCCCCGACCATCGCGCGGACCTGTCGGGTCGCGTCCGCGCCCTCCCACACCATCGCGAAAACGGGGCCGGAGGTGATGAAGTCGACGAGGCCGTCGAAGAACGGCTTGCCCTCGTGTTCACCGTAGTGCTCGTGGGCGAGGTCCTCGTCGATCTGCATGAACTTCCCGCCGACGAGCTTCAGCCCGCGCTCCTCGAAGCGAGAGACGATCTCGCCGATGAGGCCGCGCTGCACGCCGTCGGGCTTGACCATCACGAAGGTGCGCTCGTCGTGGTGGCTCATCTACTCGCCACCCTGATTGCGCCCTTCCTCGGTCCATTCGAGGTCGCGCGCCTCGCGGCCGAGGAAGTAGTTCTTCTCCGCCTTCGAGTCGACGAAGTGGAGGATCTGTCCGTCCTTCTTGACGTACATCGTGCCCGTGCCGGGCTCGATCTCCTCGCCGGTGTAGTCGCAGGTTCGTGTCTCGACCATTGGTTATCGCCCTCCGATGGAGTCCGCGTCGCGCTGGGTCTCCCGGAGCTGGAGCACGTCGCCCATGCGGACGGGGCCCAGGACGTTCCGGGTGATGATCCGGCCCTGGTTCGATCCCTCCTGGATGCGGCACTTGACCTGCATGGCCTCGCCGTGCATCCCGGTCTTGCCGACGACCTCGATGACCTCCGCAGTCGTCGAGTCGCCGGTGCCCTCTTCTGCGCTCATGGGTGGTTATCGAAGCTCCGCGACCTTCTCGCCGATGTCCTCGACGTCGTCGTCGGCGTCGCCGGCGTCGATGACGGCGGCGGCGGCCGAACCGACTTCGAGGCCGGCGGCGTGGCCGACTTCGTCCTGCGTGTCGACGAAGACGACCGGGATGCCCTTCTCCTCGGCGAGTTCGGGAAGGTGCATCACGATCTCCTCGGGGGAGACGTCCTCGGCGACGATGACGAGGTCCGCGTTGCCGCGCTCGACGGCCTTCGTGGTCTCGTTGGTTCCTTTCTTCACGGTACCGGTGTCTCGGGCGACCTCGAGCGCCTCAAGCGATCGCTCGGCGAGGTCGGCTGGGGTTTCGTAGTCTACGTAAACGGGCATATGTTGTTCACCTATCCTCCGCGCGGGCTCGCGTGCCCGTACCGTGGTCGGTCCCTAACGGCACGGCACATCATCAACCCCGCAGAGGCTGTGAAGCGACCTAGTCCGGACATCCATAAAAGCGCTTTCAATGTCCTGCGCGTGTGCGAGCGGGGATCACGGGGGCGGACCCGCTTTCCTCGCGGCGGTCGCGACGGTTCCCCCGAGCCGCTGTGCCACGTCTCGACGGACGCCCACCCCTAACTCCGCGCTTTTAAGCGTGGCTCGCCCCTCGCCTCGCACATCGAATGGTCCGTCTCGTTCACTACTCCGACATCGAGAACGTCTTCGACGCCCCCGAGCGGGCGGCCCGGCTCGCCGGGCGGATCCGGGAGCTCTCCGGTCCCGACGCCGGCGTAGTCGCCACCGGCGACACCACCGCGCCGGGCGTCCTCTCGCTGGTCGCGACCGGCCGGCAGGTCCTCGACTTCTACGCCGCCACCGACACCCTCCTCGACACGTTCGGCAACCACGAGTTCGACTACGGACCGGGCCCGCTGCGCGGGCTCGTCGACGACGCCACCGCGACGTTCGTCTCCGCGAACGTCCGCGACGAGAGCGGCGAGCCCTTCGGCCGCGCCGAGGGCGTCGTCCCGTGGACGACGCGACGGATCGACGGCGCGACCGTCGGCTTCGTCGGCGTCACCGACCCCGCGACCGACTCGCTGAACCCGATGGCCGCCGACCTTTCCTTCGACGATCCCGTCGACGCCGCGCGGGACGCGCTCGCCGAGATGCGCGCCGCCCTCGCGGAGAGCGGCGACGGCGTCGACCACGCCGTCGTCCTCTCGCACCTCGGCGCGAGCGACGACGACCTCGCTCGCGAGCTCGACGTGGACGCGGTCCTCGGCGGCCACGTCCACAGCCCGCGCAACGAGCGCGTGGCCGACACCCTGCTGGTCCGCCCCGGCGTCAACGGCGAGGCGGTCGTCGAAGTCGAGTTCGGCGTGACGGGAGGCGAGGGGAAGGAAGACGCCGAGGGGGAGTCCGTCCCCACCGCGACCCTCCACGAGCCGGACGGCGCCGAGCCGGTCGCCCCGCTCCGAGCGGCGCTCGAAGAGCGGATGGCCGCGGCCGACCTCGACGAGGTCGTCGATCGCGTCGACGAGCCGATCGAGCGGACCGGGGAGATCGTCCACGGCGGGGAGTGCCGCGTCGGCAACTTCGTCGCGGACGCGTTCCGCTGGGCGCTCGACGCCGACGTTGGGCTCTCGAACGCGGGCGGCCTCCGGCAGGGCGACCCGTGGCACGGCGACGTGACGAAGGCCGATCTGATCAGCCTGATCCCGTTCGAAGAGCCCGTGGCGCTCGCGTCCGTCTCCGGTGCGGAGCTTCACGACGCGCTCCGCGAGATGGCCGCGCCCGACGTGGACTTCGGCGAAGACGACTGGTGGCACGGCCACGTCTCGAACGCCCGGGTCGTCTGGGACGCCGACGCCGAGCTCATTCTCGAGGCCACCGTCGGCGGCGAGCCGATCGACCCCGAGGCGCGCTACACCGTCGCCGTCTCGGAGTACCTGCTTCACTCCGACCACGAGTTCCCGACGCTCGCGCAGCGACACCGGGTCGACGAGGCCGACATCCAGTACGAGGTGCTCGCCGACTACGCCCGCGAACGCGGGATCGACCCCCGTCTCGAAGGTCGGGTCGAGATCCGGAACCGAACGGATATCGGCGTCGAGAGTCGGTAAGGAACCGGAATCAGAAATCCAGCGGGAAGGGAAAAGCGCGGTTCAGGCGCTGCCGTCGACGAACTGCTCGGCGCCCTCGTAGAACCAGTAGCCGTTCTCGCGCATCGCGCGACCCAGCTCCTGGTGGAACTCGACGAAGTCCGCGAACTCTTCTTTCTCGACGTTCTCGAAGATTTCCTCGACGGCGACCACCGTCTCGAAGTCGATCCGGATCGGGTGGTCGCCGTACTGCTCGACGTAGTCGGCGGCCGACAGCGGGAAGTCCTCCTCCTCGTCGATCTTCTTCGCGAGCACCGCGTGTCCGTACTGCCGCCTGCCCTCGCTCCCCTGTTCGCCGTCGGGGTCGTGTGGCCAGTCCATACCCCTCGATTCATCCGGACCGGGCATAGTCATTACGGAACATACGGGCGGGCATCGCCGCCGAAACCACTGACTTCTCGACTACCGTCGAGGGGAGCGCCCATCGACGACGGGCGAACTGCCCGAGCAAGTCCGGCTCTCGCGGGCCCGCGTCGGTGTGGAGCTGGTTAATTGAATCATAACTCAATTTATTAATGGTATAGTATAATGTAAAAACGTTTAGGATATTGGATGGCTATCGTTTACATGGATCATTCCATGAGAGCCGTTGTATACCAAGGCCCGTACGACGTGGCCGTCGAAGAGGTAGATGACCCGGAGATCGAACACCCGAACGACGTCGTGGTCGACATCACGACGTCGTGTATCTGCGGATCCGATCTCCACATGTACGAGGGGCGAACCGCCGCCGAGGAGGGGATCGTGTTCGGCCACGAGAACATGGGTATCGTGAGCGAGGTCGGCGAGGCCGTCTCGACGCTTGAAGAGGGGGATCGCGTCGTGATGCCGTTCAACGTCTCCTGCGGCTTCTGTCAGAACTGCGAGGAGGGGTACACCGGCTTCTGTACCAACGTCAACCCCGGCTTCGCCGGCGGGGCGTACGGCTACGTCGCGATGGGACCGTATCCGGGCGGACAGGCCGAGAAGCTGCGCGTTCCGTACGCCGACCACAACGCGCTGAAACTGCCCGAGGGGCGCGAACACGAGGACGCGTTCTCGCTGCTCGCGGACATCTTCCCGACCGGCTGGCACGGCACCGAGCTGGCGAACCTCGAATCGGGCGAGTCGGTCGCCATCTTCGGCGCCGGGCCGGTCGGCCTGATGGCCGCCTACAGCGCGAAGATCAAGGGCGCCGCCGAGATCTACGTCGTCGACCAAGTGCCGAGCCGGCTGGAGCTGGCCGAGGAGCACTGCGACGCCCACGCGATCGACTTCTCCGAGGGCGACCCGGTCGACCAGATCATCGAGGAACACGGGGGGATGGTCGACAAGGGCGTCGACGCGGTCGGATATCAGGCGACCGACCCCGACGACGTCGACACCGAGACCGAGGACTACTCCTACCAGCCGGCCAAGGAGAACCCGGCGGTCGTGATCAACAACCTGATCCGGGTGGTCCGACCGACGGGCGAACTCGGTATCCCCGGCCTGTACGTGCCGGAGGACCCAGGCGCGCCCGACGACATGGCCGCGCAGGGGCGTCTCGGCATCGACTTCGGGAAGTTCTTCGAGAAGGGGCTCAAGTGCGGCACGGGCCAGTGTAACGTGAAGGAGTACAACCGGTACCTCCGCGACATGATCATCGAGGGCCGCGCCGACCCGAGCTGGGTCGTCTCGCACCGCGTCAACCTCGACGAGGCGCCGGAGATGTACGAGGCGTTCGACGCCCGCGAGGAGGGCGTCACGAAGGTCCTGCTCGAACCCTGAGCCGCCGAGGCCGCGCCTCGCTGCCGCCGTTCCGACTTTTCAGAACCCGACACCGACGACCGTCAGGCCCGGAGCCACGCCTTCGGGTGCTCGTCTCGGAGATGGGACTGGTACCGCCCGATCAGCTCCGGGTACCCGTCGGCCACGCAGTGCCAGCCGCAGTGCTCGCAGGTCCGTTCGACCGCCTCGTCGTTTCCCTGAACGTGTCCGCCGCGCCTGTAGGTGACCATGAGTGTCTCGTCGCGGGCGATCCGCGCTGATAGGTACCATACGTCACGAGCGCGGTTCACTCTGTCGACATCTGTGGGACGTACCGCCTCCGTCTCTCCCGCCGAAACGGCCCCACTTGCGCTCCTCCCGCCGAAACCGGTATGTCGATCCCGCGCGTGGTCACCGGTATGTGTAAGTACTGCAACTGGGCGTTCCACGACGGCTGGGGGGAGCTGTTGAAGTACGACGACGTCTACCAGTCGGCGGTCGGCGCCGAGACCGAGTCCACCCACGGGTTCCACGAGGACTGGGACGACCTGCAGGCGGAGCTAGGTATCTGATTCGGACCGGCGGGTGGAGCCCGTTCAGATCGGGAACGCGTCCGCGCTCTCGACCGCATCGGGGTCAGAGGCCGCCAGCCCATCGAGCTCTCCGCGGATTCTCTCCTCGTCCATCTCGCTACCGATGAACACGAGCCGAGTGCGGCGGTCGTCGCCCTCCCCCCACTCGCCGATAGGCCCCGCCTGCACCGAGGGGCCGGCCTGACTCACGCCGATGACCTCGTCCGTGCCCGCGACGTTCGCGACCCCCTTCGCCCGCACGACGGCGCCGTCCCAGTCGGCGAGCCAGTCGGCGAACGGCTCCGGGTCGAGGGCGTCGGCGGAGCGGTAGACGAACGAGGCGACGCCGTGGGCCGCGGCGGCGCCGTCGGCGTGGTCGTGGGCGTGTCCCGCCTCCTCGTCCCCGTGTCCGAGCTCGTCTCCACCGCCCTCGCTCTCCGCGATCGCGCGCTTCCACCCCGGCGAGCGCTTGGCCGTCTCGAAGTCGAACCGACCGGTGTCGAGCACGTCGCCGGGGTCGACCGCGGAGTAGCTCGTCCGGATCCGCTCCGCCCGCGGGCCGAGCCGGTCGGCGACCGACTCGATCTCGTCGAGCACGTCGTCGGGGACCATGTCCGTCTTGTTCAACACGAGCACGTCGCAGAACTCGATCCCCTCGACGAGCACGTCCGCGAGGGGGCGGTCTTCGGTCGACTCCCCGTCGCCCGGTAGGCTCTCGCCCGCGTCGAACTCCTTCCAGAAGCCGTAGGTGTCGAGCACCGTCACCATCGTGTCGAGCCGGAAGCGCTCGGTCGGGTCGATCTCGGACTCGTCGGTCCCCTCCGTGAACGCCCGCGCGACCGGAATCGGCTCGGAGATGCCAGACGACTCCACGAGAAGATAGTCGAACTCCCGCGACTCGGCGAGCGCCGCGGCCTCGCTCAGCAGGTCGTCCTGCAGTCGACAGCAGATGCAGCCGTTCGAGAGGTCGACGATACCCTCCTCGTCGTTCTCGCGCGCGACGAGTTCGGCGTCGACGTTCACCTCGCCCATGTCGTTGAGGATGACGGCGATCCGCCTGTCGCCAGGGTTCGCGAGCAGGTGGTTCACCATCGTCGTCTTCCCGGCGCCGAGGTACCCGCTGAGAACGGTCACGGGAATCCGGTCGTCGCTCATGTGTGTTACCGTGAGACGTGCTATCAGTATGAAACGATCGATCGTCGATATCGCACTGACACAAGGCTTACCACGACCGCCGAGCGGCTCTCCACTATGCGCCGCAGAGCCCTCCTCTCGACCGCGGCCGCCGCCTCGACCGCTTCGCTCGCCGGCTGCCCCACGCCGCCGTGGGGAGAGATCCCCGAAACCGTCGACGGCGCCGAGGTGACGCTCCGCCGCGAACACACCGGCGAGTTCGAACCCGACGAGGCGAGTCCGAACGACGCCGTCATCCTGCTCCGTGCGCTCGATGCCGGGCCGCCGCGCCTCACCGTCAGGGGATGGTTGTTCGGCGGCTCGCGAGACTGCTACCGCGTCGATCTGATCGAGGCGAGCCTCGACGCCGACCGGCTACTGCTCCGGCTGACCACCGAAGACGACCCCGACTGGGACGGCGGCCCGTGCTCCGATGTCGGCGAAACGCATCCCTACGAGGTCGTCGTCGCGTTCGCGGAGGCGCCGGTCCCCGAGCGCGTCGAAGTCCGCCACGGCGAGGAGACGGTGCTCGCAGAGGAGGTGTGACCCGCGGGCGGTCCCGGACGCGGGTCAGCGCTCGATCCCGCCCTGCTCTTTGATCTTCATGATGTGCCGGACGTTCAGGTAGATCTCCTCGGGCGAGGTCTGCTCGTCGGGGTCGTACAGGTCCGACACGCGGTAGAGGATCGCCGAGAGCTGCTTGCTCTCGGAGCTGTCGCCGCGCACGTCGGCGGCGATCTCGCGGAGGAACGCGCGGACCTCGTCGTCCTCGACGAACGCCTCCCCCGCAGCGTCCGCGGCCGACTCGGGGACGGCCGGATCGACGCCGGCGGCGTCGAGGGGGTCGGTGTGCCCGTCGTCGCCGTCCGATTCGCTTCGCTCCCCGCTCATCGCTCTCCGCTCACCCCGCGTCGGCGCACGACGCCGGCGTTGTTCGCCACGTTCTCCACGATCACCTTGAACGCGTCCGCGGTCTCGCCCTCCTCCAGCACGACCGGCTCCCCGTCGTCGCCGCCGGTCCGGACCGCCGGGTCGAGGGGGACGCCGCCCAGGAAGGGGAGCTCGTGCTCCTGCGCCAGCGCCTTCCCGCCGCCGGAGCCGAATATCTCGTGGAAGCCGCCGCAGTCCGGACACCGGAAGCCGGCCATGTTCTCCGCGATCCCGAGCACGTTCGTGTCGTGTTTGCCGAACATCCGGAGGCCCTTCACCGCGTCGTCGAGCGCGACCTCCTGCGGCGTCGTGACGATCACCGCGCCCGTCAGCGGGAGCGTCTGGAGGATCGTGAGTTGGGTGTCACCGGTGCCGGGCGGCAGGTCCATGATCAGGTAGTCGAGCTCGCCCCACTCCACGTCTTCGACGAGCTGGGTGATGATCTTGTGGACCATCGGGCCGCGCCAGATGACCGGGTCGTCCTCGCCGGTGAGGAAGTCCATGCTCATCAGTTTCACGCCGAAGCGCTCGGGCGGGACGATCGTCTCGCCGTCGGTCTCCGGGCGCTCCTCGGCCGAGACCATCCGCGGGACGTTCGGGCCGTACACGTCGGCGTCGAACAGCCCGACGCGCGCGCCGAGTTCGGAGAGCCCCGCCGCGATGTTGACGGCCATCGTCGACTTGCCGACGCCCCCCTTCCCGGAGGCGACCGCGATCACGTTCTTCACGCCGGGGAGCACCTGCTCGTCGGCGTCCAGATCGTCGGGGATCGACGCCGACAGCTCCACGTCGAGTCCGGTGTCGGCGAGCGCTGCCCGCACGTCGTCGGCGATTTCCGACTCGTGCGGCGAGAAGGGGGCGCCGAGCGCGAGCGAGACGCGGACCTCGCCATCCCCCACCTCGACGTCGTTCACCAGCCCGAGCGAGACGATGTCGTCGCCGAGGTCGGGGTCCCGCACGTCCGCGAGCCGCTCCCGCACGTCCGTTTCGTTCATGCCCGGAGGGAGGGTCGTGGGTCGAATAAGGGTTCTGTCACCCGATCAGTCGATCCGCGTCCCGGCGTCCTCGCCGCGCAGGAACGGCTCCAGTCCCGCGGCGCCGAACACGTGCGCCGGCGCTTCGAGCGCCAGCAGTTCGCGGACCTTCGCCGCCATCCCCCCGGAGACGTCCGTCGCGTCGCTCGCGCCCAGCGCGTCGGCGACCGCGTCGAACGAGTCGATCGACGAGATCACCTCGCCGCCGTCGTCGAGGACGCCCGGCACCGTCGAGCAGACGCCCACCCGCCGCGCGCCGAGCCCGACGGCCAGTTCGACGACCAGCTCGTCGCCGGAGACCACTGTCACCCCGGCGTCTGCGGTCGCGACGCCGTCGCCGTGGAGCACCGGGACGAACCCCTCGCCGAGCAGCGTCGCCGTCGACGAGATCGGCAGGTCGAGGTCGCCGTCGGCACCCTCCGGACGGGCCGTAAGTGAGAGCGGGTGAACCGGCACCGCGGGCACGTCCCGCTCGTGGAGGCGGTCGAGGACGGCGCGGTTCAGCGCCGCCATCGCGCCGTGGATGTCCATCACCGCGTCGGCGTCGTCGGTCCCCGCGGTCGTCGAGACGCCGTGTTCGCTGGCGTGGTGATGACCGAAGCTCCCGCCGCCGTGGACGACGACGAGCCGCTCGACCGCGCCGTCGGCGAGCGCGTTCGCGACCGCGTCGCAGGCCGCGACGAGCGCGTCGTCGTCGATCGTCTCCGGACGGTCCTTCTCCGTGATCAGGCTCCCACCGAGCTTGAGGACGACGGGGGGTTCGGGGTCGGAGTCGGGGCCCGCGCCATCGCCCGTCACGGCTCCACCACTCGGACGCCCTCGGTCGCCAGCTCGGCGCGGAACGCCTCTTCACACCCCTGCGTGAACGAGAGCGCGGTCTCGGTCGCGTCGCTCGCGTCGAGCGCGACGATACAGCCGCCGCCGCCCGCGCCGGTGAGCTTCGCGCCGTGAGCCCCGGCGTCGCGGGCGGCCCACACCATCGCGTCGAGCGAGCGCGCGGAGACGCCGAGCGCGGCGAGCAGGCCGTGGTTGAAGTCCATCAGCTCGCCCAGCTCCGCGAGCAGCTCCGGCGAGGGCTCGGCGTCGCCCCCCGACTCCCCTTCCGGGACGGCGTCTTCGAGCAGCGCTTCGCCGGTCCGAACCACGTCGCCGATAGACGCGACGGTGTCGGCGGCGAACTCGTACTCCTCGCGGAGCTCGCCGACGCCGGCGACGAGTTCGCCGGTGTCGCCGGCGCCGCCGTCGAAGCCGACGACGAACGGGAGGTTCGGGGTCTCGATCGGCTCGCAGTCGTCGCCCTCGACGCGGACCGCGCCGCCCATCGTCGAGCAGAACGTGTCGGCGCGCGAGGCCTGCCCGTCCTGCACCTCGTACTCCGCGCGGTACGCCCGGTCGGCCAGCTCGCGGCGGTCGAGCGGCTCGCCGAGCGCGCGCGTCGCGGCGTCGATTCCCGCGACGACGACGGCGGCCGACGACCCCAGCCCGGCGCCGAGCGGGATGTCGCTCTCGACGGTGATGTCGAAGCCGGCGTCGGGGGCGTCGGCGGCGTCCCGCGCCTGCTCGACCGCGGCGTCGACGTAGCCCATCGCGGCCTCGACCAGCGGCGTCGGCACGTCCACGTCCGGGCGGTCGCTCGTCCCGCCGGAGTACTCCACCGTGAACCCGTCGAGCGAGAGGTCCTCGGCCTCGACGCGGACGTGGTCGTCCGACCGGGGTTCGGCGGTCACCGCGGCGCGTCGCTCGATCGCCGCCGGCACGGCGGGCTCCCCGTAGACGACGGCGTGTTCGCCGAAGAGGTACACCTTCCCCGGCGCTTCACAGACGGTCATACGAACACCCTCTCTCCCCGTGCTTACAGGCGTTGCGCTTGGCGGGACAGGCGAGCGTCGACGACGGCCGTCGCGGTCGAGTCTCGACGCGACGGCAAACCCCTCCGTCCCCGCCACCTTTTCACCGGCGGGCGCCGTCGTGCGCGCCATGACGACGCTCCCGTCGCTTCTGAGGCAGTCGCTCGCGAACTTCGTCGAGGGGCTGGCGGTCGCGATACCCCGACTGCTCTCCGGGCTGGTCTTCCTCGCGCTGGCGTACGTGACGGTTCGGATCGTCCTCGCGCTCGTCCGCTCGTCGATCGAGAGGGTGTACGTCGGCGACCGCGAACTCGTGGGCGATCTCATCGCCACGCTCGTCGCGATATTCCTCTGGTTCGGCGTCGCGCTCACCTTCCTGAAGGTCGTCGGCATGGGCGATATCGCGGCGAGTCTCGGCACCGCCGTCGGCTTCATCGCGTTGGGCGTCTCGTACGCCCTCTCCGAGATGATCGAGGACACGGTGGCGGGCGTCTACCTCCTCCGCGACCCCGACTTCAACGTCGGCTACCGCGTCGAGGCGAAGGGCGTCACGGGAACGGTCGCCGCCATCGAACTCCGGAAGACCCGAATCGACACGGACGCCGGCGACCGGATCGTGATGGCGAACCGTGAGATAGAGCCGCGGTGGACGCACGATGTCCCCGACGACGAGGACTGATCTCGCGAGGCGACCGACAGAAAGGACCCAATACTTATTAATTCAGTCTGAGATATCCGCAGTATGTCAACCCAAACAGAGGCAAACCCCGTGGAAACGGTCGCCGGAGACACGACGCTCGCCGCGCTCTCGCACGCGTCGGCGCTCGTCGCCTCGTTTCTGGGGCCGCTGCTGTTCCTCATCCTCGCGGACGACGACGACGAACTCGTCAAACAGAACGCGAAAAACTCGCTTAACTTCCAGCTGATCGTCTTCATCGCGATGGTCGTCTCGGCGCTGTTGACCGTCGTACTCGTCGGCTTCCTGCTCCTCCCGCTGATCGGACTGATCGACCTCGTGTTGGTGCTGATAGCCACCCTGAAGGCCAACGACGGGCAGGTCTATTCGTACCCGTACACGCCGGACCTTCTCTGAACACCGCGAATCGGATTCGTTCGCGTTCCCGCTAACGCACTCGGTACCGCCTCTCCGATCCATTTGTTCCACTGTCACGGCGGAGACAGCGGCTGCTCCAGAGAATCGGAGCGTCGGAAAAGTCGAACTCGACGTCGAAGGCCGGTTACAGTTCGTCTTCGAAGTCGTCGAGGGCGAACACGGTGTCGGAGCCGCGGCGGTCGAGCGTCTCGTTGGCGAGGAGCCAGTAGACGACCGACAGCGCGCGTCGACCCTTGTTGTTCGTCGGGATGACCAGGTCGACGTTCGACAGCTGGTTGTTGGAGTCGCACATCGCGATGACCGGGATGCCGACGGTGATAGCCTCCTTGACGGCCTGCGCGTCGCCGATCGGGTCGGTGACCACGACGACGTCCGGCTCGATGTAGCCGGCGTAGTCGGGGTTCGTCAGCGTGCCCGGGATGAAGCGTCCCGTACGGGCGCGGGCGCCGATGGCGTCCGCGAACTTCTCGGCCGGGAACCGGCCGTACTGGCGCGAGGACGTGACGAGGATCTGCTCGGGGTCGTAGTTCGAGAGGAAGTCCGCGGCGGTCCGGATCCGCTGGTCCGTCGTGCTCACGTCGAGCACGTACAGGCCGTCGTCGCGGACGCGGTGGATGAACCGCTCCATGTCCTTCGTCTTCTGCTGGGTCCCGATGTGGACACCGGCGGAGAGGTAGTCCTCGACCGGGATCAGCAGGTCGACGTCGTCGTCGGGCATGACGTCGTCGTCGAACGGAGAGGCGTCCTCCTCCTCGGCAGCGGCGTCGGCCTCTGCGGCCTCGTCGGTCTCGGCGTCGGCGGGTGCTTCGGGTTCGGCGTCAGCGGACGCCCCCTCGGCAGCCGCGTCGGCGGTCGGTTCCTCGGTCGTGTCGGCCTCCTCCTCGACCGCCGCGTCGACCGCCTCGGTCTCCGCGTCGTCGTCGAGTTCGACCGCGTCGTTGTCTTCGCTCATGCGTGGTGTCGGCCCGTCATACCGCGTCGTCCGCGATGCGGACCAGTTCGTTCAGCTTGGCGGTTCGCTCGCCGCCGACCGTGCCGGTCTTGATGAAGCCGGCGTCGGTCGCCACGGCGAGGTGTGCGATGGTGGTGTCCTCGGTCTCGCCCGAACGGTGGGAGATGACCGTCTCGTACCCGTTGCGGGAGGCGAGTTCGACCGCGTCGAACGCGTCCGACAGCGTCCCGATCTGGTTCGGCTTGATCAGGATGCTGTTGGCCGCGCCGACGTCGATCCCCTCGCGGAGCCGCTCGACGTTGGTGACGAACAGGTCGTCGCCGCAGATCAGCGTCCGGTCGCCGACCCGGTCGGTCAGCTCCGCGAACGCCTCGTAGTCGTTCTCGTCGAGCGGGTCCTCGACGTACGCGAGGTCGTACTCGTCGACGAGGCCGGCGACGTACTCGACCTGCTCGTCGGTCGATTTCGTCTCGTCGCCGTACACGTACGCCTCTCGGTCGTCGTCGTACAGCTCGGCGGCCGCCATGTCGAGTCCGAAGCGGATCTCGAAGCCCACTTCCTCCTCGACGCGGTCGACCGCCTCCTCGACGACCTCGAACGCCTCCGCGTCCGAGATCGGGGGCGCCCACGCACCCTCGTCGCCCTTCGCCGCGGGCACGCCGCGCTCGTCGAGCACGTCCGCAACCGCCGCGTGGACCGCGGCGTTCGCGAAGACGGCCTCCGAGACGCTCGGCGCGCCGACGGGCGCCGCGAGGAACTCCTGGATGTGGGTCGCCTCCTTGGCGTGCTCCCCGCCGCCGACGACGTTGCCGAGCGGAATCGGGAAGTTCTCGCCGCGGAACGCGCCCCCGAGGTGCTGGTACAGCGGCGCACCGAGCACGTCGGCGGCGGCCTTCGCGGCCGCCATCGAGATCGCGACCGCGCTGTTGGCGCCGATCGCCGAGAAGTCGTCCGTGCCGTCGGCGGCGCGTAACGCGTTGTCGACGGCGCGCTGGTCGCCCGCGTAGACGCCTTCGAGGCGAGGCACCGCGTGCTCGCGGGCCTTCGCGATGGACTCGTTAGCCGGGAGCTCGATCGCCTCGTACTCGCCGGTCGAGGCCCCGCTCGGGGCCGCGCCGCGACCGAAGCCGCCGGACTCGGTGAGCACGTCGGCCTCGACGGTCGGGTTCCCCCGCGAGTCGAGCACGCGACGCAGCGAGATGCCGGTGATTCGGGTCATCAGTTGGACTCCCTCCGGACGGTGAAGGGGAGCGCACCCGCGTCGTACTCCTCGGCGGCGACGAGGATGGGCTCCGTCTGGTCCGTGTCGATCAGCACGGGCGCCCCGTAGGACACCTGCAGCGCTCGCGCGCCGAGGATTCGTGCCTTCTCGTACCGATTGTATCGCTGTTCTGACATGGGTTACTGGTACGGCGAGACGACGTCGACGAGGTCGCGGTGGCTGACCAGCATGCGGCGGCAGCAGTGCCGGTCGACGCCGAGCTCGTCGAGGACCTCGCCGGGGTCCTCGTCGCCCTCGCGGGCGCGCTCCTTGAACTCCTCCCAGTGTTCACCCACGACGTTGCCGCACGTGAAACACCGGACGGGGATCATCATGACTGGATCACCTCAGCGGTAGGACTTCTGGTAGCGGGCACGCGCGCCGGGTCCGCCCCACTTCTTGGGTTCGGACTGGCGCACGTCGTTGACCAGCAGCGTGCGGTCGAAGTTCATGTACGCGTCGCGCAGCTCGGCGTCGCCGAGGTGCTGGACGAGACCGCGCGCGATGGCGGTCCGCGTCGCGTCGGCCTGGCCGCTGAAGCCGCCGCCCTCGACGTTGACCTCGATGTCCACGTCGGCGCGGAGCTCCTCGCCCGCGATGCGGAACGGCTCCAGCATCTTGAGGCGCGCCTGCTCCGGTTCGACCAGCTCGACTGGCTGGGAGTTGATTCGAACGCGGCCCTCGCCGTCGCGCACGGTGGCGCGGGCGACGGCCGTCTTCTTCTTGCCTGAGGTGTTAGTTACCATGTGACGTTGGCTCCCAGAGACTCGGAGATGTCCCCGAGCGTCGTGAATTTGATGTTCGAGAGGCGGTCGAGCGAGGTGTCGTCGAGGACGACGCTCTCGGCGTCCTCGTCGCGCTCGTAGGGGTTCCCGACGTACACGCGCACGTTCGAGAACGCCTCGCGGCCGTCCTCCGTCTTGTACGGCAGCATGCCGCGGATGGCACGCTTGAAGATCCGGTCGGGGCGCTTCGGGTAGTACGGCCCGCTGTCTGAGCCGAGCTCCGCGCGGGTGTGGTACGTCTCCATCGTCGCCTCCTCGTTGCCGGTGATGACCGCGCGCTCGGCGTTGACGACGGCGACCGTCTCGCCGTCGAGGACGCGCTGCGCGACCTTCGACGAGACGCGACCGAGGATGCAGTCGCGGGCGTCGACGACGACGTCCGCGTCGATCTTCGCGAGACTCATCGGATCACCCGGACGTTGCTCCCTTCGGGATTCTGTTCGATACACTGTTCAAGCGACACCGCTTCGCCGGCCTGGTCGATCTTCGTGCGGGCGGTGCCCGAGAAGTCGACGGCGGCGACGGTGACGTTCTTTTCGAGCACACCGCTGCCCAGCACCTTGCCGGGGACGACGACCGTCTCGTCTTCCTGCGCGTATCGTTCGATACGGCCCAGGTTGACCTCAGCGTGCGTGCGCCGTGGCTTCTCCAGTCGATCGGCGATGTCCTGCCACACGTTGGCACCGGAATCGCGCGAGACCGACTTCAGATCGGCGATGAGGTTCTGTAGTTTCGGATTCGTCTTGCTACTCATAGCTGTCCCTCCTGAAGTGGAGAGTTAGTGAAAACGGAGTGCAGGGAGCAGGATTTGAACCTGCGGACCTCTACAGGACAGCGCCCTGAACGCTGCGCCGTTGGCCTGACTTGGCTATCCCTGCGTGCACTCCTGCGTAATCCGGCTCCCTTCAAACCACTTTCGGTCCCGGCGCCGCAGCTCCGTTCAGGGGCGAGCGCCGTGTGTGCGGTTTGAAGGTCCGTCATTACGTTAGACCGCGACTTTCGTCTGTAGTTCGTCCGCGCGCTCCTCGATGGAGTCGATCGCGCGGAGCAGCAGTTCCTCGACGTCGAACGAGCCGTCCGTCTCGATGTGGAACACGAACGCGCCGGGGACATCCTCGACGCTGACCTCCTTCCCGGGGAACCGCTCCGAGAGATCGTTGTCGAACTCGTCGGTGAGCTCGATATCCCCGTCGGGCGTCTCGATGACGCCGCGGAGAATTCGCGGCTCGTCGTCGTCGAACTCGCCGAGGTCGCCCTCGACGGTCACGCGCTGAAGGTGGCGATAACCGACGGAGACGCCGCCCTGGTGTTTGGCGTGCTCCTTGCCGGTGTCGAGCACCGCGTCGGCCTCGAACTCCAGTCGCTGTCCTTCCTTCAGCTCGATGATCGGAATGTTGTCGTCCGCGACCTCGACGAGCGGGTCAGCGCACTCGATGTCGCCGGAGTACGCCGTCGCCGGGCCTTCGACGTCGAGCGCGAGGGTGACCTCGTCGCCGATTTCGAAGTCGTCGAGCGGCGTCGTCAGGGGCACGAGCCCCAGCCGAAGTCCGATCATCTCGTCGAACATGACGGAGGAGTTCTCGACGAACCGAACGGTGTCGATCGAGAACGTCGGGACGTCGGCGATCATCGCGCGGCGGATGCCGTTGGCGAACGCCGGCGTGAGCCCGCGGATCAGTACCCGCGCGCTGCGATCGTCCCGTTCGACGTACTGGACGTCGAAGTCGTCTTCCGTCATGTCAGACTCGCTTGTTCTTTGGCGCCTTCGTCCCGTCGTGCGGGATGGGCGTGACGTCCTCGATGCGACCGATCTCGACGCCCGCACGCGAGAGCGCGCGGATCGTCGCCTGCGCACCGGGACCGGTGGACTTGTTGAGGTTGCCGCCGGGACCGCGCACGCGAACGTGCACGCCTTCCAGGCCGGCGTCCTTGACGCGCTCGGCGACGACCTCCGCCATCTGCATGGCGGCGTACGGCGACGCCTCGTCGCGGTTCTGCTTCACCACGGTGCCGCCGGACGACTTGGCGATCGTCTCGGCGCCCGTCTCGTCGGTGACCGTGATGAGCGTGTTGTTGAACGACGCGTACACGTGGGCGATGCCCCACTTTCCGTCCTCGGATTCACTCATGGTTGGTTACTCCTGTGACTCCGCGCGCTCGGGGTGGAGATCGTCCGCGAGCGGGCTGTTCTCGTCGAAGGCGATGGCGCCTTCGTCGTCCACGTCGACCTTCACCGAGGGGCGCGTGACGCGCGCGCCGTCGACGGTGATGTGGCCGTGAACGATGAACTGGCGGGCCTGCTGGGTCGAGGACGCGAACCCCTGTCGGTAGGCGACCGTCTGGAGACGGCGCTCGAGCAGGTCGGTCACGTCCAGCGAGAGGACCGCAGAGATGTCGTCGTTGTCGCCGAGGATGCCGATCCGGCGGAGTCGTGCGACGAACTCCGCGCCGGCCTCCTGTGCGGCGTCGACGTCACCCTGGGCCTCGCCGAGCAGGCGGCGCGCCTCGCGCCGCATGCTGCGCAGCTCGGACTGGGCGCGCCAGAACTCCTCTTTGTTCTTCAGACCGTACCGCGAGAGGAGATCGGACTCCTCGGCGATGCGCTCGCCCTGGTACGGGTGGTTCGGCGTCTCGTAGCCCTTGGTGTTTTTCCCGGTGCTCATTCCTCGTCACCCGCTTCGTCTTCCGCCATCTCCTCGCGGATCTCCTCGACGTTGACCCCGATGGTCCCCTCCGAGCGACCCGTGGACTTCGTGCGCTGGCCGCGTACCTTCTGGCCGCGCTTGTGGCGAACGCCCTTGTACGATTCGATGATCTTCATCCGGTTGATGTCGTGGCGGCGCTTCTCGTTGACGTCGGTGCCGACGAGGTGCGTCGTCTCTCCGGAGTAGAAGTCGTTCTGTCTGTTCGTCATCCACGACGGGACGTGGTCTTCGAGGTTCTCGGCGATGTCGACCACCGCGTCGAGATCATCCTCGTCGAGGAGCCCGAACGTGGCGTTTCGGTCCACGTCGGCCTTCTCGGCGACCAGCCGCGCCGTGCGCGTGCCGATGCCGTCGAGTTCGGACAGGCTTCGCTCGACCGTCTTCGTCCCGTCGAGGTCAGCGCCCCCGATCCGGACGAAGTACTGGAGGTCTTCTTCCTCCTCCTCCGGCGAGTCGTCCTGTGATTCTTCCGTGCTCATGTGTTGGTTGTGGTGAGGCCTACCGGCGCGAATCCGGCGGTACTCGGTCCGTTCGAGCGTTGCGGCGGGGATTCGAACCCCGGAGGCAGTGACGCCACAGAGTTAGCAACCCTGCGCCTTGGGCCAGGCTTGGCTACCGCAACTCGCGTCGTATCATCGCCCTCGTGGACTCGGGGCCCGGCGCCCCTGCAGTTCGTGCATCCGTATGGTCCCCCTTTCGGTACTTAAACATCACGAAAGGCTCGGGGCGGATGCGTCCGATTCGCACGGGTGTGAGCCGTTGGCGTGGACGACGAAGCCGTTGGCGTGGACGACGAAGCCGTTGGCGTGGACGACGAGTCCCAGTCGGGCGTGAGCGCGAGGACGCCGGAGCGAGTTCCGTTTGGCGTACTGTTTAGTGGATGCCGCGGGAGGGTCCGAGCATGAAGGCCGTCCAGTTCGATTCCCACGGCGACCGCGACGTGATCGAGTACGGCGAGTTCCCCGACCCCGAGCCCGACCGCGGCGAGGTCCTCGTCGACGTCAAGGCCGGCGCGTTGAACCACCTCGACATCTGGACCCGGCGCGGCATGCCCGGCATCGACCTGGAGATGCCTCACATCCCGGGCAGCGACGCGGCCGGCGTCGTCGAGGCCGTCGGCGAGGACGTGACGCGCTTCGAGGTCGGCGACCGGGTCGCCGTGAGCGCCGGCGTCTCCTGCGGCGAGTGCGAGTTCTGCCGGCACGGCGAGGAGTCGCTCTGCCCGTCGTTCCACATCATCGGCGAGCACGTCCGCGGCGTCCACGCAGAACGCGCGGCCGTGCCCGCGGAGAACCTCGTCCCGGTCCCCTCGGGCGTCGACTGGGAGGTCGCGGGCTCCGCCTCGCTCGTCTTCCAGACCGCGTGGCGGATGCTTCAGAGTCGCGCCGACATCGAGGCCGGCGAGAAGGTGCTCGTCTTAGGCGCCTCCGGCGGCGTCGGCCACGCCGCGGTGCAGATCGCCGACCACGCCGGCTGCGAGGTGTTCGCGACCGCCTCCAGCGAGGAGAAGCTCTCGCATGCCGAGGACTGCGGCGCCGACCACGTCATCGACTACGAGGCGAACGACTTCGCCGAGGAGATCGCCGAGCTGACGGGTCGGCGCGGCGTCGACGTCGTCGTCGACCACATCGGCGAGGCCACCTACCCCGACTCGCTGAAGTCGATGGCGAAGGGCGGTCGGCTCGTCACCTGCGGCGCGACCACCGGCCCGAACCCCGACGCCGGACTCAACCGGATCTTCTGGAACCAGCTCTCCGTGATCGGCTCGACGATGGCGACCCCCGGCGAGGTCGACGACGTGCTGGAGCTCGTCTGGGACGGCACGTTCGAGCCGCGGGTCCGCGAGACGCTCCCGATGAGCGAGGCCGCTCGCGCACACGAGATGATCGAGAACCGTGAGGGCTTTGGCAAAGTGGTGGTTAGACCCGACAGTGAGCTCTGAAGCCGACGGCGACGCGGGCGAGAGCGCGGACGGCGGCTACGTCCACGTCCCCGGCGAGGGCGCCGCCGGTGGGAAAGACACCGACGAGGACCGGGAGGCCCATCCCGAAGCCGACGGCTTCGGTCGGAAGGGGTGGGCGCTGACGGCGGTGCTTTTCACCTGCGTCCTCGTCATCCCGGGGATCATCTACGTGTACCCGTACGCGGCGGGCGCGCTCGGGTTCTCGTTTTTCGCGACGTACCTCGCCTTGCCGCTCGTCCCGGCCGTCCTGCTCGGCGCGGTCGCGGTCTGGTCGATGACCGCCGCGACCCGGGACCGGTAGGGCCGCGCCGGCCGTTCGGCGGCGTCTCGCTGACGCTCTTCCCCACTCCCCGCGAGTCGAACGACAACCGTTTTGAACGGCACCCGCGCAGTAGCGATATGTTGATCACCGTCTCCGGCCCGCCTGGGAGCGGGAAGAGCACGAACGCCGCGGGGCTCGCCGATCGACTCGGCCTCGATCACGTCTCCGGCGGCGACATCTTCCGCGAGATGGCGGCCGAACACGACATGACGCCCGTCGAGTTCAACGAGTTCGCGGAGGAGGACCCCCAGATCGACCGCGACCTGGACCGGCGGCTCCACGAGATCGCGACGACTCGCGACGACCTCGTGTTGGAGTCGCGGCTCGCCGGGTGGCTCTCCGCGGATCACGCCGACTTCCGGTTCTGGTTCGACGCCCCGGTGTCGACCCGCGCCGAGCGCATCGCCGACCGAGAGGCGAAGTCCGTCGACCGCGCGAAGGCCGAGACCCAGCGCCGCGAGGCCTCCGAGAAGAAGCGGTACCGCGAGTACTACGACATCGACATCGACGACCTCTCCATCTACGACGCCGCGTACAACACCGCCCGATGGGGGCCTGAGCGGTTCATCGACGTCCTCGTCGCGACCATCGACGCGTACGACCCCGCTGCCGACGAGGGGAAGGCACCGATCGAGGGCGTGAGCTACGACTTCTAGCGCCGAATCCCACTCTCCACACTCCCCGCATGACCCGACACACCGACGACACCGACCCCGGCGACGACTCGGCTACCGACCCCGGCGAGGACGACCCCCTCCGTCCCCCGCCAGAAGCGCGTTCGGTCCCGGAGCTGCTCCGGTTCGGCGTCGTCAACGTCGACAAGCCCGCCGGCCCCTCCTCTCACCAGCTCTCCGCGTGGGTCCGCGACGCGATCAACGAGTCGCTGGCGACGCTGGACCCGGACGGCCCCCCGATCGACGGCGTCGCCCACGCCGGGACGCTCGACCCCAAGGTCACCGGCTGTCTCCCGACCTTGACCGGCGACGCGACGCGGGCCGCGCAGGTCTTCCTCGAGGGGAGCAAGGAGTACGTCTCGGTGGTGGAACTCCACGGGTCGCCCCCCGCGGACTTCCGCGACGTGGTCGCCGAGTTCGAGGCGGAGATCTACCAGAAGCCGCCGCGCAAGAGCGCGGTGACCCGCCGGCTCCGGACCCGCACGATCCACGACCTCGACGTGCTGGAGGTCGACGACCGGCAGGCGCTCCTCCGGATCCGGTGTGAGTCCGGGACGTACGTCCGGAAGCTGTGTCACGACATCGGCCTCGCGACCGGCGTCGGCGCGCACATGGGCCACCTCCGCCGCACCGCCACCGACCCGTTCGACGACCGCGACCTACGTCCCTTACAGGACCTCGTCGACGCGCTCGCGTGGGCGGAGGAGGGCGACGACACGCTCCTCCGCGAGGTCGTCCGCCCCGCCGAGGACGCGCTTGTCCACCTCCCGTCGGTCACGATCGCGCCCTCCGCCGCACGCAACGTGGCCACCGGCGCGCCCGTCTACGCGCCCGGCGTCATCGACGCGGACCCGACCCCGGACGAGGGAGGCGAAGACGACGACGCCGGCCGCGGCCCCCCGCTCGTCGCCTGCCACACGCCCGACGGCGCCGCGGTCTGTCTCGGACGGCTGGTCGGCGATCCCGACGCCGAGTCGGGGGTCGTCGTCTCGCTGGAGCGCGTCCTCGTCTGAGGCCGTCGCGCTGGGTGGACGACGACTGAAACGAAGTCCTTAATTACCGGACTCTCGTTTTTCCGCGTGCAGACAGGGACCGTGGGGTAGTGGTATCCTATGCGGATGGGGTCCGTATGACCTGAGTTCGACTCTCAGCGGTCCCATACGAATTCTTACAGGTAACGTCTGAAACCGGACAGCTTAGCCGCTATTGCGGTGATCTAGCATGACGGAGACCTGCCCGGTCCACCCGTCAGTCACGCTCGTCGAGGACACGAGCTACGACGTTCCGAGGGCGTATTGTCCGAAGTGTGAGAGCGGCGAGCGGCGCGACTCGGAACGGCAGGCAGTTCCAAGTGGAACCGTCCCGCTGGATTTCGAAGGCCAACGCGACGCCGACAGCGCGAGCTGGGAGCGCGCTGATCCGAAGGCGGCGCTGATCGAGCGTCGAGCGTGGAACACGTGGCTCGTCACGCTGCCTGACGGCGACGACGCACACCTCGTGACGCTGCAGAGAGACCACGGAGCCGTCGTCGGCGAGTGTGTGCTCGCTGAGAGCGGCGATCAGTGCCCGGCGCGCAAGTACAACGACGCCGGCGAGCCGTGTGCTCACCAGTGTACGGTCCGAAAGGCAGCATTCGGTGGGATCGAGGACCTGTACGGCGACGTAGTCGAGATCTTCTCGGCGGAAGAGATCGGGACCGCTCGCGCTGACTATCACATCGAGAGTGCGATGGCTGACGGTGGTCGCCGGGGTGGTGACCGATGACCTCCGTTTCGACTGTTTCGCGTGGAACAACTGGAAGGTACAAACCGTACGGTTCCCCGACCCCACCGTACGGCACCGATTCAACGGATATCGTGGCTTTTGGTGTCTCTCGCGTTGAATCTTCGAAACCGTACGGGGGTGCGGGGGTGGGTGAGAATCGGCGCCCTCGTAGCGCACACGAGTGTGTGGGCGCGAACTTAGGGCGGCGCGCGCGCCGCTGCGCATTATGCGGCCATGGCCGTGCTCGCAGGCGTAGCGGGGTGGCGGCATGAGCGAGTCGCGAGTCGCGAAGGCACCGATCAGCGAAAAAAGGCGGCTCGAAGTGCTGGAAGCAGCCGAGGAAGAGCACGGCTCAATGGCGGACGCGGTCCGGTACGCGCTCGACAGGCTCGCCGACGCCAGCGAGACGGAAGCGGAAACGGATCCCGACGAGGTCGACGTCCCGGCGAAGGCGCTAGAAGGCTACTGGGAACTCGTCGAGTGGACCGAGGTCGGCGGTCGTATCGAGATTGGGACCGCGGAGTCGGTGCTAGCGAACGAACTGAACATTCCGAAGGCCGGGGTTCAGTCTCGGGTCATCAAACCCCTCGTGAACGAGAGCCTGCTCTGGAAGGACTGGGAATACGAAGAAGTGTGGCTCGTGGTCGGGCGGCGAGACGGCAAGCCGCTGAACGCTCCCGAGCAGGAACCGATGCCCGAAGCGTCGTCGACGCCGGCGGAAGCGGCGACGGACGACGGAGAGGTTCGAGACTGTCTCGACGAGCTGGCTGCAGCCGGCGTGGAGGTGGCCGATGGCGAGTAGAGAACGCGTGGTCGGCGCCGCCGAGAACGTCGACAAGCGCGGACCATCCAAGCCTGATCCCTACGAGACCGATCTCGACGAGCGCCGCGTCATCTACGCGTATTGCTGTACCTGCAAGGAGACCGAGACGCTCCTGCTCGAAGTGGGCGACGACTCGCCGTGGGCTCACGACGCGTCGAACGCGAGCCACGAAGTCGAGTACTGGAGGGAAGCATGAGCCGGTCGGAATCGGCTCAGACGGCTACGAGCGCCGACGTTGATGCTCCCGACCAAGAGCGTCACCCGTCACGTGACTGTGAGTGCCCTGCCTGCGGGGGCAACAACGGCGGTCTCCGGTTCTGTGCGAAGTGTCGGTACAACGGCTGTACCGCTGGCAAAGCGCTCTGTGAGGTGAGTGACGATGAGTGAGTCGGAAGGCTACAAGGACAAGGGAATCACGGGATTCCTCGCCCAAGGACGGCAGATTCAGCACGGCGATGGGAGTTACACCGTGACGATTCCCAAAGCCCTGGCGATGGAGTGGGAGATCGAGCACGGAGACAATCTCCTGTTCACCGCCAGCGAAGGCGACGATAAAGCGACGATCCACAACCCCGGCAGCGAAGGCGGATTCTCTCTGGGGGTGCCCGATGAGTAACCGTCATCGCGATCGCTCAGAGGATCGCTGTCCGCCTCAGAGGCTGGTCGAGACGGGGCTGGAGCGGGTTGCGATAGACCGCGAGGATCCCAGGCGGAAGACGCCAGAGACGGCAGCGACAGAGCACCCGGCCGTGCTCGATATCGACGTGGTCGGGGATCGAGTGCTGGCGAGCGTCGAGCGCGGGGATATCTCGCTCGTCGTGGAAGCGCCGGCGGGGACCTCGGCTGAGGAGCTGAAGCAGACGTTGAGCGGTGTGCCGGAGAGTATCGAGCAGACGACCGAGCGGTTCGCAGCTACCACGACCATGAGTGACGACACCACCGATACCGACGGAAGTACCGACTTCGACGACACGGCCGACGGCGTCGGAGGTGGTGCCTAATGGCGGCGGCTGACACCGAAGAGACCGAGGACGCCGTCGACGGGGAACAGGCTCCCGACGTGGAGTCGGAACCGATCGGGAACCTGTCCGTGGTCATCCGTGCGGAAGTGCTCCAGCAAGTCGTTGATCAGCTCCTGACGGTCGTCGACGAGGCGATCTTTCGGCTCGGGTACGACGGGCTGTCGGTCATGGCCGTCGACCCGGCGAATGTCGCGATGGTCGAGATAGAGGTCGATCCGGGCGCGTTCGAGTCGGTCGGCGACGGAATGTTCCCGATCGGGCTGAACCTGCAGCGCCTCGACGACTACATCGACGGGGCGAGCGGTGGCGATCCGATATCGCTCACGTTCCAGCCTGAGACGCTCTCGGTCGAGATCGAGCACACGAACGTCGAGGTGGAAATGGCGGGCATCAACACGGACATGATGCGCGACGAGCCGGATATCCCGGATCTCGACCTCGACAGCGAGTTCACGGCCGACGCGGGAGTGGTCACCGAAGCGATCGAGAACAGCGCGCTCGTGAGCGACCACGTCGAGCTGGAGTCGGCTGTCGACGACGGCCGGTTGGTCATCTGTGGTCACGGAGACACCGACGACATCCAGACGGTCCTCGGACCCGACAAGATGTCGGAAGCCAACTTCGCGTCGGACGCGGTGGCGATGTACTCGGTTCCGTACTTGACCGGCGGATCGACGCAAGGCTCGAAGTACAGCGGGCTTCTGAAGCCGGTGAGCAGCGGCACGGACCTCCGAGTGCGATTCTCTGAGGATACGCCGATGAAGATGGCTTACGAGTTCGCAGACGGCTTCGGTAGTGTGCAGATGATGCTGGCGCCGCGGATTCAGAGTAACTGAGGTGATGATCGTGTGTCACACTACCACCTCAGAGAGAACCGCGTGCAGCCGTATGCGCGGTTCGAGCACGCGAAGCCCGGTGACGGGAGTGGCGCCGGCTACGAACGCTGGCGATCGACAGAGCATCGACCGCACACACCGACAGCCGGACGAGAAGACGTGTACGTCGCGCATCATCGGCTGCTCGCGGTCGTCGAGTGCTACTCGCTCGACGAGCCGATCGAGTCGGTTCTCGCCGATCTCGCGAAGAAAGACGTACACCACTGCAACGGGGTCAAGTGGGATAATCGCGCGGAGAACATCGAGCCGGTCGAACATGCTCGGCACGCGTCGATCACGCAAGAGCAAGTGCGAGCGTGGGCGGAAGACGAGAAGCGAGAGCGACGCCGGCGTGAAGACGGCGTCACCGAGGAAGCCGTCTGTGACGGGTGTCACGAGCCGGCGGAACTGCTCGCGACATCGCCCGGCTTCGCCGGCGAGCGATGCCTGGAGTGTGCGAGACGAGAGTGCGACGGAGAGCCGATCGAAGTCTAACGGAGGCCACCAATGAGCGACGAGAACCTGGAACGGATCGCAGAAGCGATCGAGCTACAGAACGCGCTGCTCCTGCAGCTGGTGCAGGACCAGGAGCGGGAGCGCGGTCGACAGCATTCGGATCCGGACCGCACGGGGCGATCAGACCGAGCGACGGCGACGGCGGTCGCCGACTCGTACGGCGACCTGTACGGCGGGTCGATCGGGTCGTGGGAGTTCAAGCCGATCGTCGAGCAGGTCGCGCAGATGGGTGATTACAGTGGCGAGTGACACGACGAAGGGCGAGTGGAATCCGGGGAAGAAGTACCAGGTCATCCTCTCGCAGATTCAGGACGTGCTGTCCTCGGGCGAGAAACGCACCGTGCGCGACGTGTACTACGCGCTCGAATCGCGGGGTCACAAGTGGGAGTACCGGTACGTGAAGCGGGCGGTGAAGAAGGGTCGGCGCGCTGGCTACATCGATCCCGCTCAGATCGTCGACGCCTCCCGGACCGCGGAGAACGTCGCGGCGACCGGCTGGCGTGACCCCGAGCACTTCGTCGCCGACCGCATCGACGAGGTGTGGAACGACTACTGGGAAGACTTCTGGCGCGAACAGGAGACCTACGTCGAGGTGTGGCTTGAGAAGCAAAGCCTCGCCTCGGTCTTCGCACCGATCTGCGAGGAGTTCAACGTTCGGCTGGAGGCGACCCGCGGCGATTGGTCGGATTCGAAGGTCTACCAAGCGAGCAACCGTCTCGCCGAGAAACTCCGCGACGGGAAGGATGTTCGAATCCTCTACTTCGGCGACTACAACCCGTCGGGGTTCCACGCTCCGGTTAGCATCCTCGATGCGATGGGGTACTACGGGATCGACCTCGGTCGGGAGTTCCCTGGATCCGACGATCCCCGCTACTACGATGTCGAACACGGGGCGCCGTTCGAGTCGCCGAGTGGGGGTAGCTTCGCGCTTGAACGGAAGGCGCTGAACACCGAGCACATCGAGCGGTTCGAACTCCCGGAGAATCCGGTGCCGTCGTCCTCGGACAAGGACGCGACGATCAAGCGGTCGTTCCGCCGATACGTCTCCGAGGGGCGTGACACCAACGTCGAGCTGAACGCGCTCAAGGAGTTCGAGCGGGAGTTCCTTGAGGGACTCGTGCGCGACGCGATCGAGGAGCACGTCGACCTAGAGAAGAAGCACGGGGTCGAAGACCGAATCGAAGAGCGCCGAGAGCAGCTCGCCGAGTGTATCGACATCGACCGCGACGCTCTGGAGGGTGACGATGCTGAGTAAGCGGTCGGCAGCCTACCGCCAGCTCACCCACCCGGCGACGTGGGTCGGCGTTGCGTTCATCGCGGCCGGGTCGATCGTTCCGCTGGTGCTGTACCCCGAGCATCCAGGCGTCGTCTCCACGACGACGTGGATCGCGCTGCTCTGTGGAATCATCGCTGAGCGCTTGGCACGGTTCACTGAGGTCTCGGGGGAGAACGATGCCGGGTGAGATAGAGATTGATGCACCGATCGGAGGGTGTGACAACGCCTAAGACGAGTTTGGGTTTCTCTGTGTAAAATCCCAAACTGACCACTTCTCCACGCTGTACCGTTTATAAACAACCCACCGCAGAACACACCGAAATATGGATACCCAAACTCAAGAGAAGGCGACAGTCTGGCTGAAGCCGGACCAGGTCGACGCGATGCGGAGTGCGACGGTCGAGGCGAGCGCGACGTACCTGGCGACGCGGAACGACGCGCTGATCGCGACGCTGTACGATTCGGGGCTTCGCGTGAGCGAGGCGATCGCGCTCGACATCGACGACCACCTCGACCTCGACGACGGCGTGATCGCGCTCCCGGCCGACCTCCAGAAGGACTACCCGACTGATCGCTCACCGAGCTACACCGAGATCGAGCTCGCCGACGAGACTGTGCGAACGCTCCGGATGTATCTCGCCGGGCGCTGGAAGGACACCGCGGCGCTGTGGCCCTCGCGACAGTCAGAGCGGATGTCGACCGAGTCGGTGCGGAACGTCGTGCGAGACGCGGCTGTCGCCGCCGACGTTCGTCCCATGACAGTCGCCGGGCGAGGCGACCCGGAAGACGTGACGCCGCACACGCTCCGCCACAGCGTCGCCTACCGGATGCTCAACGTCGAGGATGGAAACACCTTCTACGACGTGCGGAACCGACTGCGACACGCGAGCCTCCAGACGACAGAACGCGTCTACGACCACATCGACCGGGTCTGAAAGAGGTATATTGAGTTTCTGCTCTATTGGTATTTTCAACTGCTGATGGATTTTAGATCCTCTGCTGATTGCATAGCATGAACTGGTGCAACGCTTTTGTTTTTTCTTTTCTATCTCACCAGTATGAGTTCGGAAAAACAGCTATCGGGTCAATTTGATTTAATCCGCACAGAAACGAAGGGTGTCTCGAAAAAGTCAACGTATACTAAAGATCTGCAGCTGTCAGACGATACTTTAAGTAATATTGAGGGGATCTCTGAAGGGAGTTTTTTGAAAGTGACAAATAAGATTGGAGGTATTGAATTATCTACATATGGGAGAGTTGAGCCACGTACGGAGGAATCTCATAATAAGGGAATGGGAAATAATGAGGTCGCGCTTGGTGTCCAAAGTCGCGATGCGATTTGTGCTACAGCGGGCGAGGATACTGTTGAATTAGACCGTGTTGGGTTTTCAGAAAACTCCAATCTAAGAAAGTTTACTAATAAATTCATTGGGATTCGGGCGGCAACTGGTCGTGCTCGTAAGGCGATTAGTACCGACTCTGGTTACCGTATTTGTCGACTGCGCGAAGATGTAAAACAAACTATCGGTATTGAATGGGGTGACCACGTAGTCATTCAGTCTTCAGAAGGTAGGGTGAGGGGAATCAAAGCTCTGCCACTTACGGCTCATCAGCGAGAAATTGCCGAGGAGCGACAAAATTCGAAGTCTTATCGGTCTTCAATAGAAGAGACTGAAATAAAAAAGAATCTTAATCCGGGTAGTGAGAACCTTCCTAAGATACATATTGCTTATGCCATCCGACAGGCACTCAATATATCTGATAAATCATATTCTGGAGTCCATCAGCCAATAAAGATACACCGAGATACTCGATATGTCACGTATCGAATATTACATGACCTCACTTTACCATTCCTTCTTACACTAATCGCGGCTCTTATTGGACTCGATTTGCCAACCTGGGTTGTCGCAGTATTACTCACGGCTGGTGTTTTTATACTCCTTGTTTCAACATATCTTAAATCCAGTCAAACACTTAGATAATTGTTCTAATTATAAGTGAGCTTTTTTGAGTGAAGATCAGTCGGAATATCTAGATACATCCTCTATATTTAGCAACGGAACCCCGTTACTGCTGGTGAATTTAATAAAGTCGAATCAGTTATACATTGCATTAGGTTGTCTAGATCCTGAGAGTAAGCATTAAATGATGCCGATCTCGATCACTCAGCAGAATCGCGGCGAACCCTGTCGATGCGGAGATTACGCGCTCGCGCGTACGCCAACCCACCACCTCCCCCCGCGATGGAGGAGGGGGTAAACACCGAGGTCTCGGACAGTGACGCACACCTGTAAGTGGTGGTCGAACCGGCGTCGACGATCGCGATCACCGAACCCGTCGGCCAACACTCAATAGGGATCGTCGGACAAGACTTCACCACGTGACTACCCGCAACAAGTCCGACTACTACGCAGACGACTGGATGGGTTTCGACTGGTCGCCATGGCTGAGTCTGAACCCGGCAGACGGCGAACTCTCACGCATCTCCACGAATCCGGGAATCTACCGCGTTCGACATCTCGATCGCGACGGACTCACCTACATCGGACAGACGGGTCGCAGCCTCCGAGGTCGCGTACGCGCCCTCGCTGGCTGCTACAAAGACGAAATGCCGTACACGGACCCGCACGTCGCCGCACCGAGTCTCTGGGCTGTACGCCAAGAGTACGGACCCGACTTCCAGGTCTCCGTGATCGAGCCCGACGACATCGACCAGCGACAGCGTCGGCTCTCGATCGAGGAGGCGCTGATCGCGGTGTACCGCCGGGAGTCAGGCGAGAACACGACGGCGAACTTCGGGCGCATCATCGAGGGCTACAAGCGGTCGAGCCAGCGCTCGGGCGGGTTCACCGGCGGCGAGCTTGTCGACGGCGAGACCGAGTCGAACTCGGCACCCGGTATCGGACCGCTACCCTGGACCGACGCGGACGAGCCGGCGAGTCGATCGTGGATGGGGCTCGACTGGACCGCGCCGGAGCCGCTCGCGAACGCGTACGGTCTCCCAACCAATCCCGGAGTCTATCGGATCTGGGACCGCGAAGAGCCGGAGCCGCTGGAGTACATCGGACAGAGCGGGAACCTGAAGAGCCGACTCTATAAGCACCGTCGGAATCGGGACGAGGATCTGCTGTTCAGCTACGCGATCGTCGACGACGGCGACGCGAAGCACAAGCGTGAGCAGATCGAGACCGACCTGATCGGCGCGCACTGGCTGGCGAATACGAAGGCACCGCGAGACCAGTTCTGATCGACGCCGGCGATCTTGCCGTCGAGGTCGAGAGAAGCGAGTAACGACCGCTGGAGCGATGTTTTATGACTTCTCGGCTGATACGTACAGGTATGGCACAGTCGTCGGTTCGGATCGTGACCGAGGTTCACGACGAGCCGCACATCGAGGGGCGGCGCGTGACCGTCCGGCGGATTCAGGGGCTCGTCGAAGGGGCTGGGAAGTCGGCTGAGGAGGTCGCCGACCAGCTCGACCTCGACGTGGCGGACGTGTACGGCGCGCTCCAGTACTACCACAGTCATCCCGACGAAATGGCGGCGGCCGAGCGCCAGCGTGCGGAGCGCGAGGCTGCCGCGCGGGAGGCGGGCGCGGTGTCGCTGTCGGAGCTGAAAGGCGACGAGGGCGCGTAGCTGGATGGAGTATCGGGTCCTTGTCGACGAGAACACGAGTCCGCGGGTCGCGGAGGCGCTTCGGGGAAAGGGCGTTGCCGCGGACCACGTCCACGAGGCGCTTTCTGAAGGGGTCGACGACGAGTCGATCGCGGCGTTCGCTCGCGGGAGCGGCTACGTCGTCCTCACGCACGACACTGATTTTCTCGACGCGGAGACGCGGGGGGACGTACCGGTGCTCTACTACGCCGACGACACGATGGACACCTACGCGATCGCCGACCGCGTCGCGGCGGTGATCGAGTTGGTGCCGGAGCCGACCGACCTCCCCCCGATCGTGAACCTCAACGAGTGGGGCTGAACGCCGGGAGCGACACGCGCGAGCAGGTCGGGTGGCTCTGCTGAAATACATAGGAGTTGATAGAATCGGCGTGCGAGATACAGAGGATCAATCTCACACAACAACTGGAGACGAATCCCCAATTCTACCTTTGTTTCGCTATTAGTAAGCAGTTATGTCATCCAAGCCAAAGCTCTTCAATCCTTCTGGAGTACTTCCAACTGCCTCAAAACCCCATTCCTGACCCGATTCTAAACCTGAAATATTATCTACAACATTCCCAACCTTTCTACCGTTAGTATTTTTTTCATCATATAATCCCAAAGTTATCTGAACATATTCGTAATCTTGATCGCTAGCATTTACTATTGTTCCACTTATATTAACTGAAACTGAATTAACGTCTGATTCAATTGGTCTCAATACGACCAACCTTTTTTCTTCATAAATAGCAGCATGGTTCGGATATTTCTCTTCTAATGATTCGGAGCTGCCACCGTTATCACTGCCACCGTTATCACTGCCACCGTTATTACTGCCACTATTACTCTCACCGACACAACCAGAAACTACAACCACACCTGCTGATGCTGATGCCGATAAAAATTCTCTCCGTTTATACATATACATTCTTACATAGCGACCATGGTTAAACCTATCTTTCCACCACATACCATCAGTGGCCGCATCAGACGCGCACTGTATTCAGCACAACGTAGACAAACTATCAGCGGCAAAGGATTTCAACAGAGCCGGTCGTGACAGACCTGATCGAGCACTTCGTTCCGGTCGCCGTCGACGAGGCGGGCGGCTTCGCGAACTTTCGGGAGACGGCGACGAAGACGAACTCGCTCGTCGATCGGCTGAAAGCGATCGAGTTGCCGGCTGTCGACGACGTGGCTGACGATCTGGAGAACTACCTGCGGACGAAGGAGCGCGCCGAGGAGCTCGACGCCAAGATCGAGCAGACGGACAGGCTTATCGACGAGATCGTCTACGAGCTGTACGGGCTGACTGAGGAGGAGATCGCGATCGTCGAGGAGGCTGTGAGCGAGTGAAAGCCTCCCCCTGACTGGTCTACTACGGTGGGTCGACGCAGACGAGTCGACGACTCAGATTCGTTTTTGACGTGAGGACCTCTTTGAGTTCTAAATAGTTCCTGTTTTCAACTTTCACTGCGGTTTCCTATACTTGAAATACTGTTAGCTTATTAGAACAACATATCACATCCATGTCCACTACATCTGAAACTGAGCCAGAAGATCAGCTGTCAGTTGAAAGCGAGTACAGTGGGCTACTCTACTGGATTACTGTCCCTAGCGGAAAGAAACTGAGCCTCGACAATCTTCGTACACACCTCGATGGACGAGTCTTTGAAGAGAATATCTCTAATCAGATCGACGAGACAACCGAAGTTCCTGATATTTTCAAGGAGAACGGTCGAATTGTCCGGCGGACAAGCGTAAATAACGTTAAAAAGGTGGGTACGCTCTTCGGGGAAATGGTTGTTGCTGATGTCATGATGGACCGTGATGACACAGTAAATTATCGTGACAAGAAGATACTCACGATGAATGCGTATCATGCAAAGCTCGTCGTATTCGAGCAAGAGGGCGTAGTTTATCTTTTAGTTGTGGCAAGCCGGAAAGTTTCAACTGACGTAGCAACGATGCTCAAGAAAAAATTTGACGAGCTTGGTGAACTCATCAACGAGACACGTCTCTCTGGTGACTCTCTCAAAACGATTGTCGATGATCTCGATGCGGCACTGGTAGACACAATCATCGCTGAATTTCCGGATGAAGATCTCAGAAGTATGGAGTTTACTGGAGACGGTTACGGTAACAATGCAGATTACGAGAAACAGGAGAGTCGGGGGAAAACTCAGAACCATATGTTTAGCACTAAACGGGTGATCGGAGCTGACCGAATTACGGTTAGAATTGCTAACGATGGGTTGGTTCGGATATACAATAAAGTGCCTCTTGAGACCTACATACGACTTGTTTCGGAACACATCGTTCCCAACGTTCACCGTGATCAGACCGGGTCGGCTTCGTTAGAAACGTTTGAGGCATCAAAGGACCGACCGATATTCGAAGAGGATGAGTGAGAAGATATGATCGTAAGTTGGCTGTTGTCTGCCCAGACGTTGAGCGGGGTGGCAATAGCGATTGGATTTTGGATCTTCGCCAAAGTCTTTGACTTCCTGCTGCAGCGGTACCTCGGAAGAAGAGTTGTAGCCCCAGCCGTGAACGCTGTTACGTGGAGAGTAAAATCTCTACTGACTCGGTTGGATCCAATTGAGGCCTCTTTCCATCTAAACTACACTCCTAGAGGCTCGCTCACTGTGTCTGAAGCAAAAGATGCCGTTGATGATGTCCTCTCAGAAGTATCTACAAAATCCGGAGGGAGAGTTACTACTACTCTTTCAGGATGGAATGATCGACAGGGGAGATATACAGCAACACACTCTGACGCTAGGGAAGATTACGAGATCAAAATCAAGCTCAATAGGGATGTTGCAGATCTTACTGCAAATCCTGATGCAGATTCTTCCGACAGGAAGATCAGTGAAATTCATTTCGAGATCTCGTTTAGTTTTCCATTTCCGCACATCGATACAGAATTGGCAAACATCGGAGTTCTCGTTGGCAAGCTTGAGCAGTCGCTCGATGAGAAAATTGGGGGATCGGGTAGCCCGGCCCGAATCCTCTTGCACTCAGTCGAAAACTCACTCACCCTCGACAGTTGGATCCTAGATGAAGACTTTGAGGTCGGTCTTCGGCTCACAGGTAAGAATGATGATGTGGAGCAGACGGAGATTGAGTTCTTCAGCGATCACATAGAGGTTTATCCACCTTATTATGAGATCGATGGGGAACTCATTCGCTATATCCGAATCCTCGTGATGAATTACTACCTGCTCGGAACCGACTTACCGAACAGTGACAGAGAATCAATCAGTCAAAACAACTAACTTATTTAATAGCCGATGAGTGAATCTCTATCAATGATCGATGTCGAAATTGAGGTAGATGCATTCAAGAAGCTCTTCATACCTGCTAAAGTTCTTAATGATGAATGCGTGCTTCGTTTCACAGAGAGTGGGCTAGAAGTACCAGTTGACGACCCAGCAAATGTCGCTTATGCAGGCATCTTCCTCGGCTCTGGGGCGTTCAGTAAATACGAAGTTTCTGGCGAACAGGTGGAAATTGGTGTAGAGATCAAGGAAATAGAGCGAACATTCAAATTTGCAAAAAAATCTGCCTTCGTTTCACTGAAATATGATGCTGAATCCGGCCTCTTACATATCGATGTTGATGGGCAAGAGTCGCAGATTGCTACAATTAGCCCAGACAAGACTTCTAACACGCAACCAGAGGTAGACGTGGACTATACTTCGAAGGTGATCCTACCTGGTTCAGAGTTCAAACAAGGTATCAAGATTGCTAGCGAGTTTTCCGACTATATATTGATCTACATTAAAGAAGACGACCGGTCCTTCCGAATGAAGGCGCAGGGGGATATCAATATCACCGAGAGAATAGTTAGTGAAGAAGACTTGGAGAGCATTGATGTAGGCACATCTTCCGGCGTCTACAGCCTGAGTTATCTGAAGGGGATACTCGATGCTATTGATGATGATGTTTCTGTACATCTTCGATTGGCAAAGAAAGATCGGCCGATGGAGATTGACTTCACATTTGCCGCTGGGCACGGCAGCGTGAATATTCTAATTGCTCCTCGCATACAATCCGACACATCGGCTGATACGTCTCCTTGAGCTTGGTATTCGGATGCGTTTCTCGTTAAGTAACATCGGAATCGGATAGGGCAATAGTTTCTCCTGCGGTTTAGGTCAGTACTACACAGGTACATTGTACCACAAACATTATGCCTAATGCATCTCCTATAAGCTTCTATGAGCGACGACCCCTTGGAGCGCATGCGGGAGCTCCGTGAGAAAAACAAGAAGATCTACGCCGAGATGGGTAAGGTTGGATCGGGTCGTACCCCTGCGGACGACTAGGTTATCCTCCGTCACTGTTCGATGTCTTAGTTTCAATTCCATTCAGGGCTTCCCGTGCCGTTTCTAGCACCTGATCCAGCGTATTCGTGGGTGGGTCGTGTGGTCGACGCTCTTCTAGACCCGGACAGAGCGTATGGGTAAAATACCGATGCCAAACACTGAACAGTTCGTCTTTCGCCCACAACGTGTTGTACCGAACATCGGACTGGAACGTTCGTGTATACTTTGAGTGAAGAACGAAGCGTGTAATCGATGGAGTGATGATTCGATCACTCGGCCCGTCTGATTGCTCAACGAGGTATTCAAGCGAATTTGTCGCAGTTCGGTGATTTGCGTCAGGAAACAGGTGAAGGCCCACAATCGCGCGAATCCAGTGAGCACATGCTTCAGGAAGCGGTGCTGTGGTGGGAAATTCTCGGATCAGGCGGTGGATATCTGAATCGATGACGTTCGAAATTCGTTGCTTCGTCAACCCCGGATCGTCCTCTCGAATGTCACCGTACGTAGAGTCAGGAGCGTCGTAGAACTCTCGGTTGAGTTGTTTAACCACTTGGGCATTTACCGAGCCGAAGTTACGAAGTCGCCAGTCGTCGGCCTGAAACGCATTTGGCGCCAGTTTTTCAACGTCAAATACGCCATTTTCGATGTGTTTCTCCGGGGGATCGCGGAGAAGTTTCGAACCGTAGGAGTTCTCTTGGTACGTTTCTAGCCCTATTTGGGTGACGGCGCCGATCCGTTCGAGATCACGGAGCTGGAGACGAAGCACATTCTCTCGATATCGATCTTGTGCCAGTCGATGCGGGGTAACGTGGGTTCTGTCTCGAAGGGCTTCGAGAATGTCTAAATCGGAGAGGTACATCGGGGCGCTCGGATTGATGAAATCCCGGTACGAATGCGTTCCAGTGATTTCACCCGGCATGTCAAAACCCCGCCCACTCATCAGGCCTCGTCGCATGCGGAGGCCGGGGACCCGGCTCAGGAACGTCGAGTCCGGGGTCGGAATCCTCATTCAGATAGAGGCGCCCCCACGTCGTGACCGACCAGTAGGTCTCGAAGCGGCCGTCGACGATCTCTTGCTCGTAGCGATCGACGAGCTCGGCGTCGAGCAACACCTTACAGCGCTCAGTGACGCGACGGGGGCTCACAGTACCGCTTAGATCGAAACCGATCTCCCAGGCGTCGGCGTCGCCCTCCTCGGCGAGCTGTTCGAGGATTCGCTCGTCGAGCTGGGTCATCCACGGGGCGGTCGATCGCATTCAGGTCGCACCTCCGTTGGACTCACCGGGAAGGTCTCCGCTATCGGTGGCGGTGACCTCGCTGGCGTCGTCGTCGATGTAGCGCCACTCCTGCGTATCGAGTCGACCGTCGAGGTACGCTTCCCCGTCGTCGGTGATGATATAAACGCCGTTCCCAAGATGCTGAACAAGCCCGTTCTCTTTCAGTTTCTTGCAGCGACGACCAATATACTGGCTTGAATACCGAATCGGCCCTTCCTTCTTCATTTCCGTAGGAGATCCAGAACCATTCTCGCGTAGATATTCGAGCACTCTGTCATCAACGAGTGCCATCCAGTCTCCGGAATATCTCATAGTGTGACTACTAGTTCGATGAAACCTATTACACACGATTGGAACTTCAGAAAGACTATTGAACTATCAATTTCAGCCACAACCTATAAGTTGTGACGCCCATGTTGAGTAGACACGGAGCCCGAGTGAGAGACTCTCGGCAGTGTGAGAAAATGTAGGATCCCGGTCGCGGTGGTGCAACACCCGACCGGGTCGGGTTCTGTGCTGAAACCACAGAACCATGCGAACGAAGACAACTGCGGGGCTTAAGCCCTGCGCGACGAGCGAGGAATCGATCGAAAACACCGGCGGTTGCGGGCTGTGCGAGGCGCCGGCGGACGGCTACGACGCCGCGTACGGCGGCGCGCTCTGCAGAGAGTGTGCCGACGCGTTCGGCGACCTCCAGAGCGACGTGCTGGAGGTGCGCGATGAGTAGCGCGGCGGACGGCGAGTCGCCCGCGGTCAATGGGACGGGCGCTGTCGCCGATCTCACCGCGTTCCAGCGGGACATTCTACGCCTGCTCGATCGAGAGAACCACCAGAAGGGGACCTCGATCAGAGCCGGACTCGAAGAGTACTACGGCGCCGTCGTCAACCACGGCCGGCTCTACCCCAACCTCGACCAGCTTGTCGACGAGGGGCTGATCGAGAAGTCCGAGCGCAACCGCCGGACGAACGACTACGCGCTCACTGAGGACGCCCGCGACGCGCTCGATCGCCGCGATCGCTGGGTCGCCGGAGGTGACCAATGAGGTTCACCCGCATCGCGGACGGCGAGACGACCGCGTACACGGTGGGCGTCGAGCGCCTCGATCCCGACGACGATCCGGAGCTGGAGCCGGCGGGCTACCACTCGCC
>Ga0207851_100152_pt1 | contig 52094 bp, 58 predicted proteins | sample A23E3SouthBayCA_FD_187747 | JGI IMG/M metagenome (GOLD analysis project Ga0207851, IMG submission 187747) | Aerobic enrichment media microbial communities from Eden Landing Ponds, California, USA - A23 E3 (SPAdes) | ecosystem: Environmental > Aquatic > Marine > Unclassified | place: Emeryville... | reverse complement strand
CAGTAGCACAGAAATGAGCATAAGCGCCGCAAAGACGACTGCGAAGCCCATCACTCCGACTCCGAAAACGTAGTACGGGTTCGTAAAATCGGGACTGTTGAGGAACAGAAAGAGGCAAAAACACGAACCCATCAAGACAATCACCGCAGACTGAATACTCGGATTATACCAGTCTTCAAGCGATTCCCGAACAGTCCCATACATATCAGAATGATAACTGCAATACAGTATAGCGTTTGCGGTCGGTGAAAATCCGATAAGTTCGCAGTTCTCATCGACCGGCTGTTTCAGGCGAGAATATATCTGAAGAATAGGATTTCAACAAAGCCGGATTTCAACAAGGTCATCCGAATGTATTTCTGTTAGAATTTCATGAGGCCTGTAATCTATATAACTATTCGGAGAGAATTCATATTATGAATGTACGACTTGATCGGGCCAGAGACGCTCCGATCCGATTCTTATTCGCAACACTAGCTGAAAGTAACCGATTCTGGTTTGGTATCGTTATTGTACCTCCGCTTGTTTTTCTCCTTCTATCTCCCGTTCACGGGCTGTTTGTCTCGCTGACTGCTGGGCTACCGTTTGGCATCGCTTTGTGGCTCTTGTGGTTGAACCATCAGTTTGTGAATCCTCAATTACGGATCGATACAGATAATCGAATATTAGTAAGGTCGCAACCATACAATGTTGGCAATTATTCACCTGTTGAGGTTGACAATGTCGATCAGGTCTTAATTATCCAATTTTCTGACGTTGCTCTCATAAAACTACAATACTTTCAGAAGAAATTCTCCCATCCACCGGATACGCCGATTGCCTCAGCACAGATCAGCGAAGTCAAATCACAACTTGAGCAGATGGACCTTGATGTGTCTATTCATGAAATTACACCTCGATTGATTCCGACCGACCCAATTCTAGCACGAATAGTCGTGACACCGCTTGTAATCCTAGGAACTCCTCTTATTGTTTGGTACTCTTATGGAATAGAGGCGTTTCTCACCGATGTTGTGATTGTTCCAATGATTGTGATGATCGGCTATGGACTACACGGAGAGATACGTCGATACCGTTTTCGTCGCTCTAACTCGGAAAGGGGACAAGATTCGTACTGAGACTACTGGCAGAGCGTTTTGTCCTGTGTCTAGAAATGAATCAGTTGAACTGTATGCCGCTCTTTGCGACCAGCTGTTTCATACGATATTACGTCCGAAGAACAGGATTTCAACCGTGCCACGGAGCCCTCTAATCTCGATTACGATGGGACCAATCAGTTGTCGTGGTCCACGTACTGACGTTCCCACTCTACTCGTGCCTCGATCTCTCTGGTCCCTCGACGAGTGGTGGTGTACTCGTTGGTTCGCCGGTCGCGCTGGCTTTTCTCAATGAGTCCCTTCTCGACAAGGGTGTCGAGATTCGGATACAGTCTGCCGTGGTGGATTTCTTTTTCATAGTAGTTTTCGAGTTCGTCTTTAATTGCGAGTCCGTGTGGGTCATCGAGGCCAGCAACTACGTACAGCAGATCGCGCTGAAACCCAGTGAGGTCATACATATCTCAGTATCATGTATCTATCTTTTGAAATACTATTGATTTTGGAATGGTGGGTGCTCACCTGCTGTGTTTGCGTCCTTGATTATGCGTGACGTTTCGAACATCTCGTTAAATTGAGGGTATTTTCGTGGTTAGTTCGGCACTGTTGAATTCCTATTCTTCAGACATATTCTCGACTGAAACAGCCGGTCAATAAGTGCTGCGTATGTATCAACGTGTGATTTTTATATACTAATTTTCAAGTAGCATCACGGCGATGGTGCTACAATCATACTACCGTTTGGAGGCGTGGGTCAAGGACCTCCCACGACTAAAATTTGCCATCGCAGTTGGTAGTGCGAACTTCATCGGGGTATTCGCTGCGAGCCTGTTGTTCCAAGGAGTGAACACTGACCACGCAGTGATGATAGGAATTATGATGGTGATCATCTACGCTGCGTTTGACCCGCGATAGACTCATCGTCTGTATTGAGCGATTATAGTACGTGTATGTGGAAATTAGCAGTCCAATTTCTAATTGACAGCACGCAACCCTTCAGGGACAATCGTGTGTTCCACTATGAGAGCAAAGAGGACTCCAACGTAACCTCCGACAATGAGGGCGTCAGATGGTGGTATGAATGGAGGGACCCCGAACGCAAGCGAAATCCCGAGCGTGAGAGGAAATACGATCATAGCGACCCCAAACGCCACCAATGTCAAACGCTCTCGACTCTGTTCTGAGTATCGGTCACGCATAACCCAGACAACCGGACCGGCAAGGAGTGCGGCACCGACTCCAATGCTCATAATAGAACCCCATGGAATGAGACCATCTTCCATGAGTCGGAGAAGGCTCAACAGAGCGAACATCCCTATAAATACGAATACAAGGAATTGTCGCGCAGCGGCTGAGAGCGAGGGAACCATATCGTCAGAGAAATCTCGTTTTGTATAAATCCTTTCGGCGGGGTAGCCGAATCACTTAGTGTAAGTAGGTGACATACTAGCAGCGATCTAGCTTGTTTGTCTATCGTGGTTTCTTTGTAATTTTGGATACCTCCAAACCCAGATAACAATCAGAAACACACAATTGAATAGCCAGACAGGGTTAGTGAACTTGTCACGAAGAAATACAGAAGGGCTACGTCCGAGTAAAACTGCTCCAAGAGCTCCGACAGCAACGAGGCCTGCCACCAATAAGCTAATGAAAATAATTGTATCGCGTCTAAATGACCGCTTCATGTTTTACTGGTTCATCTCTACGGGTATACTCCTTCGGTACATTCGCACTCCTCATCGACCGGCCATTTCAGACGATATCGTGTCTGAAGAAGAGATTCAACAGAATCACCCTCTCTATTCAATAGTCGAATCTTGATAGAATTCGGGTATTCTCTCCGATCACGCAAGAGGAATGAGTCAATTGGCGATTGATTTTCTCTCCCTGCGCCAGTTTGGATGTACGCGAACCCCACCGATGGACCAGCGGACGATCACCTATCGAACGAAAGCACGCGCCTCGCACTATTACGGCGTCTACCTCGACGCTGTCATGCGATTAGAACGATACGGGCGCGACGGGACTTGAGATTCTGGAATCGCCCGACTGCTCCGCCTTCGATCGTTGTGTTAGTGTTGCTCATTGTTGAATAATCCTCCAGCGACGATCTGCTTTCTCGCGCTCGGAAGCGCGATCGTAGTGCTTGTCGAGCACGTCTTCGCTCGCGTTCAGCTGATCCGAGACGACGCCCCGCGGGACGCCGTCGTTCCGGTACTTCGTCACCCGCGCCTTGCGGGCGTCGTGCGGCGAGCGCGCCGACGGACACCCGCTTACCTTCCGAAACGCGGTGAACTCACACGTCTCGGGATCCTCGTCGTGGGGGCATTCCTTCCCGATGAAACACGGGCGCGTCCACCGGTAGAACGCCTTTCTGACGGTCCCGGCCGACACGCGGCCGGCGTCGGTCGTGACGAGGGGAGATCGACCGTGGTCGTCGGTCGTCTCGACCCGCGGACCGTCGATATAGTCCTGGAGGATCTGCGCGACGCGCTGGCTGATCCGGTTCACCCGTTCGCTCCGTTCGTCGTTCTTCAGGGGCGTCCCGGTCTCCGGGCGGTGGACGAATTCGACCGACGGTTGGTTTCCGTCGAGTTCGAGATCTCGTAGATCAATTCCACGAGCCGCACCGAGCCGCGCTCCGGTGTGCCAGATCAACGACCACAGAACGTGATCCCGACTCGCGTACTCGTACCGAGAGAGGTAGTCGAGGATGTCTGGGGCTCGCGCCGGATCGAGGAACGAGTCGCTCACCTCGTCGGATCGCGAGAGCTTCACGAGAGGGACCTTCTCGAAGAGATCCGACGGGACCGCCTCGATCTGGCCGCAGAACTTGAGGAACGACCGCAACGTAGAGAGGTTCGAGTGAAGCGTCTTCTTCGCCAACTCGTCGACCTTGCTCTTGCTGTAGCCGCCCTCTCGACGCCAGATCCGGTATTCATAGAGATCACGGCCGGAGATCTCGTTCATGTTGTCGATCCCGCCCTCCTCGCGGCACCACTCGACGAACGGGCGAAGCTCGCTCCGGTGGGTCGTCTGCGTCCATTCGGCGAGATCCTCCTTCATCTTCTCTAGGTGCATCTCGACTGCGCGCTCGGGCGGGATCGGATCGAGATCGTCGCTCACGCGGATCCCTCCTCCTCGTCGAGATCGCGGTCGTAGGGACCGGCCGGGGTCAGGAGCCGCACCCGATCGCGGGGGAGTTCCGCGCCGGTCTTCTTGTCGAGCAGCTCGTGAAAGACGCCGTCGGCGGCGTCGCTGCGCGCGCAGTACTGGCACCAGAAGTGGTGGTTCGTGGGCTCCCACGAGCGGTGCCCGTTGGGACACACGAACCGCCATCTGTCCTGCCGGTCTTCGATCCGCACGACTTCTTTCGGGACCATCGATTCCGACCGATGAGACGGGGATAAAAAGAGAAAATCCAGACGCGGGGAGTGAAACTGAAAGTAGTCGACCCCAGTGGTTGTGTTGCGGTTCCTCAGTCGATCGGGGATTTCAAGCCCCGGCGCGTAATGCCTGAACATGGCTTTCGTGCCTATCTCACGGAAGCCCACGCGGACCCGCTGTCCCTAGCAGCGGGGTCCGCTTTTGCGAACGATGGGACCCATCGGGGAGCGACGGGTCCGCGAGATTGCTTCCGTTGATTCGGGAGTAGTGTAGTGGGCACTTATATTTTGATACTATATGGTATTCTAACTAATCCATTTAGAATTAGATTGGCGTATCTTAGGTGGTGTTATCACACCGGAACTGAGTCAAAACAGTATGCGCCCGCTGGTGTCGTGGATGACCAAGTCGGATCCCGCAATCTTGGAGCTACTACAAGAGTCCGGATTGGAACTTCCCCCAGCGGTAATTTCTCATAACGTCGACGGTGTGTCCCACCCGACAGTGAAGCGCCGGATCACGATCCTCAATGAACATGGTCTCGTCAAGAAGGCCTCCGAGAAGCGAGGCTACTACCGGGTCACTGAACGCGGTCGCGCGTTCCTTGCTGGCGACCTAGATACGGACGATCTCGAAGAGGAGTGAAGTCAGTCGGTGCCACTACTCGACGCCGAGTTCGCGAGCAGCGTCCGCCGGGATCGTGACTCCAGCGTCGGCAGTGGTAACGCGTTCGGTAAGTACGTCATCGAGTACATCCTGGAGTTCCGCGATGAACGAACTCGGGCGTTCGACCTGCACGCGCGTCGTGGATTTTCCGGCGTAGTTCAGCCCGCGGTGTCGGACGTAGACCCGCGCAAACGACCGCCGGACTGACCGGGGCACGTCCCATACGACCGCTGGGAGGTGGTCAAGCGTCGTTTTCACCCCGGTCGGTGTACCCATCGCGACGAGACACCGACCGAGGACCGTCCCGTCACAAGTAGGGACGATCTCGGTCGCACGGCCTGGGGCGTCAGCGTTGCGGGTGCGAGTTTCGACGCCGACGCGTTCGAAGGCGCCGGCGATCTCCGCAGCGTTCACCCGTTCGCCCGGCGTCACCGCCGGAACGTAGTTCTTCGTGGCGATGGACCCACCGGCGAGAACATGCGCGAGTAGTTCGACGAATGCGGCGGCTGTTTCGCTGTCGGGCTCCAGATCGAGCCAACCGTGGTCGATCGCTACGTTGATTCCTCGAACGGGGTCGGGGACAGCGTCTTTGAGCCAGCCGCGGACGCGCCCAGCAGGGAGATCGAGCGCGCGCCCGACGCGGACCCGACCGGCGTTCGGATGCTCGGCGGCGTACTCGCGGACGCGGCGGTAATCAAGCACTTTCTCCCACGGGTCCGGATACACGCGATCGCTGTAGGTCCGGGAGAGGGAGCGGGCCGTGGGTTCCATGAGGGCACATCTCACGTCAACGGATTTGACTCTATCCGTCAAATATTCACTGTTGATATTTATGCCATTAAGTACATAAGGAAGATCGTCCTTTCTACAAGTAACCAGCAACCGATCAGAACGGATTCGGTGTTGGCTTGGGCGCCGATAATGGCGCTCGGGCACCCCGAATACGCTCGTCGGTGGCCGCTGGGTTCAACCAATGAAACCAAGCAACCAATCCAACGCGGAAGACCGGGCAGTGAGTCCTGTCATCGGCGTGATACTCATGGTCGCAATTACCGTCATCCTGGCGGCTGTTATCGGGACATTTGTCCTCGGACTCGGTGACCAGTTAGGAGACACCGCACCGCAGGCGAGTTTTACAATTGATGACAATGGAACAGACACGATCAACATAACAAAAACGGGCGGACAAACGCTTGATACGGCTGATCTTACGCTTTCCGTGGATGGCCAAGTGGCAAATAGTAGTATTGACGATGGAAACTGGCAAACTGGAGAGAGGAAATCGATAAACTACAGCGATTTCTCCTCTCCTAGCGGAGAAGCAGTAGTTCGGATCATTCACGATCCGAGTGGGAGCGCAATCTTCGAGCAAACCCACGACTTCAGCTAGTCGGACAGCCCGCTTACTATCTCCACCGGCTTTCTATTCTCGTTCTGTACCGGAACCCAACCACATCGGTGTTGAACCGCTGGATCGTCGCCGGATCTAACTCGTCACGAGCCTCGCGGACATTCTCTTCCGACTGAATCAGATGCGCGAGTGCAGCATCGATGACGACACTCATCGGTGGATCGTCGTCGGGACCGCTCGCCACGATCTCGCTCGCCTTTTCGAGCTGGCGCTCGCGCTCATCAGTGAGCTTGAGACTGGTGCGACGGCTCATTCATAACCCTCCGTATGCACGGGGGTCGCGATCCCGTCGATCTCGACCGACTGACTCGGCTCTGCGCTTATACTCGAACCGTCGACGACGGCGAACCGCGCCGATCGGCTCGAACGCCCGTCCGATTTGATGCACCTTTCGCGCCCGTCGCCCGCGGCGAAGTGCATAGATCGGGGATCGTGAATACATCTGCGTCGGACCCCACGGGGTCGGGTCGAGAACCCCCTTCCTGCGGGTTTCATCTGATCCCCTCCGGGAGATCCGGGATCGTTCCGTCGGCGACCGCCCGAACCACGTAGACGCCGCGACCGAGTCGCTGGACGTGCATTCGTTGATCGGCCGGGATCTCGCCCTCGTCGAGCACCCCGTCCATCCCGAGCTCGCCCTTATCCAGGGTCACGCGGGGCGTTCCGTCGCAGTCCACGAGCTTGCGTAGTGAGGACATTCGACTGTCGCAGGCACGGTGGGGTACAAAATGGTACCGCCGTATCCACAGCGTACCCACGATCCGGGGTTTAACCATAATCACCGTGGCGCGCTCACGGGCATGGCAAAAATGGAAATGGACGCTGTCGACGCATCGCTACTCGTCGCGGGGCTCGCGAGCGCCTTCATGCTCGTGGGTGTCGCGTCGTTCGATCTGTTCGGAGTGACGTTCTCCGATACGCTGTTCTCCCCGGCCGGGTTCGGGCTCTCGACGGCGTGGGTGATCGGGTACGCCTCGATCGCTCTGACGATCGTCACCAACGACAACACGGAGCTACAGACGCTCTCCGACGACATTCAGGGCCTACAGGGCTACTACATGGCGGCCGCGATCGGGACGCTCGCGCTCCCGATCGCGTTCGTCGTGTCTCCCGCCGTGGCGGACTTCTTCACGTCGGCCGACCTGTGGGGGCTCGTCTACGTCGTCGCCGTGACTAGCGGGCAGTTCGCGCTGGGGTGGATGCTATGAGTTCGATCTGGGACGGGGAAGACACGCTCGCGGGCGTGTTCTGGATCCTCACCTCGATCGGCTCGGTCAACTGGGGACTCACCGAATTCGGCGACTATAACGCGGTCGCCGAGCTCGCCACCGCGCTCGGCTCGCCGGAGGCCGGGACCGTGCTCTACGCCGCGATCGCGATCGCCGGTGCCGTCACGCTCGCCGATCACCTGGGCGTCTACGACGTGACCGACGTGGTCGACTCGATCCGGGGTGACGACTCGTGAACCGCAACACAAGCAAACTCGGCGGGTTCGCGCTCGCGCTCGTCGTGCTCGTCGCCGGGCTCGGACTCGGCCTCTCCGGCGTCGCGGCGCAGTCCGACTCGACGACGCTCGTCGACGAGCCGGTGACGCCGACCAACGAGACCGAATCGATCTACGTCGACGCGACCGGCGTCGACGACATGAATGGGAGCAGTCCGGTGAACGTGACCGTCACCGTCGAAGGGCTCACCGAGAACGAAACCGCCGGGAACGGAACCGCGCTCGACCAGGTGACGATCTCGGTCGCGAACGGCACGACTGAGAGCTACGACTATACTCTCGTCGACGGCGATCGGGACTTCGACCAGCTCCAGGTGACGGCCACCGTGGCGACCGCCGACGACGCGGCTCTCATCGCGTCGACCGATTGGGGGACGCTTCAGCGCACGAGCGGCGGCGGGGGCGGCGGGCTCCCCGGCGGCACCTCCTCGACCGGCCTGATCGTCTTGGTGGTGCTTCTCGGAGCCGCGTTCGTGGCGAGACAGGGTGATTAATCGATGACCGCAACACAAGAAGATCGCCGACTGACTCGACGGGGGGTAATGCGAGCGACGGCCGTCGGGATCGGAGCCGCGGCGGGAATGGGCGCGATCGGTTCGACCGCGGCGCCGGCGGCGGCGATCGACTGGAACGACGTGGGGACGATCGCGGCGTCGACCGTGGTCGGCGGTCCGGTCGGGCTCGGGTGGGCGCTCCGTGAGACGGAGGTCTTAGGGTCTAATCCACCGGCTGATGGGCTGACTGCCGGCGCACTAAAACAGCAATTCTATCAGGCGGCTCGGACTCGCCAGAGCGAGAACGCATCAACGTTCGTCGATAATCAGAACATAATCGACAACCTCGATCAGACCGCGTATACCGAGGGGAAGATCGCGGCGATCGAGAAACTGAACGCTGGTGCGCCAGAACAAGAGGTTGTCTCGGCGGCTCAAGCGGCCTCGAATTCGCACTTTGCGACGATCGAAAAGAACCTACTCAAGTCGTGGAACGAGTCTGTCGCAGAGTTACAGTCGTTCCTGTCGACTGTCGATTCGCATCCGGATGTAAGTCGTGGAGATATCTGGAATTATCCGGCTAGTATCTATTCGGCTCCCTCTTCTCAGGGGGATGTGAGTAACTACGGATCGACGAAAACCACCTCGCACACGCTGGCTGACGGGAGTTCGTTCGACGTGACTCGTCTAGGGTACAATTATAGCGGCAGTACAGAACCGGGCGATCGGTACTGGTCCCCAGTTGGCTACTCGATGAGTAACGGGGATCACGCTACTCATGAGTTCTACTGGACGGTGTATATCAACAATCCGGGTGGTGGGAAGGTCGGCTACCTCTCATTTCCTGACTGGAATGACGTTTACAGCCAAATCACAACCGTCGCCGGGGAGGTTGAAAGCGGCCTCTCTACGTGGGTGACGGGCGTATATGGTGACGTTCAGTCGGGAGAGATCGATATTTCGAACCTCCTGACGCCGCGCGAACGCGCCGAGATGATGGCCGGCGAGGAGACGGAAGCGCAGGCGATCGCCGATCTCGCCGCGCTGAACATTCCGATCGATCCCGAGCGCGAGGCGACAATCACGATCCCGGCGACCGGGGCGACGCTCTCGGGGACGATCGGACTCACCGATCCGTCGGATGGACCGATCGAATCGGGGACGACGTACGATCCGAGTACCTTCACGGGAGATGTGTATCTCACGGCCGACGTGAGTCAGATAACCGGGACGTGGGACGCCTTTCAGACCGGCGTCGACGGCGGGACGATCACGCTCACCAGCTCGCCCTACGAGGGAGTGATTCTGGACGTGACAACGACCGCCGGTGAAACCGTCTCGGTCCCCGCGAGCGACTGGACCGACAACGGAGACGGAACGTGGAGCTACGACGCGAGCGCGGAACTAGAGACGACGACCACCGAGGTGGATTCAGTCGCGTATGCGTCGGCTGATAGCGAACCGCAGTTTGAGACGCTACGGCTCTCACAGGAGTTCACAGTCGCCAAGCTCACCAACAAGCAGACCGGCGAGGAAGCCGATTCCGCTACCTTCGAGTCGTCGGAGCCGCAGTCAGACTCGAATTATATCACCCAAGAGGAGTGGAACCAACTCGAAGAGCAGAACCAAGAGCTGATCGACAAGTACGAGGAATCACAGAACGGCGGCGGCGGTGGAGGTGGCGGAGGTGGGTTCCTCCCTGAGGATCAGAATTGGGGACTGATAGCGGCCGGCGCCGGCGCCGCGGCGATCGGCTGGGGATACATCACGGGAGGCGATCAGTAATGGCGGTGACGCCGGTCGGGATCGCGATCGAGGCGATCCAACGGACGATCGGACCGATCGGCCAGATCGTCTTTGGCGCGATCGCGTTGTTCGCCGTCGCCGTGTTCTTAGGATACGATCCGGTCGGGATCGTGACGAACTGGGCGGAATCATGGATCCGCGGACTAGTGGGGATCTAATGCGGCGAATCGCGATTTTTTGTGTTGCGGTATCGGTACTCGCTTGTGTTGCGGTCGGGAGTGTGGGTGCGACGGGCTCCGGGATCGAGATCAACACGACGGCGCCCACGGACGACGGTCCGGAATCGTACGCCCAAGAGATCGACGGCGGGACGCGACTCGTCTCGTGGAGCTACAACGACGAGCGCGACGGGTTCGAGCTCCGGTTTGAAACGAACTCGTCGACGCGGATCACGCTCACCGAGGCCGTGCAGTTTTCGGAGGGCGCCGGCTCCGGTCGGATCTATCAGGAACGACTGCCAGCCGGAATCTCTGACGTCTTCGTTTCGGTCCCGCGGCGAGGGGGACAAGCGGCCGTGACCATGACGACGCCCGCGAGCATCCAGCAGAACCGGTTTAGCTACGTATCGACCGGCGAAGCGAGCCCGGACCGCCAACCGATCAGCTACGAGCGCGTTCAGGCGATCGTCCTGATCACCGCGGTCGGCGCGACGGGCGCCGCAGTCGGGCTCGTGCGCCGACGCCGAGACGACGAAGAAAAGAGCTACCGGAGGATCCTATGAATCTCGTCGAGACCGCCCGCGAGAACCGCCGGCTTCTGTTCGCCGGTGCGTGCGCGTGGATCGCCGGCGCGGAGTACGACGTGGTTCCGTACCCGTGGGCGATCGAGGGCTCCGGCGTCGTCGCGACCGCGGCAGTCGCGGCGCTCGTCGCCGGCTTCCTCGCCGCCGGACGCTTAGACGATCTACTCCCCGAGGAGGACGGGATCTTTCTCATCGCGTTCGAGGCGAGCGACGACACCGGCGGGGAGATCTACGAACTCAGCGAAGACCAATTCGCGGACATGGAGGTAGTTCACGGAACGCTGTTCGAATGGCCGGTCGCGAAGCGAGTGTACGAAGTGAAGGAGTACCGCCCCCAGGAGAACGTCGCAGTCGGCAACTGGCGCGAGTCGATCGCCGGCTCGCAGCTCGCCGGCGACGCCCTGGTGGCCGACGCGATGGATCAGATCGCGGAACTCCGAGACGAGTTCGAACCGGAGGCGAGGAAGTCGCGGCACCTCCAACGTCGGATCCGGTCGATCGTCCGGAAGCTCGACCGGCGCCGGCTCCTCGACCAGCAGGAGATCATCGACCCGACCACGACGCCGGCGTTCGACCGGGACGACGCGACCGTCTCCGCGGTCGTCGAGGAGGAGGTGCCCGACGAGCTACTCCCGGACTCGATGAAGACGGACGACGCGATCGACGAGACGAGCGACGCACACGACGAGGAGACGATCGGGTTCGAACTGCTCGACGAGGAACCGGACCCGCTACTGGAGAACGACTGATATGGGCAACGACAAGACGGGAGCGTACGCGGCCGCGGAACTCGGGACAGCCCTTCGAGGCGCGGAACCGGGCGAGAACGTCCGGTCCTTCGCCGGGCTCATCGACGACCGCCGGACGCTGAAGCTCCTCAACTACTACGACAGCCTGCTAGACGAACCGATCGAGGAGACAGATATCGGGCGGCTCATCATCCAGAACGCCGCGACAAAGACGATCGACGAGGCGGTTCGACACGGGAGCGTCTCACAGATGAAGTCGGCGACCGGACTCACCGGACAGGAGCGCGACGGCGGCGATCTCTACGCGGACGCCGCTGCCGAACTCACGCACGAGGGCGCGATCGGGCTCGTGTTCGGCTCGCCTGGCTCCGGGAAGACCGCGACCACGCTCGACGTGGCGCAAGCGTGGAAGGTCCGCACGGGCGGCGCGCTCATCGGAAACACGTCGTGGGAAGGCTACGACCGCGTCGTGCGCTCCGACCGAGAGATGCTCGAAGCGATGGCGCAGATCGAGGGACCGGTGCTCGCGGTGCTCGACGAGATCGCGCAGGAACTCTCCGGGTTCGGCTCGGGCAACAAGGCCGCCGAGCAGTTCTCCGACTCGCTGCTGTTCATCCGGAAGAAGGAGGCCGAACACGGACCACACCCGAAGCGCGGATCGGTCCTGCTCGTCGGGCACACCCGGACGAAGACGGCGAAGTCGATCCGGCGCGTCGCGTCGTTCGCGATCAACAAGCCGAGCCGATCGGACCCGGGGCTCGCCCGGCTCCTCGAATCCGAGGGCGGCAAAGACGAGTTCGAGGAGGCGAGCGATTACAAGGGGCTCACCGACACCGCCGAGTCGTACCCCGAGCACGAGGCGAGCGAGTTCGCGATCGTGATGGAGGACGACGAGAGCGACGGCGACGCGCTCGACGCCGACTCGCTGAAGCGACAGGAGGCGATCGACAAAGCGATCCGCGCGGTGGAGCGGCACGGCATGACGTACGCGGACGCGGGCGACGTTGTCGGCTACTCCGCGGCGTGGGTCTCGGACCGAATCGCTGAATACCGCGACGGCGAGCACGGGGATCCCCTGAATGAAGCCAGCGCGTGAATCGCGAGACGCGGCGCCGATTCGCTCGTTCATTCACTCGTCCACCCCGGCGCATACCTTATTTTATACGCGGGCGATCCCGGCGGGGGGCGCGAATCCGCGCGGGGGGATCACGGCCGGATTCGAGCGATCGACGTTCGACTCGCGGCGAGATCTCGATCGCCAACCGCAACCCAAACGAATCGACCGATGAGCTACGATCCCGCGATCGTCGGCTACTACGGGAAGCTCGTAGAGACGTGGGCGGCCGACCGCTATCCGATCGAGCTCGACTATCCCGAGGTTGACGGGCTCAAGTTCGACGCGACCGGAGAGAAAGAGGGCCGTCCGTGGGACGTGAAGGGCTCGATGACGAACGGTGTCCGCCCGACGTTCAAGTTCTGGGAGGATCAGCACCGGACGCTCGGTCGTGAGAACGGTGGCTACGTCCTCGTGTGGTACCGAGCCGAGGGACGGGAAATTACGGTCGTGTCGTCGCGTACGCTCCAAGCTCGGGACTTGGAGATCACAAACTGGACAAACCCCGGAGAGACGCATTACCGCTCACACTCTCGGGAGGCCCAAATTACCGCAGAGTTATTACTGCGCTAGATCCAGAAATGGGACTATTAGACTTGCTTGAAATATTGGAAAGTGGCATACGCAACCGCTCCCGGCCAGTGCAGTAATGTGCATGAAGGAGATTACAGTGTAGGTTCTATTTAGTAACTAATTTGTACTGTCTCTCTGTACAGAATTTTAATGGTTACTATTCGTTTTGCGCGACTTGAGTTCACTCCCAAACTTTCGCACTTCAGTAGCGATCAGGCGGCTCTAGAACGCCGTCGTGACACCCTTCACGACGTGATTCGTTATGAGTTTGATGTTAATACATACTTGAGAGGTAGTGAGGAAGAATACCTCATTAATAGGGGTGACTGGAACTTTGCCGGAGTTGATGTCGGCGAAGATTATATTTCTGGGAAGATTGGGAAAGAAAAAGATGACGAGCGGAATGTAAGAGACGATGATAAGAAGGATTACGTCGAAAAAGAGGGCCAAGATGCCGATATTGCCTTCTTCGTTATTGATCTAAGGAACTGTGTGATGGCTTACGAATATAGAAGGAATATTGGAAAAAAGGTACCCTATCGGCTGATTCAAGGAATATATAACAATTATCATGGAGGGAAAGAAGAACTAAGAGCTAGTCCGCTAGTTGATCGAAAGGAATTCAGACAAGCTATAAGCAAGATCGAAGAAATTGAGAGAGTTTCGTTCAAGAATCTAAGTCCCACAAATCCCGACTTTACTGAATATTCCGAAGCGATGGATAATTTCCTGCGTGAGGGAGGAATTGACCTGATCAACATCAACGCGGCTGGAGATGATATTGATCTATATGGGAATGACGAAATAGCGGGAGCAGTAGGACTTTCCGAAGAAGGCCACGGCACGGCAACGATTGTAGGAACAGATGGAAGAGGTAATGAGCGGGAGGTAAGTACTGAAGACAAGGCTGCTAAGACTGAGACTGAAGAGAGCGAAAGCGATGTTCGCTACCGTGAAAAATTAGTCAATGATATTGAGGAACAGCTTGAGCAGTTGGAGGACTAAACGCTATGCATGATCAGGGCTTTCTGAAGAGATTACAAAAAATAGGATTTGGAACGTTCATCAAGAGTACTGACTTCATTCTTGGCTTGGTAGCCCTCTTTGTGATATCTAGCTTAAAAGACGGATATATTCCGCAGGAAAGTGCTGACGCCCTACTACAAACGATTTCCGGAATTTCAGCATCCCTGTTTGCCATCATATTAGCTGGTCTGACAATAATCACCTCGTTTACCGATAGGCAATTCATCTACGCTTGGAAGAAGGTGGGCAAATTTGATGAAGTAATGACTCTTTTTCAGTATTATCTCTACCTTCCTCTAATAGTCTTGATATTCTCTCTTACGTTGGCTCACGTTAGGTACCATGGGTCTGCGATGATCATTTTGTCCGCTCTGTTTGTATATACGATTCTGGGGATGTTTTCCTTGGTTGGATTCATCGTGAAATATGGCCTCCAGAGGGCCGAGTTCGTTACAGACCAGATCGAGAATGGAAAGGATCAGACCCTCACTATGGACGATTTGGAGGCAATCGCTGCAGAGCACGGTTACAAATTGGTAGACGAAGACAAAACAGAACTATCCACCGAGAAACTGGAGAAAATCAACAAGGCACTTAACGATGAAACTGAGTCATAATAAAATCAACCTTACTCTGTGGTTTTCGCGCAAGCCGTAGGCAGGTAACCAATCCCGCGAAAACGGAGGGGTACCTTAGAATCAGTGGCCTTAGCCACACCCCTAACCGTCAACCGACCCCCCGGTGTCGGTTCGACGGCGACGCCGGGCCCGTCGAGCCCGGATCTGTGCTTGTGTTGCGGTCGAGATCGTCGCGCACCGCCGGTCGAGAGGGTCGATCACGGCGAAAAACGTCGCAAAAATGGTCTCTGGGTAGTGTTGCCACTCACGAGGGGCCGCGCTACCGGAGGGTCTTACCTTTCCCCCACGCGCCCCGTGCCGGGCGGATCTTCGGTCCCGCCTCGTCGCGGTAGTGCGTCACCGCCTCCTTGAGCCGCTCCGGATCGCGACCGGCGTCGGTCCAGTACTTCTTGAGTCTCGTCACCAGGTCCGACCACGACTCGCCCGCGAGGTTCCCCATCCGTACCCGGAGCTGCGCCTCGCGTTCGTCGACGTGGATCCCGTTCGCTTGGCAGAACGCGATCAACTCGTCCGTGCGCTCGTCGAGTGCCTTCCGCTCGGCGTTTTGCACTGCGTTCGCCGCGGCGCCCACGGCGTTACGAACGCCCTCACGCGCCGCGTGCAGCGCATCGACGACCTGCTCGGCGACGTGGTGCGACCGCAACGCGACCGAGCCCTGCTCGCGGACCACCATATCCTCGATCCGCCGGAGCCCGCGGCGTACGCTGTCGGGGTGCCAGTCGTGTTCGTCCGCGATCTCCGCGGGGGAGACCTCCCCGCCGTCGGCGACGAGCGTCTCCAGCGAGTCCCACTCGACCGGCGAGAGGCCGTCGGCGAGCTGACGCACGACCACGTTCCGCTGATCGCTCTCGACGCGTTCGAGGTTCAGGGGGAGCACCCGCGACCGGTCGACCGTCCCCGCCTCGAAATAGGCGTCATCGACGAACGTGCGGGCGTTGCTCCCGTGCCCACCGTTCCCGCCGCCGGTGTCGTCGTCGAGCGGTTGGGTGGGAAGCCCCGCCTCGTTCAGCGTCGCGAGGATCGCTTCCTCCAGTTCCGTCGAGATCTCCTCGTGGTCGATCGGTCGGAGCGTCTCGTCCCACCGGCTCGACTGGTAGGACGCTTCGAGTTTGGGGTGCGCGAGCGGGTGATCGTCCGGGAGCGACTCGGCGTTCCGCGCGTAGTAGTGCTTGAACTCCTTCGGGATCCGGTGGTCGGGGAAGCACTCGCGGATCCGCTTCGGACCGAGCGTCGCCGTGTGGTAGTAGCCGGCGCGCTCGGTGTCGTCCTGGACGAGCTTCCGGTAGCCGGACCGATCGCTTTCGAGGAGGTGACCCATCCGGGCGATCGGGCCCTCGCGGGCGTGAACCGGTCCCGACACGTCGCGATCGAGCCGGACGTACCGCGCCGCGTCCATCACGACGCTGTACTCCTCGCGACGGTTCGCGAAGTGCATCGGGTCGAGCGTCACCGCACCGGCCGCCCGGTGGATGATCGTCTCGACCATGTCGAACTCGACGTTCGACGCGTTCACCCGGAGGTTCACCGCGTCGCCGAGATCCCACAGCGGGCGGGCGACCGAACTCCCCGATTCGGATTCGAGCCCGCGCCACCGCGGCTGAATCAGGGCCTTCACCTTGCGCTCGCCGGTGTCGTCGTTCGCGACCGCGTTCAACCGGAACTCCCGGAGCGTGTCGAAGTCGACGCGCGTTCCGTCTGGGGTTTCTCCCCCGTCTGGAGGCGCGAGGCCGGATTCCTGATACGACAGAGTGACGCGCCACTCCTCGCCGTCGAGTCGGAAGGTGCCGCGACGGCTCCCCGAGGCGTCGCAGAGCCGCGCGGCGCCGAACCACGGTCCGAGCCCGTCGGCGTAGACGTAGTTCGCCATGTACTCGTGCGGCGCCGTCTCGACGGCCTTCATCGAGCCACCTCGCGGCGCGGGACAACCACCGGACGCTTCGAGCCGTCGGCGAACACGGCGCCGATCGGCACCCACGGCGCGGTCTGCTCCTCCTCCTGGTCGGTGGCAGGATCGTGGACTTCGACGATCGCCGCGGTCGGCGCGATCGCGAGGACGTACCGACACCCCTCGCAGCGATAGCCACGGACGTTGATCGAATCGCCGTCGACGCGATTCGGCGCCTGGTTCGCGAGCCGAAGTGTCGGGACGGCGGGCGCCCCGAGCGTCGCCGACACCTCGTCCTGACACCGCGGGCACGCGGCGTATTTTCGATCGTTACGCCAGCGCGCGATCGGGCGACGGAGCCTGAAGCCCGCGTGACTCACGGCGCCACCTCACTAGGATCGAAGATCCGGCTCCACGAGATCTGCGCGCAGCTCGGGCGGTCGTCCCCGCCGGAACGCCACGAGGTGATCGCGTCGTCGACGACCGTCGCGGGGACGATCTTCATCGCGACGGGCTCGCGACCGGGACGGGGTTCACACACCGCGAAGAGGTAGCTCCCGCCGGCGCCGCGCAGCCCCTCGTGTTGCTCGCGTCGCAGGTAGAACCGCCCGCGTTGACCGCTCGCGAGCCGTGGGATCGCGCTTTTGATCTCGACGGCAGTCCCGACTTCGAGCAGACAGATCCCGACGAACGGGAGGGTCCGCGACGGCTCGATAAGCGTCTCGGCGCGGGCGTCGATGTGTTCGCTCTCGTCGTCGGGGACGTACGCGAGCCCGCCGACGGCTTCGAGGACCGCCGCCTCGGCGTTCTCGCCGGCGCGTTTCGATGAGACGGGTCCGCGCGACTGGCTCACGCGAACACCACCACCAGATTCACCGCGGCGACCGCGGCGCCGATCGTGGCGATTCCGAGTCCGACCCATCCGGGCGCGTCGACGGCGTCGGCGGCGACCGGCCACGCGGCGGCCGCGACCGCAACACAAGCGCAGATCCCGAGGATCGTCGCGATCTCTCCCGCGGCGAGTAGCTCCCGAACGACCGGGTTCGCCTCGGTCTCGACGCCGACAGTCCGCGCGGCGAGGACGGTCGTCGCCGCGTCGAGCACTCCGTGGCTCGTGAAGATCGCGACCGCCTCTCCGCGGCGATCCCGCGTCATGCTCCCTTCCTCCGTTCGGCGTCACACTGCCAGCGCAGTCGGACCGCGTCGACGACGTTGGTGCGTGCACCGTCGGCCGGATCGTAGAGCTCGGAGGCTCGAACGAACGCCGTCATCCTGAGAGCCCTCCGTTCCACGGCTCCCCGGCGTTGCGGGCGGGGCTCGTCTGCGGATCGGGCGTCGTCACGTCCTTGCCGGCGGCGCTCCCCTCGCAGATCCGCACCCACGAGTCACACTCGGGGCAACGGTGGGCGCGATCGTCGGCGTCGCCGTGAACCCGACCGAACTCCGGCGGGAGGTGGCTGCCGCATTCCAGGCAAACGCCGGACTCACCGGGTGCTATCCGGTAGTTCATCATGCGAACACCACCCCGAAGTTTGTCGGGGCGATCGCCCGACGTGAGAGGGTCGCGATCGGCGACGTATGGAACCCGATTTCAGGGACGGGTTCGGAGCGAACCGAATCCGTCGATACCGGGGCGTAGCGAGCCGCTACGGTAGAATCGGTATTAGTCGCGAAACGGTTCGTGAGAAGGCGGGCGCGACGGGATTTGAACCCGCGGCATCTTGGTCCGGAACCAAGTGCTCTGTCCGCTGAGCTACGCGCCCTCACGACCGGATATCCGCGGCGAGCGTTTAACGCTTCTGACTGCGGTCGCCCGGATCGTTCGACGGCGGGAAATCGACGCAGTCCGGCTCGGCACTGTCACCCCGGCGAGACGCCTTTTGAAGGTGAGATCTCCACTCGAAATCGTCCCCTTCGCCGCCGTGCTGCTGTCACCGGCGATGTTCGACGGCGCGCTCACCGCGATCGACGAGGAGCGCGCCGGGCTTCTCGCGATGGCGCAGGCGCGTTCGCGCTCCGCGTGAGCGGCGGATTCGCCGACGCATGGGACGCGGCCGAGGCGAGGGATCTGAGCCGCCGAGGCGATCCGCTTCGACGGGAGGGAAGGCCCAGCGACCCGATGACGGGAGATCGCTCGCAGCCACCTGTGCTCGCCTCTGATTATCCCGTCTGATACTCTGAGGGCGCGGGTTTATCCGATCGCACCCGAAGGGGAGACCGAACTAGCGTGACCCTCCGCCCGACCGATCGTCCGTCGACCGCCCGTCGAGACGCCCGCGCCGGCGACGACCGCCGGGAGTCCGACGACGGCGGGGAAGACGGCTCCGTCCGCGAGCCGCCAGCCGCGAACGGGGCGGCAGCGACGACCGGGGCGACGGGGGCGCGCGGTGAGGCTGACGCGGACGAGGATGTCGAGTCGGCCATCCCGGACGCTCCGGGTGCCGACCGCTTCGTCGCGGCCGTCGCGGTCGACGGCGAAGTGCTGTTCGCCGGGCCCTCGGTGCCCGCGGTGCTCGGGGTCGAGCGGACGGCCCTCCTCGGGGGAGACCTGCTGGACCACGTCCACCCGAACGACCGCGAGCCCGTCGCCGACGCGCTCTCCGCGGTCGCGACCGACCGCGTCGTCACCCATCGGCTCCGTCACGCCAACGGCGGATTCGTCTGGGTCGAGTCGGTCGTCGACGAGGAGTTGGCCCCCGAGTTCGGCGGGCGCGTCGTCACCGCGCGCCGCGTCGACGCCGAGCAGGCCTTCCCGGAGCGGTTCCGAGAGTTCTTGGAGTACGGCACGGACCTGGTCACCGTCGTCGACGACGACGGTCGAGTCCGGTACGAGAGCCCGTCGGTCGAGGAGGTGCTCGGCTACGAGCAGGGGTCGACCGTGGGGCGGTCCCCGCTCGGCTACGTCCACCCCGACGACCGCGAGCGCGTGACGGAGCGGTTCTACCGCGCGCTCAACGACCCCGACGCGACGCCCACATTGGAGTACCGCTACCGCACCGCCGACGGCGACTGGGTCTGGCTGGAGTCCCGGACCCGGTCGCTGCCGGCCGACGCCGCGGTCGGGCACTTGCTCATCAACTCGCGAGACGTGAGCGAGCGGAAGGCGCGCGAGCGCCGCCTCACCGACCGCAACGAGCGGCTGGACCGCTTCGCCAGCATCGTCTCCCACGATCTCCGAAACCCGCTGTCGGTGATCCGGGGGTCGATGGAGATGGCACGGCTGAAAGGCGACACCGAGCCGCTGGAGCGCGGCGAGCGCGCCGTCGACCGGATCGACCAGCTGGTCTCGGAGTTGCTGACGCTCGCCCGACAGGGATCCGGGATCGACGAGCCGACCGAGTTCGCGCTCGGCGCCGTCGCCCGCGAGGCGTGGGACACCGCCGGGAGCGCGGACGCGAGGCTCGTCGTGGGCGCCGACGCCCGGGTGCGCGGCGACCGCGGTCGCCTGAGACAGGCGTTCGAGAACCTGTTCCGGAACGCGACGGAACACGCCGCGCCGGACGGCGGAGAAAGCGTTCGACCGACCGACGGGGGCGAGGACGCCCGGCCGACCGACGGCCCGAGCGACGCCCGGCCGACCGATGGCGACGAGGACGCCCCGCTCACCGTCGTCGTGACCGCGACCGACGGGGGGTTCCTCGTGGCCGACGACGGACCGGGGATCGCCCCGGCGCACCGCGAGGCGGTCTTCGACCCCGGCTTCACGACCCGCGAGGCCGGGACGGGCTACGGGCTCGACATCGTCCGCGAGGTCGTCGAGTCGCACGGCTGGACGGTCGGGCTCCGGGGCGGCGGCGCGGACCCCCCGTGCCCGGACGACGTGGCAGTCCCCGGTGGGGCGTGCTTCGTGGTCCGAGGGCCCGCCCCCCACGCGGCCGAGGCGGGCGAGCCGTGGATCGACGGGTGACCGCGATCGGCGCGGGCGACACGGGAGCGTCCCGTCCCGTCCCGTCGCGTTTATTCCTCCCGCGCGCCAATCCGGCCCGTGACCCCCGTGGACGCGACCGTCCGGCCGGTCGAGCGCGCCGACCTCCTCGCCGTGATCCGGATCGAGCGGGCGTGCTTCTCGGACCCGTGGCCGTACGACGCCTTCGAGCGGCTGCTCGACGAGCCCGCGTTCCTCGTCGCGGAGCGGGAGGGGGCGGTCGTCGGCTACGTCGTCGCGGATTCCACCCCGAATCACGGGCGCGACATCGGCCACGTGAAGGACCTCGCGGTCCACCCCGAGGCGCGCGAGGAGGGGATCGGTCGGACGCTGCTTCGGTCCGCGCTCGCGCGGCTTCGCGCCGTCGGCGTCGCCGTCGTGCGGCTGGAGGTCCGCGAGAGCAACGCGGCCGCGCGCTCGCTGTACGCGGACGAGGGGTTCGACCCGATCCGCCGCATCTCGAACTACTACCGAGACGGCGAAGACGCGCTCGTGCTCGTCGTCGACCTCGCGGAGTGGGCCGGCGGAGAGTGACGGCCGCGTTGCTCACGCGGAGTTCCGCGTTTGACAAGCCTTAGTGCCCCAGGGGCGAATCCCGTGGTATGAGTTCGGTTCCCGAGCGAACGGAGATCGACGAGTCGTACAAGTGGGACCTCCAGAGCGTCTACGCGGACGACGAGGAGTGGGAAGACGCGTACGAGGCGGTCTCTGACCGGATCGAGGAGCTCGCGGCGTACGAGGGGCGCGTCACCGACGACGCCGGAACCCTCCTCGAACTGCTGGAGCTACGCGAGGAGATCTTCCGTGACCTCCAGCGGGTGACGACGTACGCCCGGCTCCGCAGCGCCGAGGACACCCGGAACCAGGAGTATCAGGCGATGTCCGCGAAGGCGTCCTCGCTCGGCTCCGAGGCGTCGAGCGCGATCTCCTACCTCGAGCCGGAGCTCCAGTCGCTCACGGAGGCGGAGGTCGACTCCTTTATCGACGCCGAGCCGGCCCTCGACGAGTACGAGCACTACCTCGACGACGTGTTGCGGATGAAAGCGCACACGCGCTCCGCCGAGGTCGAGGAGGTGCTCGCCGACCTGTCAGAGGTCACCGACGCCCCGAGCGAGATCTACTCGATGCTGACGAACGCCGACATGACCTACGGCGTCGTCGAAGACCCCGACGGCGAGGAGGTCGAGATCACCCAGTCGAACTTCACGAAGCTCCAGAAGAACCCGGACCGGGCGTTCCGCGAGCGCGTCCACGAGACGTTCTACGACGAGTGGTCGAGCGTCCGAAACACGGTCGGCACCTCCCTCGAAAAGGCCGTCAGAGAGCACGCGACGAGCGCCGAGATCCGCGGCTACGACTCCGCGCGTGCGGCCGCGCTCGACGGCTCGAACGTCCCGGTCGAGGTGTACGACACCCTCGTCGACAGCGTCGACGACAACCTCGACGTGCTCCACCGCCACGCGGAGCTGAAAGAGGAGGCGCTCGGCGTCGACCGGCTGGAGAGCCACGATCTGTACATGTCGCTGACGGGCGATCAGGGGCCCGACGTGGAGTACGAGCAGGCCCGCGAGTGGGTGATCGAGGCGGTCGCGCCGCTGGGCGAGCCGTACCAGGAGCGGATGGCCGAGGGGCTCGACTCGCGGTGGGTGGACGTGTACGAGAACCGCGGGAAACGCTCGGGCGCGTTCTCCTCGGGCACGTACGACACCCAGCCGTTCATCCTGATGAACTACCAGGACGACATCGCCTCGATGTTCACGCTCGCGCACGAGCTCGGCCACTCGATGCACTCCGAGCTGGCCGGCGACGCCCAGCCGTGGCACGACGCGAGCTACGAGATCTTCGTCGCGGAGATCGCCTCCACCGTCAACGAGACCCTGCTCACCCACCACCTGCTCGACACGGTCGAGGACGACGCGCTGCGCACCCACGTCCTCGACGAGTACCTCGAACGCTTCCGCTCGACGCTGTTCCGGCAGACGATGTTCGCGGCGTTCGAACAGCGGATCCACGAGCGCGTCGAGGCCGGCGAGGCGCTCACCCCCGACGCGTTCGACGAGATCTACGCCGACCTCAAGGGCGACTACTACGCGCCGGCCGAGCTGACCGGGGGTATCGAGCGCGAGTGGGAGCGCATTCCGCACTTCTACTACAATTTCTACGTCTACCAGTACGCGACCGGCATCTCCGCGGCGGCCGCGATCGTCGAGCGCGTCCTCGACGAGGGCGACGAGGCCGCCGCCGACTACCGCGAGATGCTGAAGGCCGGCGGCTCCGACTACCCCCTCGACGTCGTCGAACTGGCGGGGATCGACATGGCCTCGCCGGACCCGATCGAGTCTGCCGTCGGGATCTACGACGAGTACCTCGACGAGATCGCGGCGCTGCTGGATCTGGAGTAGGTAGTCTCGACCGTCGAGCAACGACGCGTCGACCGCCGCTCTGGGAGGTACCCCGATCGGTGAACTGCACCCTCCCGTCGCGGAACTCGGGAACTTCGGTCACCCGTCCGCGAAGAGACCGTCGACGATCGTCTCGATCATCGCGTCTTCGACCTGCTCGTAGGCGACGTCGTTGTCGGCACCGATCGGGGCGTTTCGCGAACGCGCAGTGAAGACGAGCGACATGAGTAACTGATCGATCAGTTCGGGATCGTCGTACCGGAACGCGTCGAGTTCGGCCCACCGCTTAGCGAACGGGAGCTCGGAGTGTCGGGTGTCGGAGCTGATCGGATCATCGGGGACCTTCGCGTCGGCGATCCGATCTTGGAGCGCGCGTAACTCGCCGTCGACGATCAGCGTGGAGATGAGCGGGTTCGATCGCACTTCACTGAGGGTCGTTTTCAACAACACGCGCACCTCTTCGCGCGGAGTGTCGACCGCTTTGACGGCTTCGGCGATCTGCGCCTCCAGCGATTCGCGCTCCGCGAGAAGCACCTCGACGTACAGCGCTTCCTTCGAATCGAAGAACTGGTAGAACGTGCTCGTCCCGATCCCGGCCTCCTCCGTGAGGTCGCTGATCCGCGTGCGTTCGAACCCGAACTGAGTGAACAGATCTCTACCGGCCTCGATCAGTTGATTTCGGATACGCTCTCGGTCTCGTTCGGTGAATCTACTCATTATCGTGGTACTCAGACGCTGTCTATCGATCGGTATCGGTCCATCGATCATGCGTTACGAATCCAGAAACAAAGAGTTTATTCATTTTTGGAACCGTGAATAGGTATGGAACGGACTCCGAGATTGTCCACCGAGGTAGGGCCTGTCCGATATCACCGTCGTCAGACGCGCACGCTGACGGGAAACCGATGATGCGCGGACGAGCAGACGGACGCGACGACCGAGCTGGGGGGTGGTCGGCGTGACGCGGACGAAACTTCTCGCCGTGTTCGCCGCGGTACTGATGCTGACGAGCGGGACCGTCGGAGCGGTCGCGGGCACGGCGCACGGGGGCTCGACCGCCGGCGGGGCGACCGCGGACGCGGCGACCGCGACCCTCGACGGGACGACGGCCGCGGACCCGGCCGCGCGACCCCAGACCGCAGGCGTCATCCGCGGGTCGCCGGAGCTCTCAGTGACGGCCCCGCGACCGGAAGTCACGCCCGGCCGGACGAACGAAGTGGAACTCCAGATCATCAATGACGGCGACATGGACCTCGGCACGCCGGAGACACGGGAAGTGGTCACCACCGCGCGCAACGTCCGCCTGACGGCCGACGGCGGCGACACCCCGTTCACGGTGGAAACGGGCACGATCGGGCTCGGTTCCGTGACCGAAACCGCACCCCGTGAGGTGCCGATCGCCCTGACCGTACCGAACGGGACCGAGGCGGGGAGCTACGAGCTCGACGTCGAACTGGAGTACTCCTACACGCGTCAACAGTCTGGTGACGTCAGCTACGACGAGAAAGAGACGGTCGACGCCGAGGTCGAGCTGGAGGTCACCGAAGACGCGCGGTTCCGGATCGTCGACGTGACGACCGACGCGCAGATCGGTGACCAGGGGGTTCTCGAGGCCGAGATCAGAAACGTCGGCGCGACCGCCGCGAACGACGCGACGGTCGCGTTGGAGTCGTCGAGCGCCGGACTTGGGCTGGGACAGGGAACCTCCGACGCGGCCCTGATCGAATCGATCGCGCCCGGTGAGACGGTCACGGTCCCGTACGACGCTTCGTTCGCGGCGACGGCGCCCGAACGGAAATACGCGATCTCCGGGAGCGTCTCCTTCGAGACGCCGGACGGAATTCCCCAGGTCGACGAGGGGCTTTCCGCCGGTGTGGCGCCACTCGGCGAACAGACGTTCGCCGTCCGCGACGTCGAGTCGAGCCTGCGGGTGGGTGAGGACGGCGAACTACGCGGAACGGTGACGAATGACGGACCGGTCGCGGCCAACAACGTCGTCGTCCAGTACGCGGACGAGTCCGGGAGCGTCATTCCGATCGAACGCTCGACCGCAGTCGGCACGTTGGGGCCGGGCGAGTCGGCCGACTTCACGCTCCCGATCGCGATCGGCGGTGAAGCGGAGGCCGGACTCCGTTCGCTCGGACTCGCGGTCCAGTACCGCAACGACGGCGGTGAGGCTCGCCTCTACGACGAGGTGGCCGTCGACACCGAGGTCGCGCCGGAGCGGGACCGGTTCACCGTCGCGGTCGAAAATCGAACCATCGATGCGGGCGGGACGCGAACCGTCGAGGTCGCGGTGACGAACAACCTCGAAGAGACCGCGGGCGACGTCGAGGCGCGGCTGTTCGCCGACGATCCGCTCGACACGGGCACTACCGACACGGGCTACGTCCAGTCCCTCGAACCGGGTGAAACGACGACGATGACGTTCGAGTTGACCACCACCGGCTCTGCGACGGCCGGGAGCACCTACCCGATCTCGCTCGACTTCCGGTACGATGACGCAGACGGCGACAGTCATCTCTCGGACACCTACCGCGTTCCGATCGACGTGACCGAGAGCGAGGGCGGCGGGATTCCGATCCCCGTGATCGTCGTCGCGCTCCTCGTGATCGGAACCGGCGGACTGGTCCTCTATCGGAGGCGGCAGTAACTGATGTCGGTCGGTGAGCAGATCGAGGCGGGGACGCGGCGGCTCAACGACGCCATCGTCGACAGGCCGCGCCAGGTCATCGTCGCGTTCCTCGTACTCACCATGGTGTTCGCCGGCGGGATGGGGCTCGTCAGCACCGACACCGGAGCCACCGACGCGTTCACCGAAGGCCTCGACGAACAGGAGGCGCTCGATGCGGTCAACGAGCAGTTCGACGACCCGTTCGAGCCGAGAAGCGAGTCCACCCAACTCATTCACACCGGCGGGAACGTCCTAACCAAGGAGGCGCTCGTCCGCGACATCCGGCTGCTCGAAGAGCTGACGAACCGTGACGACCTCCGGGTGGCGTCGGTTAACGGACCCGCGCCTGTCGTTGCGAGGGCCATCGACCCGTCGGCGACGACGGTCACCGAGCAGCGGCGCGCACTCGAAGGCGCCACTCCCACTCAGATCCGTCGGGCGGTTCGCGGACTCGAAGGGGAGCCGCAGTTCGGCCGGGCGCTGTCGACCGATTTCAACCCGACGAGCGCCAGCGCGTCGGCGTCGATCACGGTCGTCTCACACCAGGTCCCTCCGGGCTTTTCCGACGGGAACCTCCAGGAGATTCAGACGACGATCCAGACGATAACGAACGACTACCCCGGAGACATCCGGGCGTTCGGTATCGGGATCACGAACGCGGAGACGGCGAACGTGATCGGCGACTCGCTGACGATCGTGATGCCGGTCGTCGTGCTGCTGCTGTTGCTGTTCCTGGTCGTGGCGTACCGCGACCCGATCGACCTCTCGCTGGGGCTGTTATCGCTGCTCATGACCGTTATCTGGACGTTCGGATTCCTCGGGTTCTCCGGCATCCCGTTCAGCCAGCAGATGATCTCCGTCCCGGTCCTGCTGCTCGCGGTCGGCGTCGACTTCGGGATACACATCATCAACCGCTACCGCGAGGAGACCGTCAAGGGCTACGAGGCCGTCGAGGCGATGCGAGAGGCGAACAACCAGCTCATGATCGCCTTCGTCATCGTCACGGCGACGACGGTCTTCGGGTTCGGCGCGAACGTGATCTCGGATCTCGGACCGATCCGGGACCTGGGGATCGCCTCCGCGATCGGCATCATATTCACGTTCCTGATCTTCGGGCTGTTCCTGCCGGCGGCGAAGCTCGAGGTCGACAAGCTGCGTGACGCGTACGGGGTTCCCGAATTCAACTCGGCCCCGATCTCCTCCAGCGACTCCACGCTCGGTCGGCTGCTGACGTTCCCGACGCAGGTCAGTCAGTACGCGCCGATCGCGTTCGTGATCGTGTTGCTCGTCACCGGGGGGATGGCCGCGACGTACGGCAGCGGCGTCGACACGTCCTTCGAGACGGAGGACTTCCTTCCGCCCGAAGAACTCCCCGAGTACGTGACCGCGTTGCCGGAGCCGTTCGCTCCCAGCGAGTACACCGTCACGGAGACGATCACCCTCTTAGAGGACCGCTTCTCGACCAACCAGGATCAGTCAGTAACGATATACGTCGAGGGCAACTTCCAAGAGGATCACGCGCTGGAGGCGCTCGCTGCCCCGAACGACGATCCACCGTCCACGCTCGCCGTCGGCGACGGCGGGAGTGCGCGCCCGACGAGCATCGTCACCGTGATCCGAACGCAGGCCGAACGCGATCCGGAGTTCGCCGAGCTCGTCGCCCGCAACGACGTGAACGGGAACGGGATCCCCGACCGCAACCTCGAACGGATATACGACGTGCTGTTCGCCTCGCCGGCCGGCGACCGCGCCGCGCAGTATCTCACGCGGGATCGGCGAAACGCACAGGTCGATTACGCGATCGACGCGAGCGCGTCGCAGGGCGAGGCCGCCGCCGACGCGCGGCAGTTCTCCGAGAGCTTCCGGCAGGACGCGACGGCGACCGGCCAGCTCGTCGTCTTCGACGCCGTGACGGACATCATCTTTAACTCCGCGATCCAAGGGCTCGTCCTCGCGATCGGCCTGACGGGGGTGTTCCTCGTCGTCTCGTACGGGGTCTTGGAGGGCAAGCCGCTGCTCGGGGTCGTGAACCTCTTCCCCATCCTCATCGCCATCGCGTTCCTGCTCGGAACGATGCGAGCGCTCGGGATGTCGCTGAACGCGCTGACCGCGACGATCCTCTCCATCTCGATCGGGCTCGGGATCGCGTACTCCGTGCACGCCACGCACCGGTTCGTCGACGAGTTCAACGAGAACGCGAACGCCTACGAATCGATGATCATCACGTTCTCGGGCACCGGTGGCGCCCTGCTCGGGAGTATGCTCACCACGTCGCTCGGCACCGGTGCGCTCGGTCTCGCGATCACCCCCGTGCTCGGTGACTTCGGGCTGCTGATGGGGTTGAGCGTCTTGTACTCGTTCATCTTCACCGTCGTCGCGCTCCCCCCGGCCGTGCTGTTGTGGGAGCGGTATTCCGGCCGGCGGTCGAGCGGCGTTCCGAACGCCGCCGTGACCGAGTAGCCCGCTCGGAGGGCGGTGCCCGGCCTTCGGCGGTCGGCCGCGTCACCCCACACCGCGGGGAGTGAGGATGCGCCGACGGCGAACCGCCCTCGCCGCGGCGCTCCGACGCAACCCTTACGCGTCGTGACCCGCTAAACCGGGTATATGACCGACGAACGCGACGACGACCGCCACGAGTTCTCCGCCGGGCAGGGCGTCGACGCCGACTACGAGGAGTTCACCCTCGACCCCGAGGAGATCGACGCCGACCCGAACACGGTCGACCCCGTCGACTCCCGCGTGCTCACGGACATCATGGACAAGCGCAACGTCGAGAGCGACGCCATCGACGTCGAGCGCCTGATCGACGTGGGGCTCTCGTACATGGGGATCAACCGCCACGAGGAGGCGACGGAGACGTTCGAGCGCGCCGCCCGCTTCGCCGACGAGGACTCGCTGGAGGCCCAGGAGGCGTGGGTGAACAAGGGCGCGGCCCACGCGGAGCTGGAGGAGTTCGACCAGGCGATCGGCGCCTACGAGGAGGCGCTGCGGATCGACGACGACTCCGAGCACGCCGCGACCGCCGAGACCAACCTCGCGTACGCGCTCTGGGAGTCGGGCCGCGGCGAGCAGGCGCTCGAACACGCCGAGCGCGCCGTCGAGACCGACCCGCGCTTCGCGGAAGCGTGGTACAACCGCGGGTTCCTGCTGGTGGAGCGCGGGCTCGCCGAGGACGCCGTCAGCTGCTTCGACAACGCGATCCGGCTCGGCTACCGGAGCGCGGGCGTGTTAGAGGAGAAGGCCCGCGCGCTCGAAGAGGCCGGCGAACACGAGCAAGCCGAGGAGGTCGCCGACCGCGCCGAGGAGATCCGCCGCGAGGCGGAAGAGCAGATGGTCGAGGAACAGACCGGCCAAGCGCCCGGGCCCGGCGGCCAGGGTCGTCAGGGCGGACGCCCGGGCGCCGGCGGCCAGCCCGGGGCCGGCGGTCGGGGCGGCCGCGGCGGTCACGGTGGGCGGGGGTCCGGCCGCGAGGAGCCGGAGCGAGAGCTCCAAGGCGAGGGACCAGAGGGGTTCTAGATGCTCCTCCGCGAGCGGGAGACCGCCGAGGGGCGGCTCGTCTCCGTCTGCGACGCCGACTGTCTCGGCGAGACGTACGACAACGGGCGCGCGACGATCACCGTCAGCGAGGAGTTCTACGGCGGTGACGACGCGGTCGAGGCGACCGCCGAGGAGGTCGTGGCGGGGCTTCACCGCGCGCAGGTCGCGAACATCGTGGGCACCGAGGCCGTCGGCGTCGCCGTCGAGGCCGGGCTCGTCGACGAGGAGACCGTGCTGGAGTTCGAGGAGACCCGACACGCACAACTGCTCTGGCTGTGACCGATCGGCGATGACACGATGAAGCGACTGACGAGATCCGAGCTGGCCGAGCGCGTGGGACCGCGACCGCCCTCGGACGCGTTCTGGAGCCGCGTGATCGCGGCCGAACGGGGGACGATCAGCGTCGGGCCAGCGGTCGTCGGCGACACCGACCGGCGCGCGCGGGAGAACCGGCGGCGGCGCGGCGAAGCCGGTGACGACGGCCCCCTCTCTCCGGGCGACATGATCGACGTGGGCGAGGAGTCGTTCGTCGTCGTCGCCGTCGAGGAGACCGAGCCGGGCGGGCGGCGGTACCGGATCGAGTTGGTCGAGCCGCGCCGGGGCGAGTAGGGAGAAGCGAGAAGCGGGACGACCGGCAGCGCTACAGCCCGGCGACGTCTTCGATCGCTACAGGTCCGCGACGTCTTCGATCGCGTCGGTGAGCTCTTTTACGCTCTCGACGGTGTGTTCGCCCATGTGGCCGATCCGGAACGTCTCCTCGCCGAGTTGCGAGCCGTAGCCGTTCGAGAACGCCATGTCGTACTCCGCGCTCACTTCCTCGATGGTCGCCGCGACGTCGATGCCTTGAGTGTTCTCGATGCAGGCGACCGTCTGCGACTCGTATCCCTCCTCGGGGAACATCGCGAAGTGCTCGTCCGCCCAGTCGTGGACGTACGCCATCATCTCGCGGTGGCGCTCGTCGCGGGCCCGGTGGCCCTCGTCGAGCATGTGTTTCATCTGCTTGCGGTACGCTAACATGATCGGGATCGCGGGCGTCGAGTGGGTCTGTCCCTTGCGGTCGTAGTAGTCGATGGTGCGGCGGAAGCCGCCGTACCACGAGGAGTCGCCCTTCTCGACCTCGCGGTCGTAGGCGTCGTCGCTGACGACGCAGACCGCGAGCCCCGGCGGCATCGCGAACGCCTTCTGGGTGGACGCGAAGATCACGTCGATACCGTGTTCGTCGATGTCGACGTGATCGCCGCCGAGCGCGGAGACGGCGTCGACGACGAAGTACGTGTCCGGGTACTCCGCGACCACGTCGCCGATCTCCTCGATCGGGTTGCGGACGCCGGTCGACGACTCGTTCATCACGGTCGCGACCACGTCGTACTGTTTGTCGGTCGATTCGAGGTGCTCGCGGATGTCCTCGGGTTTGACGGCCTCACCCCACTCGTACTCCAGCCGGTCCACGTCCTTGCCGAGTCGCTCGGCGACATTGGCGTGGCGCTCGCTGAAGCTCCCGCAGGTCGGGACCAGGATGTTCTCGTCGACGAGGTTGAGCGTCGACGCCTCCCAGAACTCGGTGCCGGAGGCGGTGAGGATCACGACCTCGTTGTCGGTGCCGAGGAACGTCTTCGTATCCTCGACGATGGTGGTGTACAGGTCGGTCATCCGGTCCATCCGGTGGCCGAACATCGGCTCCGCCATCGCCTCGATCACGTCGTCGCGGACCTCGGTCGGGCCGGGGATGTACAGCGTCTTGTCGTCGTAGTCGTCGCGGTATTCGCGTTTCTCTGTCACGGGATCCACCTGATGGATCGTACCGCGTCGCGCTGGGGTATGGACTTTGTGATATGTTCAAACGGCGCTCGCGAGATGGTCAAAGGGCTCGATCGTCGCCGCCGCGCAAACCGCCTGTGTCTTCCGGAGACGGTGCCGTTGCCCGGATCAGCCGGGTTTATACGAACAGAGAAGAGAGAAACGGTATGACAGACGCCCGGAGAGTTACAACCGACCGAGGTGGTCCGCCGTGAGCGGCGACGAGGAACTCGCGAAGGACCTCGGACCGCTCGCGGCGCTCACGATCGGGATCGGGACGATGATCGGCGCCGGGATCTTCGTGCTCCCCGGCACCGCGGTCGCCCGCGCCGGCCCGCTCGCGGCGGCGACGTTCGTCCTCGGCGGCGTGATCGCGCTGTTCACGGCGCTGTCCGCCTCGGAGCTGGGAACTGCCATGCCGAAGTCCGGCGGGGCGTACTTCTACGTCAACCGCGCGCTCGGCCCGCTGTTCGGCTCGATCGCGGGGTGGGCGAACTGGCTCGGGCTCGCGTTCGCGTCCGCCTTCTACATGTACGGGTTCGGCGAGTACGTCAACGCGCTCGTCGGGCTCGGCCCCGTCGGAGTCGGCCCGCTCACGCTGGAGGCGGCGCAGGTGATCGGGCTCGCCGGCGCCCTGCTCTTCATCGCGGTCAACTACTTCGGCGCGAAGGAGACGGGCGGGCTCCAGATCGTCATCGTGATGTCCCTCTTGGGCATCCTCGCCGTCTTCACCGTCGTCGGTCTGCTGAACGCCGACATGGAGTCGCTGCGCCCGCTCGCGCCGCCGGGGACGACGAGCCAAGTGCTCCCGGTGACGGGGATCATCTTCGTCTCGTATCTCGGGTTCGTGCAGATCACCTCGGTCGCCGAGGAGATCAAGAACCCCGGCCGGAACCTCCCGCTCGCGGTCCTCGGCTCGGTCGTCATCGTCACGGCCGTGTACGCGCTGTTCCTCGTCGTGCTGCTCGCGGCGGTCCCGAACGAACTCGTCGCGAACAACGAGACCGCGGTCGTCGACGCCGCCCGATTGCTGTTCGGCAACTACGAGGTGTTCGGCTACTCGCTGGGCGCCGTCGGCGCCGGCATGCTCCTGATCGGCGGGCTGCTCGCGACCGCCTCCTCGGCGAACGCGTCGATCCTCTCGTCGTCCCGGATCAACTTCGCGATGGGTCGCGAGAAGATCGTCACCCCGAAGCTCAACGAGATCCACCAGCGGTTCGGCACGCCCTACAAGTCGATCGCGCTCACCGGCGCGCTCATCCTCGTGTTCCTCGTCGCCGGCGGCGTCGAGTCGCTGTCGACGATGGGCTCCGTCCTTCACCTCATCGTCTACGGGCTGCTCAACCTCGCGCTGATCGTGATGCGCGAGTCGGAGGTCGAGGGGTACGATCCCGACTTCGAGGTCCCCTTCTACCCGATCGTCCCGATAATCGGGACGCTGTCGTCGTTCGCGCTGATAATCTACATCGACCCGACGATCATCCTGTTCTCGGCCGGGCTCGTCGCCTTCGCCGCGCTCTGGTACCTGCTGTACGCTCGCGGGAAGGTCGAGTCGCGCGGCGTGTTGGGGACGTGGATCCTCGACCGGTCCGACGAGCTCCCCAAGCCCGCGGTGTCGGCCGCGACCTCCGTCCAGCCGAGCGGCGACGACTACCGGGTGATGGTGCCGCTCGCGAACCCCGCGACGGAGGAGCACCTGATCACGCTCGCGTCGGCCATCGCGAAGCAGCGGAACGGGACGGTCGTCGCCGTCAACATCGCGAACGTGCCCGACCAGACCTCGCTGGAGGCGGCCCGCGACCGCGGCGCGCACGAGGCGGCACACGACCTGTTGAGTCAGGCCCGCGAGGACGCCGAGACGTTCGGCGTCGACGTGGAGACCCACGTCGTCTTATCGCACCGCGTGTTCGAGGAGGTGTTCGACGCCGCGCGCACCTACGGCGCCGACATGACCGTGATGGGCTGGGGCGAGGACTCCCACGGGGCGCCCGGCCGCGCCGAGTCCGCCGTCGACGAGCTGGCGTACTCGCTCCCCTCTGACTTCCTCGTGTTCCGCGACCGCGGGTTCGACCCGTCGCGGATCCTCGTGCCGACGGCCGGCGGCCCGGCCTCCGACCTGTCCGGCGCGGTGGCGAAGATGCTCCAGACGGAGTTCGACGGCGAAGTCACGCTGCTGCACGTCGCCGAGGACGAGGCCGAGGGGCGCGCGTTCCTCTCCGAGTGGGCCGCCGACCACGACCTCTCGGGCGCGACGCTCCGGATCGAGACCGGCGACGTCGAGACCAGCATCGAGCGCGCCGCTCGCGACGCGACGATGCTCATCATCGGCGCGACCCAGAAGGGACTCCTCTCGCGGCTGGTCCGCGGATCGCTCGTGTTGGACGTGCTCAACGAGGTGGAGTGTTCCGTGCTGCTCGCCGAGCCGAAGAGCGACCGCGGCTTCCTCGACCGGCTGTTCGGCAGCGGCGCGCGGTCGAACGACGTGACCGACGCGACCCCGACGCCCGCCGAGACCGGCGTCGAGCCGGAGCCGTCGACGCCGGAGATCGACGACTCCGAGAGCGACTCGACGGACGATTCGAAGGACGGCGCCTAACTGACGAGGCGTGGTCCGAATCCGCCGGACGACTTTCGCCTTCGTCAGGCGGAGCGGTCGAGCCGGCGAACGATCGTTCCGAGCAACACCGCCACCGGGATTATTTCGAGCCGACCGACCCACATGTTGACGATCAGCATCGCCTTCGCCGTCTCCGGCATGGCCGGCCCGGTGACCCCCGAGTCGAGGCCGACGTTGCTCTGTGCGCTCATCACGTCGAAGATCACGTACTCCAGCGGGTACGTCGGGGGAAGGACCCGAAGCAGGACGGCGACGCCGATCACGAGGAACGCGATCCACAGCAGGAACACGACCGTCGCCTCGGTGTACTCCCGTTGCGCCTGCGCCTCGCTGAGGCGTCGGTCGCCGATCTGGAGGTAGCGAATCGCGGCCTGCGGCCGGAACACGTCCTGAATCTGCCAGATCGTTCCCTTGACCAGCGTCACGACGCGGATGAGCTTGATCCCGCTCACCGTCGAGCCGGCCGCCGCGCCGGTTAACATTCCGAGGCACGCGAACAGCGTCGGGCCCGCGGTCCAGACGCGTTCGGTGCCGCCGCCGATCGACGTGCTCCCGAAGCCGGTGTTCGACGTCGCGGAGACGAACTGGAACAGGCTCACCCGGAACGTCTCCTCCAGCGTGGCGTACTGGCCGTTCACGTAGAGGATCGCGGTCAACACGAGCGATCCGACGGTGAACCAGATGAACACCCATCGCGTCTGGAGGTCGGTGTAGAAGTTCCGGACCTCCCCCTTGAAGATCAGGTAGTGGATCGGGAACGCGATGCTCCCCGCGACCATGATCGGGACCGTGGCGTACTCGATCAGCGGGCTGCCGTAGTGGCCGATCGAGTCCGCGTGGACGGAGAACCCGCCGGTCGCGATGCCGGTCATTCCGTGGTTGATCGCGTCCCACAGGGGCATCCCCGTGAGGAGGAACAGGGCGATCGAGCCGAGCGTGAGGCCGACGAAGATCTTCCAAATCTCGCGGACGGTCGTCACGATGCTGGGATGGATCTTTTCGGAGCGCGCCTCGCTCTCGTACAGTGTGTACGATCCGCTGCTCCCGCCCGAGCGGCGCAGGATCGCGACCGTCAAGACGATCACGCCGACGCCGCCGACCCACTCGATGAACGACCGCCACCAGTGGATCGCCCGGGGGAGCTCCTCCTCGACGGCCGCCATCGTGAGCCCGGTCCCGGTGAAGCCGCTCATGCTCTCGAACACCGCGTCAAGCGGATCGAGGAACACCGCGGTCGTCGAGTCCATCGGCGGCGTGTTCATCCAGACGGGAAACGGGTTCAGCTGGATCGTCCACGCGATCAGGACGAACGGGAGCCCGCCGAGTATCCCAACGAGCGCCCACGCCGTGGCCGCGGTGACCATCGCCTCGCGCTTCTCCGGCGGGTCGGCGCCACGGTACCGCCGGACCAGCCCAGTTCCGATCCCCGCCATGACGACCGCGGAGACCACGAACGCCGGGACGGTGTAGAACTCGCCGTTGACCGCCGCCACGACGAGCGAGATCAGCATCATCAGCGAGACCGCCTGGACGATGCGGCCGACGTCGCGGCCGACGGTGTCCGTCTTGACTCTCATGGATCACCTTCGTCGGAGCGGTCTCCCCGCGATACCGGTCGGACGGTCACAGCCTCACCCCGTTCGAGCCGTTCTCCTGATCCTCGTAGTGGCCGAAGATGTCCGTCACGTCCGGTGTCGCACCGGTTCCGGAGTAGACGGTCAACAGGTCTCCCGTCTCGATGCGTGTCTGTCCGCGGGGCGTGATCGGCGAGTCCGCGTCCCCCCGTTCGATCGCCACGATGAGCGTCTCGTCACCGAGGAGTCCTTCCTCGTCGGCCTCGATGAGGGTCTTTCCGGCGATCGGCGCCTCCTCGGCGACCGTGATCTCGAACACCTCGGCGACATCACCGACCCGCATGTAGTCGACGATCGAGGGCCGGTCGACGGACCGGAACAGCGACTCCGCGATGAGTCGCTGCGGGTTCTGCATGGTGTTCACGCCGATCTGACGGAACAGATTCATGTGCTCGGGATTGTGGACGACCGAGACGACGTTGGGTATCTCGAGCTCCTGTGCGAGCAGCGAGACCATCACGTTGGTCGCGTCCTGATCGGTCGTCGTGACGATCGCGTCCGCACGGTCGCTCCCGGCGTCGGCGAGGTTCTCTTTGACCGTCGCGTCGGCGTTGAGCACCATACAGTCGTACTCGCTCGCGACCGCGTCCGCCTTTTCGGGGTCGGTCTCGATGACGACGACTTCGTATCCGGCGCGCGTTGCGATTTCGATGAGCGGCGTTCCGATGTCGCCGGCTCCGACGATGATGATGTACATGTGTAGCGTTCGTATCCGTGGTCGATCGTTTTCTCAGGCGATTCCCGGGCCGAACCGCGGGCTCACGTCCCGGTCACGGCGGCGGCGGTCGCGACCGGCGACCGGACTGTCGATCCGACGAGACGGGTCAGTCACCGCCGGTCACCGTCGGATTCGGCCTGAACCTTTCCCAAGTAGTGCCAGCGGTACTGACCGTCCCAGCCGTCTCTCGCGGGCTCCCAGTTGACCCTGTACACGAACGGCCCGCGTGCCCAACCGGTCTCATTCGGGCGCTCCACGACGGCGATCGTGTACGCGCCGTGGTCCTCCGTGTAGACGAGCTCCTCGTCGCCCCTGGACTCAATCGCGTCCGTCAGCGACGGATGCTCTCGGAGGAGCTGTTGGGCGTAGTGGATGATCTCCCTGAGCTGCGTATCGCTGCAGTCTTCGAGCGCGACGATGACCTCGTCGGAGACGCCGTCCGGGCGATCAGTATCGGGTGATGTCATGGTGTGAGTGTGTGGCGGCTGGTTCGATTCCGGCCGCGGCGCCGCCTGAGTTCGATCGGGAAGCGTCACGGCTTCGTTTTTGTCGCGGAACCTGATGCAGCACCTATTTCGCTCAGGCATAAGTATTTCCTTCTGAATTTTTGAGAAGCAATTCTAGAAGGAGAAATATTTCCTTATGAGAAATCCCCAGTCCCGTGGAGAGCGGCTATGAGAAATCCTTTGTGCTGCCCGGTCGTTGTTCGATCATGGGACACCGTATCGATGAGATCGACAAGCGCATCCTCTACTACTTCGGTGTGGACGCGCGAAACACGGCGACATCGGACATCGCCGCGGAGATGGAGGTCACGCCGGCGACGATCCGAAATCGGATCGACCAGCTCGAAGAGCGAGGGATTCTTCGGGGGTACCTCGCCGACATCGACTACAAGTCGATCGGCGGGTACGTCACCTACCTGTTCCGGTGTACGGCGCCGATCCCGGACCGGACGCAGCTGGCTCAGTCGGCGCTGGACGTTTCGGGGGTCGTCAATGTCCAGGAGCTGATGGCGGGCACGGCCAACCTCCTCGTGACGGTGGTCGGTTCGGATACCGAAGACATCAACCACGCCGCCGGCGAGCTTGCCGACCTCGGACTAACGATCGAAGACGAGAACGTGATGCAGGGGGAGTACCACAGACCGTACGACCCGTTCGGTCCCGAGAAGGTTCCGAAGGGGCCGTCGCTGACCGACTTCATGAGCCTCGCGGGAGATGCCGAAGTCGCGGAGTTCACCGTCTCGGAAGGGGCCGAGATCGCGGGCAACACCATCGAGCAAGCGGTCGAAGAGGGCCAGCTCTCCCGAGAGACCCACGTGGTCGGCATCGAACGGGAGGGCAACGTGCTCACGCCCAAGGGCGAAACGACCTTCCGAGCGGGCGATATCGTCTCGCTGCTCTCGACGGCGCCGTTCGATCAGGACTCGCTGAAGGCGTTCGGGACGCAGGGGGGGTGAGATCGGCCGCGAACCGATCGCCGACGGTCGGGGCTACCCCCAGTGCCAGAAGTGGTCCCCGTCTTCCTCGACGGGCTCGGTCCGCGCCCGCAGGTCTGCGACATCGTCGGCGGTCGGCTCGTGATCGTCCGGCAGCGACTCCATGCACTCGAAACAGAGGAAGAACTCGGAGCCGTCCGTCAGTTCGAGGGTCATCCCTTGCGTCGACTCGAACGCGAAGTTCCACAGGTCGCCGATCCCCCCGGCGATCCTGACGGATCGCTCGCAGACGAAACACGACTCCGAGGCCATACGCGGGCTAGCGGCTCGGAGCGGTAATGCGTGTCGCCGTGGATACGCTTTCGTTCGCGTGGCTTGTTTATAAGTGGTTGTCGGGGATCTTACGATGGACGACGCCAGGGCCCCAGCCGCTCGGTGATACGCGATCGAAAACTCCGCGGTGAACACCGCCAAAGCCCCAGCCGCGAGGCGGACAGACGCTTGTTGCGCTCCTCGTCACTCGCTGCACTCGTTCCTACGGTGCTTACGGCGCCTCTGTCCGCCTCGCGGCTACCCCTTTGAGTCCCACCCGCCCCGCACCACAACCGCAGCCTCACGCCTCCCCAGCCTCGTCAGTCGCCTCCGCTTCGCTCCGGCGACTGACTCCCTCGCGGGCGGTTCGCGCCGCGTTGCGGCGCTCACCGGCGCACCACCGCGCTGATCACTTATAAATCGTCGCCCGTCACGCTCCGTCGCTGCCGATTAGGTGCGCGTCTTCGGGATCGAAGCCGACGACGACCTCCCCGGAGAGCGGGTCGCGCGTCCGGACCACGAGGTCTCGCCCGCCCCAGTCGAGGGTCACGCGGGTCGTCTCGCCGAGGAACTCCGCGCTCTCGACGGTCGCCAGAACCCGGCTCTCTCCCTCGTCGATCCGCAGGTACTCGGGCCGGACGCAGAAGGTGAGGCGGTCGCCGGGCTCGACACCGACACCTTCGCCGACCGCGACCCGCAGCGTCTCGCCGCCGACGTCGACGGCGGCGATTCTGGGGGTGTCGTTGCTCTCGGCGTCGTCCGCACCGCCTCCGTCGCCCGCCTCGCCCCCCTCCACGTCGACCACTCGCCCCGCGAAGACGTTGTTGTCGCCGACGAACTCGGCGACGAACCGGCTCGACGGCTCTCGGTACACCGTCCGCGGGGGCGCGATCTGCTCCGGCGTCCCGTCGCGCATCACCGCGACGCGGTCGGAGATCGCCAGCGCCTCCTCCTGGTCGTGGGTGACGTAGACGGTGGTAATCGACAGCTCCGACTGAATCTTCCGGACCTGCACCCGGAGGCGCTCGCGGAGCCGCGCGTCGAGCGCGCTCATCGGCTCGTCTAAGAGGAGGAGGTCGGGACCGGGCGCCAGCGCGCGCGCCATCGCGACGCGCTGCTGCTGCCCGCCCGAGAGGCTCTCGGGGTCCCGGTCGGCGGCGTCGGGGAGGTCCACCAGTTCGAGCAGTTCGGCGACGCGCTCGTCGCGCGAGACGCCCTCGGGCGGGTCCGCGAAGTTGAGCCCGTACCCGACGTTCTCGCCGACGGTCATGTGCGGGAACAGCGCGTAGTTCTGGAAGACGACGCCCACGTCGCGCTCCTCGGGGGGAACCCCCGCGACCGAGTCGCCGGCGAAGCGAATCTCCCCCGCGGTCGGCTCCTCGAACCCCGCGATCAGCCGGAGCGTCGTCGTCTTCCCGCAGCCGGAGGGGCCGACCAGCGTGAAGAACTCCCCCTCGCGCACGGCGAGGCTCACGTCGTCGACGGCGGCGGTGTCGCCGTAGCGCTTGGTCACGCCATCGAGTTCGACGGCAGGGGGGTCGCCGGTCGAGTCGGCGGTCGGGTCGGCGGACGAAGGAGCCCACTCAGAGCCCACGCGTCTCACCCCCGAGCCGCTCGATGACGACGAAGCTGAGCCCGGTGACGACGAGGAGGACGACGCCCATTGCGGTCGCCGGTCCGAGCCGACGCCCGATGAACCGTTCGATGGCGACCGGCATCGTGTACGCGTCGGCGCCGGTCGCGAGCACCACCGTCGCCGTGAACTCTCCGATCGAGATGGCGAACGCGAACGCCGCGCCCGCGACGACGCCCGGCCACACGAGGGGGAGCTCCACGTCGCGGATCACCCGCGCCCGCGACGCGCCGAGCGCCCGCGCCGACTCGATCAGCGAGCGGTCGAGCCCCTCCAGTCCGGGCGCGACCGTCCGGACCACGAACGGGTAGCCCGCGACCGCGTGCGCGACGACGATGGCGACCGCGCCGGTCGCGGCGAACCGCCACCCCGCGATCTCGACGCCGAAGACGAGCCCGCGGAGGAGCCCGAGCCCGACGATGATCCCCGAGACGGCGAGCGGCGCCATCGCGGCCGCGTCGACCAGCTTCCGCCCGCGGTACCGCCGCGTCGTCAACACGGCGACGACGACCCCCATCGGGAGCGCGAGCAGGGTCGCGGCGCTCGCGAACGTCAGCGAGTTGCGGATCGCGGGCCACGGGCGCACCTGAAACGCCGCCCCCGTCCGCTGGCGGTCGACCAAGAACCGGTAGTGGTCGAGCGTGAGCGCCCCGCCCCCGCCCGTGACGCTCGCGAGGGTCATCGAGGCGATGGGCGCGACGAAGACGAGCCCCGCGACGACGGCGTAGGCGGCGAGGCCGAGCCGGGGCAGGACCTCGCGCGCGGTCGGCGCCGAGGGGAGCAGGGGCTTTCTGGGGAGGGGCCTCACGCCGCGCGAACTGACCGTGTTCCGCGCCTCGTAGCGCAGGTACGCGAGCAGCACGCCCAAGGAGATGACGAGCTCGACGATCGCCAGCGCGGCCGCCTCCGCGTAGCTCAGGTCGCGGACGAGCCGGTAGACGAACACCTCGACCGTCGCCAGTTCGAAGCCGCCGAGCGCGAGCACGATGGGGAAGGTGCCGAACGTGAACACGAAGGTGAGCGCCGCGCCGGTCAAGACGGCGGGGTACACCTGCGGCGCGACCACGTCGAAGAAGGCCCGGACCGACCCCGCGCCGAGGCTCCGGGCGGTCTCGACCGCGCTCGCGTCGACCGACTCCCACGCCGCGGTCGTCACCCGCGCGACGAGCGGCGCGTTGTAAAAGGCGTGGGCGATCACGATCGCCTCCAGCGTGAACAGGAGGTCGACGGGCGGGAGGCCGAGGAGACCGAGGAGCCCGTTGAGAGTGCCGTTGTCACCGAACGTCGCGACGAACCCGACCGCGACCATGATCGACGGGAGCACGAACGGGACGATCGTCAGCGACCGCAGGGTGCGCCGCCCCGGGAACTCGAAGCGCGCGAGGAGGTAGGCGGCCGGGAGCCCCAGGGCGACGCTGGCGACCGTCGAGAGCGCGGCCTGATACGCGGTGAACCCGACGATCCCGAGCCGGCGGTCCGGCCCGAGGAGGGCGCGCGCGACCGCCAGCGGCGACTCGCCCGAGAACAGTCGAGCGAACTCCCCGAAGTAGAACGGGTCGCGGAACACCTCCGCGAACACGGCGAAGGTGGGGACGCCGTCGACGACAACCGCTTCGATCAGGACCGTGCCGACCGGGTAGTAGAACGCCGCGACGAGCACGGCGCTCGTGACGACCGCGAGCGCGGTCAGCAGGCGCCCGCGGAGGCGGTCCGCGACACGGTCGCGAAGGGGTCGCGATCGGTCGGAGTCGGGTGCGCCGTCGGCGTCGGTCGCGCCGTCGGCACCGCGGCTGGCGTCGGACACGCCGCCGTCAGTTCCCGGCGAACTGCCGCTCCCAGTCTTCGACCCACTCACTGACCGAGCCTTGGAGCTCGTCGTACGTGAACGTCACCGGTTCGGAGGGCTCCTGGGCCAGTTCGGCGTAGTCCTCGGGGAGCTCGGCGGTGTCGGTCGCGGGGAACGCGACGTTGCGCTCGGCGATCACTCCCTGCACGTCCGGCTCCAGCATGAACGACATGAACTCGCGGGCGAGCTCGGGCTCGGCGGCGTCGGCGAAGACGGCCATCCCCTCCGGGTTGGCGTACGCCTGATCGTTCAAAAAGCGGATCTGGTGTTTCTCCAGGTCCTGTCCCTCCATGTCCGCGAACACCTGGTCGGTGGAGTAGGAGACGACCATCGGGGCTTCGCCCTCGCTCCAGGCGGCGTAGGCGTCGTCCCACGAGCCGAGCACGCGCACGTCGTTCTCCTGTAGCTCCGCCCAGTAGTCGAGGTAGTCGTAGTCGGGGTCGCCGTCGCCGCCCTCGACCGCGCCGTCCGGCCCGTCTCCGAACCGGTGGACCGTGTGGAGCAGGAACGACCGCCCCGTGGACGAGGCGCCGGGGTTCTGCGCGATGAGCGCGCCCGCGTGCTCGTCGTCGAGGAGGCCGTCGAACGTCTCCGGCGCCTCGGTCGCGGTGCCGTCGTACACGAGGCTCACGTAGCCGGTGTCGAAGGGAACGGCGCGGTCGAACGGGTCGAACAGGAGCCCGTCGCGCACGTCGCCGAACCCCGCGACCTCGCCGCGCTCCGCGAACAGGTCGCCGTCGAGCGTCTCGTCGACGCGCACGAGGTCCTCGGTGGTGAGCCCGACGTAGAGGTCGGCGTCGATCGACACGCCCGAACTGGCGCGCTCGACGTAGTAGTTCACCTCGTTGTCCGGGGTCGCCCACTCCAGTTCGGCGTCGAACCGCGACTCGAACTCCTCTTTGAGCCACTCGCCCGGGCTCACCGACGGCGCGTCGATGAAGCTGCTGTAGGTCGCGACCGTCAGCGTGGGCGTCTCCTGATCGTCGCCGTCCTCACCGTCCTCGCCATCGCCACCGTCCTCGCCGTCGGTCCCATCGCCCCCGCCCGCTCCGTCGCTTCCGTTCGATCCGTCTCCGTTCGATCCGTCGCTTCCGTCTCCGCCGTCCGTCGGCTCGGCGCTACACCCCGCGAGCGCGACGGCCCCCGCCGCGCCGCCGAGCGCGAGGAACCGCCGCCGCGTGGAACGCCCGGCGGAGCCGCCCGCGTCGCCGCGGGAGTCCGCCTGCCGGTCGTCGAGGGCGTCGCGCCGGTCCGTCTCGATCGCCTCGTCATCAGTCATTACCTGGTTGTTGCACCCAGTGGTTACATAAGGGATCCGTGTCGGCGGCACCGGAGTCGGCGGTCGGGAGGAAGAGACGCGACGCCGCGAGTCGGCCCGATCCGGCGCGTATCCGCCGCGTATCTGGCGCGAGTCCCCCGATCCGCTACGTATCCGGCGGTATCACCCCCGGTAGCGCCGTCGACACCAATTTACCGCGTCCCGACCTTCACGACTTCATGAGCGAGAAGCCGATCGGAGGGGAACCGGCGGGATCGATCGGGAACACGGCCGGCGTCACGCGGCGCCGCGTGCTCGCTGGCGGGGGAGCCGTCGCCGTCGCTGGACTGGCGGGCTGTCTGGGCACCCGCAACGGACCGGTGCCGGAGCCGGAGGTGACCAGCGACCGGATCGGCGACGGGTGGCGGCTCCTCGACGAGTCGGAGAGCACGGTGTTCGAGCAGTCCTACGGCCCGGTGACGGTGACCGCGCTCGAACACACGCGGATCTACGAGTACGTCTCGGTCGCCGAGGCGCTGTCGGAGACGGTCGGCGCGAGCGGGTCGCCGGTCGTCTTCTTCGCCACCCGGATCGACGTCCGACCGGCGATCGACAGCCTTCCCGCCGGGATCGGGCGGGACCGGCTGATGTCGGAGGTGGAGACGGCCGCGGTCGACGCGTTCCGGTCGCAGCTGAACGCGAGCGGGATCGAGAACGTCGAGATCGTCGACCGGGGAACGAGCACCGTGGAGACCGGCCACACCGCGACGACGTGGCAACTGGGGGGCGAGTTCACCTTCGACGGCGAGGTCCCGCTTCCGGACGGGTCGGCGAGGGCGATCAGCGAGACCGTCGAGATCGAGTCGCGGCTGGGCGTCTGGCACGACGGCACCGACGTGCTCGTCGCCGGCGGCGCGTACCCGGCGGAGCCGCTCACGCAGGTGATCGACGACGCCCTCCCGAACCTGATCGACGCCGAGACCTTCCTCGAAGAGACCGCCGACGCGGAGGCGAGAGAGGCGCTCGCGACGGAGCCCGGGACCTTCGACGAAGAGGTCTCGGCGCTGCTCGTCTCGGTGGAGTGAGCTCGCCGTCCGCGGGCGCCCGCCGGAGCCGACTCCCGGCCGAACCGACCCGTTTAATCCGGGCCCGCGACTGTGTCCCGGTATGAGCGGCTTCCCTTCCTTCGAGGTGATCCCCGCCGTCGACGTGCAGGACGGCGAGGTCGTCCAGCTGGTCGGCGGCGAGCGCGGCACGGGCAAGCGGTACGGCGATCCGGTCGAGGCCGCCGAGCGCTGGATCGAGGCGGGCGCCGAGACGCTCCACCTCGTCGACCTCGACGGCGCGTTCGAGGGCGAGCGCGTCAACGCCGGCGCGATCGAGGCGGTGGTGGAGGCGGTCGGCGGCGACGATGAGGGCGAGGACGGGGTCGGCCTCCAGCTCGGCGGCGGCATCCGGGGCGCCGAGGGCGCACGCGACCTCCTCGATCTGGGGCTCGACCGCGTGATTTTGGGCACCGCGGCGGTAGAGACGCCCGAGATAGTCGCCGAGATCGACGAGACGCATCCCGGCAGCGTCGTCGTCAGCCTCGACGCGAAGGACGGCGAGGTCGTCGTGAGCGGGTGGACCGAGGGGACCGGTCTCGACCCCGCCGAGGCGGCCGCGCGCTACGAGGAACTGGGCGCGGGCGCGATCCTCTTCACGAACGTCGACGTGGAAGGGCAGTTAGAGGGGATCGACCGCGAAGCGGTCGCGAGCGTCGTCGACGCGGTGGACATCCCGGTTATCGCGTCCGGCGGCGTGGCGAGCGTCGACGACGTGGTCGCGCTGAAGGAGGGCGGGGCGGCCGCGGTCGTGGTCGGCACCGCGCTGTACGAGGGCGAGTTCACGCTGCGGGAGGCGCAGGACGCGGCGGACGGGGCGTGAGCCCCGAACGCCGCTGAGGCGACGCCCCTCCCCCGCGGCGCGACTACTCTTCCGGGCGCTCGCGCTGGACGACGAGCACCGGACCGAGGAAGCGCTCGGCCACCTGTTCCGACGGCATCCCGAAGACGAACGTGGTGACGGACGGGTCCGTCTCGCCCATCACCACCGCGTCGTGCGACTCGGCCCGGCCGGCGATGGCGTCGATCGGGACGTCCGCGTCCTCGACGAGCGTCTCGATCCTGTCAGGAGCCATCCCGCGCTCGACGAGGTCGGCTCTCACCCCGTTCAGGAACGACTTCCCGTCGTCGGGGGTCTCGCCGTCGCCGAGGGCGTGGTACAGCGTCACGTCGACGCCCGCGTCGGCGAACAGCCCGGCGACGAGCCGGGTGTTCCGCCCGACGCCGACCGTCCCGCGGAGCGCGACGAGCACCGACTCCACGCGCTCCGCGCTGTTCGGGACCAACACCGCGAGACAGTCGTATTCGTAGATGAGCCGGTCGATCGTCGTCTCCCCGTCGTGGGTGAACACGAGCCGCGTCTCGACGTCGGCGCCGGCCGCGGCGAGGGAGGCAGCGAACTCGTCGAGCTTCGACATCGCCGTCTCCCCGAACTGCTCGCGCGCCTGCTCGGTCGCCGTCTGATCGGGGAGCACGTGATACCCGAGCAGCACGACGCGGGCGTTCGCGAGCAGCTCCGGCGTGCCGGGGGGCGGCGACTCCCCCTCCAACACCTCCAGCGGGACCAACACCGAGGGTCGGGCGCTCTCCGGCCGGTCCCCGTCCGCGGTCTGTCCGTCGGTTTCGGCCTGTTCCCCGCCGTCGTCCGTGGGTGTCTCGGTCATCAGAAGTCTCCTTTGAGTTCGACATCGGTCGCGTAGTACCTGTACCAACCGTACGCGGCGACCATAACCGCGATCCCGACGCCGATCGACGCCAACTGCATGAACGCGATGAGCGCGAAGCTCGCGATCCCGCCGACGCCGGCGACCGCGAACCCCGCCGGACAGCGGAACGACGGGTCGTACCACGGCGGGTCCTCCCGGCGGAGCCGGATCAGCGCGACGCAGATCAGTCCGTACATCACGAGGTGGAGGAACGACGCGACCTCCGCGAGCAGCTCCACCTGTCCCGTCGCGGCCAGCACGACGATCGGACCGCCGGCGAGCCCGAGCGCGACGTGCGGGGTGCCGTACGCGAGGTTGAGCCGGCTCGCAACCCCGGGAATGACCCCGTCGCGGCTCACCGCGTACACCGCCCGGGAGGCGCTGAGGATCGAGGCATTCGCGCTGGAGAAAGTCGCCAACAGCCCGGCGATGACGATCGCCAGCGCGCCCGGGAACCCGATGAACGCCCGCGCGACCTCGACCATCGCGGTCTCGCCGAACTCGCCGAGGCGACCGCTGCCGAACGCGCTCGTCGCGACGAAGATCGTGACGACGTAGAAGACCCCGACGAGGAGCACGGAGCCGACCATCGCCAGCGGCAGGTTCCGACTCGGCTCCCTGATGTCGCCGGCGACGGTCGCGACCTGCGCGAACCCGAGGTAGGAGGTGAACACGAGCGCCGCCGTCTGGAGGACCGGCAGCGCGCCGCCAGGGGGGAAGAAGCGCTCCGGCGTGCTCTCGGCCCCGAACACGCCGAGCGCGTCGAGGGAGCCGTAGCTCAGGAAGAGCGTGAGAATGACCAGGAGGAGGATCACGATCGCGTTCTGGAGCGCCGCGGTGTTCTCGGTCCCGAAGAGGCTGAGGACCGTGAGCCCGACGCCGAAGGCGACCCCCAGGGGAACCGCCGGATCGATCGGGAGCGCGATCCCCGCTTCGAGGAACACCTGCCCCGCGTAGCTCCCCAGGCCGACGAGGTAGAACGCGGAGGCGAACACCAGCCCGAGCCAGAGCCCGATCCCGACGACCGCGCCGGCGGCGGTGCCGAGCCCGCGCGAGATGAAGAAGTACCCGCCGCCGCTGCGCGGCATGGCGGTGGCGAGCTCCGACGCCGGCAGCGCGACGAGGAGCGCGACGACCGCCCCGATCGCGAACGAGAGCGCCGCCGCCGGGCCGGCGTTCTCGGCCGCCAGCCCGGGGAACACGAAGATCCCCGCGCCGATCATCGTCCCCACGCCGATCGCGAGGCCGCCGACGAGCCCGATCGTCCGTTCGAGCTCCCCTTCGCCGGTGTCGGCGTCGACGACGTCGGCGAGCGCGTCGGGGACCTCGACGTCGGGAGGCTCGGTGACGTCAGAGGGTTCGGATCCGTCCATACCGTGTGGAGGTGACTCACGGACGTGACAAATATCCCCCGCCAATCCGGGGGGCGGTCGGAATCTCCGGGCGGGTGCCACGACCCCGCCCACCCGCAACCCACTTACGAATCGCCCGCGAGGAGCCGGTATGAGCGACCACGAGCGCGCGGCCGCCGTCTCGCGGGAGACCGGTGAGACGACGATCGACCTCACCCTCGCGATCGACGGCGACGGCGACAGCGAGGTCTCGACCGGGATCGGCTTTTACGATCACATGCTGGCGTCGTTCGCCAAGCACGGCCTCTTCGACCTCACCGTCGACTGCGACGGCGACCTCGACATCGACGACCACCACACGGTCGAGGACGTGGCGATCTGCCTCGGCGAGGCGTTCGACGAGGCGCTCGGCGACAAGCGGGCCATTCGGCGGTACGCCGACCGGCGGGTCCCCCTCGACGAGGCGGTCGCGAGCGTCGTCGTCGACGTGGCCGGCCGGCCGTACTACGAGTTCGAGGGGGAGTTCTCTCAGGAGTCGGTCGGGGAGTTCACGAGCGTCATGGCCGACCACTTCGCGATGTCGCTGGCCCACAACGCCGGCCTGACGCTCCACGCCGCGATCGAGACGGGAGACAACGCCCACCACGAGGTCGAGGCGCTGTTCAAGTCTCTCGCGCGCGCGCTCGACGACGCGACGCGGCTCGACGGGCGCCGCAGCGACACGCCGAGCACGAAGGGCGAGCTGTAGGCGGAGCCGGCGCGAGGAGCGCCCGCGGCGATCCCCGCCACCGCCCCGTTCCGACGATTTAAATCGGGTCGGGACCCACCCTCCGATAATGCAACCGAGTTCGCTCTCCGGGCTCCCCGCGGGCGTCGGCGAGGCGCTCGAAGCGGAGGGCGTCGCCGAGCTGTACCCGCCTCAGGAGGCCGCCGTCGAGGCCGGCGTCGCCGACGGCGAGAGCCTCGTCGCTGCGGTGCCGACCGCCTCCGGGAAGACGCTGATCGCCGAGCTCGCCATGCTCTCGGCGGTCGAGCGCGGCGGGAAGGCCCTCTACATCGTCCCCCTGCGCGCGCTCGCCAGCGAGAAGAAGACCGAGTTCGAGCGCTGGGAGGAGTTCGGCGTCACCGTCGGCGTCTCCACCGGCAACTACGAGTCCGACGGTGAGTGGCTCGCCACGCGCGACATCATCGTCGCCACCTCGGAGAAGGTCGACTCGCTGATCCGCAACGGGGCGCCGTGGATCGACGACCTCACCTGCGTCGTGAGCGACGAGGTCCACCTCGTCGACGACCCGAACCGCGGCCCGACCCTCGAAGTGACCCTCGCGAAGCTCCGCAAGGTGAACCCCGGGCTCCAGACGGTCGCGCTCTCGGCGACCGTCGGCAACGCCGACGTGATCGCCGAGTGGCTCGACGCCGAGCTCGTCGAGTCCGACTGGCGCCCAATCGACCTCCGGATGGGCGTCCACTTCGGCAACGCGATCGACTTCGCCGACGGGAGCAAGCGGGAGGTCCCCGTCGAGCGCGGCGAGGACCAGACCGCGCGGCTCGTCGCCGACGCGCTCGACACCGAGGAGGACGGGCAGGGCGGCTCCTCGCTCGTCTTCGTCAACTCCCGGCGCAACGCCGAGTCCTCCGCCCGGAAGCTCACCGACGTGACCGGCCCCCGGCTCACCGACAACGAGCGCGATCAACTCCGCGAGCTCGCCGAGGAGATCCGGTCCGGCTCCGACACCGACACCGCCTCTGACCTCGCGGACGCCGTCGAGCAGGGGTCGGCGTTCCACCACGCGGGGCTCCGGAGCGAGGACCGCGCTCGCGTCGAGGACGCGTTCCGCGACCGGCTGATCAAGTGCATCTCCGCGACGCCCACCTTGGCCGCCGGGGTCAACACCCCCGCCCGCCGGGTGATCGTCCGCGACTGGCGCCGGTACGACGGGGAGTTCGGCGGGATGAAACCACTCGACGTGCTGGAGGTCCACCAGATGTGCGGGCGCGCGGGCCGTCCCGGGCTCGATCCGTACGGCGAGGCCGTGCTGCTCGCGAACGACGCCGACACGAAAGAGGAGCTGTTCGAGCGCTACCTCTGGGCCGACCCCGAGCCGGTCCGCTCGAAGCTCGCCGCCGAGCCCGCGCTCCGGACGCACGTCCTCGCCACCGTCGCCTCCGGCTTCGCCTCCACGCGCGACGGGCTCCTCTCGTTCCTCGACAACACCCTCTACGCGACCCAGACCGACGACGAGGGGCGGCTCGCGGCCGTCACCGACACCGTCCTCGACTACCTCGCCGTCAACGAGTTCGTCGAGCGCGACCGCGACGGCGGGAGAGAGAGCCTGACCGCGACCGGCATCGGCCACACCGTCTCGCGGCTCTACCTCGACCCGATGAGCGCGGCCGAGATGATCGACGGGCTCCGGTCGGTCGCTCGGGACGCCGCGGGCGCGGCCGCGAGCGATGAGGGAGGAGCCGGCGAGTTCGTCCGGACCGGCGGCGACGACGGCGACGAGCCCGGGTTCGGGACGTACACGCGGCCCGGCGAGGACGGCGAAGAGAGCGAGGAGGGGGAGACGCCCGACGGCTCCGACACCTCGCCCCCCGAAGTCACCCCGCTCGGCCTCTATCACCTCGTCAGCCGCACCCCCGACATGTACGAGCTCTACCTGAAGTCGGGGGACCGCGAGGAGTACACCGAGCTCTGCTACGAGCGCGAGTCGGAGTTCCTCGGCGACGTGCCCTCCGAGTACGAGGACGTGCGCTTCGAGGACTGGCTCGCGTCGCTGAAGACGGCCCGCCTGCTGGAGGACTGGGCGAACGAGGTGGACGAGGACCGGATCACGGAGCGGTACGGCGTCGGCCCCGGCGACATCCGCGGGAAGGTCGACACCGCCGAGTGGCTCCTGCGCGCGGCCGAGACCCTCGCGCGCGACGTGGAGGGCGTCGGCGGCGACGTCGTCGTCGCGGTCCGCGAGGCTCGGAAGCGCATCGAGTACGGCGTCCGCGAGGAACTGCTCGACCTGGCCGGCGTCCGCAACGTCGGGCGGAAGCGCGCCCGGCGGCTGTTCGAGGCCGGGATCGAGACCCGCGCCGACCTCCGAGAGGCCGACAAGGCGGTCGTCCTCGGCGCGCTTCGCGGCCGCGAGCGCACCGCCGAGCGGATTCTCGAACACGCCGGGCGCGAGGACCCATCGATGGACGACGTGCGCCCAGACAAGTCGGCTTCCGCGGCCGCGACCGCCGGCTCCGCGAGCGACGAGGACGGCGAGGGGCAGGCGAGTCTGGGTGATTTCCGATGAGCGGTGAGTCACGCCGAGCCCCGCCACACCGGCTCGTCGCGGGGACCGCCACCATCGACGATCTCGACGCCTTCCTCGCGGCGCTCGACGAGATCGCGGGCGAGACGGGCGCAGTCGTGCAGGCGTTCGACGCCGATTTCGTCGTCTCGGCCGCACACCTCCGGGAGGCGATCCGCCTCGCCGCCCGCGCGATCGCCCGCGGCGAGGCCGTGGCCCGCGATCCGGGCGTCGAGATCATGCTGTACGCGGCCGGCAAGCGTCAGATCGACCGCGCGTTCACGCTCGGCGTCTCGGAGGGAGAGCGGCGCGCGGTCGTCCTGGTCGCGGATTTCGGTGCGGTTCCGGGCGCGGAACGACCGGACGCGGACCTCGACGCGGCCGCCGCGTCGGTGGGAGACCTGCTCGCGTCGACGGCGGCGTTCACCGATGACGACGGCTTCGGGCCCGCGTTCGACGCGGAGCGGGTCCGGGAGTTCTACGACATCGGCGATCGCGAGATCGCGGCGACCGCCGGCGACCTCCCCGATATCGTCCGCGAACGCGTCGCACTGCTCGACGTCGAGAAGTAGCGATCGAACCCCTTTGCTTCGATTGGAAAACGCGGTACGTGACGGCGATACCGTTCCAGTAGAAATTTTGACTCCAACCGAAACGGAGGGCGAGAATGGGACGCGGCTCCGACGGCGGGCGGATCGGCGAATCGGACGAAAATCGACCGGAGCGAACCGCGAGAATAGTCCATCCTGGATTCGAACCAGGGTCGTTGCCCCCAGAAGGCAACAGGATTGGCCACTACCCCAATGGACTGTGCGCACTCACCGATAGCCAGTGGGTCTTTGTAAGCGTTGCGCGTCGCCGGCCCTCTGGTACGCGTTCACAGTCGATCGGAAGCGAATCGGGGGGAGTGTGAGGAGGCGGGGGAGCGGACCCGTGCGAATCCGATCGCCGAACGTGCGCATATCGATGCGCTTTAGCCGGTCGGATAGCCACGAACCTGTATGTACGTCGGACGATTCGTCGTCGTCGCTCCCGGTATCGGCGCCTACCGCGTCTCCTCGCGCTCGTTCCCGAATCGCCGCGTGACCGATCGGGACGGAACGCTCACCGTCGGCCCGACGCCGGACGCCCCCGAGACGGACAATCCGTACGTCTCGTACAACTGTGCGCGGGCGGTCCGCACGCCGACCGACGAGCCGCTGGCCGTCGTCGGCAACGGCTCGCACGTCGACCCGATCGCGGAGAAGCTCGAACTGGGGTACCCCGCTCGCGACGCGCTGGCGACCCCCCTGCTCGCGCTGGATTTCGAGAAAGACGACTACGACACGCCCCGGATCGCCGGCGTCGTCGGGAGCGAGACCGCCACCATCGGCGTCGTCCGCCGAGACGGGCTCGTGATCGAGGCCGTCGAGGAGCCCACCATCGTCGCCACCTACGAGACGGACAGCCCCGAGCCGTACGAGTTCGCGGCCGCTGACGCCGAGACGCCCGACGCCGCGGCGGCCGCGACGGAAGTCCTCGGCGCGGATTTCGAGCATCCGGTGTGCGCCGCCGGGGCGACCGTCGACGGCGACGGCGTGACGCTGGCGTTCGACAACGACGCGGAGTCAGTGGCCCACGACTGAAGTCGTGGGCTTGTCAGTGGACTCCCCTTCTGCCGCCGAATCGACGCTGGCGGTGAATCCGCCGTTCAGGTTCAGCGTCCCTGACGTCAGCGCACACTGACAGGGTGCGCCTCCACTCGAAGACGTCTGCCCCGA